>Ga0257161_1000474_pt1 | contig 9971 bp, 8 predicted proteins | sample NR01A_FD_185954 | JGI IMG/M metagenome (GOLD analysis project Ga0257161, IMG submission 185954) | Soil microbial communities from H.J. Andrews Experimental Forest, Oregon, United States - NR-01-A | ecosystem: Environmental > Terrestrial > Soil > Temperate forest > Bulk soil | place: USA: Oregon... | reverse complement strand
ATGATCAGCTCATCGCTGTCGCCCTGCAGGAGGCGGATGCGGTCGAACGGTACGCCAAGGCGGCTGGACAGGATCTGTGCGAACGGCGTGGCGTGGCCCTGGCCATAGTCGAGCGTGCCGGTGATGAACGTCACGGTGCCGTCGGGCTCGAAGCGAATGCCGCCCATCTCCTTGTTGGGCGGCGCCGTCACCTCCAGATAGCTGCCGACCGCAATGCCGCGGAGCTTGCCGCGCTTCTTGCTGTCGCGCTTGCGGCCTGCAAAACCCTTCCAATCGGCGACTTCGAGCGCGTGTCGGAATACGGCCGGGAAATCGCCGGAATCGTAGGTCTGGTCGGAAGCCGCGGCATATGGGATTTCGCTGCGCTTGATGAGATTGCGGCGGCGCAATTCCAGCCGATCGATGCCCATTTCCCGCGCCGCGGCGTCGATCAGGCGCTCCATGAAATAGTTGCCCTCGGGGCGGCCGGCACCCCGATAGGCGCTGACATAGGAAGTGTTGGTGAACACACATTGGGTCGAAACTTCGATCAGCGGCGTGCGATAGACGCTGACCATGTTCTTGACGGCATTGATGGTGGACGGCAGCGGCGCGACCGTGCCGAGATAAGCGCCCATATTGCCGGTACCGGTGAGGCGGATCGCCAGGAAGTGGCCATCGGCATCGAGGGCAAGCTCGGCGATCTTCTCGTGGTCGCGGCCATGGCTGTCGGAGAGAAAGCTCGACGAGCGCTCGTCGGTCCATTTCACCGGACGCCCGAGCAGCCGCGCCGCGTGGAGGAGGCACACATATTCCGGATAGGCCTGCGCCTTCATGCCGAACGAGCCGCCCACATTGCCGGTGAGGACCCGGAGTTTGGCGGGCGGAATATTGAGGATTTCAGCGAGTTGGGCGCGCAGCCCAAACACGCCCTGACACCCCACATGAAACGTAAAACGCTCGCGCGCGGCGTCATAGGCCGCAACGGCGGCCCGCGGCTCCATGGCGTTGACCACGAGCCGGGTGTTGCGCAGCGCAAGCCGGGTCACATGGGCCGCCTTGGCGAACGCCTCCTTGACCTTTTCGGCATCGCCATAGTGATAGTCGAGCGCCACGTTGTTTGGCGCATCGTCGAACACCGGCGGTGCGCCCGGCTTCACGGCTTCACTCGCCAGCGTGACGGCGGGGAGCGGTTCGATGTCGAGCGCGACCGCCTCAGCGGCTTCCTTGGCCGCAATCGCAGTCTGCGCCACCACGCAGGCGACCGGATCGCCGACGAACCGCACCTTATCGACCGCCAGCGCCGGTCGCGGCGGCTTCTTCATCGGGGTTCCGTCGCGGTTTTTCAGCGGCGGCACGCATTTGAGCGCGCCGTAGCCCTTGAGATCGGCGCCCGTATAGACCGCAAGCACACCGTCCATCGCCAGCGCCGCCGTAGCGTCAATGCCTTTGAGCACGCCATGGGCATGGCGCGAACGCACGATCGCCGCGTAGGCTTGGCCCGGGAGGCTCACATCGTCGGCATAACTGCCGCGGCCTTGCACGAGGAGAGGGTCCTCGGTGCGCAGGACCGGCTGGCCGATGCCGAATTTCTGCACCGCCCAGGAATTGGGATCGTCTTGAACATTCATGATGATTCGCTGAAACGAAGTGTCGCAAGTGTTGCAGAAAACTTGAAATAGTGGAGCCGGACGCGCGGCACAAGCGGGCGGGCAGGATACGAGCTATGTGTGCAACCTGGATGGAGGGATTGTGTGCGATTTCGCGCACAATCCTGTAATTCGGGATGGGGTGTCGTAAGGCGAGGCCGTTCCCGGATTTCGCTGCGCTCCATCCGGGCTACGCGCTTTCGTTGCGGCTTCGCGGGTGGGTTCGCCTCTCGAACCTTCTTGCGACCGCCCCCAAGCCTGATACACTCCGCCTGATTTTGAAACATCAGGCCGCTTGCACGTCCCCCGGGGCAGACGTTGGCGCGGCGGAGAGACATGCGATGGACGACGAGGGCCGGGGGACTGGCGGCCTCGAGCCCGCGCCGTATCGGCAGCGTGCCGATAGCCATACCCATCGGGGTCGCGGCCATCATTTCCGCCACCGGCGGGCGCCGAGTGCGGGCGCGCGTGCGACTTATGCGGCGCTCGATCTCGGCACCAATAATTGCCGCCTCCTGATTGCGCGGCCGTCCGGAGACGGTTTCCGCGTCATCGATGCGTTTTCCCGCATCATCCGGCTCGGTGAGGGCCTGTCGGCCACCGGCCGGCTGTCGGAGGCGGCGATCACCCGCGCGGTCGGGGCGCTTGCGGTCTGCCGGGACAAGATGGTCAATCGCGGGGTGACCCGGGCGCGCCTGATCGCCACCGAAGCCTGCCGGGCGGCAGCCAACGGGGCCGAGTTCCTCGACGTGATCCGCGAGCAGGTCGGCATCGAACTGGAAATCGTCGACCGCAAGACCGAGGCCGACCTTGCCGCCACCGGCTGCACGCCGCTGATCGATCCGCAGGCGCGCGGCGTGCTGTTGTTCGACATCGGCGGCGGCTCGTCGGAGCTGGTGTCGCTCGCACAGTCGGAGCCGGCGGTGTGCGGACCGCCGCGGCCGGTGGTGCGCAGCTGGGTCTCCCTGCCGGTCGGCGTCGTCACGCTGGCGGAGCGCCACGGCGGCGTGTGGGTCGACCGCGCGCTGTTCGAGGTCATGGTTGCGGAAGTGGCGGGCCACGTCGCCCAATTCACCGCCGCACATGGCGGCGATCTCGACGGCGTGCATATGCTCGGCACCTCCGGCACCGTCACCACTATCGCCGGCATTCACCTGCGGCTGCCACGCTACGACCGCCGCCGGGTCGATGGCTGCTGGCTCGTGGAATCCGAAATCACGCAGGTCATCGACGAGCTGATCGCCATGACCTACGAGGAGCGCGTCGCCAACGCCTGCATCGGTTCTGAGCGCGCCGACCTGGTGCTCGCAGGCTGCGCGATCCTGGAAGCCATCCGCCGCGCCTTTCCGTGCCCGCGGCTGCGCGTTGCCGACCGCGGGTTGCGCGAGGGAATGCTGGTGAAGCTTATGCGCGAGGACGGGGTGTGGTCCCATCCCGCGGCGCCGGCGTGACCACTAAACCCGGCGGTAAATCCAGTCGCAGCGGCCGCGATCTCAAGGTGCGCGTGCGCAGCCACAGGGGCCGCAAGCTCGCCTCCAAGCTGTGGCTGGAGCGCCAGCTCAACGATCCCTACGTCGCGCGCGCCAGACGGGAGGGGCTACGCTCCCGCGCGGCCTTCAAGCTGGCGGAAATCGACGACAAGTTTCACCTGCTCAAGCCGGGCGCCAAGGTGGTGGACCTCGGCGCCGCACCGGGCGGCTGGAGTCAGATCGCAGCGCAGCGGGTCGGCGCCGTAGGGGGCGCAGAGGGCGTGCTGGCCAACATGCCTCAGAGGGGACGGGTCGTCGCCATCGACCTCCTCGACATGCCGGCAATCCCCGGTGTCGAATTTCTCCATCTCGACTTCCTTGACCCGGAGGCGCCAGATCGACTCAAGGCTTCGCTCGGGGGGCTGGCCGACGTGGTGCTCTCCGACATGGCGGCAAATGCCACGGGCCACCGCAAGACCGATCACCTGCGGATCGTGGCGCTCGCCGAGACCGCCGCCATGTTCGCGCGCGACGTGTTGCGTCCGGGCGGCACGTTCTTGTGCAAGGTCCTGCAGGGCGGCACCGAAGCCGAATTGCTGGCCGGCCTGAAACGCGATTTCGCCACCGTCAAGCACGTCAAGCCGGCGGCGAGCCGGCCCGATTCGGCGGAGCTTTATGTGCTGGCGCTGGGGTTCCGGGGGCCCGGAAACGAACACGCCCTAGTGTCGAGAATATAGCGCGTCACAGGTCGACCTTACGTCCCTCTTCGTAGGGCCGTCTCAGGTCGAGATCGGCGCCGACGAGAGGGGATCGCCGGAGCGCCTCAAGAATGCCTCCCTTTCTGGGCGGCTGTCCCGCGATCTCGCTCAAGCGATTTTTCGTCGTGCGCTTTTTGTGCGAGCGGCGTTGGCCCTGGGATCTTCTTGGTATGCTCATAAGCTTATGCTTAGCGTAAGGTGTGCGCGGTCACCCCGGCTCCATGCCTGTCTTGCGGATGATGGGCGCTGCTTCGGGCGCGGTGAGATACTTCAGCAACGCCCGCGCGGCGTCGGTCGGGCCGGCAGCCTTGTGGACCGCGGCGGAGAACACCGTAACCTCCTGGATATCCGCCGGCAGCGGTCCGAGATAATCGATGCCCTTTACAGGTAATAGCTCGCTGACCTGCTGGAAGCCGATCTCGGCATCGCCGCGCGCCACCACTTCGCCGATCGGCACGTTGGGGATCGGCGGCACGATCTTCGCTCTGAGCTGATCGGTCAGGCCCCACTTGGCGATGAGGCGCTCCATGTGAACGCCGCTCGGGCCGGCCGAATAGGCAATCGTCTTGGCGGCCAGCAGCGCCTTGCGGATGCCATCCGAGGAGCTCGCGTCGATCTTCGGAGCGCCGGCGCGAATAGCGACGCCGACGCCGGAGGTCGCCACGTTGACGCGCGTTTCGGCGACGAGCTTGCCGAGCTTTATGAGGTCGTCGATTCGCGGCGCAGGAAGCATGACGACGTCAGCGACCTCGCCGTCGGCGACGCGCTTTGCCACCGCATTGACCCCGCCCCAGGTCGTCGTCACCTTATGCCCGGTCGCCTTCTCGAAACCGGGCAGGAGAAGCGTGTACGGCTCCCGGGTGCCGGGCGAGCCGATAACGTTGATCTCGGCAGCATTGGCGGCCGCGGCCGCCATGATGGCGCCGACGGCTCCTAGCTTTGCCCATGCGGCAATCAGCGCTCCCATCGTCATGGCGGTCCCTCCGTGTGTGTGGATGACGAGCATAAGGCAACGGGCGATCGTGCCGCAACGTGGATCGGAGCGCGGGCGTCTCGCCCGCACCTGGCAATGACACAACCTGACCGAAAAATGCTCTAACTCGTAATAGGCGTGCTATTTCTTTTTATTGAAATACCGCGTGTCGGGCGGCGGCTGATCCTTGCGGGTCGGCATCAAGACCCCGTCCGAGCTTAGGAAATAGGGATCGTTACCGATCTTGACCATGGCATTGTCGGCCGCGCAGGCTTCCTCAAGCCAGACCGGTTTCGGGTTGGAACCGCGCTTATAGGTCCGATTCTTGGTCCACGGCTGCGTCAATGCATGATCGTACGACGTAATGTCGTCGTGAAGCAGATTCTTGTCGGCCTTGTCGAGATAAATGCGCTCCTTGATGATGGCCTGACTGTCCTCATGGAAAGGAATGCCCTGAGCGTCATAGGTGTGCGGCGCCCGAATGAGCCGGGTCTCGACCTCGAGCACGTCATACTTGCCGTCGCCGTCCTCATCGAGCCATTTGCCGATGGAGTAGCCTGCAAACACCGGCAGTGCGGTCTCCGGGTTGGGCCAATCGCGTCCATCCGTATAGATGCGCCGATAGGAATCGTTGACGTGGCTGATCAGGATGTAAGTGGTCTCTGCGGTCACGACCACTTCCATCGGATCGTAGGCATTCATCATCATCGGCATGCCCTGCGGCACGCAATACCATGACGGCACATTGCCCGGTCCACCGTTCGCCATGTCGGCCAAGTTGGCCTCGTAGACCTTCTGGTATTCGGGGGTGAGCGGCGCCTTTTCCTGGCCGACCGTCCATCGCGGCACGAAAGCGCGCTCCCACTGCCCGCGCAGGTCGGGATACTTGTCGAGACTTCTCGCGTCCTCGGCGGCAGCGCCCGCGACTGGAATGCACAACGCTGCCAGAAGGGGAGCGACACGGAAGGTGACTGCTGACTTACGTGACATTGCGCTGCTCCCTTCGCGAAGACGCCATTCGAACGGCATTGCCGGGCGGGCTGCACCTGCAGATCCGTTGGGGATGGGTTTTCGCTTTCGCGGAACCCATCCCGCGGAACTGCTCTCGCCGCCTCACTGCGTCTTGGGGACGATCGGCTTGTCGTCGATGAACTTGATCCTGTTCACGTTCCACGCGCCGCCGGGCGCGCCGCTGCGCAGCGGCTCTATGGTCAGGCGCAACTGGTCGCCGGGCTTGAGCGACTTGCTGGTCCAACCGTCGCGGGCAAGCGCGCTCGGGCTGCCGCCTTCGAGGTTCCACGCCTCGCCGTTTCCATCCTTGTCCTTGATGTCGAGAATGATGAAGGAGTGCGGGCTCGTATATTTGAACTCCTTGACCACCCCGGTAACGTCCTGCGGGTGCTCCTGGTCGAACATCGCGAAGGAGTGATGGGCTACCGCCATGCCGGTGAAGGCAAGAAAAGCAGCGCCGGCGAACACGGTAGCGAGATAGGTCTTCATGCATTTCCCCCGTTCGGTATTGCATTAATATTGCGGACTTCAGCACGTCGCACGCGCGGCGACAGCTCGAAAACAAAATACACCACTTGGCGGCTGCCGAGAAGGGGTTGCGGCGCGAGATGCCCGTTCACCGGCGTCGTAGCCCGGATTGAGCGTAGCGAAATCCGGGACCGCCCTATCAATGCGGCAATGCCGCTCCCGGGTTTCGCTGGCGCTCAACCCGGGCTACATCACTGCATCACTACATCGCGATAGCGATCTTCCCGAAATGCCGGTTGGCTTTCATCATCTCCAACGCATCCGCAACCTGCGCGAGCGGAAACGTTTTGTAGATCGGCAAATGCAGCTTGCCGGCCTCGACGGCCGGCCACAGATCGGCGTGCATCAGCAGGTTGATCTCGCGAATCTCCGCGACCGTCCGGGTGCGGAAAGTGACGCCGATATAGTCGATGCGCTTCGCGGCATGCAGGTCGAAGTCGAATGCGCCCGTCATGCCGCCGAGCCGTCCGACATTGACGATGCGGCCCAGGATCGCCGCGGCGGCCAGATTCTGGTTGGCGACCGGGGCCGACACCAGATCGATGATCACGTCGACGCCCTTGCCGCCGGTCGCCTTCTTTACGTCCTCCGGCCACTGGGGTTCCCCCGAATCGATCGCAAGATCGCAGCCGAATTCGTTGAGGCGCGCGCGCCGTTCCGCATTCGTCGAAGTGCCCATGACCAGCGATGCGCCCATGAGCTTTGCGATCTGCATGCCCATCAAACCGACGCCGGCGCTGGCGCCTTGCATCAGCAAGCTTTCGCCGCGCTTGAGGCGTCCGGCCGTGACGATCGCGTTGTGCATGGTGCCCAGCGCGACCGGAAAGCAGGCGGCCTGCTCATAGTTCATATTGTTGGCCGGGATCGCATGGACGCGTCCAAAGTCGGTGACGGCATATTCGGCAATGCCGCCGGGCGCCGTCGCCATGACGCGGTCGCCAGGCCTTAGGCCGGCGACTTCGCTGCCGACCGCCTCGATCTCGCCCGCACATTCGAGCCCGATGCGGGCTCCGGCGCCGCCGACTGCGCCGTGCCGATGGCCCGACGCCACAATGAGATCAGCACGGTTGAGCGTGGAAGCGCGCACGCGGATCACCACCTCGTTGGGCTTGGGCACCGGCTTTTCGACGTCGCGAACTTCGATCCCGGCGTCGCCCAATACGGCGGCTTTCATATCGTTTCTCCCAACATTATGCGGAGCGAGAAGCGCGTTGCACAGAGCCGAACATGGGCGGATACGCGATCGCCGGCGCGACATTCGACACGTCTCGGCGACGCGAATCAAATCGGCCGGGCAGCGATTTCCGCCGCCCGGCCGTCTACTCGGATCTTACATCTGCCTTACGGTTGCAACGAGGCGAGATAGGCCGCCGCGTTCAACATGTCTTCGTCGGTGAGCTTGCTGACCACCGGAGCCATCAGCGGCGTCCAGTTGCCGGTCCGGTTGCCATGCTGCATGTCATAGAGCTGCCGCCCGATATAGCTCGGCGAGCGGCCGGCGATCGTCGGCACCGGGCCTAGCCCCTTGAGGTCGACACCGTGGCAAGCCGTGCATGCGGTGATCTTGCCGTTGCCGGTCGTGACCAGGGCCTCGCCCTTCTTGACGCTGCCTGGCGGCACAAAGGCGATGAAGCCGGACCGCGGGTTGCGGCGGAGCTCGGTGTCTTCCACGTTGACGGGAGTCTCGATGATGCGTTCGCCGATCGGCTCCATGCCGGCTTCGGCGCCCGTGACGGGCAAGAATATCCCGCCGGCGGGCCTGGTCTTCGGCACGGTGTCGCTCTCGACCACCTTGATCCAGGGCGTGGCCGGGATTGCGGAGAAGTACTTCGCCGCGACCTTGATGTCCTCGTCTGTCATCGACTTCGCAAATCCGGCCATCAGCGCCGTGTTGCCTTTTCTGGGGTCAGAGGTCTTTCGTGCGCCGTTTTTGAAATCCGTCAGCTGCTGCACGATGTATTCGTAGGTAAGACCGGTGACGTTGGCGTTCTCCGGCCGTCCCTTGCCGTTCGGATAGTGACACAAGCCGCAGGCAAAGATTTGCGGGTTTGCCGACTCGCGGCCATGGGCAACGAGGTCCGGCATGGCCGGATGGTCCTCCGGATACCAGTCGGCCGGGCCGTAGCGGTTGGCAATCTGCGCGCGCGTGAACGTCGCACTGGATCCCGACAAGTTGTGCTGCACGGTGTTGTCCAACGGGGCCGGTGCCGCCGGGGCAGCTGGTGGAGGCATCGGGTTCGGCGGCGGCCCCGCAAAGCCATAGGCCCACGGTGGCGGCGCATCGGCTGCCTGCACCGCCGTGGCAATGCCGGCCACCGTCACGAACGTCAAAGCGGTCGCGGCTAAGAACAACTTTCTCATCGTTTCCCCCTTCCTGGTTTCCGCTTGCGGGTCCGGGTCTTGTCCGGATTCCGGCGCAAAAAGCGTATTTTAGATTACCAGCTTGCTGCGGCGTTTGGAAGGCGCGGGTCGGGCGGGCACCCATCTTTATGGCGGCTCAGGCCTCGATCGGGATCACATCGACGACTGTGGTCAGGCGCTGCCGGCCGGATGCCAGCACCACACCGTCGATCGGGGCCACGTCGGCGTAATCGCGCCCGACCGCGAGCACCACGTGGTCCTCGCCGGCGATCAGGGCATTGGTCGGGTCGAGCCCCCACCAGCCGGCGGCGCCGCACCACACCATGACCCAGGCGTGCATGGCGTCGGCGCCGGCGAGGTGCGCCGCGCCCGGGCGCGGCACGGTGCGCAGAAATCCGCTCACATAGCCCGCAGGCAGTCCGAGGCCGCGGAGGCCGGCGATCATGACGTGGGCGAAGTCCTGACAGACGCCGCGGCGCAGCGCGAACGCCATCGACGGCGTCGTCGACACCGTGGTGGCGCCCGGCTCGTAAATGAAATCGCTCTTGATCCGCTGCATCAATTCCGCGGCGCCGGCGAACACCGGACGTCCTGGCGGGAAGCTCTCGCGCGCATAATCGCGGATTTCGGCGTCGAGCGACACTTGGCGGCTCGGATGGATGAAGTGCACCGGGGAGACCGGGCTGATGTCCTCGCTCGCATAGGTTTCGGCGCGCACGCTCTCCCACGGCGGCGTTGCGGCGGGCTCGGCCGGCGCGCCCGCCGCAACGCTGACGCGCGCCGCGAGCTTCACCGTCAGGGTCTCATGGGGCTCCTCCAATTCCACAACGGTGCGCCAATTATGGAAAAAATCGGTCGCTTCGCGCCGGCCGACCGGGACCGGATCAATATCGAGTATCGCCGCGGTGACGCGCTGGCGGTCCCGCGTCACCGGCAACAGGCGCAGCACATGCCGGGCCCGGGTGACGGCGCTCTCGTACACATAGGTCGTGGTCTGGCGCACGTCGTAGATCATGACGGCATCAACATCGAATTCGCCAGTGTTTCCAACTGGTTCGCCTTCTTGTCGATTTGATTTGTACGGCGCTTGTACAAAGGCCTTCAAGTCGAGCGCGGTGTGACCCGATTGCAACAATTCGACAAGATTCGTGTTGGCGGCCCGTCTTTGCTCTCACGGAACGGCCACGATCCGTTGTAAATGTGGCCCCGGTCTCGGGGCTGGGGGGCTGAGGAAGAGACCAGG
>Ga0257161_1000473_pt1 | contig 9971 bp, 9 predicted proteins | sample NR01A_FD_185954 | JGI IMG/M metagenome (GOLD analysis project Ga0257161, IMG submission 185954) | Soil microbial communities from H.J. Andrews Experimental Forest, Oregon, United States - NR-01-A | ecosystem: Environmental > Terrestrial > Soil > Temperate forest > Bulk soil | place: USA: Oregon... | reverse complement strand
CGGTGAGCTCAAGGCGGTTGGCGATCTCCTTGTTTGTCATGCCGCGCGAGACCAGGGACAGTATCTCCTCCTCGCGGCCAGTGAGGTCTTTTTCCGGTTTGTCGGCGACAACCTCGGGGCGATCGCCCATCTGCATGAGCAGCCGCGCCGCGAGGCTTGGCGCCACATAGGATTGGCCGTTGTAGATGGCGCGCACCGTCTCGACCACCTCGGCGCCGCTGCTCCCTTTGAGGATGTAGCCTTGCGCGCCGGCCTTAAGGGCGCATGCAACGTCGAGGTCGCTTTCGGAGGCGGTGAGCATCACGGTCCGCACGCCCGGAGACGTCCGCGCAATGCTGGCTGCCGCATCAAGCCCGTCGCCTGGCAAGCTGATATCGAGCAGCATGACATCGGGGCGAAGCTCCTGCGCAACCCGCAGAGCGTCGGCAGCAGTCGCGCCCTCGGCAACGACTTCAATATCGTCCATGCAGGCGAAAATTTGCACGGCGCCTTCACGAAACATCGGATGGTCATCAATGACTGCGATGCGGATCGCGTCGGGCATCTAGGTCTCCTCTAGGCGAATTGATCGAAACGACGGTTTTAGCCACGCGATGCGGTACGCGCACCCCCATGACCACGACTCGATGAGAACGCCTAAAGAAAGATACCTTCTCCGCTGCACATCGGTGATGCAGTTGCGGCATCCTGAAAATTTCGTCTCATTCTTGCGGCTCCCCAGTCACGGCCGGAAACTCCTTCCTCCCGCGGTTCATTATTTCTTGGTATTTTTCTTCCGCTGAAGTCCCCACAGACGAACATAGAAAAATCTCATGGCCGCCAGATGTCAAGCAATCTTCAAGTCTCAACGGTGCTGTGGTACGTTAAATCTCTGTCATGCCTTCACCCATTGCCTTCTCCCATTTATCGCCACTAAGCCATCGTTCGATTGCCGCTAACGGGCGGCGCATCTAAGGTGCTGGCGTTCGCCAAGCCGCGGCCTGGGGCAAGACGACCGCCTCCAAGTGACTGCACGAGGTCCAAACGGATGCGGGGATCAAACGAATGCGATCTCGGGGATCTATGATTTTGCCAGTTGCCACCCTGCCCCGGACAGGCATGGCACACCGCTTCACGCGTGCTCGCGTCCGCCGCCATCGCGCCACGCGCTCCGGTGCTTGCGCAGGATTTACGCTGATCGAAGCTGTCGTTGCGCTTGCGGTCGTGGCGATCACGCTGACGGCGATCGGCGCCGTTGCGACGACCTCGGCGCGGGGCACGCGCTCGCTTGAACAACATCTTGCTCTTGTCGAGACAACCCGGATCGTTGCCGCCACGCTTCCGAAGGACAGTGAGGCCGCTCTCGACGGTCTGTCGGGAGAAATCCTGGGCCACCGATGGCGCATCGCACTTGCGCCCTTCGTCGGCAGCGGAATCAATCAGGTTCCCGATTCGCCATGGATTCCACAGACCGTCGTGGTGCGCGTGCGGTCTCCCTCGGGCGCGGTCTACGGATTCGAGACCGTCCGCCTGCAGCGCCGGCCGGGTCAATGAAGCTTCTTCGTCGATGCAGGCGGTCTGGCGTTGCGGGATTTACCCTCCTTGAATCGCTCATCGCCACGACCTTGATGGCTATGGTGCTCGCCGCCATCGGGGCGATTACCGCCCAATGGCTGCCGAGCTGGAACCGCGGGTTCATGCGCGTTCAACGCAGCGAGCTGTTCGCGGTCGCGCTGGATCGCCTTGCTGGCGACCTGTCGGCGTCCGAGTTCGTCACACCCAATCGTGAGGCCAAGCTCCCGATCTTCGAGGGCACCGCATCTACCGTCACGCTGGTGCGATCGGCGGTCGGCCCCAATACCCAAGGGGGTCTCGAAGTCGTGAGGATCGCCGAGAGCGCGGACCGCCAGGGGATCGCCCTGGTGCGCACGCGAACTGCGTTTGCGCCGTTCGGGCTTGGCGAAGTCGCCGCCGACCAGTTGAACTTCTCCGATCCGGTGGTGTTGCTCCGCGCCCCGTTCCGGGTTTCGTTTTCCTATTCGCCGGGCGACGGATCCTGGTCGGACACGTGGCACAACGCCGGCCAGCTGCCGTCGGTTGTCAGATTCCTGGTTCGCGACTTGACGACCGGACGGACGCTCGCCGTGTCCAGCGCCACGATGGTTCACGTCGAGTTGCCGGCGGATTGCGCCGGCGGGACATCCCAAGCTTGCGGTTCGCAATCCGCCCCCGCCGCCAACGCGCCGGGCGCGCCGGCCGATGCCGGCTCGCAGGCCAAGGGCAATGCGTCGCGGGGCCCATGACCATGCGCAATCCTCGCCGCGCCCAACCCCTAGCGACCTCGCGTGGATTCATCCTGGTTGCGGCTCTCTGGATCATTGCGGCGCTGGCAACGCTGGCATCGATATTTTCGATCTATCTCGCGAACACCGCCGCGTCCCTTTCGCTCAACGACAGCGCAGTTCAGTCCGAAGCCCTGGTTGTCGCGAGCCTGGAGCTGACGGCCTATCAAGTGTCGGGGCCGCCGCCGGCTGCGCCGCCGGCCCGTCGGGACGTCAACGTGCCTCCTCGTCCGGCCCGTGGGGATTTCCGTTTTCGGCTGGGGCGCGCTGACGTGGCGGTGAATTTCACCACTGAAGCCGCGCGAATCGATCTGAATTTCGCGTCGCCGCAATTGCTGGCAAGCTTCTTCGCGGTGCTTGGCACCCAACGTCAGGAGGCCGAACAATATGCCGAGCGGATTGCGGGCTGGACCAGGAAGCCGAAAGCGACACCAACCGCCGCGGCCGCCGAAGACAACGAAGAAGCCCTCTATCGTGCGGCGGGACGCAGCTACGCGCCGCGCGGAGGGCCTTTCGCGCATATCGACGAATTGTCGCTGGTGATCGGCCTGCCGCCGACGCTTATCGAGCGTGCCAAGCCGTTCCTTACCATCTATAGCGGCAAACCGCAGATCGACGTTCTGGAGGCGGCGCCGGAAGTGATTGCCGCCATTCCGGGGATAACGCCCGACCTGTTGAACGCCCTTACCGAGGCGCGAAGAACGGGAGCGGATTCCCAATCGGTGGCGCGAATGCTCGGCGCCCTCCCGCTCCAAGGCGCCGTCGCCATCGAGGGGGGTGACGCTTATCGGGTGCAGGTTCGCATCCATTACGACAATGGGCGACAGGAGGCTTCGGAGGTGGTGATTCTCACCGGGCTCACCGACCGGCCCTATCGCGTGCTGTCGTGGCGCGACGGGTTCGATGCCCTGTCGCCCCTGACCGGGCAGCCGCCTGCACGGCCGCGCTGATCCTCAAAGATGGAACCGCCGGCGCGGATTGGCGTTGAGACGCCAATGGAAACGGGCATGTCATGCGAGCTTTCACCGTCAGTGTCATAGGCGCCGCAATTGTCGTGGCCACTCAGGGCGCAGCGTGCGCTGGTGGGCCGCCGGAGCTTGACGTCAGCACAAGCTGCCGCGCTGCCGCCCGCGGATCGGTCACGGTCGGCGGCGACCAGCAAGCCTGCTTGAACGACGAGCGTACCGCAAAGGATGCGCTTGCCAAAGATTGGAGCAGCTTCAGCCCGCTCGCCAGGACGCAGTGCGTCGGCATGAACAGAACCGGCGGACCGCCGAGCTATGTGGAATTGCTCGTTTGCCTCGAAATCATGCGCGATGCCGGAAAGAGCCAGTAAGGACACGTCCTCAGCCCGCCTCCAGTGAACCGAATTCCGCTTGTGCCAGAATCGGCCGCGCGCTAATTAGAGTTCCGGGCGACTCCATGCAGCGCAATCCTGCAAGCAACAATCCCTTATGGCGCAGCCTTGTCGGCTGTCTCGTCGCGTATGCGCTCATCATCAACGCCTTGCTGTCCGGCGTTGTGGGAGCGGAATGGGCCGCACAAGCTGCGGCGGGCTTGCTTGGGGAGCGTTGCCCCACGGATGCGCGCGCTGCGCCGCCGGACCCTGCGCCTGCCGGGCAAGCAGACGACTCCTCCCACTGTGCGTTCTGCACACCGGCGGCTCCGCCCGGTGTGCTGCCAGCCGATCAGCCCTCGGCGAGGATCATTCCGCCTCGCGCAGGCGCACCCTTAGGTGCGAGCGATCGTGACCTGATCCTTTGGCCCGGTCATCCGGGCCAGCTGCCCCGAGGACCTCCGCAGCGGTCGTAGAAGCGTTGCGGCCGTTTCGCGGCCGTCTCCATTCACGTCCAAACTTGCGTAGAGCTTCTCGGAGCAAACCCATGTCGATTCGTTTTCCCGGCCCGGCCGCGCCGGCGCTTGCGCTCGTGCTGGCGTCGCTCGCCGGAGCGGCGGCGGCGCATGAAATCGCCGGCAACCGCTTCTTTCCGGCAACGCTCGCGATCGACGATCCCGGCGTCAACGACGAGCTTGCGGCGCCGACCATCGCGATGACGAAGAGCGGCGACGAGCCGCCGGTCAAGGAGCTCGATTTTTCCGGCGAATACTCGAAGCGCATAACCGAAGCCTTCGCGATCTCGGCCGGGCCGACCTGGACGCGTCTTTTTGCGCCCGGTGGACCGACCGGAACTGGCGCCAGCGGATTCCAGAACCTCGATACAACGTTCAAATACCGGTTCTACAAGGATCCGGTGCACGAACTCATCATGTCGGTCGGGCTCTCGATCGAATGGGGCGGCAGCGGCGCGTCTGGCGTCGGCGCCGACAAGTTCTCCACCTACACGCCGACGTTCTTTTTCGGCAAAGGCTTCGGCGACCTGCCCGACACGGTGTGGTGGGCGCGCCCGATCGCGCTGACCGGCGTCGTCGGCTACGCGATTCCGGGCAGCGCCCGCACCCTCACCTTCGATCCGGACACCGGCGATACCGGCATCGAGCTTCACCCGCAATTCCTCAACTGGGGTCTGTCGCTGCAGTACAGCATGCCGTATCTCAAATCGGCGGTGTACGATTTCGGCCTGCCGGATTTCGTCAATCGCCTCATTCCGATCGTCGAGGCTTCGTTCCAGACGCCGGCGGCGAATTTCGCCGGCACCGGACTGAGGACGACCGGCACCGTCAATCCCGGCGTGATCTGGGTCAGCAATTACTTCCAGGTCGGGTTCGAGGCGATCATTCCGATCAACCGCGACAGCGGACGCAATGTCGGTGCGCTGGCGCAATTGCACGTCTATCTCGACGACCTGTTCCCCACCACGATCGGCAAGCCGATCTTCGGCGGACCCGTCGCTCCCGCAAGACCATTCTGAGGGGTCAACTATGCGCTACACCACTATCTCCGCACTTCTGCTGTTATCGCTTCGCGTGGACATCTATGCCGCGCATGCGCACGCCTTCCTGGATCACGCCGACCCGCGCGTCGGCAACACCGTGAAAAGCCCGCCGCGCGCCGTTGCGCTGTGGTTCACGCAAAATCTGGAGAGCGCCTTCAGCACCATCGAGATACTCGATGCCAACGGGGCACGAATGAATGCCGGCAACGCTTCGGTGGACGCGAGCGATCGCAAGCTGCTTCGCGTGCCTGTGAAAGTGCTGCCCGCCGGGACCTATACGGTGAAATGGCATGTGCTGTCGGTGGATACCCACACGACGGAGGGCAACTTCACCTTTCACGTCGCTCCCTGAAGGTCACGTTTTTGAACGAACCGCTGGTCATAGCGCGGGCGTTTCATCTCGCCTCGACGCTGTTGCTGACCGGGACCATCATGTTCCGGTGCTTAGTGGCAACGCCCGCCTTCCGCGTGAAAGCCGGAGGGGCGCTCGAAGATGGCCTGCGCCTCCGCCTCGCGCAGATCGTGTGGGCAGCGCTTGTCGTGGCGATGCTGTCGGGGGCAGCCTGGCTCCTGTTCGTTGCCGCGGAAATCGGCGGCTTGTCGGTTGCCGATGCAGTGTCGGAAGGCCTCACCGGGATCGTGCTGACGCAGACAACGTTCGGCGATACCTGGATGCTGCGCCTTCAGATGGCTGCGCTGCTTACCGTGCTCTTGCTGCTGCCGAACCCAAATCCCGGTTTGGCGTCTGCCACCGATTTGATCTGCGCGATGCTGGCTGCCGGTCTGGCGGCAAGCCTCGCCTTCGCCGGACATGCCGCCGCGACGGAAGGACTCGACGGTATGATTCACCTCGCCAGCGACGGATTGCATCTCGTTGCGGCGGGCGCATGGCTCGGCGCGCTCTGGCCACTGTCCATTCTGCTCGGCCGCGCGCGGGAGGCCGGCGATGCCGCGGCGGCGGCGATCGCGTACCAGGCGACGCGGCGGTTCTCCATCTTAGGGATGATCAGCGTCGCCGCCATTCTGGCGAGCGGCGTCGTCAACACGTACGAGATATTGGGGATGATGGCGTTCTCGATGATGGGGACGGACTACAACCGTCTTCTGCTGGCGAAAATCGCCCTTTTCATCGCCATGCTCGCCGTCGCGGCCTTCAACCGCCAGCGCCTGACGCCGCGTCTTGCGGACGCGCGCGACCGCAGGCGCGCCATCCGGCACCTCCAATGGAACAGCCTGGCCGAGGTCGGATTAGGTCTGCTGATATTGGCAATCGTCGCCGTGCTCGGCCGTATTGCGCCGCACGCGCACGGCTAGAGCATGATCCCGAAAAGTGGGAACGGTTTTCGGAAAAGATCATGCTTCAATAATAAGGTAGAGCGGGATGACGATTCGAAGAAAAGTCATCCTGCACTAGAACCGCGTCATTGCGGTGTCGTGCTTTTCATCGGATAAGCCGAGTGCTCTGACGCCATCGATGCTGTTGCGTCGATAGGTGGAAACGGCGCGGACGGGCGCTGCCGCTTTTGTCCCACTAATACGGCCTCGAGGCGATTACGCACGCCGAGTTTTTGCATGATGTTGGTCATATAGTGCTTGACGGTTTTTTCCCGCAGGTTGAGCGCTCTCGCGATCTCCTTGTTGGTCAGGCCCTTGCTGACCTGGGCCAGGATGATCTCTTCGCGGTTGGAGAGCTCCTCGGAACCGTCGCCCGCCTTCTCGGCCGGCATGGTTATTTCCGTCAGCAGGCGGGTGGCCAGCGACGGCGTCACGTAGAACTCGCCTGCATAGACGCGCTGCACGGCGCGAACAATCTCCTGTCCGGTGCAGCCTTTCAGGAGATAGCCGTGAACGCCGAGCCGCAACATCGCGGCCACGTCGCTGTCGCTATCGGAGGCGGTCAATATCACGATACGCACGCTTGGATGCTCGCGCGCAATCGTCGAGGCCGCGGCGGCTCCGTCATCCGGCAGCTTAAGGTCGAGCAGCAGCACATCCGGCGCAAGCTGCCGGGCAATATTGACGGCATCGACAGCCGTGCTGCCGTCGGCCACGATCTCGACGCCCGGCGTTCTTGCCAGCAATTTCGCGACGCCCTCGCGGAACAAGGGATGATCGTCGACGATGGCTGTTCGGATCGGAATAGTCATGCTTATCGTCTCAATGCCCGTCGGCCCGCAAAAAAGGTCGAACGCCGGCAAGCCTCGAAAACGCCCGCACCCCGCTCGGCCGAAATCGCGGTTTGAAGAGGCCATCGATCGGGTGGCTGGCGGCAACAGCCGAACCGCTCCAGACGCTGCGTCCGGTCCCGCGAAGCAATGCGCAGCCGTTGCGTGTTCGGGAAACCCAAGTTGCCGCGCGCGACTGCGCGACGAGATAGGTTTGCCGGTCGTTGGTTCGGCGGGGGACGACGCACTCGATCATCAAGCGGAACTCGCCCGGCGTACCAACACTCCTGTCAGTATGCAACTAGAGGTCGGTCAGAAGACACACAATACGACAATTTACGGCACCATTTATATGTCATCTATTTGACCGAAACATGTTGTCGACAAATAATTTCCATCCATATCTGAAAGGTAAATTTCATCACAACTCGTATGAACCGGGATTCGGCGCAAGCTTGAGGGCATCGGCCGCAGTTGCGTCCGCATCCCGCAACCTCCGTTCCGCAGATATTGTGAGAGCTTGCACCGCTCCCGAGTGAGGCCTTGCCTGAGATCGACGAAGCATGTTCAGGCAAATCCTTGTCCCGTCATTCCGGGGCTCGGCCGCAGACCGAGAGCCCAGAATCTATAGCCACAGGTCAGTGAATTATGGATTCCGGGCTCGCCTACGCTTCACTCCAACGCTCCGGAATGACGCTCCTGACTGAAGTCGACACACCAGCGCCAAGAGTCCCGACTCAAGCAGGGCTAGAGCTGAAATGGAGGATGATCGCTGGTGACGGCTACGCGGACCGGATCAGGCCTGTTTCGCTCCACCGTCGACAACCTGAAATGACGCCCGCAGTCTGGTGCCGTGACCCAATTGTGCTTCCAGCGAGAATTTCCCTCCCAGCGACTCCACGCGGTCGCGCAAACCTGCCAATCCGAGTCCATCCCCGCCGCCGCTTTTCGCAGCAGAAAACCCCGGCCCCTTGTCCGCGACCTCGACTGTAAGCTCGCGGCCATCGCTGATGACATGGACGGTCTGCCCAATTCCGCCGGCGTGACGGTAGGCATTGTTTAGCCCCTCCTGCACGAACCGATAAATGCAGACCTTGTGCAACGACGATATGTTCGCCGGCAGCTTGCCAATGGCGGCGTTCACGGCGCTGCCGGTCCGCTGTTGATGCTGGCGAACCGCCAGCTCCAGCACCTTGCGCAGCGGCAGGCTGTCCAGGTGAGGCGGAGCCAGTCCGGCGGAAAGATGCCGGATCTCCCGCAAGCAGTCCTGGAGCACGATGCGGATCTTCTCGAATTCCTCGGACTGCGAATGCTCTCCGGCGAGGAGCGGACGCAGCGTATCGAGCCTCAACAGCGCCAGGCCGATGAGCTGCGCCGGGCCATCATGAAGATCGGCGCCGACCCGGTGCAGAAAGCGTTCGCTCATTTCGACCGAAGCGCGACGCGCGTCGACGAGCACCGTGCGCTGCGATTCGATCGTCTTATTGCCTCGCCACACGATGCCGTAGAGCAAAATGATTTGCAGCAGCGCCACCCCGCAAACCGCAATCCAGCTCTCCAGGCGGGCGCCATCAAGTTCGGCCTTCAGGCGAGCGGCGTCGGCAAAGAGCTGCGCCACCGCGACGATGTTGTCGCCGCCTTTCTCGCGGATCGGGACATAGATCTCAAGCAACGGCATGTGCAGGCCACTCTCGACCGCGTCAGCCTCGCCGTTCGGGCTCCCGAACCGGGCCGCCACTTTGCCTTTCAGGGCCTTGAGCAGCTTGGGATTGGTCGGAAAAGTCTTGCCGATGAAATCCCGACTGGTGCTGTAAACGATCCGCCTGTCAGGGAGGCAGATCTTGACGGATACGATCTGCCGGGCCAGTTCCGCATCCTTAAACACATGATCGAGGGCACGCAGCTGTTCCTCGCTCAGCGTCGATCGGGTCGTCAGCTCCTGCAGGTAGGACCGGTCGAGGCTGTTGATGTAGGAGGCGGTTGCAGCGGCGCTATTGCGAACCACATGCGCTTCGATCTCCGCAGACACAAAGCTGCCGAGCACCACCGTTCCGGCTCCGACGACGATGCAGGCGATGAGGGCGAATTGTCGGACGAGACTCAAGCCGTCCCACCTGCTCCCCATGTTCGCCATGCCATCGACTCATCTGCTGCAATAGCACAAAGGTTCTCGTCGCGGAGGGACGAAGAATCATCACAGGTGGGGGTGATCCCCCATAAACATTGGTGGGATAGTGGCCAGATTTGGTTCAATCGCAATGGCGATTGGTGCAAGATAATTAATGAGTTGGAATCAACGGACTTGATTGGTACGCGCGGTCGGGGAAATGCCATAGCCGCGCCCCTTGTGTTGCTCTTTCTGCTCCCTCTCCCCGCTTGCCTTAAGGGCGTTTACGCCCGTCTTCGACGGTCTATGGAGAGGGTCGGGGGGAGGGGGCCTCTCCACAAAGGGCGGACTCGTTGATGATGACGGGGCCTTGCCGCGAAGCTCCGACTCGTGGAGAGGCCCCCTCACCCGGAATTTGCGCGAAGAGCGCGCAAATTCCGACCTTGTAACTTGGATTCACGCGAATCGGATAAGGCCGGTATCG
>Ga0257161_1000472_pt1 | contig 9979 bp, 10 predicted proteins | sample NR01A_FD_185954 | JGI IMG/M metagenome (GOLD analysis project Ga0257161, IMG submission 185954) | Soil microbial communities from H.J. Andrews Experimental Forest, Oregon, United States - NR-01-A | ecosystem: Environmental > Terrestrial > Soil > Temperate forest > Bulk soil | place: USA: Oregon... | reverse complement strand
GGAAAGTAGCTAGCCAACGGCGGGGCACAGTAGCTCGTTCCTGGGCCGAGCTCGATCAGCCTTCGAGCGCCCTCCGGCCGGCGTCCGTGATCCTCATGCGGGCAATCTGGATCTTCCGCCTGCCGATCCTCATGGTCTGGCGGTGCGCTGTGGCGAGCCCGTCGTGGACCAGGTCGGCTAACATATCGACGCTGAACCCATGGGCGAGCAATGTCGCCCCTGTGCGGCCACGCACCCCTGCGGCGGCAAGTATTTCGAGCGCCCAGCGCTGCTTCGCGCTGAGGTGACGTTCTCGCCGGGTCACGGTGATTGTGTGCGACATCGTAGGAATCGCGGGAAAAGCCCCGCCGGTTAGGACGGGGCAAGTCAAGGAGATAGGAGTCATGAGTGTCCTACTGGGACACTCCCGACGTATCTGAATCTTTCGCCGGCGGCTGTCGCGTAGCCAACACAGGCTCAAGAACAGGACTGAACGTGCAATTTCTTTGTCAGACGAGTCGAGAAGACGACCCGACAACAGACCCAGTTCCGCCACCTGGTTACCCAAGTGGCTGACGCTGATTCTCCGGGCGACTCGGCCCGTCGTTGGCCCCAGCGCATTGCGCCACGCCCCTCCCGGTGGATGTCGCCATCATGGTCATATATCCGTCCGCCGCGAATCAGGTAGCGCGCGGCGTGGGTCTCCCCTGTCATGTCAGCTCCTGTTGGCGGCTAAAGTCAGACGAACCCACACCTGGATATGCGGACGTGAACTCCGCCGGATCTGTCCGTCGCGATTGACCCATATGTATGGTCCAGCCGTGCGTCGCAAGAGGTTTTCATCGATCTGTCGGCTTTGCGGTCTTGCATCAATGTATCCGGCCCTCTGATTGGAGCGTGTTTTGCTCCGGGCCATTATGGATATCAGCGCGCCTGCGTTCTCATTAGCTGCCAGGCCTCGAACGGACCATCTGGGTCACCAGGGTTCGCAAGCGCCGGGAAGACCGGTCCTCCATCTCGTCTCATCGTCTCGCAGACCTCGGCAGGAAAACGGCTGCTAATTTAGTCACCGCTCTCTCCCTAATCGGCGCATAGCCTCAAGTATGGCGGATGACGCTCGACTTAAAAACCTGGGCGACCGAACGCCACAGGATCGCCACCGATGTTGTTGCGTTCACCGACAGAATGACTGAGGAGTCGGTTCATGAACGTGCCACAAACCAATTTCAATCCCCCATTCCGCTTCCGACGGGCTAGTCACGCCGTCTTCACCTCTCGCGACCTCGCGAAGAGCCGGGAGTTTTATACAGAGGTGGTCGGCCTGTTGGTCAGCGATGAGGACCGAAACACGCTGTATCTAAGGGGCCTCGAGGAGCGTGCGCACCATAGCTCGGTCATCAAGCACAGTGATGAACCATCGGCCTGTCATCGGGTAGGCATGCGCGTCTTCGAAGACGAGGAGCTGGACCGAGCAAAACATCACTTCGAAAGGCTCGGACTGCCTTGCCAATGGGTCGACGTCCCCTTCCAGGGGCGGACGCTACAGACGGTCGATGCGGTCGGGACACCCCTCGAAATCGTAGCGACCATGACGCAACGGCCGCGGCGTGATATGGACGTCCAGATCCACCGCGGAGGCGCCGCGAGGCGGTTCGATCACTACCAGATCACGGTTCCAGAGGTCGCCAAGGCGGCGGAGTTCTACACTTCGATCGGATTCCGCATTGCGGATTATATTACAGCCGGCGAGCACGCGGTCGGCGCGTTTCTCCATGTGAAGGACACACCTTATGACATTGTCTTTGTCGAGCGGGATGGACCCGCGTTCCATCATTGCGCCTACATCATTCCGGATATCCAAGCAATGCTGCGGGCCTGCGACACGGCCGGGGTCCTTGGATGGCCGGATTGCGTCGAATATGGCCCGGGCAAGCATGCGCTGGGTCACTCCTACTATGTTTATCTCCTGGATCCCGACGGCCATCGGGTAGAGCTGCTGCTGCCGCCGATCGTCTACATGGACCGGGACGACGCGCCTGCGATTTCGGATGTGACGCAAATTACGCGTGTGACGGAATGCTGGGGATTGCCTCCCCAAAACTCCTGGTTTTTCAACCGATCGCCATTTCCAGGATGGGCGATCGCAAACACTCCCGACACCAACCAACTGCCATCTCTCGAGAAATACCTTCACTTGATTGCATGACCTCAAGGCGCGTGGGCAGCGCGTAGACGGAAGCCGTCGCTCACACGCCTCGCCTCGACCGCTGGCGAATGCGCCGCGGCGACCTCCGACCCAACGAGGATGATCGGTAATGAGCCGCGTGCCATTCCCAATCCGAGGCGAATACCCCCTCCGTCGGTTTGATCACCAACGCTCCATACTATTCAATCACCATTGGAATTCCGCGCGGATCGCAGGGCCACGCCGAGAGCCACTTGAGCAATTGGAGAACTTTGAAGCATCGGGCAAGTTCGACGAACTCGAACGGGCTGTGATCCGTTACGCACAGGCGGTGACGCTTCGAAACGAGGTCTCGGACGCCACTTGGTCAGACTTGGCTCTTCGCGTCATTCGCCGATCTATCGCGCCTCCGCTTTCGATGGCAACGGACGTTCTCGCATCTTGGCGCAATGAATGCGTCGAGGGGGTACCTGTCCAATTTACACCGATTGCGGACAGAGCGATCGGGCGCGACGCAGGAATCACCAACGAAAATCAGGACTGCCGGCGCGAGCTCCAACCACTCAAATCGGACAGTAGGCTGCGTCACCGTCTCGCCGCCCGTACCACCACCGCGCGGCCTCTTCCGCAGCGGTCATCAAACGATGCCGGCCGCACCGCCGCCTTTGACCCAGGTTGTGTAAAAAAGCGCTCGATTGTCGTCTTGATTGCGTGGGCGATGGCGCAGGCGAGGATTCGGCGAATCGGCGCTGCGAAGTTTCGATAATTGAGCCCCGCGCGCTTCGATGACCTCCTGAGATGATGTGGACGAGCTGATTTGGACGCGCCAACACCTCAGGCCGGTATGGCGGCCATCAATCCGCCAACGCCCAGAATCTGCATCACGCGCTTCATGTTGTAGGCCAGCACCTGCAGCGCCGTTTCGCTGGCCACTTTCGGCAGCCTTCTCATTTGGAAGTGCGTCGCGCCCATCCACGCCTTGATGGTCCCGAACGGATGCTCCACGGTCTAGCGACGCACGCGTTTTCCGGGTTGCGGTCGAGCCGGTGCTGCACCGTCTCGAGAACGGCCTCGTGCTCCCAGGGCGATATCCGGCGTTCCTTGCCGGGCGTGCACTGAGCCTTCAGGGCGCACGTCGTTCGTGTAGCGGTCGACCCAGTGCGATAGACCTACAGACGAGTCACGTTTTCGGCGTGAACAGCACCTTGCCGCCGCTCTGTGCCGCTTTCGTGATCGCTTCCTGGACTTCGTCGAAACCATAGGTGGCGGCGACCGGCGTCGAGATCGTGCCGGCGGCGACCAGTGGTGCTAGACGATCGAACATCGCCGTGATTTCATCAGGCTTGGCTGACTGATACCAGTAAAGAAGCCAGAAGCCACGGATCGTTTGCTTCTTGAAAATGAGGCTGCCCGGTTGCACGACCATCGGCCTGCGGCTCGTTCCGCCATAGCACACGAGCACTCCACTTTCGGACAGGCAGTTCATCAGATTCTTCGGCGAAGTGTCGCTGACCCCATCAAGCGCCAGCGGAATCGGCGCGCTTCCCGTTTCCGTCGCGACGCGTTTCCCAAGGTCAGGTCCGTCCACCAGAACAACGTCGCCGCCGAGCGCCTTCATTTCCGCGATAACCTCTTCACGACGGACGACATTTACCGTTCTCAATCCAAGCGATTTCGCGATCGCGATTGTTGCCCGCCCAACGCCGGAATTGGCACCATTCTGGATGACCCAGGATCCGCGCGGCAACTTCACGATGTCGGTCAGCAGGAGATAAGCGGTGGGCGGATTAACGCCCATCATTGCGAACTGGTTAATGTCGCCTGACGGCAATGGCCGCAACCAGGATGTGTCGGTCTTGATACGCTCGGCCCAGGTAGGATGCAGGAAAGGCACCAGGGTCCGGTCGCCTTCCTTCAAATGTTTGACGCTCGGGCCCACCGCGACGACCCGGCCGACTCCTTCCGTCCCCAGATAGCCGGGAGCCGTGGCCGATAGCCATAGCCGCCGGCGATCATCAAAAGATCGTACTGATTGATCGGCGAGGCGTCGAGCGCGATCACCACTTCGCCGGCCGCTGGCGCACCAACGTCGGGGATATCGACGACTTTCACGACCTCGGCCGGATTGCCGAATGCCTTGATCTCGACTGCTTTCATGGCTGCTCTCTACAGACGTTGACATCTCTGGCTTGTGGTGGGGGCAACGTGCGATCAGCTCTGGGCCGCGATGTGGGCTCGCTGCGCCAGACCGCTCCCGAACGAGGCATTCTCGCCTGCGATCTCGTAGACCATGATCACCACATCGTCCGGAGATATTTTCGCGGCTGCCGCAACCTTCTCGTCCAGGAGCTTGAGCAGAGCCAACCGGGTCTCCTTCGGGCGCCCGGTAATGTATGTCAGCTCCAGCAGAATCATGTCGTCGGAATATTTCTGTCCGAGGAATGCCGGCGTGTGGAGGTAGCGATTGCGCGGCAGGACATAGTGGATCTGGAAGAAGTCGTCCGGTGGGATACCGAGACCCTCGATCAGAGAACTCTGGATCGCCTCCGATACTTTGGCGAGACGGACCTCATCATACTGGCCTTCCAGCACATGGATCTTTGCGAGCGGCATGTTGGCCTCCCTCTCAAGGGCCGCGCCCGGAGCGGTCGCGGTGGTTTCGCCTCTGCGGACCGGTCGCCTCACGCGTTTAGCGTGCAGCGCAAGTGTTTCCATCACGCCAGCTGCTGAGCGAGTGCCCCGACCCCTATCCCGGCGCCGGCACGGAATTCATCGATACATTCATCGTCGCCCATTGTAACGAGGGGATTTGTTTGACGGCGAGCGCGCCTGCAGATCAACCTGCGCTAGGTGGGCGACGTTCTTCGGTTACCGAGCCATCGGTGTCTACACTCTCTCAGCCATCTGAGCCTTCCGGTGGAACCTACGGCACCAGGGTACGTTCCGCGATTGGCGAAGGCTCTGGCCGCGTGCCGGGAGCGCACGCACGTCGTAAGCCCGCGAGTTGTCCTGGTTAGTCCGCACGTGATCCCCCAATTCATCGCTGTAGCTTATCCAACGTGATCGGCAGGTCGCGCACGCGCTTGCCGGTCGCGTGATAGATCGCATTGGCGATCGCGGCGGCAACGCCGACGATGCCGATCTCGCCCAACCCCTTGATGCCGAGTGGATTAATGATGTCGTCAGGCTCGTCGACGAAGATAACCTTGATGTCGTGCACGTCGGCGTTCACCGGGACGTGATATTCGGCGATGTTTGGATTCATGATGCGGCCGAAATTGTGATCGACCAGCGTCTCCTCGTGCAGCGCCATTCCGATGCCCCACACCACGCTGCCCATGATCTGGCTGCTCGCGGTCTTGGGGTTCAGAATGCGGCCGGCCGCAACCGCGTCGACGACGCGGGTGACGCGGATGACGCCGAGCTGCTCGTCCACCCTGACCTCGGCGAAGATCGCCGAATGCGTGTTGTGCGCATGCGAGCCGTCATCGGGGAAGCTGGTGGACTTCTCCTGCTCGATGCGATCCACGGCGCCATGTCGCATCGCATCCACAATCGACACCCCGCGCGAAGCATCCCGCTTGCTCACAAGCTTACCGTCCGCAAGGGCGACCTCGTTAGGCGCTGCATCCGCGAGCGGCGAATTCGGCATCTGCTTTGCCAGACGCAAAAGTTCCTTGCGGACCGCATCGGCTGTCGTCGCGATCCCATTCGACACCGAGGCGGCCATCCACGATCCGCCTTCGACCGGCGATTGCGGCAGCGTCGAGTCGCCAAGCTTGATGGTGATGCCGTCGAGCGGCAGCCCGAGCCTGTCGGCCGCGACCTGCGTCATGATCGTGTAGGTGCCGGTGCCGATGTCGGAGGTCGCGCAGGAAACCTCCGCATGGCCATTGGCGGAGAGCACGATGCGCACCGCGATCGGCATCTGCATGGCATCCCAGACGCCGGTCGCCATGCCGAAGCCCACCAACTCGCTGCCGTCACGCATCGAGCGTGGCTCGGGGCTGCGCTTGTCCCAACCGAACGCGTCCGCGCCCTGGCGGTAACACTCGCGCAGGCTCTTGCTGCTGTACGGCCGGTCGGCGTTCTGGTCGCGATCCGAATAACACCGCAAGCGCAGCTCCAGCGGGTCGAGCTCGAGCGCGATCGCAAGCTCGTCCATCGCGCATTCTAGCGCAAAGACCCCCGTCGCGGCGCCTGGACACCGCATGCTGCATGATGTAGCGAGATCCAGCCGAGCGAGCTTGTGAGCGTATTTCGCGTTAGCACAGTTGTAGAGCAGACCCGACCAGCCGGTCTCTTGGCGATAGAAATCCTCGTATTGCGATGTGACCGTGATCGCTTCGTGCGTAATCGCGTCGAGCGTTCCAGAGGTTTTTGCGCCCAGCGCAATCCGCTGGATCATCGCGGGCCGGTAGCCGAGCCCATACGTCTGCTGGCGGGTCAGCACGAGCCGCACCGACCGCTTCAGCGCGCGCGCCGCAAGTACGGCAAGCGCAACCTGATATTGCGGGCGCAGCCCTGAGCCGAATCCGCCGCCCATAAAGGGCGACATGACGCGCACTTCGTTCGGATTCATGTCGAACACGCCGCAGAGGTAGCGCTGCACGTTTTGCACGCCCTGCGTCTTGTCGTAGACCGTAAGCTTTCCCTTCCCATCCCACATCGCCGTCGAGGCATACAGTTCCATCGGGTTGTGATGCTCGATCGGGACATAATATTCGCCCGCGTGGCGTACCTGGGCGGTAGCGAGGGCCCGCTCAGCCGCGCCGCGCGGTTTTGGAGGCGCGAACATGTTCGCGCCAGGCTTGGCGGAGGCGAGCGCTTTGTCGCGCTGGGCGTAAACATTCGTGACGTGCGCTTCTTCGTCATATTCCACGCGCACCAGCGACGCCGCGAAGCGCGCGATCTCCCACTCCTCGGCGACGACCAGCGCAATCGGTTGGCCGTTGAATCGGATCCTGTCGTCGTAAAGCGGCCGGAACGGCGAACCCTCCGGAGCAACGTCGTCCTTGTAGGCGGCATCGGTGCTCGCCATGCGTGGCCGGTTTTCGTGCGTGAGTACATCGATCACGCCATCGACGCGCAATGCCTCGCTGACGTCGATGCGCACAATTCGACCCTTGGCGATGCTGGATGTGACGACGCTGCCGTAAGCGAGGCCGTTTGTGTTGAATTCGCCGGCGTATTTCGCTGCGCCGGTGACCTTCGCACGGCCGTCGACGCGGGATACTTGGGTGCCGATATAGGACGTCACCGGTTTGCTCGCTTGATCGCCTGGTTGCCCTGCGATTGCGGCCCGCTGCGCGTCGGCGTGGGCATATCCCCGATACCCGAGCGCCCCCAACGCAGCCGCCCATTGCACGACGTTACGGCGGCTGATGTCGCTTACCATTGTCCTTCTCTCTGGCCCTGAAGAGACCGAGCTCTCGACTTCGTGGCGACGTGGAATGCTGAGATGCCACTAGCTTGCTCACAGGATCTTTTTGTTGGACTGCGATTGCGGAGTGCCCTGCGCGGCCTGCATCAGTGCGCGAACAATGCCGCGGCGCGCCAGTTCGATCTTGAAGGAATTGTACTCGTATCCCTTAGCGCCACGAAGCGGCACGTCCGCCGCGTCTGTGAAAGTGGCTTGATTGGCGGCCTGTCCGCGCAGCATTGCTTCGGTCGCCGTATCACGCCACGGCTTGTGCGCAACGCCGCCGAGCGCCAAACGGGCCTCTTTGATCGTGGCTCCTTCGAGCTCGAGCGCGGCCGCGATCGAGACGAGGGCGAACGCATAGGAGAGGCGATCGCGAATTTTCAGGTAGGTGTAATTTGACGCAAAGCCCTGCGCCGGAAGCTCGATCGCCGTGACGATCTCGTCCCGATGCAGGTTCGTGTCGAGCTGCGGCGTGTTTCCAGGCAGCCGATGGAACTCCGAAAACGCAATCGTACGTTCGCCCGCTGGCCCCGTCACATGGACCTTGGCGTCGAGCGCAGCCAGCGCCACGCACATGTCCGACGGGTGAGTGGCAATGCAGGCCTCGCTCGCGCCGAGGATCGCATGGATTCGGTTGAGGCCGTTGATGGCTGAGCAGCCGCTGCCGGGCTCGCGTTTGTTGCAGGGCGTCGTGATGTCGTAGAAGTAGTAGCAGCGGGTGCGCTGCAGGAGATTGCCGCCGGTCGACGCCATGTTGCGTAGCTGCTGCGACGCGCCCGCCAGGATCGCGCTCGCGAGCATCGGATAGCGTTGCTCGATCAGCGGATGATAGGCAAGGTCGGAATTCGGCACGAGCGCGCCGATCCGCAATCCCCCGTCGGCAGTCTCCTCGATGGTGTTGAGCGGCAACCGCGAAATGTCGATCAGCCGCGAAGGGCGTTCGACATCTTCCTTCATGAGATCGATCAGGTTCGTGCCGCCCGCGATGAATCTCGCCGTCGGATCGGCGGCTATCTGGTGCAACGCATCGGCGACATCGTTGGCCCGCGCGTACTGGAAATTGATCACGATTCCATCACCTGTTGGATCGCCGCAACGATGTTGGGATACGCACCGCAGCGGCAGATGTTGCCGCTCATGAGCTCGCGAATCTCGTCAGCGCTCTTCGCCTTGCCCTCGGCGATCAGGCCCGCGGCTGAGCAGATCTGTCCCGGCGTGCAATAGCCGCACTGGAACGCGTCGTGGTCGATGAAGGCCTGCTGCAGCGGATGCAGCACGCCGTCCGCCGGCAAGCCCTCGATGGTGGTCACCTTGGCGCCGTCCATCATCACGGCGAACGTCAGGCAGGAATTGATCCGCCGCCCATCCACCAGCACGGTACACGCGCCGCATTGGCCGTGATCGCAGCCCTTCTTGGTGCCGGTCAGGTCAAGGTGGTCGCGCAGAGCGTCGAGTAGAGTCGTCCACGGCGCGACCTTGAGCTGCGTCTCAACGCCGTTGACGCTCAGCGCCACTAGAATCTTGTCCGGCACGCCCATCCCTGTGCCTTCCGGCAAGCGGGAGACGGCAGGGTGGGGGGCAGCCCGCGGGGTGCTCGTTCGGGGCATTAGCATCTCCGCATGTCTCGATGAAATCCAACGCACCAACTGTGGCGCCGTTCCGTCGATAGGTCGCGTTACCTCAAGCCCTGAGCGCGGGACTGGTGCTTCCATCGAAATAGTCGCTGGCCCCAGCGTGGGAGGTCCTTGTGCGCGGTCATCACCAGCCCTTCCGCTGGAATCGCTGCTGCGACTGAATGCGGGTTAGCTCGGCGTGCCTGCGCTATGTTATAAGCACGCCGATCAATGAAGCGCCAATGAATGCGCCAGCATAGATGTTGACCCTGCGTCATCCGTCGAAATAGTCGCTGGAGGTTTTGTTGTCGGTCGGCTTCTCGACGAGTTCGACAAAGAAATTGCGCTCAACCCGACCGCCTTTGCAATCGTCTCGAGCGGCACGTCGCCGAGTATCGACCTGTACCGGTCTAATTGAGCCAACCGGAGGCACTGCCCACGTGGTGGTTTCCGGCCGCCGGTTCCGTTCCCCAAGGGCGACATGCTGCCGGCCAGCCCGAAAAAAACAACTAACCTCCAAAGAACATTAAACACGTTTGTACGTTGACCAACCACTCAACGCGAACGCGGAATCATTTCCGCAGGAGATAAAAGCATGTGGAACATTAAAAGGTACACAGCGATGGGGATCCTCGGCGTGGGTATCGCGTGCGCGGTTACTCCTATTCCGGCTTCGGCTCAGTGCGGCTGTGGCGGTTACGGGTCCGTCGGCTACGGTGGCTGGGGCGGTGGCTACGGTGGCTGGGGCGGTGGCTACGGTGGTTGCGGCGGTTACGG
>Ga0257161_1000471_pt1 | contig 9989 bp, 7 predicted proteins | sample NR01A_FD_185954 | JGI IMG/M metagenome (GOLD analysis project Ga0257161, IMG submission 185954) | Soil microbial communities from H.J. Andrews Experimental Forest, Oregon, United States - NR-01-A | ecosystem: Environmental > Terrestrial > Soil > Temperate forest > Bulk soil | place: USA: Oregon... | reverse complement strand
GGGAGAGGGGGGGGGGCATGCTTTCGTTCCGCGTGAGTTGTGGACAAGCTTGGCGCGTGCTTTCGGTGCTGGTCGTGGTGGCCGTCGCAGACATCTCGCAACCCACTACGACGACGGCCCAGACTTGCGGCACGGAATACAAGATCAAGGAGGGGGAGACGCTCGCTCAGATCGCTGCCCGCGTCTACGGCAACCCCACGCAATGGACCGTGATTTTCTACGCCAATCAAGATCGTCTCGGCACCAACGCATCTCTCCTCGTACCTGGACTCGCAATTGCCCTGCCTTGTATCGGCGGCGCATCTCAGCAATCTCAGCCTCCGGTGCAAAGTGCGACGACGCCCGCCCAACCACCGGCGTCGGGTGATTCGCCCATCATGATCTCGACGCTGGTGCGCAGGATCGAGTTCCTGACCGCCGATGGCTACTCGCCCTTTACCGGCCGCGCCATCGAAGGCGGCGGCATGCTGACCGAAGTCATCAGCTCCGCCATGGGCGTCGTCAAGCACGAATCCCGTGGACGCTTTGACTTTGGCATATCGTGGGTCAACGATTGGGCCGCACATCTCAATCCGCTGCTCCTGACGCGGGCATTCGATGTCGGATTCCCCTGGGCTCGCCCTGATTGCGACAGCGGGCTCGATCTCGATGCGACTTCACAGTTCCGCTGCCGGAGATTCTTCTTCTCCGATCCGTTGTACGAAGTGATCACGAGCCTGTTCGTGAGGAACAACTCTCCGATCACTACGCTTCAGAACGAGAAGATAGCCGGCGTAACGCTATGCCTTCCCGCTGGCCAACCGGCCTATGAACTCGACCAGGGCGGACGAAACTGGGTGAAGGACGGCAAGGTTACCTTGATGCGTCCGCCAACGGTTGACGAGTGCTTCCGGCTCCTCGACAACGGCACCGTCGAAGGCGTCGTGGCGACGGAATTCGCCGGCCGCGCAAGCACCATTTCCCTTGGGATTGCCGATAAGATTCGCGTTCTCAACCAACCGGTGGCGCTGACCACCCTTCATGTCGTCATCTCCAAGTCCCATCCGCACGCGCGAACGATCCTCTATTACATGAATGCATCGCTCGAGAAACTTCGCGAAAGCGGTGACTACGACACGATCATCGAGCGGCATCTCGCCCGTTTTTGGGAGGCCCAGCAGGCCGGTACGCCAAGTCCCGCAATCGGCTCGACACCTGCCGTCCAACCGAAGAACAGCCGCGCCCCGGCGCGAGGTGCAAACGTTCCCTCGCCACCAACTGAAGGTCCGCCCGGAGGTGCATCCAAGTCGACAGCGAAAACCGAGACGCCGAAATTGCTCGCGCGCTAGCTTCCAGTATCCAGGTCGAGAGCCCCTGCGGGAGCACACCGGTGAAGTTCGCACGAGGGGCCAGCCACCTCCCCAGCACCGACCGTTGAAGTCCGGTGGGTATAGGACCGCCGACTATCGGCGAGACCTTGTGATGTGGACCAATTGATTGAAGCGCGTGGCTTCGCGGCCGATCATTTGCAGGTGAAACGAGTAACGAAGTTGCCATAGAAAACAGCGTCGGAACAAAAGAACCGAGCTGACTTCGATTTCGACGAGAAACTTCGAACGGGGGATCGATCATGAATTCACGCACTCTTTGTCTCCTTCTTGCGGCATTGCCCTTGGCCGTATGCGGGCCCACAGTCGCGCAAACAAAATTGGTCGCGCCAACAAAACCGGCCGCGCAAACGAAAACGTTACGGTTGACCGTGCCGGTTTCGGCCGGCAATCCCATCAGCGAGAACATTCGCGACTTCCAGCGCGAAGTTGAACGCCGAACCGGCGGCGCCGTTAAAATAGCGCTTGGCGATAAGGCGCAGCTTTATCACGACAACGAGATCGTATCGGCGGTATCGTCCGGCGCGATCGAAATGGGCGCAACGTCGCTGAACCAATTCGCCTTCGATGTTCCCCTGGCTGGAGTTTTTTTGCAGCCATTTATGTTCAACTTCAATGCCCTTGTTCGCGCTGCGGCCAAGCCCGGCAGCGAAATCCGAACGCTGATCGATGAAGAGATCCTCTATTGGACCAACGCGCGTGTTCTGTGGTGGCAGCCCCACGGCTCGACCGTGATTTTGTCCAGGAGGATACCGGACATCGACCGAGCCGCGATCGTCGATCGCCCTGTAGGGGCTCCCGACGATCTGACCAAGGAATTAACCAAAGCCTGCGGCGGCAGCCCTCATCTCGTCCCGACATCCGATCTTTATAGGGCACTCGAAAAAGAAAGCATCCAGATCACCATGACTGACATTTTCGGCGTCAAGGAGCGCGATCTCTGGCGGGTAACGGACACGATCGTCAACACCAAACACTCGCCGAGCCTATTCATAGTCGTCATCAATAATAAGGTTTGGGAAAGTCTTTCCGAAAAACATCGACAGATCTTGTCGGAAGCGGCGGCAACCGTTCAGGAGCGCATGTGGGATTTTTTTGCAAAGGTCGAAGCCGAAGCCTATGCCTTCGCCGAGAAAAAAGGCATGAAGGTCCACGAGCCCTCCCCCAAGGAAGTCGTTGCTTGGCGAGAGTGCAGCGCTCCTTTGCTTGAATCCTACGTGGATCGCATCGGAGATCTCGGCCCAAAGCTATTCGCCGCATACGGCAGGCTGCGCACCGACCCGTGTTGCAACGACGTCGCCCCCGGACAAACGCTGTTTGAGCTACACTGAGCGAAAAACGGAATGGTCGTCCTGCCGACGTTTCGTCTCGCGCAAAAATGCCCGCAAACACATCAAAGGCCCGGCATTGGGGTGTTCAACAACCGACTCATCATTCGGTTTAATCGGTCAAGGGGGGACTCCAGTTATGAAATTCATACGATCTTTTGTCGGCGCCACGACGACCGCCGCCATTCTTGCGTTCGCCTCGTTGGCGCAGGCACAACCGGTTGCGCTGCGGATTGCCGGCGCCTTCGGCGCGGAGCACACGTCCAGCAAGGCGATGGAAATCTTCAAGGTCGAGCTGGCGCGTCGATCGCAGGGCTTGATCGAGGTCGAGATCATTCCGGACATGAAGCTTGGCGGAGCCAAGGATCTCATCGACGGCGTACGCGCTGAGAGCGTCTTCGCAACATGGGTCGGAGTCGCCTTCGTTTCCCGGCTCGTCCCGGAGGTCGAAGCGGTGAGCCTTCCCTTCCTCTTCAAGAATTACGACCAAGCCATGCGCGCAGTCGACGGCACCGTCGGTAAACTCATCGAGGCAAAGCTCAGCGCGAAGGGCTTTACCGCCCTCGCATGGATGGAATTGGGGGCGCGCCAGGTGACGAACGCGAAGCGACCGCTGAAGACACTTAACGACTTCAAAGATCTTAAAATACGCATGCAGCCGAACGAGACGCACTTGGCGACGTTCCGCGCCCTCGGTGCAAGCCCCGTGGCGATGGACATCAAGGATGTCTACGTGGCATTGCAGCAGGGCCACATCGACGGCCAGGAGAACCCCTATTCCGTCATCCATGCCAATAAGTATTTTGAAACTCAAAAATATCTTTCCGATACCGGTCACATCTTGGATCTCATCGTCTTCATTGCCAACAAAAAAACCTTCATGAGCTTTGCGCCCGAGCAGCAAAAGGCGATCAGGGACGCTGCCAGGATCGCGGCCATGCAACAGCGGAAGATGGCGGCCGAGGGGGAAGCAACTGCCCTGGCGGACCTCAAGGCCAAGGGCATGCAATTCGATCCTTTGCCACCCGCAACACGCATTGCGTTGCGCAAAGCGACGGCGGGCGTCATCGACGGCGTTAGAAGACGAGTCGGCGCCGAACTGGTGGACAAGGTCGTCGCCGAGACCCGCCGCCAGTGAGCAGGGAGACGCGCGTTGTCGTGCGGGCCAGGTGAATCGGACGCGGACGCGACTTGGCACGGTCTCACTTCCGGTTAATCGAAGGCGGTGTGGCGCAACGATGCGTATATTGATGATCAATCCCAATACGACCGTGGCGGTCACGCAGTGCATGCTGGCAGCCGCCAGGAGCGCGGCGGCGCAGGCGACCGAGCTAGTCGCTCTCACGGCGGCGCGTGGGCTGCCTTATATCGCGACTCGAGCGGAGGCGCAGATCGGCGGCGCAATCGTGCTTGAAATGCTCGCCGAGAACCATGTCGGGTCGGATGCTGCGATCATCGCAGCCTTCGGGGATCCGGGCCTGATGGGCGCGCGCGAGTTGTTCGATTTGCCCATTGTCGGCGCGGCGGAAGCCGCCATGCTCACCGCATGCATGCTCGGGCGAACCTTTTCGATCGTCACCTTTTCCCGTGCGCTTGGACCGTGGTATCGCGAATGCGTCGAAATTCACGGATTGACCTCGCGACTGGCTTCGATCCGCATGATTGGCCGCGCGTTCCGCTCCGTCGCCGATGTTCAGGAGGAACAGCAGGAGCTGTTGGTGTCTGCTGCAAACAGCGCCATCTCCGAGGATGAAGCCGACGTCGTGATCTTCGGCGGAGGCCCATTGGCCGGACTGGCCGAAAAGGTCAAAGACCGCATCGCGGCACCCGTCGTCGATCCGATGATGGCAGCTGTCAAGCAGGCGGAGGCGCTCTGTGCGTTGAAAGCCCGCAAAGCCACAAAGGGTACGTTTCGACGGCCCGATCCGAAAGCTTCCATTGGCCTTGCGGACGCTCTCGCCCGGCGTATCGAGCATAAGGACGGATCCGTTTGACCGTCCGGGAATTGACGATGTTGCGCGACTTCGATTGAGGCGCGTCGTCGCGGGACACTTGCGAGTCGGGACGGATTAATTAATGTATCGATCGAATGATGCGTTCCAGCGATACGCTGTCCGCGACCAAGCCTTGCTTTACCGCGATATCGTACCAAATCCGATACCAGCGTGAGGCCTCGAGGGCGTCGGCGCTGGCATCCGCCGCCAATATCGTACTCAGGAGATTTGGATCGTAGGACCTGGCAAGGGCCCAGGCGACATCTGCCGAGCCTTCTTGCACCACGCTGAGCAACTCCGCGCGCGCGGCCTGGACGCGACCGGACGCCATGAACCCCGAAGCGGCTTGCAGCGCGGCCCGGGACTTTGGAGTCTCCGAAACGAGAGGTGTCGGGGGCGTTGCCGCTGGATCAGCCGATTGAACAATGGCACCACCCGCGGCCGTCTCGAGTGAGTCTTTACGCACATCATTCGGGGGCGGTCCGATGGTCGAGTCCGTCTGTTGCGTAAAGTAGATGGTCATGAAGGCAGCCAGCAAAGTTGCAATCACGGCTACAGCTCCGACAACGCGTCGCATTGGGACATTCATGGGGTCATCGGGAGCTGCCATGCCGAGCGGCAGGGTGGGGCCACCCTTCACTTCCGTGACAGACTGCTCAGCAGGTTGCGGCGCAGGGCGCCAAGCCGCGTAGTCTTCGTTGACGGTTTGTAGGCCACGGGTATTCGGACCACGGGATATGCGCTGGAGGCGCTCAAGGACCGCCTTCACCTCGGAGAGATTGGGATCATCTTGCTTGGAATGAGGCATCGCCGTCCGTGCGGCTCGAGGCCGGTTATAATTCTGCCGAGGTCAGCTACGCCGACATCTGCTTTCGAGAAATCAGGTCCCAAGCCACGTTAATTTGTTTAATGCGTATCTCACGCAGACGTCGATCTTCTTCGTCCGTGGCAAGGTCAGGATGCCAGCACTGGCGGAGAGCATTGACGGTCTTCTTCAGCAGCGCCTCGCTTGAACTTGCGTTCACGCCGAGAAATGCATAGGCCTCCAGACGCGTCGTGATGACTTGAAGCGCAGCCGGATGGAATGAAAATGAGGTACGTGCGGCTTCTGCGATTCCGACGATTCTCTGCGTTCCCTGCAAGCTCGTGATTAACTGCGACTTGATCCGGTGCCAGTCTTCCTGTTCGCCTGAACTGCCTTGGGTCTGCGGAGCAAATCCCAACAACCGCCTGATGGCATCAAGCTCCAGGTATAGCGCGCTCTGCAGGGCCGGTGCTCCCCGCAGACTGTTCACGGCAGCGGATGCTCTCATCAGCTCGGTGGCGACCTGCTTCATCAATTCGCGGCAAGCCTCGACCTCTGCCTCGGGCGCCAACGAGAGTTCCCCACCGGGAGCAGCACGCGGACTGACTATCACCAATTTCCGCCGCGTCAGGGCGGTGCGGAGGATGATCAGAAGCGTAAAGGTCAACAGGAGCGTGGACCCTAGCGCGACCAGGAATCGGGCGGCCTGGTCGCCGTCCAACCGTTGCGACATGAACTTGAACTGGTCGTCGGGAACCGCCATCTGCACGCTAGCCGAATTCGTAGCAGATACGGAATCGGCCCCTGGTTTTGGCAAGTTGAATTCCGCGACGTCCGGATTCCCGCCTGCCACCTCTTCGGGAGGCCGAAGCGGTGCGTGCGGTGCGATTTCGGTCTTCTCCTCCTCAGCGCTTGGTCCGGTGCTTGCCGACAGCATGCCTGGTTGTTGAGAAATCGGTTCTGCGGATTGCGGCGGGCCGGTCTGGAATTGAAATAGTTGAAACGTGTCGGCGCCTTTGGGAAGCCTAACTTTAGACCATACAGGGTCTGGCTCAAATTTGTGCGATGGGGGCGCTCGGTCGGCGATCTCCGACGTCATAATGGTATTCCCGTCGGAGGCGCGCTCTGCCGCGGCAGATTGCGGGATCGGCTTGTCCGCAAATGACAAGATGCGCCCCCCAAGCTCGTCGACCGGCGCAAAGCCGGTTTCAGCGCGCAAGGTTTGAAGCTCCCACGCCTTCGACGGTGCGCGTTTCAAAGCATTCCCCATCCTGGCGGGCATGGGCGTGAGATTCAACACCTGCTCGGCGATCGAACGCCAGCTGACTTTGCTTTCTCCACACAACAAGTCGAATTCACTCGCGCTGAGCGGCGCGTTCCGACTCGAGCAAATCAGAACCACGGCAGCCACGATCGCACGACGCACAATCGCCCTCCCTAGACGCCCAGGAGAAGCTGATGACATCTGTCGCGAACATCTGCGAGCCTCTTGCCGACGGTTTCCCACCTCTGCAGCCATTCGCGCAGTTCTGCCAGATTGCGTCGGTGTTCGCCCATCAGATCTCCGTTCGTATTATCGCCAGTCAGCAACAGCTCCTGCACCTTTGCGGCATGCCATTCGCTCTGCGTGCGCAGCGTGTCCACGACGCCACTGCAAATCACTCTTGCGTTCAGCAAGGTGGCGGCGACCTGTTCCGTCAAGCGGCTGCGGGCGGCGTTGACCAGATCGTCGACGATAGGCAAAAACTCGCGCTTGATCATCCTGTCCAACTCCGCCAGCCGGTCCTCCTTCGAAAGTCGACCCGTCCACCACGCGAGCCACCACGGATAGTCGAGATCGAAGACGAGCGCTCTGCCGAGGATGCTCAGGGAAGGAGGCGTGATAGGAGGTGGCTGCAATGTCATCCCCCGATCCTGAAACGCGTCGGGCAAAACCTGCGCCACCGACTGCCGCAGACGGGGAAAGATATTGTACTCGGGATCAAGAATCTTCCTCTCGGTTTCCTGGAACCGTTTCATGTATTCGGCCTCGATCAGGCGCCTCACAGCGGCGGTATCGCAGCGCCAGACGCGTCCCGATTTGCCACGAGACATGACCTCGTCAAGCCTGAGACATTCCTGTCGGGAGAACGTCTCTATCGTTTCGTTAAGCGCACGAGAGAGCGCATCGCATTCCGTCTGCGCGAGAGCGCTCAGTTGGCGATCGAGTTCGAGTATTGTCTGCTCGATATCGACAGACAGCTGCTGCGCGCGGCCGGCTTCACCTTCCCGCTTCCTGGCCTCATGCTCCTTGGATTCCGTCGAGCTGGTTCGCATGAGCTGCTCGAGGCGGACGATCTCGTCTTGGGTCGAAATTTCGCCCATGCGGGCAAGCTCACAAAAATTCGCCGCCATATGCGCGATCGTGCGCGACGCGTGACTATCCAACATGGCTTGGCTCAAACGATGGTTGAGTTCCGGAATTCCTGAGCAGGCCATCAGAATGCGCGCCATCTCGTCGGTCGGGATTTGCGGCATGCCCGCCGTCATAGCACCGAGTTCGCACCGGGTGACATGCCGCGCATAATCAGCGAAAGACGCAGAAAGCGTCGACGAAAGATCGATCCTGTCGATCAAGAGGCTGCTGTTCGCCCATAGCGCACTGCCGACCACGATCGGTACATTGACGCCCGGAAATTCGACCTGAAGCCCGTCACGGACGCGTTCCGCAATGGCCTGGGCATCGTCTGGCAGATTGATCAGTTGGTCAATTCGATTGATAAAAACGACGATCCGCTCTTTGTGCAGGCCGCGCAGCATCCTGAAAAGCGTTACGTCGGCGGTCGACAATGGTTGTTGTGCGGTTAGTACGACAATGTGAAAATCCGCGCCGTCCAGGTGGCGCCGCGTGATCTCGTCGCGGACGAGAAACGGATCATTGGTGCCCGGCGTATCAATCATGACCGTCGGAAAGCCGAACTCGTTCGATTTGAAGTAGAGGTCGGCAGTTTTGGTAATGTCGGCGTACTGGCCGGGTCCGTCTCCGGATTTCACGGCTGCGCCGTCTGGTCCGGCGCAGACATACCGCTCGATGGTGGCGTGATCGAGCGTAGCGAATTTATGTGTTGCACCGAGGAGCTTCTGGAACTCCCTGCCCAATCGTGACTCGGCCCGCCGCCTCATGGCCTCGAGATGTCGGGAAAGCGTAGCAGGCGCGAAGCCCGGTACGAGACGCTCGGTAAGCTCGCGAATGCGCCCGCCGCCCTGCGCGATCGTCTTCCACTCATCATGATCGAAGAATTTGAACGCCGCCGCGACGCCGTCCGGAGCATTTGAACAATTAAAGTGCAGCTCGGTGACGACGGTGGTCCAGGGGTTCACGTCCGCGGGTAAGAGGCCCGGGCGTCCGACAAGCGCATTGACGAACGAACTCTTGCCCGCTTTCACTTGACCGATGACTGCGATCCGGCAAACCAGATCAGCCAAAACCTGCCGACCGTCCTGCGTCAGCATCTGCGCAGGCCCCTGAACGAGGTCGTTTAGTTCCCGACCCCAGACGAGCAGATCTGTGCGGATTTTATCCAAGGAAGTGGCGTAACACTTCATTCGATCTTCCGATAAACGTATCGCAAGGAAGATTGGTTTGATTTGTCGACTTAGGCAGCCTCGCCCACCCAGCGTCTTGCCGGCATGCATGGCGCACGGCAGCCGCCCGAGATGCGGGTCGCGATGATAGTGCCCCCCGCAATCGTAGCGTTAACAGCCCATTTCATCGTTAAATATATATTATGGTTATTTTGTGAGAAAGTTATGGTGATACCCAGATACTCATGAGTTGCCGAAGCGACCGACGGGCATGTGATCCTGGCTTGGGCTCTCTGCCAAATTCAATGACAATTAGCCGGTGGGCTGAATTAACCCGACGTCTAATTTTGCGACGGCCGCGGATGTACCGCGCCGCAATCATGCTCGATGCAGGTAGACCCGGCGGTCCGAGCGGTCTCATAAGCCGTTTTGGGCAGCGTTCGACTCGCTGACCTGCAACCAATCACGGGAAAACCAGAGGAGAGCGCCGTGATCGCGTTCAAGATGTTCGGAAACCACGACGACAAGACGAAGCAGCAGATGGCCCGGTGCATGACGGTCGGCAGCGTCGCCGACGGAGTGCTTTGTGCCGATGGCCTCTCGGCTATGCCCAACCTGTCGGCGGCGTCATCGCCTACGAGGAACACGTTTCGGTCAGCGGCGTCGGCTTCGACATCGGCTGCGGCAACATGGCCGTGTCCGGGATCGAAAGCGCCAAGTCGGCCGAGAGTCTCTACTCGACCATCCACGGCGCAGGCCGGGTCATGTCGCGCACCGAGGCGCGCGGAAAACGCAACCGCAAGACCGGCGAGGTTCTCAGCGCTGGCGGATCAGCTACGAGGAGATGCAGGCATGGCTCCGCGACCGCGGCGTCATGCTCCAGGGCGCCGACCTCGACGAGGCCCCTCAAGCCTATCGGCGGCTTCTCGAA
>Ga0257161_1000470_pt1 | contig 9992 bp, 9 predicted proteins | sample NR01A_FD_185954 | JGI IMG/M metagenome (GOLD analysis project Ga0257161, IMG submission 185954) | Soil microbial communities from H.J. Andrews Experimental Forest, Oregon, United States - NR-01-A | ecosystem: Environmental > Terrestrial > Soil > Temperate forest > Bulk soil | place: USA: Oregon... | reverse complement strand
ACTCTAAATTCTGCACCTGCTCACGGAACTGCTCGACGACACCTTTAAGCTCGAGTCCGATATTTGTGAGCTCCAGATCGTTCGCCTTGGAGCACAGTGTATTCGATTCGCGGTTCAATTCCTGCGACAGGAAATCGAGCCGCCGGCCGACCGCCCCGCCTTTCGTCACCATGCCTTGGGCTTGCTCCACATGGGCGGAGAGCCGGTCGATTTCTTCGCGCACATCCGCCTTGGCGGCGATCAGCACCGCTTCCTGGTGCAGCCGGTCGGGATCGAAGCGGTCTGAGGCCTCCATTAGAGCCGCAACCTGGTCCGCGATGCGTTGCTTGACGGCGCCGGGCCGGCGGGCCGCGGCGGCCTCGGCACGGCCAATCAGAGCCGCGATCTCGCCAAGCCGCCCGGCCAGAATGCGACCGAGCGCATCGCCTTCGTGCCGCCGATTCTCGACCAGACTCGCGAGAACCTCGGCAAATCCCGCCACCACCTTGGCTTCCACGGCGCGCCGTTCGTCCTCCGCTTCCTCCGCATCGACCACCTCGATGACGCCTTTGACGGCGAGAATGCCGTCGAGCCGCGGCCGTTCCGCATCGACGCGGCCGGACAGCGACTTGATGGTGCCGAGCACGGCGGCGAGCACAGCATCATTGACGCGGACGACCGGCGATTTTCCCTGACGCTCGATATTGAGGTTGGCGTAGACGGTTCCGCGCGCGAGCAACTCTCCGACTTTCGACCGAACCGGCGGCTCTACCGCGTCCCAACCGAGCGGCAGTCGCAGGCGCAGGTCGAGGCCCTTGGCGTTGACGGACTTGATCTCCCACGCCCACGCATATCCGCCGGATACGCCATGGCCGCGGGCAAACCCGGTCATACTCGACAGCGCCATGGCGGAAAACTTTCGGTTCGCGGGTAAATGGAATCGCCATGAACTTAACGGCGGCAGCGGCGCGCCTCAAGCCGGCGCGACGGCAGACTCAGGTGAACAAGCAAATCAGCCTTACGCTGCTACCGCGGCTGAGCTGGTGGCTGTTGTTGCAACGGCGGACGCGCCACGGCGGGCACAGGACGGCGAACGGAAGCCCCCGGCACTGAACCTACGGTGGGCGTCGGCGGTTGCGCTGCGGCCGGCTGCGTGCTGTCGCGCTGGGTCTGCTCAAGCGCACGCAGGCGGGATACGTTGCGCTGGTGTTGCTCAAGCGTCTCGGAGAAAGCGTGGCCACCTGTGCCGTCAGCGACGAAATAGAGTTCTTTGGTGCGCGCCGGGTTGGCAACCGCTTCGAGCGCCGCGCGGCCCGGATTGGCGATCGGCCCCGGCGGTAGGCCGTCGATTGCATAGGTGTTGTAGGGCGTTGCCTGCTCGACCTCGCTACGCAATATGGGCCGCCCGAGCGTACCCTTGCCACCCACCAGCCCGTAGATGATGGTGGGGTCCGACTGCAGCTTCATGCGCTGCTTGAGGCGATTGACGAACACGGCAGCGACGCGGGTGCGCTCATCGGCGCGGCCAGTCTCCTTCTCGACGATCGAGGCGAGGATCACGAGCTGTTGGGGCGAGCGCAATGGCAGATCCGGCATCCGGCGGTCCCAAACCTCCTGGACGACGCGCGCCTGCGCCTGCTGCATCCGCTGTATCACCTGGTCGCGCGGAGTTCCCCGCGCGTAGCGATAGCTTTCCGGAAGCATAGAGCCCTCGCGCGGAATCTCCTTGATATTGCCGGACAAGATGTCCGTCTCCAGGAGACGCTGCACGATTTGCTCGGAGGTCAATCCTTCCGGGATAGTGATCTGATGCAACACCACCTTGCCGTCCACGATGGTGTTGATGACGTCGCGCAGACTCGCTTGCCTGGCGAACTGGTACTCGCCGAATTTCAATTCTTCACGTGTCTTCGCCAGCAGGGCGCTCACCACAAAGGTCAGTGGATGGTCGATGACGCCTTCCGTGACCAGGAGATCCGCAATGTCGCGAATACCGAGGCGCGGCGGAATATTGACAATTTTCTCCTTCTCGAGCGGACCGGGAGCTTCAAAACGCTGCTTTGCGACCACGAACAGAATTCCGCCGGCGATCGCGATCAGAATCAACACGGTGAACACCGCATTGCCGGCGATGACGAGGGGATGGCGCACGCGCTCCGACCGGCGTGTCGGCATCGAGACCCGTTCAGGCTCAAGAGCGGCGCGCGGACTGCGCGGCGTGATTCGCTTGATTTCGTCAAGCGGTTCACCCGACGCCCCCCGACGGCCGCCCGGGACGACGTCGCGCGATCGCGCCTGCGCTGCAGTATCCCGCCTGACCCGCGCCACATCATGCGGAATCAGCTCGGAGGCTGCATCATTAGAATCGGCCATACACACAACCCATTTAAAAACCGACCAAACCACCGCCACCGCAGCGTCCAGCCCGACCATCCCCCGCAAGATCAGCGATGAATTATGTCCTTTTGGCGATTACGGTGCTACCTCCATCCAGCGTAGATCGACGTTAATCGTGAAGGCGCCGAAACACCAGCGACGCATTGGTGCCACCAAACCCGAACGAGTTCGACAATACCACATCGATTTCGCGTTCGCGCGCCCTGTGCGGCACCAGGTCAACCGAAGCCTTGACCGACGGATGGTCGAGGTTGAGCGTCGGTGGCGCAACTTTGTCGCGCATCGCTAAAATCGAAAAGATGGCCTCAACGGCGCCGGCGGCACCCAGCAGGTGGCCGGTCGAAGATTTGGTGGACGACATGGCAATGTGGCTGGCCTCGTCGCCGACCAGCTGTTGCACCGCATTGAGTTCGATCTCGTCACCGAGTGGCGTCGAGGTGCCATGCGCGTTGATATAATCGATTTCGGCGGGCGTGATGCCGGCGCGCCGGATGGCCGCGGTCATGCAACGCAAGGCGCCGTCGCCGTCCTCAGCGGGCGCGGTTATGTGATGAGCGTCGCCCGACATGCCATAACCGATCAGCTCCGCATATATCCTGGCGCCCCGCGCGCGGGCGTGCTCCAACTCCTCCAGCACCACCACGCCGGCCCCCTCCCCCATCACAAAGCCATCGCGATCGCGGTCATATGGCCGCGATGCGCGCGTCGGCTCCTCGTTGAAGCCGGTCGACAGCGCACGACAGGCCGCAAAACCTGCCATCGACAGGCGGTCGAGCGGCGATTCGGCCCCGCCCGCCACCATCAGATCGGCATCCCCGAGTGCGATCAGGCGCCCGGCATCGCCGATGGCATGCGCCCCCGTCGAGCACGCGGTGACCACGGCGTGATTCGGCCCCTTGAGACCATGGGCGATCGACACGTAGCCGGAGGCGAGATTGATGAGGCGTCCGGGGATGAAGAACGGCGACACCCGGCGCGGACCTCGTTCCTTGAGCACCAGCGCCGTCTCGGCGATGCCGGCGATGCCGCCGATGCCGGAGCCGATCATCACCCCGATGGCGATCTGCTCCTCATAGGTTTTGGGTGCGCAGCCCGCATCGTCGATCGCCTGGGCCGCCGCGCACATCGCATAGGCGATGAAATCGTCGACTTTGCGCTGCTCCTTGGGCTCCATCCAGTCGTCCGGGTTGTAAGTACCGTCGCTCCCGTCGCCGCGGGGAATCATGCACGCGATCCGAGCCGGCAAGTCAGCCACCTCGAAGGTATCGACCTTGCGGGCGCCGCTTGCGCCGGCGACCAACCGCCGCCATGTCGCCTCGACGCCGCAACCCAGCGGCGTGACCATTCCCATGCCGGTAACGACGACGCGTCTCATGGCTCCGCCCGCATGGCTTGCAAAAGCCCGCCTAGCGCCATTGCGTCTGTGCGAATATCGCGTCCTGGCAAGTCCAGTTCGATATCGGCGCGGAAACGGGCGCGCATCGAGTGCCCATCAACAGAAAGCAGAAATCGAACCATGCTTTCGGGCGCCCAGCACCCGCGCCCTTGAGGCGCGCAACGGCCGGTCGAGCCGTCAGCTTTTGGCATTCTTTTCGAGGAACTTCACCGCATCGCCAACGGTCAGGATCGTCTCCGCGGCGTCATCGGGAATTTCACAGCCGAACTCCTCCTCGAACGCCATCACGAGCTCGACGGTGTCGAGGCTGTCGGCGCCGAGATCGTCGATGAAGCTCGCGGCTTCCGTGACCTTGTCGGGCTCCACCCCGAGGTGCTCCACGACGATCTTTTTCACCCGCTCGCCAATGTCACTCATTTCTTAAACCTCGTGCGCCTCTTGATTGGCTCGGCCGGTCAAACGATCTTGCAATCGTCGAACGGCATCGTCGTGGCCGACGGCAGCGGGGAAACACCCGAATTTGGATTTTCTCAACGCCCCGCCGTATCGTCCAGTCGTCTCGGGGGTTATCATACTTCAATTGGCTTGACCAGCATTGCGCGGTCCCCGATATACCCCTACGCAGACCGGCAATTTGTATGGCAACGATTTAGAACATTGCCATTCCGCCGTTCACATGGAGAGTCTGTCCGGTGACGTAGGCGCTCTCGAGCGAGGCGAGATAGAGCGCTGCTGCAGCGACATCATCGGGGGATCCGAGCCGACCCGCCGGCACCCGCGCCAGAATCATGTCCTTCTGCTTGTCGGTAAGCACATCGGTCATCGCGGTCTCGATAAACCCTGGCGCGATCGCGTTTACGGTGACCCCGCGCGAAGCAACCTCCTGGGCGAGCGATTTGGTCATGCCGATCATTCCGGCCTTTGCGGCTGCATAATTGGCCTGGCCGGCGTTGCCGGTAACCCCGACCACCGAGGCAATTCCGATGATGCGCCCGAAGCGTCGGCGAATCATCCCGCGCACCGCGGCACGGGTAAGCCGGAACGCAGCGGTGAGATCGACGGCGAGAACCTGATCCCAGTCCTCGTTCTTGAGTCGTATGAAAATGTTGTCTCGCGTGATGGCGGCGTTGTTGACCAGAATATCGATGTGACCCATCGCGGCCTCCGCGGCCGGAACAAGGCTTTCTACATCTTCCTGGTCGGCGAGATTGCAGCGCACCACATGCACGCGGCCTCCCAGCTGACCGGCAAGCGAATCGAGCATTTCGATTCGCGTCCCGGAAATCGTTACCGTCGCACCATTGACGTGGAGCGTATGTGCAATGGCTCGGCCGATGCCGCCGGTTGCCCCGGTTACAAGAGCGGTCCTTCCGGTGAGATCGAACATGATTCCAACCTTCAGACGGTCAACGCCGCCCTGAATGCATGGATGTCCTCCGGCGTTCCGATCGCGGTTGCGGTGGCGCCTTCGGCAATGCGCCTGACGAGGCCGCTCAGCACCTTGCCGGCGCCTATCTCGTAGAATCTGGTCACGCCCTCCTGCGCCATATAGGCAACGCATTCGCGCCACCGCACCGTGCCGGTGACCTGCTCGATCAGACTGCGCATGATCTCAGGCGGCTCCGAGATGGCGCGGGCCACCACGTTGGCGACCAGCGGCGGCGACGGCTTGCGGATCGTCACCCTGGCGAGCGCCTGCGACATTGCATCTGCGGCGGACTGCATCAGGGCGCAGTGGAACGGTGCCGACACCGGCAGCATCATGGCGCGCTTGGCGCCCCGGCTCTTAGCAATTTCGACGGCGCGCTCGACCGCGGCCTTGTCGCCCGACACCACCACCTGACCGCCGCCATTGTCATTGGCGGCCTGGCACACCTGCCCCTGCGCAGCCTCGGCCGCGACCGCCCGGGCGGCATCGAATTCGAGGCCCAGCAGGGCCGCCATGGCGCCGACCCCGACCGGCACTGCCTTCTGCATCGCCAGGCCACGAATGCGCAACAACCGCGCGGTATCCGCGATGGTCAGCGCACCCGCTGCCGCGAGCGCCGAATATTCGCCGAGCGAATGGCCGGCCACGAAACGCACGTCGCGCGCCGGATCGATGCCTGCCTCGGTTTCCAATACGCGAAGCGCCGCAAGCGAAACCGCCATCAGGGCCGGTTGGGCATTTTCCGTGAGAGTGAGCCTGTCGGCGGGGCCCTCCCAGATGAGAGTTGAGAGACACTCGCCGAGCGCGGTATCGACTTCGTCGAACAGCCGTCGCGCCGCCGGATAGGCCTGCGCCAGCGCCTTGCCCATTCCGACCGCCTGGCAGCCCTGGCCCGGAAATACCAATGCAATCGACATTCTCGAGATCCCCTCCGTGATCGAAGTCGGCCGTTGCCGATTTCGATCCGTCTTCAGGCGTGGGAAGATCGCTACACCCGCCTTCGATTTGGCCGGAAAGACACCGCCGGTCGGGCCGATGTCAAGCCGAAGTACCAGCGGCAGCCGGTCTAACGGTAATCATGCAACAAGGATTTTGCTCCACCATGTGGGCGCTTTGCGCCCGATATCCGGCCGCGACTTGCGCTGCGAGCGAAACTTTGGCGGTCCACGATGGACGAACTCATCCCGATAACCGATGAAACGTTGGAGAAAGCACGTCAAGATAGTAATTTTCGCCAAAAAATGGTGTCTGAATACCTGGAACGACTCATGACCGCCATGAACCGGGTCAAAGCAAATCGCCAAAACCGACCCGGCAGCCTCCGTAAACTTGCAAGAAGGTGCCCGGCTTGCCGTCAAGCTGACGGAAATTCTTCATGCCATAGGGGTCAAGCCGGGACAGTAGGGGTCGGTCGCATTCCCGACCTGCCTTTCGACTGACGCCCGAGACTGATCCGCCTTTCGGGTTGCATTCTGGCCTAAAGCCTCTATAACCCCGGCTTCCGCTCGATCCCGGCTGGGAGCTGAACGGACGGCCGTTGTCCCGGATCATGGACCATGAAGCATGGCCTGTGGTTCGAAACGATATCCGGCAGGACCGTATGGTCCGACGTCCCGTGTTCCCGCCTTCTTAAGCTTTCGAGCCTTCCCGAAAGGCACGAGGGGCTTGGCGCCGGATCGGCGCAACCTGTGGAAGGGCATTCGCATGCCATTGTACGAACACGTCTATCTGGCGCGGCAGGATTTGTCGCAGCAGCAGGTCGATGAGCTGACGGCCCATTACAAGGGCGTCATCGAGCAAATGGGCGGCAACGTCGCAAAGGCGGAATATTGGGGCGTCAAGTCCCTTACCTATCGCATCCGCAAGAACCGCAAGGCCCATTTCACCTTGCTGAATGTGGACGCACCGCCGGCAGCCATCGGCGAGGTCGAACGGCAGGAGCACATCAACGAAGATGTGCTCCGCGCCATGACGGTGCGGGTCGAGGAACTCGAATCCGGCCCTTCGGCCATGATGCGAAAGGTCGACCGCGACCGCGATCGCGACGAGCGCCGCGGCGAACGCCGGCGTGATCGCGACGGTCCGCGCGGCCCGCGCGAGGACCGCGGTGACAGCGACGACGTCGAAACGACGGAGCATTGACGCCATGAGCTTCGAAGGTGGACACGGCGGTCGTGAATTTGGCGGCGGTGGCGGCGGCGCGCGCCGTCCGTTCTTCCGCCGGCGCAAGACATGTCCATTCTCCGGCGCCAACGCGCCGAAGATTGACTACAAGGACGTGCGCCTGTTGCAGCGCTATATTTCCGAACGCGGCAAGATCGTGCCGAGCCGCATTACGGCGGTATCAGCACTCAAGCAGCGCGAACTCGCGCGTGCCATCAAGCGCGCCCGCTTTCTTGGGCTGTTGCCCTACGTGATTCAGTAATCAGGGATCAGAAATCAGGGATCAGGAAAGTTAGCCGTTCTGATTACTGATACCTGATTACTGATACCTGATTACTGACCTCCGGTTGGGGCGGACCTGGATCCGTCTCTAACCGCTTTATGAGCGGGACAGCTTGGCGATGACGCAGGTCGTGCTGATAGGGGTTGGAGCCGGTGCCGCAGCGGCGCTGTTGTTTGCATCAGTTACCTCCGGCGTCGGGTTCTCAGTCATCCTATTCTATCTCGCGCCGCTGCCGATCATGATCGCAGCCATAGGTTGGAGCCATTGGGCTGGCCTTGCGGCAGCGGTGGTGGCGGCCGCGATGCTTGGCGGCGCCTTTGGGATGCTCTTTTTTGGGACCTTCCTGACCTCCGTCGGGGCGCCGGCATGGTGGCTCGGCTATCTGGCACTACTCGGCCGCCCGATCGCAAGCGGCGGGGCTGCACATACGGAGTGGTATCCCCCGGGCCGCCTAGCGCTGTGGGCCGCGATCCTCGGCGCCGCCGTGATCGTCGGCGCGCTTGCGATGTTCGGGGGCGACGAAGCGACCATCAGGAGCGGCCTGAAGAGCGCGCTCGACCAAGTCCTTCGCGTGCAGACTGGAGCGCCTGCAGACGCGCCGCTGCGGTTGCCCGGTGTTCAGGACGCCGATCGCCTGATCGACATGCTCGTAGTGGTGCTGCCGCCTGCGGCGGCGGTGATCGCCGCCATCACCCAAACCGGTAATCTGTGGCTTGCCGGCCAAGTGGTGAAGCTGTCGGGCCGGCTCCGCCGTCCATGGCCGGATCTCACCGCACTGTCCTTTCCGCCACTCGTCGCAGCGTTGTTCGGGGCGCTCCTCGCCGGCTCATTCATGTCCGACGTAGTGGGTCTCGTCGCGAGCCTGTTCGCGGCGACCCTGACGATGGCGTTCGCCATCGTCGGCTTTGCCGTCTTGCATACGATTACGCGCGCTATGCGCGGCCGGGCCGCCGTGCTGTACGGCGTCTACGGGGTCGTCGTCCTGTTGATCTGGCCGATAGTGATCATGACACTCATCGGCGTCGCCGAGACCTTATTTGGCCTGCGCGCACGCACGTCCAGGCGTGGCCCGCCGGTAGCGCCGAAGACCTGAGACGAGAAACAACTTTCACCAATCAACCAATGTGAACCGACAGCTGATGGAGAACCAACATGGACGTCATACTACTTGAACGCGTTGCCAAGCTCGGCCAGATGGGAGAGGTTGTACACGTAAAGGACGGCTTCGCTCGCAATTTCCTGTTGCCGCAAGGCAAGGCACTGCGCGCCACCAAAGACAATCGCGCCAAGTTCGAAACCATGAAGGGCCAACTGGAGGTGCGCAATCTCGAACGCAAGGGCGATGCCGAGAAGGTCGGCACCAAGCTCGGTGGCCAGAGCTTCATCGTCATCCGCCAGGCGTCCGAAACCGGCCAGCTCTACGGCTCGGTGTCGCCGCGCGACATCGTGGCGATCCTCACCGCCGGCGGATTTACTGCGTCGCGCAGCCAGATCGCACTCCATACGCCGATCAAGAATATCGGCCTCCACAGGGTGCCGGTCGCCCTCCACCCCGAGATCGAAGTGTCGATTACCATCAATGTCGCCCGCAGCGCCGACGAGGCGGAGCGTATCGCCCGTGGCGAGAACGTGATTGCGCAACGCGACGAACGGCTGGTGATGGCAACCGGCGAAGCGGCTGCTGCCGAGGACTTCTTCGAGAACCCAGAGAACCTCGAGGAGGGGGGACAAGCAACGCCAGAAACCAAGGCCGAATAGGCTTAGCTATTGCTCCAAGCGCGGCGGCGTGACGGGCGGCGGCGTGGACGGAGCCGTAGCCGGAGAGGCATTGCCTTCCGGCGGCGTCCCAGCGGCGATTGCATCAATCGTACCTGATGGAAACGCGGTCGGCGGCGGGTCTGTCGCTGTCGGGTCTGTCGCTGTCGGGTCTGTCGCTGTCTTGGCCGATGTCTGCACATCGGGCGTGGAGGGCTCGGCGTCATCCGAACGATTGCGGTGCTTGCGGGCCCTCTGCGACCCCGTCTTGGCGGCTTCCGCAATCGTGCCTTCGGAGCCGAGCCCCGACGACAAATAGGAACGCAGTCGCGAAACCGGATCGGCATCGTGAGGCGCGCTATCTCCCGCGGGCGCATTCAATTTCACGGGAGCCGGCGTCGGCACAATGCCGACCGGCGGCCTTGGCACGTCGCCGTCTTTGCGCACCCGTCGTTTTTCACCATCACCTGAAGGGTTGGTGGCGCGCCGACGTCGTCCGGCCGGATCTTGGATGGGTCTTACGTCCGTGCGGGCATCCTCCCCGGTCGCCGTCGCCTCGCTGTCGCGTCGCTTTTCACCATCACCTGAAA
>Ga0257161_1000469_pt1 | contig 10024 bp, 8 predicted proteins | sample NR01A_FD_185954 | JGI IMG/M metagenome (GOLD analysis project Ga0257161, IMG submission 185954) | Soil microbial communities from H.J. Andrews Experimental Forest, Oregon, United States - NR-01-A | ecosystem: Environmental > Terrestrial > Soil > Temperate forest > Bulk soil | place: USA: Oregon... | reverse complement strand
TGGCGACCGCGGCATTGGCGGCGTTGCCGCCCCCGATGGTGATGAACTCGCTCGCCTGCACCTTGGTATCCGGCATGGGAAACGCGCTGACGCGAAAAACTTCGTCGAGAACCGCGATGCCGGCGCAAAGAATACGCGCCATGTCAGAAAAAGCTCTGGTCGGATTCGATCCAGGCGCGGATGATGTGATGGGCGATCGCGAACGGATGGGTCGCCGTCAGGCCATCCGGGTGCTCGCGCAGCACCATGGCGGCAACTTCCTCGCGCGCGAACCAGCGGGCGTCCTCCAGCTCGGAACGATCGACCTTGAGCTCAGTCGTCAGCGCCTGCGCATGACAGCCGATCATCAGCGACATCGGGAAGGGCCATGGCTGCGAAGCGAAATAGGCGACGCGGCCACATACAATGCCGGCTTCCTCCAGGGTTTCCCGCCGTACCGCATCTTCGATGGTTTCGCCCGGCTCGACGAATCCCGCGAGGCACGACCACATGCCCTTGGCAAACCGGGACTGCCGGCCGAGCAGGCACCGTTCGCCATCGATCGCCAGCATGATCACGACCGGATCGGTGCGGGGAAAATGCTCAGCTCCGCACGCCGCGCAATCGCGCCGCCAGCCGGCGTGCACGAGGCGCGTCGGCGCGCCGCAGTTCGAACAGAAGCGGTGCCGCCGGTGCCAGCCGAGCAGGGATTTCGCTTCCGCGAGCGGCGGCAAATGCTCCGGCGCCACCAGAGCGCCGGTTGCAAGGCTGCGTAAGTCGGTGACGAGGAGATCGCTTCGGCTTCTCAGGGGCTCGGCGGCCTCCGGGTCGATCGCCATCGCAAACAGCGCCGCATCGCCATTGCGGCCGAGAAATACCTGCTCCCGTGCCGGCGCAAATGCGCCGGCCGCGCCTAAGGGAAACGTGGGATCGTTGAACGGCGTCCCTTTGCGTACGATCACAAATTCGCCGCAGATAACAAAGGTGCGGGCGCGCGCATCGGCCTCGAGCGTCGCAATCGCGGTCGGGTCTTGCCGCAGGTCAGCCGCGCGTTCGACAACGCTGCCGGTGTACCCGAGATGCGGCTTGGCCCCGAGATCGAAGCGGACAGTCATGACTTACTCCGGCGGCAGCGCCGAAGCTCGCACGACCAGAACGCTTGCGCAACGCACTGTCCTGGCGGCTCTCGCTGCGGTCGCCGCGGACATGCGCGGTGCCGTGATGCCCGGTGAGCGTGGCGTAAGATGCCTCTCCAGCCTTTCGACAAAATAATTGTAAAAAGAGATTGACGCAAATCGCTCCTTTCGCCATATCTTTTGTCGAAAGGAGCGGGCATGCATATTCGAGAGCTTACTGCCCGTACCGGGATAGCGGAGCGTCAGGTTCGGTACCTGATCGCTGAAGGATTCATCCCGCCTCCTCGCGGTGGGCGTGCAAATGCTGATTACGGCGAAGATCACGTCGCGGCGATAGATAAGTACATGCGCCTGCGTGATCTCGGCTTTCCGCCGGCGGCCGTCAAACTGCTCCTTCAAGCTCGCGAGGGCGCCCCATTTCTGGTGGCACCAGGAATCACGCTTGTTGTTGATCCCAAGCTTTTCGCCTCTGGCACCCCGGTCCAGCCGATCATCGAGAGCATTCAAAGCCTTCTTGCCGACCTCTTTAAGGAGCCCGCCTATGCCCACGATCGCCACGCCAAGCACGATTGATCCTCTCGGAGCGTTTGTAGCAGGTGCGTTCACGGTCGACGCGCACCGCCCCATTCCCCTTGTCTCCACGAGATTCGACGTGGAAATCGACGGCGGCCTTGCAACCGTGGTGACACAGCGCGTTTTTCGCAACGATGAAGCTGAAAGCATCGAGGCGACGATCACGTTTCCTGTCCCGGTGCATGCAGTGCTCTTTGGACTAGAAGCCCGCATAGATGGGCGCGTCGTGAAGGCCCACGCGCAGCGGCGTACCCTGGCTCGCGAAACCTATGAAGATGCGATTGAACGCGGTAAAGCCGCGGTACTGCATGAGGAAGTCCTGCGCGGCGTCCATATGCTGTCGGTCGCACATCTTGGGCCTGGAGCTGAGATCGAAGTGTCGTCGACCTGGGTATCCGCTCTGAGCTTTGTCGGCGATCGAGGCCAAATTCGTATTCCGCTGACGGTGGGAGACATTTATGGCCGGTCCGGCCTTGCTGACTCCGACGACTTTCTTCTCGGCGGGCCGGTCCAGATCGCAGATATCTTCGTCCGGTGCAGCAACGGTGTCGTCATTCTTCGCGGCGCCCGCCTCGACGACGGCCACGCGCATGTTGCTCTCAACGCACCTATTGATCTGACCGTGACACAGGCAGCGGACAAAGAGCTACGCGGCCGAGCGAAAGATGGCCGCGAAGTCAGGTTGCGGATCACGCCTCAACGAGGCGGAGACACCGCACTGAATGTAGCCGTGCTTATCGATCACTCGGGCTCGATGGGTTCGGCTTGTTCAGGCCAGACCGGCAGTATCACCAAGCACCAGGCGATCGTCAGCGGCCTGAAATCAATGGCGCAACGCTTGGGCGAGGCGGACATCATCGATCTATGGGAGTTTGATACTCGGCTCGCGCATATCGGCTCGTCGCATGATACGGCTGTGAAGGCCCCGCTCAAGAGGCAAGGACGCCATCGACTTTTCGAGCTCATTGCGCGGTTGACCGGCCCGGCGGGAGGCACGGAAATCGGGGCCGCTCTCTATGGCGCCATTGCCGCCTCCGACACGCGCGACGTCCTGCTCATTACCGACGGCAAGAGCCATGCAATCGATGTCCAGATGCTCGCACGGATGGGGCGCCGCATCACGGTAGTACTCATCGGCGAAGACAGCCTTGAGGCAAACGTCGGATATCTCGCTGCCTTGACGGGCGGCGATATCTTTGTTGCGGCGGGCCCTGATATAACCGATGTCCTGGTCACCGCAATCGGTACGCTTCGTGCGTCGTTCGAGCAGCCCCGCCCGATTGATGCTGCTGTGGACCGCGTTCGAGTTGTGCGTGGGAATGCGCTATTGGAGGCAGAATGGCGGCCGGCGATGCAACCGGTCATCGACGCGCCGCAAATTCGTGCCGTAGCGGCGATTGCAGCCAGCCTGGCGCTCCCCGCCCTTGATGAGGAGCGCGCGGCGCAGCTAGCCGAAGCGGAAGGGCTTGTGACTCATCTCACGAGTCTCGTGCTCGTCGATGAGGCGGGCAAGGTTCAAGAGGGCGTTCCAGCAAATCGGAAAATTGCGCTTCCGCACCCGAGTGCGGCTTCAGTGCCAAAGATGGATATGTCCTTCTGCAGAAGCTCTTATGCCCTTGTTTCCCCCGATATCGCTCCACGCCGCGAGAGGCAGACCCGCGCGTTCCGAAGGAGCAATAGTCCGATCAGCTGCCCCGCCTTGCCAAGTGTCAGCTCAAAGATCGATTGGCATATATCGCCAAATCGCCTTCTCGCCGGCGATCTCTCGGCACTTAATCCGCAAGACGCGCGGTTGATCGAAGATGCCGCCGCACTGCCCGAGGTCATTGCCCTCGCCAAACTCATGAACGTCGACCCGATTGTGCTGGTCGTCGCCCTCATTGCGCGATCGCAATCTCGCAGAAACCGATCGGCGGCCAGAATAGCCAAGGCGATTTTTGGCGGCCGATTCACAGAAGAGCTTCGCAGCATCGCTGGGAAGCTGGGTCTCGGTTGATCCAGGCCGGAATGACTACCGCGGCTCCCGGTCGATTTGATCCAATCGGTCGTCATGCGCGGGCTTGACCCGCGCATCCATTCGCTTTGCAACATGTCTGCGAAGTGGATGGACCCGCGGGTCAAGCCCGCGGGTGACGGGGGTGGATGGCGAGCGCCGACTCAAATCGACCGGACCCCGCCATCACGCGTGAACGAGCGGGCCCGGGCTCTTGATATATCGGGTGGTGATCGCCTCGGCCGCATAATACGCCAGCGCGCCAACAAGCCCGGTGGGATTGTAAGACGCATTCTGCGGGAACACCGATGCTCCCATCACGAACAGGTTGTCGGCTTCCCACGCCTGCAGATAGCGATTGACCACGCTGGTCTTCGGATCGGCGCCCGTGATGGTGCCGCCCGTATTATGGGTCGATTGGTACGGCACGACATTGTAGTTGCCGCGCCGCACCGCCGGCGAGCTCATGGCGCTCGGATTCATGGCGCGTGAGATCTTGCCGAGAACGCCGCCGATGTATTCCGCGAGCTTGTAGTCGTTCTCGTGGAAATTATAGGTCATGCGGACCAACGGGCGGCCGAGCGCATCCCGATAGGTCGGGTCGAGATCGAGATAGTTCTCGCGGTGGGCGTAGTTGCACCCGGATGCGCCGATGTTGAAGGCGTGGTTGTACCACTTGGCCGTCGCCTTCTTCCACTCGCGTCCCCAGCGCGGCGTCCCGGGCGGCACTGGCCGTGTCTGGATGGGCCGGCCGTTTGAAGTGCCGGCCGAAATCCACGCTCCGCCGAAGAAGCCGAGGCCTCCGTGGTCGAAATTGTCGCCGTTGAAATCGTCGATGTTCATGCCGAAGGACGCGCCCGCCGCCATGAACGGATTGATGATCTTGTCCTCGAAGAACACCGTCACGTTGTTGCCGCTGACCTGGTAGCAATAGTTGCGGCCGAGCGCGCCCTTGCCGGTGACCGGGTCATACTGCTCGCCGATGCCGGCCTGCATCATCAGGAGCGCATTGTTGAAAACGTAGGCGCCGAGAATGACGAGGCCCGCCGGCTGCTCGTATTCCTCGCCGCTGCGGGTATCGACATAGCGAACCGCCTTCACCTTCTTGCCCTGTCGGTCGTAGACCAGCTCCTTCACATATGAGTGGGTGCGCAGCTCGAAGCGGTCGTCTGCGAGCAGAACCGGCAGGATGCAGGACTGCGGCGAGGATTTGGCGTTGGCCTCGCAGCCGAACCGTTCGCAGTGACCGCAGTATTCGCACGCCCCCAGCGTCACACCTTCCGGATTGGTGTAGGGGCTGCTCATGTTGGCGGCCGGCGCCCGGAACGGGTGATATCCGAGTTCGCGCGCGGCCTTCTCCATGATCGAACCGGCCATGCTCATGGCCAACGGCTTGTTGGGGTACTCGTTCTGGCGCTGCCCTTCGAACACATTGCCGCCGTCGATCTTCTGCCCGCGCAGATTGCCGGCCTTGCCGGAAATGCCAAGCAGCTTCTCGAAGCGATCGTAGTAGGGCTCAAGCTCATCGTAGGAGACCGGAAAATCCTCGATCGTCATCTCGGCGGCAATCGCGCTCTTGCCGTAGCGATTTTCCAAATGCGTGCGCAGGTTATGATCGGTCGGCAGCAGCCGCCAGGTGACGCCGTTCCAATGGGCGCCGGCGCCGCCCACCCCGACGCCGGGCAGGAACGAGCCAAGCCGGCGGATCGGCAGCGCCATCTCGCCCGGCGTGTGGCGCAGCGACACGGTCTCGAGCTGCGTGTCCTGGAAAAGCTCCTGGCGTACCGCGTATTTGAGGTCATCGCGCACGCTCGGCAGCGCGAAATCCTCGCGCGTGGAGCGATTGGCCCCGCGTTCGAGGCCGACCACTTTGAGTCCCGCCTTGGTGAGTTCGCGGGCCAGAATGCTGCCGGTGAACCCCACTCCGATGCAGACCGCATCGACTTCCTTGAGAATGATGGCCATGGCGCGCTCCCGTTTAAGAAAAATCCGCGATCGAGCGCGGCGGCTTGTCGTATTTCTTGCCGAAATATTTGGTGATCTCCTCCCGATAGGTCGCCGGCAGGCCCGGATAGCCGACCATCTTCCATCCCGCCATGTCGCGGTTCCCGCCATAGATCGGGTCGGCGAAGAAGCCCTCCATGGTGATCTGCAGGAGCGCGTCGAAAAACGTTCGGCTGGAGAAGCCCGGGAACGGCGCCTTGCCGTCCTCCATGGCTTTCAGGGCGGCCTCGCGATCTTGCTCGGACAAGCGGTCAAAATCCTTGCCGTAGGTCTTGCGGGTCCAGACATTGGCTTGCTCGATGCCGACCCGGAAAAACTCGCGCGGATTGAGCGCGAGCTGATAGCCGAGCTCGGGCTTGGCCTTGGGGAATGGCCCCTGGCGGTAGAGCCGCGCCCCCATGCCGTAAGCCCCGGCAAGCTGGCGGTCGATGAAGGTGGCGACGCCGCAGTCACTGCCCGAAGGCGACAGTTCGTCGGCCGGGATGATGGTGTCGACGGCGGCCACGATGAAGGCGTGCTCGGTCGCGGTCAGCGTGAGCAGCGGCTCGGCGTCCGCGGATGGCGTCCCGGAAGCGGCCGTCTGCGCAGCCGCAGGAGCCGCGTTGCCGGCTGCAAGCGCCGCGGTGCCGACCATGGCGCCTTTGAGAAAATCTCGCCTCGGAATCGTTTCGTCGACCATGGAGCTCCTCCCGCTCGTGCGACTAGATCAGGGCGCACGATGTCTGCAATATCTTCGTGCGCCGAGCGAATTTGTTTTCACAGCTTAGCGAGTTTTACTCGGAGTAGCGAGCCGTTCCATCGGCCATGAAAGCGCAACCTTGCGGCGCAACGCCGTGATGAAGCGCTCGCGTTCAGCGGGATCGTAGGCCCGCGCCGGCACCGTCCCCCATACCGGCTTCGGCCATGCCGGATCGTTGCGCTCGCGGGCTACGATGTGAATATGAAGCTGCGGCACCACATTGCCGATCGCCGCAACATTGAGCTTGTGGCAGGCCGTCACCTCTTTGAGCGCACGCGATATGTGCGCGATTTCGATCATGAGTTGCGACTGATCCGTTTCGTCGAGATCGATGATCTCGCAGGCGCCGGGCCGTCGCGGCACCAGCAGCAGCCAGGGATAGTTGGCATCATTGTTGACGAGCAGGCGCGACAGCGGCAAATCGCCGACTGCCTCGGTGTCCTGTTCGAGCTGCGGATGGAGCGACCACGAAGGCGGCGAAGCTGTCATGCCACCAACGTTTACCAGATGTAGGGCAGCAATCGATAGGGCGTCGTCCGACGGTAATCGTCATACCCTGGCAAGTGTTGCGACAAATACCGCTCCTCCTCCAATAGTCGCCATACGAGCGCACCGACCGCAATGATCGCCCAAACGATCGCCCGCAGAGAACCGAGTGCGAAGGGAGTCGCCAAAAGCAAAAGCGCGGCGCCCAGATACATGGGATGGCGAACGATCGCATAGGGGCCGGTGGACACCACGCGTTGGTCGGGGGCGACGTCGATGATGGCGGACGCATGGCTGTTCGCCATGAACGTCCAGAATATCATCGCAAATCCAAGCACGACCACCACATCAGCGGCGACGGTAACGAACCCGGGCACATACGACCATCCCAGACGATGGTCGATGCCGGGGAGGACAAGGAGCAAGATCAGGACTGCGCTTAAGACTGTCCTGATGAGTTGTTGGCGCTCCTCTTTCTCGGCAGTCGCAGACAATCGCCGCTCCACCAGCGCAGGGTCGTGCTGCAAGAAGTAGAGAGCCATAACCAGGGAACACAGCGAAAACACGATCCAGTATAGCCATCCCTGCCAATAGGCAGGCCCTCCTGTGACCACAATGAGTAGCCCCATGAACGCCGAGAATCCGAGGGTTCGGATCAGCGCCTTCTTTGCCAAGTCACTCATTTGAAGTCACTCATTTGAAGTCACTCATTTGGAACGATCCTTCGGGCGCGGGCTGCAGACCTGTTGAGAATAAAGCCAGGACCTAGGCCAGGGTTCCGGGCCTCGGGTCCCGGCGCTTGCAATCCCGTGCGGTTGCGCCGATATAGGGGACCGGGAGGTTGGCGGTGGACGGGCCACTCGCCAACCGGGTCAGGTCCGGAAGGAAGCAGCCCTAACGAGCTCCGGTTCGGGTCGCTCGTCAACCTCCTACCAATTTCAAGCGCCGAGCGTTGTCGAGCGTAGGATGGGTTGAGCGAAGCGAAACCCATCAGGGCCCATGGGTTTCGCTTCGCTCAACCCATCCTACAGCTTGCGACAGGTTGCGAGGGCGGCCAGAGGCATGATGAGCGAAGCCGATGCGGCCGGCCGCCTCGCGGAGCCGGGCCTCGATCTCGGAGCGACGCCGGCTTCACACGGCGCCGTATATCGTGTGCTCGCCCGCAAGTATCGGCCGGCGACATTCGAAGATCTGATTGGCCAGGAAGCGATGGTGCGGACGCTCTCGAACGCGTTCCAGGCCGGGCGCATCCCGCAGGCGTGGATCCTCACCGGGGTGCGCGGCGTCGGCAAGACCACGACGGCTCGTATTCTGGCGCGCGGATTGAACTACGAGCTGCCCGACGGCTCTATTCATGCGCCGACCATCCGCATGCCGGTGCTGGGCATCCATTGTGGCGCCATCATGGAAAGCCGGCATATTGACGTGCTGGAGATGGATGCGGCCTCTCATAACGGCGTCGACGACATCCGGCAGATCAACGACGCCGTGCGCTATGCGCCGGTGAACGCGCGCTACAAGGTCTACATCCTGGACGAGGTGCACATGCTCTCGAACCAGGCCTTCAACGCACTGCTGAAGACCCTCGAAGAGCCGCCGCCGCACTCCAAATTCATCTTCGCCACCACGGAAATCCGCGAGGTGCCCATCACGGTTCTGTCGCGTTGCCAGCGGTTCGATCTGCGCCGGGTCGAGTCAGACCGGCTGGTGAGCCATCTCGAAGGAATTCTCGCCAAGGAAAAGGTTGCGGCGGAGCCGGAAGCGCTGGCCCTGATCGCACGCGCCGCCGAAGGCTCGGTGCGGGATTCGCTGTCGCTGCTCGACCAGGCGATCTCCCATGCGGCGGGATCGGTGCGCGCCGAAGATGTGCGTGCGATGCTGGGTCTCGCCGACCACAGCCGCATCGTCGAGCTGTTCGACGACCTCATGCGCGGCGATATCGCCCGCGCGCTTGGCGAGCTGCGCGACCAATACGACTCCGGCGCCGATCCGCTGGTGGTGCTCACGGAGCTTGCCGCATTCACGCATTTCGTCACCCGCGTTAAGATCGTGCCGGCGGTTGCCGAGGATCGCGCGCTCGCCGAAATCGAACGCAAGCGCGGGCGCGATTTCGCGGCGGGCCTGTCCATGCGGGTGCTGTCGCGGACCTGGCAAATGCTGCTTAAAGGAATAGCCGAGGTAAAGGAGGCGGCGCGGCCGGTTGCGGCGGCCGAGATGGTGCTCGTGCGGATCGCCTATGCGGCGGATCTGCCGTCGCCGGATGACGTCATTCGCTCGCTCGGCGACGCCTCGCAGCGCCCGGCTGCAGCTCCCGGCCGTCCCCCCCTTCCTAACCCTCCCCCGCTTACGGGGGAGGGCAGGGTGGGGGCGGGGCCGCTTGCCGCCACGCTTTCCCGCTCCCCCCGGCCTGCAGATGACGGCAGGGCAGGGGAAGGCAGGGAAGGGGCGCGCACGTCGGCAAGGCAGGCGCTGGCGCCGTCCGTAACGCCGCCGATGCGCGATCCCGTCAGCCGCAGCGCCGAGACGCCGGCCGCGGCTCAATCGCCGACGTTTGCCAGATTTTCCGATCTGATCGCCTTCGTCGGCGCCCAGCGTGACCTGCAGCTCAAGGGCATACTTGAGCGCGACGTACGTCTGGTGCGATTCGAAGACGGCAAGCTGGAGATCGCACTGGAGCCAAGCGCCTCCAGGGCGCTGATCGGCGATCTCGGGCGGCGGCTCGCCGCGCTGACCGGGCGGCGCTGGATGGTGGCGGTCTCGGCGGAAACCGGCGAGCCGACGGTGAAGTCGCAGCTCGACGCCCGCCGCGAGGAATTCAAGCGCGGCATCCAGGCCCATCCGGTTGTGCAGCGCGTGCTGGCGCGGTTTCCGGGCGCCGAGATCGTAGCCGTGCGGCAGCCCGAACCGGAGCATGCGCCGCCGGTCGCGGCCGTCGATGATGACGAGCTGCCGCCCGAAATGCCGATTGACGACGGCGGGTCGGCGTTCGGTGCGCATGGCCGGCCGGACGATGTGGATGATGATCTGTAGGGCGAGGCGCATAAGGCGTTAACTTAGCCGCGCGGACTCCCTCCCCCCTTGTGGGGGAGGGTCGGGGTGGGGGGTCGTGCCATG
>Ga0257161_1000468_pt1 | contig 10039 bp, 9 predicted proteins | sample NR01A_FD_185954 | JGI IMG/M metagenome (GOLD analysis project Ga0257161, IMG submission 185954) | Soil microbial communities from H.J. Andrews Experimental Forest, Oregon, United States - NR-01-A | ecosystem: Environmental > Terrestrial > Soil > Temperate forest > Bulk soil | place: USA: Oregon... | reverse complement strand
CGACCGATTATAGGTTCGCAAAGGCGCATCTCCCCAGAGCAGGCGCTGTTGGCGCCGACTGACCGGCTGCCTTTGCCCACGCCGTCCGACCTCGCCGTTTGACTGCGTGGGCAGAGTCGCGCGAGGCAGCGCGCCCCATGTCATTAGCCGGGGCAGGCGACTTCCCTCATCCTGCAGCGCTTGGCATTGCTGTCCGGTCTTAGTTTTCGGAAGATGTCGACCAGAGGTGCAGCATCATAGGCAGGCTGTACTGATCGACCTCTGCTCCTTCCGGTCGGATTTTCCATATCGCGCGAGCAAGCTCCATCATTTCGCCGTAAGTGAGGGTGCGCACGAGCGTTGCGATTTCATTCAAACGATCGCGGTCGAATTCGTCGGGCTTGGGCAAATTGACCCGGCCTGAGATCTCCATCGTGGCTTCCGAATAATTTTGATTGGTCAGTTCGTCGCCATAATAACCGTCGCTCTGCGTGCCGTTTCCGTCGGGGAGACGTACCCTCTTTGGACGATAGTCGCTCGGGATCGGGCGCGAGTCGAGTTCGCGCGGCATCGGCGCCCGCTTTGGAAATATCACATCAGCCATATGGATCGCTCCTTCGACTTGGTAGGCCGCAACTTCTAGCCTCCTCCCGCCTCTCTTCTTGCCTCTCTTGCCTCGCCGTCCCGCCACGAAATCGCCTGTCAAGTTGTCTGGGTTCCAGCGCCGCAAATGCCGTATCGTGAATGATTCGTGTTTCCTTAGATCTAGCGTTGTTCCGCAACAGGCTCAAATCCAGACCACGTCAGCAGATCGTATGGCTGCCACTGTAGATGGTCGGATCTCCCGATATGCTGGCCCCTCCCTTACCCTTGCCCGCTCGTGGCGAGGGAGGGGGAGCAACGCCGGGGCCTGCGCCTGCGCGCTGAAGATGAGTTGCGTGGCTGCGCCTGTCGTGCGGTCGGAGGTCTCGGATTGTGACGCAGTAAGGTCCGAGGATGCCGGCAAAGGAGGCATGCCGCTAAACGCGTCCGCGATGACGACCATGTCCTCTGTGGGGGAACGCAGCGTGGGAGAATGCAGCGCAGCCGCAATGGCTATGGAAGGCGCCAAACCAGCGCAAAATATAGCGCTGACCTGCGCCCGGAAATTGTAACGCCTTACCCTCGGCAGCGCGAAATCAACCGTCACGTAGCAAGCTTTCAGAGCCGAATGACCCTGTTAAGGATGCTCCCTCCACCAAGTAAGAATTATTGCGATACCGTCCAGAATGTAAAGTGCTTTTCAGCCGGGGGTTAATCTTGGTTAATGTCGCCGCCAAACATCATGGGGCGGTCCGCTGCGCCGGTTTAGCCGGCGCCCAGCATCATAGAGCGCGGTTGCCCGACCCCCCCACCCTACCCTCCCCCGCATGCGGGGGAGGGTAGGGTGGGGGTCGCGGGCCGGGGATTGGGGTGGGCAGCCTTCACGGCCGCCTCGTTTTCCGGCTCTTCCAATTGAGCAAGGAGACAGCATGCTCGACGTTCGATGGCCTGCCGCGTTGGTCCTAACAGCTCGTGCGAGCCGGCCGGCATTGCGGCGACCTCGGACGCTGCCGCCTCGGCTTCCGCGATGGCAGATCTTGCCAATGCCCCGACGCGATCGACCACCTGTCGCGGATTGAGGCCGCACTCGCGGGCAAAGCGCTGCCAGTCCTTTGCGGCGAGGTCATTGCCTCGGCTTTTGCCGGCGACCGCCTGAGCGAGATTCTTGGTGACGTTGCCCCACACTTCGCCGCACATGATATCGTATATCGGTGCGAGGGAGGCGCCGTTGCCACGGATCATAATCGAGTAGTTCTTTGCATGCGCGTCAGTATTGCAGCATAGGATGTTGAGAACGACGAGGTCGAGCAGCCGGATAATTTCGGTCGCGGGCAGGCGACGCCGGGTTACTTCAAACATGTCTTTCAGCGCCGGCCCGCGGATGCCGGTCTGATTGGCCTCATATTTGGCGGATGGCGGAATCCCGAGCGCCTGGCAGTAATCCTCCTGATGCAGGCGACGCCAGCGGCCGTCCACATCGGTCCGGTCGTATCGCTTCGCCAGCAAGAAGGTTCGTTTGCCCGCCGCGCCCGTGGTGACGTCGGGCGTCAGAAGTTTCATCCGCCGCGCCAACGTCAGGCAGAAGGCCTCGTTCTGCACGCCTCCAGGCAGACGCGGCGAGTCCGGCTTGAGGATGTGCGTCGATGGAGAGCCGTTCATCGGAATGCAGATCTGCCCCCTCTCATCGACCGCCACCGCGAGCTTTGACTGAGCGCCCGCGAGCGACATCGATACCCCCTCCTCGCCGACGAGGAACGGCTTGTTCGGCAGATCGTCCAAAATGGCTTCGAGTTCATCAGGCGTCGCGACTGGCCGCCACTGAACCGAGGAGGTTCTTCCCGGCTGCCCTATCGAGAGCGCGCCCGCTGTATCGCCGCCGATGGCCGACAAGAGACCGATGACGTCGCTGCGGGCCATCCCAAGAAGCTGCCCGAGCGTTCGCAGCTGCTCGTTCTCCGGAAGGAGGTTTGCGGCCCACGGCAGGAAGATGTCGGGCCCGACGCGGTCGGGCGCCAGCGGCATCGTTGTAGAAATCGGAAACGCGCCGCGCAGCCTGATCCAGCCTCCGTCGTAGGTGAAGCCTGGCCCGCTCTTGTCGACATCGATGGCGCCGACAAGCCGCTGCTCAAAATATACCGGCAGACCGGCCATCCGCTTCCTCCATGGCCTCGGGAAGATCAGGCAACTCCGGCGCCGCGACGATTGCAGACGGGTCGCGGCAGGCCAGCATGTCGGCCGCCGTGAAACCCAGGGCTTCGGCCACAAGGAGGCTTCGCCCGAGTTGGCAGGACGGCTTGCCGGCCTCAAGCTCGATCAGGAACCTGCGGCCGACGCCCGTCGCCAGAGCGAGCTGATCCTGACGCATCTTCAGGGCCTTTCGCCGTCCTCGGATCATTGATCCAAACGCGGACGCCGTGCCCAAGGCTCGTTGCTCAATCGAGTTTTCGTCGCTTTGCATATGTCACAACCATGTGCTCGATCGGGAATACTTCGTAACGGGCAAAAGCCCTGACCGCCCCCCGCCCGTCATCGCCGGGCTTGTCCCGGCGACCTCGGTGAGAAAAGCGCAGCCCGACCATCGGGATGGGCCAGGACAAGCCTGGGGCCATGACCTGCTAGGAACGCCACGAGTTTTTGCGCCTCTTAATCGTTGTAACCGATCGAAAGTTAAGGGAATGTTCCCGGCGGGGAACATTCGGCGGCTGAGAGTTGGTATCGGGTCAAAAAGTACCCGAGCGGGAACATTAGGCTAGAAATCAGCACAAGGGAAGGCGCCCAATGACAAGAATGCGCAAGCTGGGAGGTGCGATCGTTGCACTGCTGTCGGCCGGTCTCGGATTCTTCGCAGGCCACGGTTCATCGACATCGGCCGTCGGCAAGGACCCGCGGTTTCCGCAATTGACGATGGCGCAGTTGACGGACGAGCAGCGCCCGCTCGGGGAAGCCATCATGAAGATTTCGAGCGTCGGCATCGCGGGTCCCTACAATCCGATGCTGCGCAGTCCGGTGTTCGGGCAGCGCATGTTCGATCTCCTGGACTATCTGCGCTGGCATTCCTCGGTGCCGCTGCGGCTCAACGAGTTTGCTATCCTGATCACCGGGCGGTTGTGGCGGTCGCAGGTCGAATGGTATGCCCACGGCCCGCTCGCCCTGAAGGCGGGCCTGTCGCCGACGATCATCGCCGATCTCAAAGCCAACAAGCGGCCTCAAGGCATGGAGCCGGACGAGGCCGCGGTCTATGATTTCGTCACGGAGCTGTCGACAAAGCACGAGGTTTCGGACGAAACATTTGCGCGCGCCAAGACGCTGCTGGGCGAGCGGCAGGTGGTCGACCTGACCGCGGTGACCGGCACCTATGTGACCATCGCGATGTTGCTTGCCATGGCGGAGGAAGGCGTACCGCCAGGCAAGGCGCCGCCCTTCGGACCGGGCGATCCCTAAAAACGGCTTGAGGCGCGGCGCGTCGTTGGGTCACGTTCCGGGACGGCGAAATGCAGAACTTAATGCGGCACGTGGCCCGCCTCGGGCTGTAGCCCGGGTTGAGCGGCAGCGAAACCCGGGGTCGGTGGTGCCCGTATGATAGGGCGGTCCCGGATTTCGCTTGCGCTCAATCCGGGCTACAGCTTCTGGCCCGACAGCTTTGGGGAGGAAATGATGGCGTCAGTGGCGATCCGCGGCGTCCACAAGGCGTTCGGATCCGTCTATGTGATCCACGGCGTCGACGTCGAGATTGCCGACGGCGAATTCGTCGTTCTGGTCGGCCCGTCCGGCTGCGGCAAGTCCACTCTGCTGCGCATGATTGCCGGCCTGGAGCACATCAGCGGCGGCGAAATCCGCATTTCCGATCGCGTCGTCAACAATCTGCCGCCCAAAGAGCGCGACACCGCGATGGTGTTCCAGAACTACGCTCTTTATCCGCACATGACAGTCGCGTCGAACATGGGCTTCTCCATGCGGCTGCGCGGCGCCGGCGCGGCCGCGATCGCCGAGCGGGTCAACAAGACGGCAGACATTCTCGGGCTGACGCCCTATCTCGACCGCTATCCCCGCCAGCTTTCCGGCGGCCAGCGCCAGCGCGTCGCTATGGGCCGGGCCATCGTGCGCGACCCGCAAGTGTTCCTGTTCGACGAGCCCCTGTCCAATCTCGATGCCAAGCTGCGGGTGCAGATGCGCACCGAGATCAAGGCGCTGCACCAGCGGCTCAAGACCACCACCATCTATGTGACCCACGACCAGATCGAGGCCATGACCATGGCGGACAAGATCGTGGTGATGCATGACGGCCGCGTCGAGCAGATCGGCGCGCCGCTCGACCTCTATGACCGGCCCGACAATCTTTTTGTCGCAGGCTTTATCGGCTCGCCGGCAATGAACTTCTTTCCCGGCACCATCCGCCACAACGGCAGCGCCTCCTTCGACGGCCCGGGCGGCCTGCGCCTGCCGCTCGGAGCGTCGGCGCAGCGGACGCCGGAATGGTCGGACGGCACGCCTGCCGTCTACGGGGTGCGCCCCGAGCACTTTGTCCTGGCGGACGACGGCATCGATGCGGAAATCCAGGTGGTCGAGCCGACCGGCTCGGAAACCCAGCTTGTCGCCACGCTCGGTGGTCAAGACGTGCTCGCGGTGTTCCGCGAGCGCCATCAATTCAAGCCCGGCGACCGCGTGCGCCTCAAGCCCAGCGCGGGCTTCGTTCACCTGTTCGACAAGACGTCCGGCAAACGCTTCAACGCCTAAGCAGACAAACGGAGGAAACCATCATGACCAATTTTACCCGACGCGCCCTCGTGACGGGCGCAACCGCGACCGCGGCGGCCGGCGCGCTCGCCGGACCGGCGCTCATCGACTGGGCCAAAGCGTGGGCGCAGGCGGCGCCATGGAAGCCCGAGAAGAACGCCCAGCTTGCGATGCTGCGGTGGAAATATTTCGTGCAGGCGGAAGACGACGCATTCGTGGCGCTGCTCGACGCTTTCACCAAGGCCACCGGCGTCAAGGTCATCGTCACCCGGGAGTCCTACGAGGACGTGACGCCGAAGGCTGCCGTGACGGCCAACACGGGCGCCGGGCCGGATCTGTTCTGGGGCCTCTATTCGCTGCCGCATCTGTTTCCGCAGAAATGCATCGACGTGACTGATGTGGCCGATTACCTCGGCAAGAAATACGGCCCCTGGGCGCCATCCGCCGTCACTTACGGCAAGAGCGGAAACAAATGGATTGACATCCCGGTCTGCTACACCGGCAGCCTCATGAACTATCGGATCTCGTCGTTGAAGAAGGCCGGGTTCTCCAAATTCCCGACCACGACCGACGAGCTTCTCGAGTTGGCCAAAGCGACCAAGAAGAACGGTACGCCCGGCGGCATGGCGCTCGGCCACGCATCCGGCGACGGCAACACCTGGGTCTATTGGTGCCTGTGGGCGTTCGGCGGCAACATGGTCGACAAGAACGACAAGGTCGTTCTCAACTCGCCCGAGACCGAAAAGGCGCTGGAGTTTGCCAAGCAACTCTACGACAACATGATCCCGGGCGTCGCCTCATGGAATGACGCGTCCAACAACAAGGCGTTCCTGGCCGGAGAAATTCACTGGACCAACAACGGCATCTCGATCTACACGGCGGCGCGGCGCGATGCCACCAAGACGGACATCGCCGACGATATGGATCACGCCTATTTCCCGGTCGGCCCGGTGGGCAAGCCGACCGAACTGCACCTGATGTTTCCGCTGCTCGCCATGAGCCACACCAAATATCCGCAGGCCTGCAAGGCGCTGATGGCGTTCATGCAGGAGGCGAGCCAGTTCGACCCCTGGATCGAGGCGGCGGGCGGCTACCTGTCGCCCGGCCTCGCCGCCTACGATGCAAATCCGGTGTGGACGTCGGACCCCAAGCGCACGCCCTACCGCGACGTCGCCAAGCGTTCGCTGACGGTCGGCGGATTGGGTTCGGTCGGTGAAAAGGCCGCGAGCGCGGTTTCGGATTTTGTCCTTCTCGACATGTTTGCGAGCTACTGCACCGGCCGTGAGGAGGCCAAGGGCGCAATCAAGATCGCCGAGCGGCAATTGCAGCGGATTTATCGATAAACGAAACTGTGGGGCAGGCCCCACCCTCCCCTGAAGGGGGAGGGTCGGACCACCGAAGGTGGTCCGGGGTGGGGTGACAGCGGTGCAACACGTCCTGCGCTGCGAATGTGGCACCGCTGTCACCCCCTCCCGCCGCGCAAGAGCGCGGCGACCTCCCCCCAGCCGAACCTCGCTATAGCGAGGGTTCGGCCACTGAACAAAGTGACCGAAGTCGGTAACAGCCGACTTCGGTTGGGGGAGGTGAAGCGCGCTACGGACAACGGAACACGCTCACGTTCAATTCCGGTGCATTCGCCATGACCGACATCGCCCTCAAGGCAGCAACCGTGCCCGACGCCAGAACCAGCGCATGGGCCACGCTCGCGGCCAACCGCAACTGGCTCGGCCTATGGTTCATGCTGCCGGCGGCCGCGTTCCTGATTCTGTTTCTCGCCTACCCGCTCGCGCTCGGCGTCTGGATTTCGTTCACGGATGCGCGCATCGGCCAGAGCGGCGCCTTCATCGGCGTTGAAAACTATGAGTGGCTGTCCGACGACTCGGTGTTCTGGCTCTCGGTTTTCAACACGCTGCTCTACACGTCGGTCGCCAGCGTGATCAAATTCGCGATCGGCCTCTATCTCGCGCTGCTCTTGAACGAGAACATGCCGTTCAAGGCTCTCCTGCGGGCGATCGTGCTCATTCCCTTCATCGTGCCGACGGTGCTGTCGGCAATCGCGTTCTGGTGGCTGTTCGACGCCCAGTTCTCGATCATCTCGTGGTCGCTGCGCCACCTTGGGCTGATATCCGGCAACATCGACTTTCTCGGCAACACCTGGAACGCCCGCTGGTCGGTGATCTTCGCCAATATCTGGCGCGGCATCCCGTTCGTGGCGATCACGCTGCTTGCCGGCTTGCAGACCGTGCCGCCGTCGCTCTATGAAGCCGCCACCATCGATGGCGCCAACCGCTGGCAGATTTTCCGCCACATCACCTATCCGATGCTCACCCCGATTATCGCGGTGGTGATGACCTTCTCGGTGCTGTTTACATTCACCGACTTCCAGCTCATCTGGGTGCTCACAAAGGGCGGCCCCGTCAATGCGACGCAGCTGATGGCGACGCTGTCCTATCAGCGCGCCATCGTGGCCGGCCATCTCGGCGAAGGGGCCGCGATTTCCTCGGCGATGATTCCGTTTCTGCTCGGCGCCATCCTGATCTCGTGGTTCGGCCTGCAGCGGCGCAAATGGCAACAGGGCGAGAGCAATGACTGAGCTTGCGGCCGATCCGAAGCTCGACAAGCTCAGCGCGAGCGATCACGCCGAGGGCATGAGCTATCTGGAGACCCTGCCGCGGCGGCTGGTGACGTTGTATATGCCGCTCGGCATCATCCTCGTCGTGCTGCTGTTCCCGTTCTATTGGATGACGCTCACGGCCATCAAGCCGGACGAGCAATTGCTCGACCTCGAAAAGTTCAATCCGTTCTGGACGACGGCGCCGACGCTCAAGCACATCGTCAAGCTCCTGTTCGAAAGCCCCTACCCGGAGTGGCTGGGGAACACCATGCTGGTGGCCGTCGTCGCCACCACGTTGTCGATCATCGCCAGCGTGCTCGCCGCCTACGCCATCGTGCGGCTGCGTTTCTGGGGCGCGACCTGGGTCGGGGGCGCGATCTTCCTCGCCTACCTGGTGCCGCCCTCGATCCTGTTCATCCCGCTGTCGTCGGTCGTATTCCAATACGGGCTGTTCGACACGCCGTTCGCCCTGATCCTCACCTATCCGACCATCCTGATCCCGTTCTCCACCTGGCTGCTGATGGGCTACTTCAAGGCGATCCCGTATGAGCTCGAGGAGTGCGCCCTGATCGATGGCGCGAGCCGCTGGCAGATCCTGACGAGGATCATCGTGCCGCTGGCAGTGCCCGGGCTGATCTCGGCCTTCATCTTCTGCTTCACGCTGTGCTGGAACGAGTTCATCTACGCGCTCACGTTCATTTCCTCGACCCAGAACAAGACGGTGCCGGTCGCCATCGTCAACGAGTTCGTCGACGGCGACATCTACCGCTGGGGCTCGCTGATGGCGGGCGCACTGTGCGGCTCGCTGCCGCTGGTGGTGCTCTACGCCTTCTTTGTCGAGCACTACGTCGCCGCCATGACGGGCGCCGTGAAGGAGTAGAAGGTGTAGGGCGCAATAAGCGGAGCGCATTGCGCCGTTCCCATCCGAAAGGCGGGCGGACGTCTCGGCAGACTTGGCGAGCGTGCTTGAGATGAAGCGGCGCAATGCGCTCCGCTTATTGCGCCCTACGGCCCCATTTTTTCCGCCACCCCTCCCCTCGCGGCGCCGGTAAAATATGCTAGGGTCGCGCCCTCGGGCGGGGCGACCGGCTCGAAAAAATTCGAAAATCCAACGGGAGAAAAATCGATGCACAAGACCATGCGTTATTCGCTGCTGGCGTCCGCGGTATTGCTTCTCGGCGTGAGCAGCGGCGCGCAGGCGCAGCAGGTGCCCCAGGCGCCGAACATGTCGTTCTTCGTCACCAGCGCCGGCCCGGGCAAGGGCGGCGATCTCGGCGGGCTTGCCGGCGCCGACGCCCACTGCCAGACGCTCGCCACCACGGCAGGCGCCGGCAACAAGGCGTGGCGGGCCTATCTCAGCGGCGCCGAGACTGCGACCGTGAAGGCCGCCAATGCGCGCGACCGCATCGGCAAGGGCCCGTGGCAGAACGCCAAGGGCGAGGTGGTCGCGGCCAGCGTCGAGGACCTGCACAGCGCCAGCAACAAGCTCACCTCCGACACGGCGCTAACCGAGCGCGGCACCCGGGTTTCGGGCTTCGGCTATACGCCGAACTATCATGACGCCCTGACCGGCTCGCAGGCGGACGGCACCGCGTTCGCCGGCAACATGAACCTGACCTGCAACAACTGGACGAGCAGCGAATTCGGCAAGGCCGAACTCGGCCACATCGACCGCCGCGGCGGCGCCGACAACGAATTCCAGCGCTCCTGGAACTCGACGCACCAGTCCCGCGGCTGCAGCCAGGCCGACCTCATCGCCACCGGCGGCAACGGCCTGTTCTACTGCTTCGCGCAGTAACGGAGCGCGGGCTTCCCGCCCGCCAAGTTTCCGACCTCAATGGCGCGTCGCGGATTTCGCGCGGCGCGCTTTTGCATTTGGGACAGCGAGGCGCCTCAAACGGCGCGGCGCGCCCCCCTTCCGCAACGCACTGATTTCACTTGCGTAAAAAGGGGTATTTCGTTTTGCCAAAATGGCGGGGGTGAGCGGCGGGGAAGAGTATGACGATACCAGACCTCCGCGAATTCCCTAGCAAGAAACTAACTTGCTCGGACCGTGCCACAAACTCCTCTTGCTGGCGGTGCCACAAGCGCGGCTCAGGCGGCGAGCGGCTTGAGTTCGACGGCGTATCC
>Ga0257161_1000467_pt1 | contig 10044 bp, 10 predicted proteins | sample NR01A_FD_185954 | JGI IMG/M metagenome (GOLD analysis project Ga0257161, IMG submission 185954) | Soil microbial communities from H.J. Andrews Experimental Forest, Oregon, United States - NR-01-A | ecosystem: Environmental > Terrestrial > Soil > Temperate forest > Bulk soil | place: USA: Oregon... | reverse complement strand
GGCGCCGCGCCGCGCACGCGAGGTCGTCGTGCTGGCGCCGCCCGTCGAAGAGCAGCATGCGGCGGTGCTCGCCTTCCTCGCCGACGGCGAGTCGTGGTCGAGCTCGGCCCTGGCGATTGCGCTTGGAGCCAGCCCGCGCACCGTCCAGCGGGCACTCGACTCGCTTGCGGCAGCAGGCAAGGTGCAGTCGTTCGGTCGCGGGCGAGCGCGTCGTTGGATGACCCCGCCCGTGCCGGGATTCCCGACAATCTTGTTACTCCCCGGTCCACTACCGAGTGACTAGGATGGAAGCATGAAACGATCTGCAGCCGAAATCCTCCGTGAATATGGACCCTTTCCGGGTGTCGACCAGGTAGACGGGGTAACGTTTGACGGTCGGCACGTCTGGTTTGCGTCCGGAGACAGGCTGAACGCCTTCGATCCGGCGAGTGGAAAGATGGTGCGCTCGATCAATGTCGCCGCGCACGCAGGAACGGCCTTCGACGGTCAGCACCTGTTTCAGATCGCCGAGGATCGCATCCAGAAAATCGATCCGAAGACCGGTCGTGTGCTCGCGACGATCCCGGCGCCTGGCGGCGGCGGTGACTCGGGGCTCGCGTGGGCCGAAGGGACGCTCTGGGTGGGGCAGCATCGGGGCCGGAAGATCCATCAAATCGATCCCCAAACAGGGGCGATTCTTCGCACCATCGAGTCCAACCGCGTCGTCACCGGGGTCACCTGGATCGACGGCGAGCTCTGGCACGGCACCTGGGAAGGCGACGAGAGCGATGTGAGGCGAGTCGATCCTCGAACGGGAGAGGTCCTGGAGAGGCTCGAGATGCCGCCTGGAGTAGGCGTGTCAGGGCTCGAGTCCGATGGCGGCGATCAGTTCTTCTGCGGAGGCGGAAGCGGCGGGAAGGTGAGAGCCGTCCGCCGACCCAGGCGAGGCTCCGCAGCCGGCCGCGGCTCCGAGATCCCCGTCGACTCCACGAGCAAGTAATCGACGCGGCCCTCACGGGCGAGGTTCGCCCGCGTGGTGCCGCTGATCGAGGTCGCCTGCTGTGTTGTCGGCGTTTCTGAATTGACTGCGGCCTTTCATCTCGCGATATCCGCTTGCCACTGAAATCTCGGGCCAATAACGGAGCTGGTATGGGTCAGAAGTACCGAAACAGCGGTGCCTGAGAGGAGTGTGTTTCTCCTTCGATGGCTCCCGAATTGGCGCGATGTAGCGCATGTGATTGACGGTAAGCGGTTCCAGCCGCACGTCCCGTGACGTTGGGCCTTCAGGCGCGCGAGAGTTATCCACATCGCCACGTGATAGACGTATCGCGCGTGATATAGAGTGCAAAGGAGCGAAAGCGCCGCAGATTCGGGGCTAATTCGTTTTTGAAACAGCGACCAATGGTCGGCAACTGCAGTTGATAGGGACGAGACATGGCGAAGACTACGAAACTGCGTCCGTGGACGAAGGAAGACGTCCGAATTTTGAAGACGCTCGCGCGTGAGAAGGTGAAGACCAGTGTGATCGCTCGTAAACTTAAGCGAAGTGTGGGGGCGACATATCAGCAGGCCTCCAAGCACGGTGTGACGCTGGGAGTATCCCAACGGAAGAGAAAGGCATAATGGACTGCACGCCAGAAAGTAGTATGACCCGGAAGGACGTTCCGGCAGCGCTTGGGTGAGCGGCCGGCCAAGTTTGTATTTCTGGCAACCGGAGCACCGGGATTCCCGATATTGAAATCCTCTATAAGCTTTGGATGCACGTTCCGCACTGCTGATATAGGATCGGATGGTTTTCTTTGATTGTTTATGCAAAGCAATATATTTCAGAGAAGAGCAAAATCGGAGAGGCCCCAATGAATCGCGCACCTGCACGACATGACAAACCGACTTGTGCCCTCGTGCTGCAAGGCGGCGGCGCGCTTGGCGCGTATCACATCGGTGCATATCAGGCGTTGATCGAGCACCAATTCGAGCCGGACTGGTTCTGCGGCATCTCAATTGGAGCCATCAACTCCGCAGTATTGGCCGGCAATCCTCCGGAGACTCGACTCGCGCGCATCGAGGCGTTGTGGCAGGCGATCTCATGGCCCGATCTGCTGCCGCCCTACGACAACGTGACGCTGCGTACGTTCTTCAACAATCTGAGCAATGCGCAGGCACTGGCATTCGGCCAACCTGCGTTCTTCAGGCCGCGGCTCGCCAACCCGTATATTGGGCCGGCCGGCACCGCAGCTACGGAGAGTTTCTACGACACGTCGCCGCTGCGCGAGACGCTGCTTCAATTTGCGGATTTCAATCTTATCAACCGGGGGGACGTGCGGCTGTCGTTGGGTGCCGCGGACGTGGAGACCGGCGGGCTAGTATTCTTCGATAACACGACGACAGAGAAGCCGCTCGGGCCGGAGCATGTGATGGCCAGCGGCTCGTTGCCGCCCGGCTTCCCCGCCACTGAGATCGGCGGCCGGTTCTACTGGGACGGCGGCTGCGTTTCTAACACGCCCTTGGAAGCTGTGCTCAACGATCCTCCGTCCGGGCATACCGTGGTTTTCATGATCGACCTCTGGAGCGCAGCCGGTACGCCGCCCACGACGATGAATGAGGTGCTCTGGCGGGCCAAGCAGATCCAATACGCCAGCCGCACCGCTCATCACATCGATGGCGTTGCAACCAAGCTCAACCTGCGCCGTGCGATGCAGCTGCTGAAGCGGCGCGACCCGGCTACAGTGGACGCGGCAGCGCTGGATTCCGCCGCACTCGCGGACGACCAGCGCATCGACATCGTCCACATCATTTACCATCCTGGCGAGGATCAGATCCCATCGAGCGATGCCGAGTTCTCCCGCACTTCGATCGCCGAGCGGCGCGCGGCCGGCTACGCCGATATGCAAAAGGCGCTCACCGAGCAGCCCTGGTTCCGCACAGAGAAGCCGGTTCATCTGGGCGCCATGATTCACCGCGTCTCGCGTGCACGAGTCACCACGCTGGCGGAGCCTAACCTGCGCACAACGTCGGACCGGACCGCTACGGCCCTCGCGGGTTGAAGTCAGTGCGGTCCGCCTGCAGAGTTACGCTCGTGAAGAACCGTTGGTGGGCGATTTGACGACCAAACATTCATGCTACCAACAATCCCGTCCTCGGTAACGTTCGACAAGGTAGCTGACAGCTACAGGCGCGTCCGCCGCTTGATCCGGTCGTCGCTTGGCTATAACGTCGCTCGCAATCACTGGAGCGATCGTCCGATGACCTCCTTTACCATCAGGCCGCTCACGGACCACACCGGCTCCGAGGTTATCGGGCTCGACTTCTCCCAGCCGATTGATGGGGAGACACGCGCTAATCTCAACCGCGCCTTTATTGAGCGTCACGTGCTGGTGATGCGCGACCAGCACTTCGCCCCGGAGCAGTTCAAGGTCGCAGCGCAGCTGTTCGGCGAGCTTCAGCCACACGACAAGAAGGAGCGGCACGTCGCCTGCCACCCGGACGTGGACTACATTTCCAACGAAGAATTTGCGGACGGCAAGCGCGTCATCCCGGGCGAGACCTTTCATACGGACCATTCCAACCACCCGCGCCCGCCCAAAGCCACGACGCTGTTCGCAGTCGAATTGCCTTCGAACGGCGGCGACACCCAATATGTCAATATGCATGATGCCTACGATGATCTGCCGGAGGAGACCAAACAAAGAATCGAGGGGCTCAAGGCGGTCCACGTCTATCAGAGCAAGTATAGCCCCCGCTCGCTGGGAAACATCACCCAAGAAAGTCGTCGCAAGCTACCGCCGCCCGGAATTCATCCGTTGGTCCGCACGCATCCTGAAAATGGCCGAAAAGGTCTGTTCCTCAACCCGGTGCGTATGGAATCCATTGTCGGCATGGAGGACACCGATGCGCTGGCGCTGATCGACGACCTGATGCGGCACGCCACCCAGCGAAAATACGAGTATCGCCACAGGTGGCGCTCCGGCGACTGGGTGTTGTGGGACAACCGCAGCGTCATGCATCAAGCTAATCCCGATTACGATATGACGGAACGTCGGTACCTCTACCGCCTTTTGCTGAAGGGCGATATTCCGGTCTGACAGCGTCTGATCGGCGGCTCAAGCTTTGGCCATGAGGCAGCGCCGCAATCAAATCGTTCCCAAATTCGGCGGCAGACGGCTGGACCGGTCGTTGTCAGCAGATGGGCCCCTGAACTGAAAGCTCAGGATGGCCTGCGGTACTTGCGGCGCTCTGATTATTTCTTGATCAACTTGCGGAACCAACCCTTTTTCTTCTCCGGTGTCGTGGCCTCGGCGGCGGCGGTCTCCGGAGTCGGCGCAACCGCCTCGCTGAATTTCTCGAAAAACTCCGCGGCGAGCTTTTTCGAGGTGGCGTCGATCAGGCGTGAGCCGAGCTGGGCAAGCTTGCCGCCGATCTGCGCTTTTACCTCGTAGTTCAGGTTGGTCGCGCCAACATCCTCCAGCAGACGGATCACGGCGCTGCCTTTGGCGAAGCCGGCGGCGCCACCCGACCCTTCGCCGCTGATCGTGTAGCCGTTGGGAGGATCGAGATCGGACAGCGTCACCTTGCCGGTGAAGGTCGCCTTCACGGGGCCGACCTTGAGGATCACCTTGGCGTTCATCTCAGTGTCCGAGACCTTCTCGATCGACTGGCAACCTGGAATCGATTGCTTCAACACTTCGACATCGTTGAGCGCTGCCCACACCACGTCGCGCGGCGCTTCGATGTGTTGGGTTCCCGTCATATCCATGGACTGCTCGCTCGCTCAGTTCGAAAGCTTGGTCCCACTATACGACTTTGTCACCTAACGTGACACCACTATGCTGTCATCGCCCGGCTGACAAGGCGATCCAGTAAACACCGACCGTGGATACGGGGATTGTCCGGCCAATCCCCGGATCTAACGTGCACCCATGACCGCTCGTCCCGCTAGAACCGGCACGAGATGGGCGCGGAATTCCGCTGATCCGTGTATATCCGAATTCAAACCTTCGGCGCTGATGGAAGTAGATTCGGCGGCCTCGGCGGTGAAATTGTTGGCGAGGGCCGCCTCTATTGAGGTAGCCCGAAAGACGCAGGGGCCGGCGCCCGTAACGGCGACGCGAATCGAACCATCGGCGATGACTGCGACGAACACCCCGACGAGCGCGAAGCGCGAAGCGCTCTGGTGGAATTTCTGGTAACCGGACCGTCGCGGAACCGGAAACGAAACGCTCACGACGATCTCTTCAGGATCGAGCGCCGTTTCGAACAAGCCGGTGAAGAAATTGTCGGCTTCGATCATACGTTTTGAGGTCTGGACCGTCGCCTTCAAAGCAAGCAGGGCGGCTGGATAATCGGCGGCCGGGTCGCTGTTGGCAATCGAGCCGCCGATCGTCCCGAGATGCCGCACCGGCGGATCTCCGATGAGGCCGGCGAGCCGCGCGAGGCCCGGAATTTTTTGTAGGACCAGATCGCTCGCAGCCACCTCGGCGTGCGTGGTTGTGGCGCCGATCACCGCTTGGTCTCCCTCTTGGGAGAGGCCGCGCAGCTCCGCGAGATGCGCGATATCGATCAGATGGCTCGGACGCGCGAGCCGTTGTCTGAGCGTGGGAACGAGAGTCTGTCCGCCGGAGATCAGCTTTGCATCCGGATTGTCACTGAGCAGATGCTGGGCCTCTGCGAGGCTGCCGGCCCTGACGTAGGTTGTCTGGTACATCGTGCGCTCCCCCTATTCGGCCGCAGCGGGTGCCCGGTTCGCGCGGCAGGCTTCCCAGACCCGCTCCGCGTTGGCCGGCATGTCGAGCCGCTCTGTACCAAGTGCATTGGCAATGGCGTTGATGACGGCAGCCGGCGACCCGATCGCGCCGGCTTCCCCACAACCTTTCATTCCCAACGGATTGGTCTTGCAGGGGGTCACCGTCGTACTGACGTCGAACGACACAAGATCGCTCGCTCGCGGTATCGCGTAGTCCATGAAGGTCGCGGTCACGAGCTGGCCGCTGTCCGTATCGTATCTGCATTCCTCGAGCAGGGCCTGACCGATCCCCTGCGCGAGGCCGCCGTGCACCTGGCCTTCGACAATCATTGGGTTGATGACCGTCCCAAAATCGTCCGCTGCCGTGAACTGGACGATCGCGACCTCGCCGGTCTTCGGATCCACCTCGACCTCGCAGACATAGGTCCCGGCCGGAAAGGTGAAGTTCTGGGGGTCGTAGAAAGCACCCTCCTTCAAGCCCGGCTCGGTTCCGGCCGGAAGGTTGTGTGCCGTATAGGCGGCGAGCGCGACGGTGGCGAAGGCGATCTTCTTGTCGGTCCCTACGACGACAAACTCGCCACCAGCAAGCTCCACATCTGTTTCGGCCGCTTCCATGAGATGCGCGGCGATACGCTTGGCCTTGGCTTGGACCCGCTCAAGGGCCTTGTTGATCGCCGACATGCCCACCGCGCCGGAGCGGGACCCATAGGTGCCCATCCCGAACTGGACCTTGTCGGTATCGCCATGAACGATGCTCACCTGGTCGATCGGAACACCGAAACGTTCGGCAACGAGCTGTGCGAACGTGGTTTCATGTCCCTGACCATGGCTGTGCGATCCGGTCAGCACCTCAATGGTTCCGACCGGATTGACCCGAACCTCCGCGGACTCCCATAGGCCAACGCCGGCGCCGAGTGATCCGACCGCCTGGCTCGGGGCGATGCCGCACGCCTCGATGTAGCAGGAGAGGCCGATACCTCGCAATTTGCCGCGCGCGCTCGCTTCCCTGCGGCGGTCAGAGAACTCATTGTATCGGGCGACTTTGAGCGCGGCATCGAGGCTCGCTTCATAGTCGCCGGTGTCGTAGTTCATGATCACCGGCGTCTGGTGCGGGAAGCTGCGGATGAAATTCTTTCGCCGGATATCAGCAGGGTCGATGCCCAAACGGCCAGCCGCGACGTCCATCAGGCGCTCCACCACGTAGGTTGCTTCCGGTCGCCCCGCACCCCTGTAGGCATCGACCGGCGCGGTGTTGGTGTAGACGGCGTCGACCTCAGCGTAGATGGCTGGAATATCGTACTGACCCGAAAGCAGGGTCGCATAGAGGTAGGTTGGCACGCTTGACGAGAAGGTCGACATGTAGGCGCCGAGATTGGCGATCGTCTTTACCCGCAATCCGACGATCCTGTGACTGTCGTCGAACGCCATCTCGGCGTGGGTGACGTGGTCGCGGCCGTGAGCATCTGTGAGAAAACTTTCCCTGCGGTCGGAGGTCCATTTCACCGGTACGCTGAGTCGCCGAGCCGCCCACAGGCATACGGTCTCCTCGGGATAGATGAAGATCTTCGACCCGAACCCGCCGCCCACATCGGGCGCCACGACGCGAAGCTTGTGCTCGGGCGCGATTCCGATGAATGCCGACAGCACGAGGCGCGTGACGTGGGGATTCTGTGAGGTGGTGTAGAGCGTGAAGCGACCCTCCGCGCGTTCGTAGATCGCCGTCGCGGCGCGCGGCTCGATCGCATTCGGTACCAGCCGGTTGTTGACAAGATCGAGATCGACACGATGCGTGGCGCCCGCGAACGCCCGATCGACCGCGCCTTTGTCCCCGAGAGACCACTGGTAGATGGTATTGTCCGGGGCTTCGGCGTGGATCTGTGGAGCGCCTTGCGCCTGTGCGTTGGCGGGGTCGACGACGGCCGGGAGTTCTTCGTACTCGACCTGAACCAGATCGGCGGCGTCACGCGCCTCATTCTTGGTCTCGGCAACGACGACAGCTACCGCATTGCCTACGAACCTCGCCACATCTCGGGTCAGGGGCGCATAGGGTGCGGACCTCATCGGCGAGCCATCCTTCGAGTGGATCATCCAACCGCAGATCAGGCCGCCGATCTTGTCCTCCGCCAGCTCGGCGCCGGTGAGCACGCCTATGACACCTGGTGCGCCGAGCGCCGCGGACGTGTCGATGCGCACGATCCGCGCGTGGGCGTGCGGGCTGCGGACGAACTCCGCATAGGCGGCATTCTTGACCGCAATATCGTCGGTATAGTTGCCTTGGCCGGTGATGAAGCGCCGATCTTCCTTGCGCAGGACCCGCGCCCCGATGCCCTCATGTGCCATGTGCGCTTCTCCTCCTACGCGCCGGCGCTGCTGCTCTGGGCGACAGCGGCAATCGCCTTTACGATGTTGTGATACCCGGTGCAGCGGCACAGATTGCCGTCGAGATTCGCGCGGATCGTGGCCTCGTCCGGATGCGGAATGCGGTTGAGCAGGTCCACCGCGGTCATGATCATGCCGGGCGTACAGAAACCGCACTGCAGCGCGTGATGCTGGTGAAATGCCGCTTGCATCGGATGAAGTTCGTCTCCCTTGGCCAGCCCCTCTATCGTCGTGATCTCGGCGCCGGACGCCTGCGCCGCCATCATGGTGCATGACTTGATCGCGCGGCCGTTCAAATGGAGGACGCACGCCCCGCATTGTCCGGTATCGCACCCGACATGGGTCCCGGTCAGGCCCAGCGTCTCGCGCACGAACTCGACCAGAAGGGTTCGATCCTCGACCTGCCTCGATACGGAACGTCCGTTGACCTTGACGTTGATCTGAACCATTTTGCGCCCTCCCTCTTTGAAACACGAATACCTTGGGCGATCGTGGCTTGGCAAGGAAAGAGCAGCCGGGCCACAGACGCCGTTGCCGCCGCAATCAATGCGTATTAACGAGACGCAAAAAGTTGTTGCCGGACCCCGGGGCGTGCCGCGGACGACACGATTTAAAAAAAATCAACCCGCCCGGTCGCCGACGGTGTCGGCGACTTGCTCGACAAACTCAACGATGGACTGCCGAATATGGCGATCCTGTATCCGTCGGAATGCCTGCACAAGTCGCAGCGCGTATGCGGTATCGAGGAAATCAACTACGTCGCCACCACCGTCACGATCGTTGGTTCTGCTGAAAGCACCGCCAAAAAAAAACAGAATTGGCACCTTCAGTATCTCGGCGATCTGCTGCAACCGGCCGGCCCCGATGCGGTCGGTTCCCGTTTCGTATCTTTGCACCTGCTCGAATGTTACGCCGAGTGCATGACCCAGCGACTCCTGCGACAAACCAAGCTCAAGCCGCCGCAATTTGAGACGCTTGCCGATTTCACCGTTCCGAAGAAATGACTCGTTGGTCGACATATGCGGAGCCTTTCTCATAAACCCCGGAAGTTCAGTGACCAACTACTCCAGCGGTCCTTTTTTATGATCGACCGAAGGCGGCGTCAATCACTCCTGATGGACCTGCTCGCAAATGCTTGTCGAACGCGCCCGGGTGAATGAAATCGTCGCGGAACCAGGGGCACGTCCGCGGGTCGAATTGTTCGATCGCCCAATCGATCATCCGGCGAACGCGCGGCACCGATCCGAGGTCGGGATGGTAGCTCAGCCAGATGTCGAAGGGATAAACCAAGTCGATGTCGAGCGGGATCACCGGCGCGCCGATCGCGAAATAGTATGTCGGCAGCCAGCCCACCGCTAAGCCGCTAACGACCGCCGCATAGAGAGCGGTGCTGACGTTGGTGCGCATCGCGACGAAGCCGGTCTGCAACCGTTCCGGATACCACTGATTGTACAAATCATGCGCCTTGCCCTGGTCTGCGAACATCAGGACGATACGGTGACGTTCTTCGATCTCCTGCTTCGCCTTCGGCAAACCATAGGTATCGATGTAGGACTTCGATGCGCAGGGCATGATGTGCATGCGGCCGATCCTGCGGATGATGAGGTCGCGCGGCGCTGGTTGCTCGATCTGAATCGCAAGGTCGGCCTGCGCCCGTGCCACCAGATCGTCGGGCCGCAGCATCGAACAATGCAGGTCGACCAGGATCTGAGGATGCGCGCGTGCAAATTCGAGTAGCCGCGGTGTTACCCAAAACGTGCCTAGTCCCTCCGTGCATGCGATCCTGATTTCGCCTCGAAGTAGTTGTGCACGCATACCACGTCCTCGGAGGATCCCCCGAGACGCCTCTTCCATCTGCTCCGCGCACGACAAAAGGTGATGTCCATCCGAGGTCAAGCGCACGCCATCATGATGGCGGGTGAACAGCATCGCGCCGATCTGACGCT
>Ga0257161_1000466_pt1 | contig 10068 bp, 8 predicted proteins | sample NR01A_FD_185954 | JGI IMG/M metagenome (GOLD analysis project Ga0257161, IMG submission 185954) | Soil microbial communities from H.J. Andrews Experimental Forest, Oregon, United States - NR-01-A | ecosystem: Environmental > Terrestrial > Soil > Temperate forest > Bulk soil | place: USA: Oregon... | reverse complement strand
CGTCGCCGAATATTTGCAGCGCCACACATGACCCGCATCGACGCCCGCTTCGCCGCGCTCAAACGTGAAGGCCGCGCCGGACTTGTCACGTTCGTGATGGGCGGCGATCCGGACCCGTCAACCTCGCTCGCAATTTTGAAAGCGCTGCCGCAGGCCGGCGCCGACGTGATCGAGATCGGCATGCCCTTCACCGATCCAATGGCGGATGGTCCGGCTATCCAGGCGGCCGGACTGCGGGCCCTTCGTGCCGGCCAGGATATGGCGAAAACGCTGGCGCTGGTGCGTGACTTTCGCACGGGAGATGCCGCAACGCCCATCGTGCTGATGGGCTATTACAATCCGATTTACATTTATGGAGTCGCGCGTTTTCTTGCCGACGCAAAGGCCGTGGGCGTCGACGGCCTTATTGTGGTGGACTTGCCGCCCGAGGAAGACACCGAGCTTTGCCTTCCGGCGCTCCAGGCAGGATTGAATTTCATTCGCCTCGCGACCCCTACGACCGACGACAGGCGGCTTCCCACCGTGCTCGCGAATACTTCTGGATTCGTCTACTACGTCTCCATCACCGGCATCACCGGCGCCGCGGCGCCCGATGCGGACCGGGTTGCGGAGGCGGTCAACCGGATCAAACGCCACACCCTCCTTCCGGTGGCTGTCGGCTTCGGAGTCCGGAATGCCGTGAGCGCTGCCGCCATTGCGCGGCGCGCCGAGGCGGTCGTGGTCGGTTCGGCCCTGGTCGAGAAGGTGCGGGCGAGCCTGGATGCAGCAAGCAAGGTAACGCCCGCCACGGTCGCAGCAGTCGTCGGGCTGGTCGCCGAACTCGCCGCCGGGGTGCGCAGCGCACAACATCAGGCGGCGGAGTAGCAGCGTGAACTGGATCTCCAACGTCGTCCGACCAAAGATCCGCGGCTTTCTCAACCGGCGTGACGTGCCGGAGAATCTCTGGATCAAATGCCCCGATACCGGGCAACTTGTCTTCTATAAGGATGTCGAGGCGAACCAGTTCGTCATCCCGGTCTCCAATTATCACATGCGCATGGGCGCGGCAGCGCGCCTCAAATCAATTTTCGACGGCGAGACCTGGATCGACATCGGGATACCCGAGGTGACCTCCGATCCGCTGAAGTTCCGCGACGAGCGGCGCTATGTGGACCGATTGCGGGATGCACGCGCCAAGACGGGACTGAAAGACGCGATCAAGCTCGGGCTCGGTAAGCTCGATGGCCTTCCAATCGTCATCGGCGTGCAGGATTTCGACTTCATGGGCGGCTCTCTCGGCATGGAGGCCGGCGAGGCGATCATCAAGGGGCTGCAAACGGCTGTGCAGAAAAGCACGCCATTCGTCCTGTTTGCGGCGTCCGGGGGCGCGCGCATGCAGGAAGGTATTCTGTCGCTCATGCAAATGCCCCGCACCACCATCGCGGTGCAGAACCTGCGTGCCGCGCGCAAGCCCTATATCGTGGTGCTTACCAATCCGACCACCGGGGGCGTCACCGCCTCCTACGCCATGCTGGGCGACGTTCATATCGCCGAACCTGGCGCACTCATCGGCTTTGCCGGGCCGCGGGTGATCGAACAAACCATCCGGGAAAAACTGCCGGAAGGCTTTCAGAAGGCGGAGTATCTTAAGGAGCACGGAATGGTTGACATGGTGGTGCATCGCCATGAGCTGCGTGCTACCCTGTCGCGGCTTTGTCGCGTCTTGACGAAAACGCCTGCGTCGGTTGCAACTGCGACACTCGTGCCCGGCGAGCCGGTATCGACGCCATAACGTGTTTGCATGCTATAGTCTCCACGTCATCGAGCTGGGGTTCGTCATGACAAAGTGGATTTTTGCGGCCGCGGCGGCTGCCCTCTCGATTGCCGCCGCCAGTCCTGGTGCCACCCAGACCTATCCGGACCGTGTCATCAAGGCGGTTGTGCCCTATACGGCCGGCGGCCCGATCGACGTGACGGCCCGGATCGTTGCGAAACGTCTTGGCGAAGTGTTGGGTCACCCGGTCGTCATCGAGAACCGTCCCGGCGCCTCCGGCATGATTGCCAACAAGGCGGTCGCCGCGGCCGAGCCGGACGGCTACACGCTGCTGTTCGGAAATACGAGCACGCTCGCGGTTTTCCCCGCTATCGCCCGCACGCGCGATTTCGACGTGCTCAAGCGACTCGCGCCGATCGCCAAGCTCATTCAGGGCCATGAAGTGATGGTGGTGGATCCGGCTGGTCCGGCCAGTACCCTGCCGGCGTTCATCGCCTACGCCAAGGCCCATCCGGGCGAACTGAATTATGGCTCCGTCGGATTCGGAAACCTCACCCATGTGGCCGGCGAATCGTTGAAGCTGAAAACCGGCATCGACATACAGCACGTACCATACAAGGGCGCCCCCGAGCTCATTGCGGGCCTCTTGTCCGGGCAAGTGCAGATGAATTTCACCGACGTTGCCGGTGTCCTGCCATTGGCGCGACAGGGCAGGGTTCGTCCGCTTGCAATCGCAAGTGCGACACGCGATCCAAAAGCCCCGGATATTCCGACCTTCATCGAGCTGGGGGTGCCGGATTTTGTCGTTGGCACATTCACCGGAGTCATGGCGCCGGCCGGCACGCCGCCCGCAATCGTGGCGAAGCTCAATGGCGCCATCAACGCTGTGCTGGCGCATGGGGAAACCCATGCGATGCTCGAGAACCTCGGCTCGTCCGTTCGTCCCGGCACGGTCGAGGAGTTCGCCGCGTTCCTCGCTGACGAGCAACGTAAGTGGGAGGAGGTAGCGGCGCTCGCCGGACTCAAGGGCGAGTGACCGGGAAATTATTGCACGCCCGTCGATCCGAAGCCGCCGACGCCGCGCACGGTGGCATCGAGCGTCGGCGCTCCGACAATACGGGCACGCTCGACCGGCGCAATGATCAGCTGGGCAATGCGCATCCCGCGGGTTACGGCAAACGGCTCCGTACCCAGGTTGATCAAAATCACCATGACCTCGCCGCGATAATCCGCGTCGATGGTGCCGGGAGCGTTTAGCACCGTGACGCCGTGATGGGCTGCAAGGCCCGACCGTGGGCGAACCTGCCCTTCGAAGCCGTGCGGTAGTGCAATCGCGATGCCGCACGGAAGAAGGCCCCGCTCGCCGGGTGCCAACACCACCGGCGCATCCGCCGGAACCGCCGCCAAAAGATCGAGGCCGGCCGCATGAACACTCTGATAGGACGGCAACGGAAGGTCGGCGCCGTGCGGCAGGCGAAGGATGTGCAGTTCCACGTCCGTCATTTCTCGGTGGCCGCAAGTGTGGCGGCGATGCGGGCAACCAGCATGTCGGCGACATTCTGCTTCGCGTCATTCGGCCACGACTCGACGCCGTCAGGGGTGATGAGATGAACGCTGTTGCGTTCCCCGCCCATGATGCCGGTGGCGGGAGAGACGTCGTTGGCCACGATCCAGTCGCAGCCTTTGCGGTCAAGCTTGGCACGGGCGTTCTCGATCACGTGCTCGGTCTCGGCCGCAAAGCCGATGACGAGGCGCGGACGCTTCGATTTGTGTTGCGCCACCGTCGCCAGAATGTCGGGGTTTTCGACGAGGGCTAGCTTCGGCGTACCGCTCGCGCCCTTTTTGAGCTTCTGGGCGCCCGGCTCGGCGACCCGCCAGTCCGCGACCGCGGCGGCGAACACCGCGACATCGACGGGCAGTGCCCGTTCCACTTCGGCAAGCATTTCGCGCGCGCCTTCGACCCTGATCACCGTCACACCGGACGGATCGGCGAGCGCTACCGGACCTGCCACCAGCGTCACGCCGGCGCCCGCCGCGGCCGCGGCGCGTGCAATGGCAAAACCTTGCTTTCCCGACGACCGGTTGGCGATGTAGCGCACCGGATCGATCGGCTCATGCGTCGGCCCGGCCGTGACGAGCACGCGCCGACCCGACAGCGGTCCGATGGTCTCGTGTCGCGCGGCCAAGCGGGCCTCGACGGCAGCGACGATCTCGAGCGGTTCCGCCATGCGGCCGGCACCTGCTTCGCCCAGTTCCGCCATCTCGCCCGCATTGGGGCCGACGATGGCGACTCCATCAGCTATAAGCTGCGCGAGATTGCGCCGGGTCGCGGCATTGCTCCACATGCGCGGATTCATAGCGGGCGCGATCAGTGTGGGCTTGTCGGTCGCCAGCAGCACCGTCGAGGCGAGGTCGTCCGCATGGCCGCCCGCCATCTTGGCCATCAGATCGGCGGTGGCCGGCGCCACTACGACCAGGTCGGTGTCGCGGGCGAGCCGAATATGGCCGATGTCGAATTCGGTGCGTGAATCGAAGAGATCCACATAGGCGTGCCCGCCCGCGACCGCGCCTGCAGAAAGCGGCGTGATGAATTCCTGCGCGGCCCTCGTCATCACGACGCGCACCGTAGCGCCGCGCTCCCTCAGGCGCCGGATCAGGTCGAGCGACTTGTAAGCCGCGATCCCGCCGCCGATGATGAGCAGGATGTTTCGGCCATGCAGACGATTTTGATCGATCTCGGTCATCTGTTCCAGCGACTGTGGACAACAATGCTGCCAGCAATACGTTAGCGTTTGGCGTATTTCGAACTTTGCTCCACACTGAGATGGCTGAATTTGCCTTGGCGATTAACCTTAAGACTTAATATCGTAAATCGTCCGCGGTTTGACCAGCCCGCCATCTTGGTCGAGCCAATCGGCTATTTCAGGAAAACCACCCACGCCAGCAGCCCCGCGACCACCCACAGCGCGATCGTTCCCCAGCGCTGGCGCCGCCGCTCGTCCTCCGCCATGGCGGCGGCGGTCGCCGGAACGAGCGTCACGCCTTCGCGGGTGGCGAGGTCGATCTGCTCGGCGATCCGGAGCGCGCGCTGCAACAGCTCAGGGATGCGCGCCAGGAAATGGCCCATTTCTCCGGCTCCCCGGGCGACGCCTTCCAACTGCCCCGCCGGGCCGAGATTGCGAGCGATCCATTCGCGCACCACCGGCTCGGCGGTGGTCCAGATATCGAGCCGGGGATCAAGCGTGCGCGCCACGCCTTCGACCACCACCATGGTTTTCTGGAGCAGCAGGAGCTCCGGCCGGGTCCGCATGTCGAACAGCCCGGTGACCTCGAACATAAGCGTCAGCAGCTTTGCCATCGAGATATCTTCAGCGGTACGATTGTGGATCGGCTCGCCGATCGCCCGGATCGCCTGCGCAAAGGCTTCTATCGAATGATGCTGCGGCACATAGCCCGCCTCGAAATGCACTTCGGCGGTGCGGCGATAGTCGCGGGTGATGAAGCCGAACAGAATTTCCGCCAGGAACCGCCGTTCCTTGGGGCCCAGCCGTCCCATGATGCCGAAGTCGACCGCGACTAGCCGTCCTTCGGCGTCAACAAACAAATTGCCGGGGTGCATGTCGGCATGGAAAAACCCGTCGCGAAGTGCGTGGCGCAGGAAGCTCTGGATGACGACGCGGCCGAGTCCGGCGAGGTCCAAGTTCCGCGCCGACAACGCCGTGCGGTCATGGAGCGGTGTGCCGTCGATCCATTCCATCGTCAGCACATTGCGGGCCGTAAAATCCCATTCCACCCGCGGCACCCGGAAATCCGGATCATCCTTGGTGTTTTCAGCCATCTCCGATAGCGCTGCTGCTTCCAGCCGCAAATCCATCTCGAGTGCGACCGATCGGGCGAGGGTGTCGACCACTTCTACGAGTCGCAGCCGCCGTGCTTCCGCCGACAAGAGTTCGGCATCGCGGGCCACGAACCTGAATGCCGCAAAGTCGACCTGGAAGCGCCTCTCGATGCCGGGACGCAGCACCTTGACGGCAACGGCGCGCCGCCCGGCCGGCGTTTCGACTTCGGCGCGATGCACCTGGGCGATGGATGCAGCCGCGACCGGCGGACCGAACGCAACGAACACCTCGGAGAGCTTCTTGTCCAATGCCGTCGCGACGGCCTTTTCCGCCTCTGCTTGAGAAAACGGCGGCATCCGGTCCTGAAGGCTTTCGAGGTCCCGGGCAAGGGCGGGACCGACCACGTCCGGCCGGGTCGCCAAGAATTGGCCGAGCTTTACATAGGTGGGACCGAGCGCCGTGACGGTGGTCGAAAGCCGGTGCTTCGCATCGGCCGCGGCATGCCGCTCGATGAGCCGCCCCAGACGCCATACCAGCCGCAGTTGTGGCGGCAGCGGCGCGGGATCCACAAGCCCAAAAATGCCCTCGCGGGCACACACAAAGCCGACGCGGCCGAGACGGAACAGGTGAAAGAGCGTCGAAATCACGGAGCGCGCCGGATCACAACCGCCAGCCGGAATGCAGCGCAACCACACCGCCGGTCAGCATGCGGAAGCTGACGCGGCGGAACCCCGCCGCCGTGATCATGTCCGCAAACGCCTTCGGCCTTGGGAAGCGCCGGATCGATTCGACCAGATATCGATAGGCTTCCGCGTCACCCGCGATCGTGCGGCCGAGCGCCGGAATGACGTTGAAGGAATAGAAATCGTAGAGCACATCGAGCCCGGGCACATCGACAGTGGAAAATTCGAGGCAGAGAAACCGGCCGCCATGCCGCAGCACGCGATAGAATTCGGCGAGCGCGACGTCGATCCGCGGCACATTGCGGATGCCGAACGCAATGGTACAAGCATCGAAGCTGCGGTCAGGGAAGGGCAGGCTTTCGGCGTTGCCTGCCGCGAACCTCACGCTGGCGTCAAGCCCGCGTTGCGCCGCGCGTTCACGCCCGACGTCGAGCATTTCTCGGTTGATGTCGCAAACCATGACCCGGGTACCGGCGCCTGCCGCCTCTGCGATCCGGAACGCCACGTCGCCGGTGCCGCCGGCGACGTCCAACACCGCGAACGGCCGCTCGTTTCGGGGCGGATTCAACGCCGTCACCAGGATGTCCTTCCATATCCGATGGAGGCCGCCGGACATCAAATCGTTCATCAGGTCATAGCGCGGCGCGACCTTGTCGAAGACTTCGTCGACCAGCGCCTGCTTGTCGTCGAAGCCGACCGTGCGGAAGCCAAAATGGGTATCGCGACGGCTACCCGGCGCGCCGTTCGTTGCCGGCATGGTGTTAATCCTTTGTGCGCCGGGACCATAGCCCGGCATGCACTGAGGCGCTATCAAATCCCCGCTCCAAGGTGAACAGGAAAGTCCCGGTGCCGGAACTCCCCGAGGTCGAAACCGTAAGGCGCGGGCTTGCCCCTGTGATGGAGGGGGCCCGCATCGTCCGGGTCGAGGCGCGGCGCCCGGACTTACGCCGGCCACTGCCGCACGACTTCGTGAAGCGGCTCGAAGGCCAGACCGTCACAGGTATCGGCCGCCGCGCCAAATATCTTACGGCCGACCTCGCCTCCGGCGACGTGCTGCTGATGCACCTCGGCATGTCCGGTTCGTTCCGGGTAAGCCACGACGGCAAGGGGGCGACACCGGGCGAATTTCATCATCCGCGCCCGACCGCGCCGGCCCACGATCACGTGGTGTTCCACATGTCGTCCGGCGCCACCGTGACGTTCAACGATCCGCGCCGGTTCGGTTTGATGCTGATCGTGCCACGTCGCGAATTGGCGGACCACCCGCTGATGCGCGAGGTGGGCCCCGAGCCGCTCGGCAACGCGTTCGATGCCAACCTGCTGGCCGCCGCCTGCGCTCTCAAGAAAACCAGCCTTAAGGCGGCCCTCCTCGACCAGACCGTCGTGGCCGGCCTCGGCAACATCTATGTCTGCGAGGCCCTGCACCGGGCGCGGCTGTCGCCGAAACGCCGCGCCTCGACCATCGCGACGCGGACCGGCGCGCCGAACGCCCGCGCGGTCGCGCTGGTCGAGGCCATCAAGGCAGTGCTCAACGACGCCATCAAGGCCGGCGGCTCGTCGCTGCGCAACCACCGCGACACGGACGGCGAGCTCGGCTATTTCCAGCACCATTTCCGCGTCTATGACCGCGAGGGGGAACCGTGCGTCACGCCGGGATGCCGCGGCACCGTGAAACGGATCGTGCAGAATGGGAGGTCGACTTTTTTCTGCCCCACGTGTCAGAGGTGAGTCTTCCCATTGAACGTCTCGTCAAGCCATTTGGCGATGACGGCGGCGATCTCCTTGTTGTTCTTCTCCAGCATCATCACATGGCTGTTGCCGTGAATGCCGAGGTCGGCGAGCCGGATGAAGCTCGGCTTCACGCCGGCCTGCTGCGGATACTTCACCGTGCAGTGGTCGTAGGGCGCGTGATAGGACGCTTCCGAGGTCAGCACCAGGATCGGCATCTTCTGCAGATTCGGCAGCTGTCGGGCCGGCTCCTTTTGCGCATAGCAGCGCACGAGATCGGGCGCGTCCGGCTTTTCCTGCACGACGACATCAAGTGCGACCGCGCTCCCTACCGGTGGCGCGTAGGTGAGCGGAACCGAGGTGATGCCGTAGTCGAGCCCCACCGCGCCCTGCTTGAACCAGGTCGGCGCGCCGACGAATTCCACCGAATAGAACGGCGGTCCGTTCGGCTCTATGGCGAGGATCGCTTTCACCAGGTCGGGCCGCGCGTCCGCAACCGGCCAGCCGAAGGCGCCAGCCTGGCTATGCACCATGAGGATCGACGGGCCGATCTTCTCCAGCAGCGCCACCAGGGTGTCGCGATTGAGGAACTGTTGCTTGGTGAAGCTCGCAATCGCCGGCAGTTGGCCGGAGGCTAGCTGCATGGACGTGTCGTCGTCAGGCTCGCCGGTGCCAGGCCACTGGGTGTGTAGATGCGCCTGCGGCCACAAATTGAACTTTTCCTGGGCGACGAAGCGCGAGGCCGAATTGCCGCGCTCCACATTGCGGTCCGGTCCATAGGCGGCGGAGAGATAGCCGGAGCGCCCGCGCCCGGGTTGATCGACCACGTAGACCGCGTAGCCCTGGCGGACGAAATATTGCGCCCAGCCCTCGCGGCCGTCCGGGGTGCCGGTGAAATTGGTGCCCGACATGGTGCCGCCGTGCACCATGATGATCGGGTAGGGTTTGGTTTTATTCGCCGGTATCCGAACCTCGACGTACATCTGGCCACTGATGTATTCGCGATCGTTGATCATGGTCGGCTTGCCGTTGACGTAGAAGAAGCCGTCGCGGGCAAGCACCAGCGGATGTTCGTCGGCGATAGCGGCGCCGGATACCAGCGTCGAAATGATGAGTGCGGCTCCGGCGCATCCCAACGCGGAGCGTATCGCCAAACCCGTTCGCCGATGTTGCCGCATGGCCCGATTTCCTTCCACGAAGAGTTTTGTCATCGCCCCGCTTCTATTAAAGCATTTTTCGATTAGCTTGACCCTCACCAGTGTCATTGCCCGGCTTGACCGGGCAATCTAGTAGTCCCGGTCGGTGTTTACTGGATCGCCAATCGAAATCGGATGTTTCCGATTTCGATCATTTAATAGTGCCGAAGTCGGGCAGGCCCGACTTCGGGTCAAGCCGGGCGATGACAGCACAGTGGGGTGTCAACGTAATCGGGAAATGCTCTATAGCTCAGAAACCGAGCTTGTTCGGCGTTCACGATGCCCGGGGTGAAATTTGGTTTTTGGCCGACCCGTTCTGACGCGGCTCGCCGATTACGACGCGATCTGTCGGCAATTCCGCTGGCCGACGCCGGCGACCTACAATATCGGCGTGGAGGTCTGCGATCGCTGGGCCGACTTCGACCCCCGCCGAATCGCTCTGATCGATACCCACGACGACGGACATTGCGATGAGGTCAGCTATGGCGCGTTGCGCGACACCTCGAACCGGCTCGCCAATGCGCTGCGTGCTTTCGGAGTCGTGCGCGGCGATCGCGTGGCGATCCTGCTGCCGCAGGGTCCGGACGTGGCGGTGAGCCACATTGCGATCTACAAAGTGGCGGCCATTGCGCTGCCGCTGGCGATGCTGTTCGGCGTCGACGCCATTTCGTACCGGCTGCAGAATTCCGGCGCCAAGGCGTTGATAACCAACGCCCAGGGGCTCGCCAAACTCGCCGGGATGCGCAACGCGATGCCGAACCTTGTGCTCTCGGTCGACGGCACGGACGACAACGCGATCGGTTTCCACGATACGCTTGCCCGCGCGTCATCGGCGTTCACCCCCGAGGCCCCAACGGCCGATGATCCGG
>Ga0257161_1000465_pt1 | contig 10069 bp, 11 predicted proteins | sample NR01A_FD_185954 | JGI IMG/M metagenome (GOLD analysis project Ga0257161, IMG submission 185954) | Soil microbial communities from H.J. Andrews Experimental Forest, Oregon, United States - NR-01-A | ecosystem: Environmental > Terrestrial > Soil > Temperate forest > Bulk soil | place: USA: Oregon... | reverse complement strand
CGGCACCCTGACATATCTCGCGAGCCTGCCGTTCGGCTGGCTGTCCCATCGCAATTACGTCCGTCGCGACGCCGAGGCAATCGCCCAAGACCCCATCGCCCAAGACACCATTGCCCAAGACACCATCGCCCAAGACAAGAGCGCGCATCCGGAAGACGGACTCACCGGAAACGCTACCGATCTCTCGACGCCTTCCTCCGAAAATGCCGCCGTGCTGCCGTTCGAGCGGGGCGGTGAGCGCCCGACTCGTCGCTGAGCGTCGAGCCTGAACCGTGCCACGTACGCAAAAGGTTCTCGCCAAGGGCGCGCCAAGCGGGGCGCCAGTTGGGGCGCCAGTTGGCGAGATCATGGATACGCTGCTGTTGAAATTCGATGATCGCCGCAAGCAGCAGGGCTTCGTGTTTGGCGGTAAGGGCACGTGCATCGAGTTCGATTTTCCGGCGCCGCCGTGCCTCCACACCGACGACCTCCTGGTGCTCGATGACGGCAAGCTCGTTGAGGTCGTGGCCGACATCGAGCCAATGCTCGAGGTGCGCGCCAAGGATTTCGCCGCGATAGCGCGCCTCGTCCTGGCGCTCGGCAATCGCCATGTTCCGGTGCAAATTCTGACCAACCGGATCCGGTTACAGAAGCGGCCCGAGATCGAGCTATTAGTGACTGAGCACGGGCTCGGGGCCGTCGAGATGACGGCGCCGTTCGAGCCCGATGATGGTGCGCATGGGCACGACCACGATCATGGATACGACCACGATCATGGGCACCACGATCATCATCATGGACATGAGCAGCGCGGTCACGAGCATGACCCTGACCATGACCATAATCACCCGCGAGGGCATGATCACCGTCATCATAAGTAGCTGTGGATTTTCCGCGGCTCTCGCCTGCGGTTGTTTTGCCACAATTAACATTGCGTTGCGATGGAGATACGGATCACCATCATCCGCCCGCCGGACTTGAGGTTAGGCGCTCAGCCTATGCAAGCCGAATCATTTTGAAGGCGGGCCGCCCAGCGCTCGATCCTCGCGGGTCCCGCTTGGGGCCCGCGAGGAGCGAGAGTTGCGGTTGGCCCTCAATCACCAGACTGCTAAGCTACACGGGGCTGCTGCGCAGCAGCCCCGTGCGGCGGCAAGTTTGCTTCGGGTGGCATGAATCCGCCCTCTACAGCGGTGGCGCGGTGCTCTCGTCTTCAAGCTTGCGCACGCGATCAATCAGGCGCGCGATTTGCGTGAGTGGCACGCAGCTCGTCCAACAGTACGCTGTGCGAGCCATCCAGGCGCATCACGATGGCGGTCAGGACACGCATATCATCGCGCAGGCCTGCGGCGTCGGTTTGCTGCCGTTGCGCTGCGGTTTGCAGGAAGCTCAGGTCAGGCCACGTATCGACCTTGGCCTTGAGCGCGGCAAGGTCGGCCTGCATCGGCGCCAGCGCGTCCCGCAGGTCTTCCCGTGTCAGCGTCATTGCTCGCGCCCTTTCTGCGGCAGAGATATGATAGAGCACATATAATCGAGGCAGTCTGGAAACATGCGGCGATTCATATACCCAATAAGAGCCATCAAATCCAAAATGTTGCTCGCCCGCGCTTCGAGGATTTATGGCAAGAGCATCACAAAGACTATCCAATAGCTCCCAAACAACAATATCATTGCCTGCGCGCTTCCAATAGCCATGGGATGCTGACAACCTAGGTTTACCAGTCTGGTGATTGCGGGCCTCCCGTTAACAAGCGAATGCACAAAATGGGGCGGGCTGCGGCCCCGCCCCTTCCTTTTGTGGCTGTGCGTAGAATGCCTGCGGCCAGGATAAAGCCGTGAAACCGACCAGAGCAGGGGCATTCCCTGCACCGCCACATGCATTCCCTGCCCGGGCGAAAAAATTCCCTGCGCCGGCAGAAAAAATTCCCTGCCCCGACCGGGGAGGACATTTGCGAAGTTGCGTTTAACGCACTGGAACTACAGCGCGAATTGACGCCAGGCAGCGCCGGATTGGCCGGAAATTTGAAAAAGTCCCTGCCAAATTCCCTGCCACAGGGAATTCATCGCCCCCGCCCGGGCTCTCTCGCTGAGCAGCGAAGCCGCCTCGACGACGCCGTGCAATTGATCGTTCCGATTGTAACCCAACCACCAGAGGGACATGCGCCGAGGCGATTTGTTGAACGCGGGTTCCGTGCCGACGACGACTGCCGCCAACTCAGAGGCGTTCAGCCGACCAGCGACCAGCGCACGAACTCGCCACACCGGTGCCATGCCATGTACCGGTGCCGGAGTTCGCCGACAGCCGCCCGCTTCCATTGGCTCGGTGATCACCATGGGTGAGGCGCACGCGGACCTGACCGTCACCGACCACTTGGCCCCGAATCGAGACGGCGGAATCGCCACCATACTGCATTGCGCCGTCTCGGATATCGACGGTTAAACGATTGATTGGATCGCAGTTGCCATGATCCATCGTAATTTGCACGCTCCAAGCGCCGTCAAAGGATGCGTTGGCGTGAGCGTTGCTGATCGTCAACTCGGGACAGGCGAGCGTTGCAATCGCGAATGAGCACGATAACGATATGAATTTCATGTTTAGGTATTTCCCGCCTCCAGTTGCGCACCACCTCCCAGTGTGAGTATAGCCGACGCCATCTTGAACGGCAACACATGCCGCGCACCGCCGCCATCGCTCGCCCAAGTAGCACTGGCGCTGTCCTTGTCGCCCGCTAGAGCACGTTCCGATGAAACGGAATCATCGCGCCGCGCAACTGACTGCTCCCTCTCCCCGCTTGCCATCAGGGCGTTTACGCAGCAGCCCGTCGAAGACGGGCGTGAACGCCCTTTCGTCTGCGACGGGCTATGGAGAGGGTCGGGGAGAGGGAGCCTTTCCACAAGCTCAGACTCGCGGAGAGGGCCCCTCACCCGCCCCCACCCTACCCTCCCCGCTTGCGGGGGAGGGTAGGGTGGGGTGGGGGCGACCTCTCCCCGCAAGCGGGGAGAGGTAAAGAAGCGGCCTCGACCCATTTCGCGGGGGGTGAAGGGCCGCTATGCCTTTCCCTTTCGTCGAGATGTTCCCAGACTCACTCCGAGCTTGGAGGCTTGCTGATATGTAGCTCCTGCGCTCCGCTTAAGTTTACGAGCAATCACGCTCGTCTTTACCTTTTCGCGCGCGAGCGTCTTTAGCATGCGGACGTCTTCCTTAGTCCACGGGCGCAGCTTAGTAGTCTTCTTCGCCATTGCTCGTTCCTATCTCGTCCCGAATCTATTGCTCCTCACTGCATCCTATCACGAGCAACGCGCCTAACCGGTGGCCATGTGGATAACCTGCGCATGCAGGTGGTCATCTTTTTTTGAAAATCCGATGTCTGCCGTTCCAGCGCTCCTTTGCATATTCGATGCCCGGCATAGTACGCTCCCCCCGGTTGCGCCGCTCGACGCGAGCGTGACTGAGCGGCTATGGTCGCCGGAGGAACTGGTCGAACGAGCGTCGAACTGGGAGGTCCATGCGATCCAGTTCGTATATTTGGATAGGAATCTTCATTGGCTCGACGGTCGGGGGCCTGATTCCCGAGCTTTGGGGTGATGAGTACTCTCTTACTCGTCAGTATTGCTTAGTGGTGTTGGTGCGCTTGTGGGGCTGTGGATTGGATTTAAGATTTCTGATTAGGGCCCAGATTTTCAAATTAGGACACTAACGCTGCCGTTCTTTGCAGGTCCGTCTCCCACGCAGCACTGACTCTACATCGTTGTTTGTTGTATATCTTTGTTTGCTGTGGTGCACGGCGCAGCCACCATGCAGCTTCCGTCCCAGGGCAACAAAAGCCGCGGCATTACGTCATTCCTCGACCATGCCTCTTGTGCCTCGCGTTTGGCTCCCCATATGCCGGCCGCATTGAGCACGCTGGCGTCTGGCGTGCGTCCTGACTATACTTTTCCGACAACTTACAAAGAGGAAACACCATGAGACATCTCTTAGGCGTATCCGCTGCGTTGCTCGCGAGCACCGCACTGGTCCAATTTGCGGCGGCCCAGGAAGGGCCTGCCGAGCTCATCAAGGCGGCCGTCGCGGCCGAGGGCGGTGCCGATGCGTTGAAGGCGCTGAAGGGCGTCTCCATCAAGGGCGAAGCGAAACATTGGGAACCCGGGCAATCCTATAAAGCCGACGGCGAGCCGCGCTTTCTCGGCGACACCACCTTCACCACCACCTGGGATCTCACCAAGGGCGTCGCCAAGATGGACGTCGACCGGGCGATGAAATATCCTGCGGTGGAGATGGTGAAATACAGCGAAGTCATCACGCCGACGCTCGGCTTCGTCACCAACGATAAGGGCAGTACGGCGGCGTCAGGCATGCGGGTCGCGGCGCAACTTCGCGAACTTGAGCGCGCGTCGCCGACGCTGCTCTTCAAAATATTGGAAGATCAAAAGAATGTCTCCGCCGCGAGCAATCAGAAGCTGGGCAACGAGACGCTGCCGGCGATCTCCTACACCGACAATGGGACCAAGTTCACCATTCTGTTCGATCCCAAGACGCACCTGCCGGCGGCGATCCGCACCCTGGATGACGACAACATTTCCGGCGATTCCAATTACGACCTCGTGCTGAGCGACTGGAAGCCGGTCGGGGGCGTGAAGGTCGCGCACACGCTGACTTACGATCTCAACGGTACCGAGGTCGCGAAGGTCACCTACAAGGATGTCAGCGCCAATCCATCGATTGCCGACAGCACGTTCGCGCCGCCCGACGCCGTCAAGTCGGCGGCGAAAGCTCCCGCCACCGGCAACAATGTCCCGTATCAGTGGGTGTTACGCCGGATCGCTCTCGCTCGCTTCCTCGACGCCGATACTGTTTTCTATCCGCCCAACGCACCTCCCAGAATGGTGGAGCTTGCGCCCAATGTGCAGCAGGTGATAACCGGGGCCAATAATTTGATCGTGAACATGAAAGACGGTCTCGCCATCTTCGACGCGCCGGTCGGCGAAGTCCAGTCGAAGTCGACAATCGATGCCGCAAAGGCGAAATATCCGGGCAAGCCGATCAAATATCTGATCCTCACGCACCACCACATGGACCACACCGGCGGCATGCGCACCTACGCGGCGGAGGGCGCGACGATCATCGTTCCATCGCCCGACAAGGCGTATTTCGAGCGGGACCTGAAGACGACCCATACGGTCGTACCGGACGCGCTCACAAAGACGCCGAAGAATGTTGAAGTGGTCGAGGTCAAGGATCAGATGACCTTGAAGGATGACGACGGCCAAGAGATAAAGCTGTACCGCATCGATAATCCACACGTCGACGGCATGCTCCTTGGCCATGTCGTGAAGGATAACGTTGTGTGGGTGACAGACCTCTGGTCGCCCACTCCCACCGCCACCAAGAACCCAAATGCCGAATCGGTCGCAACAGCGCTAAAGAAGCTCGGCATCACCGGGGCAACCATGGCCGGTGGTCACGGCGCCAACGGTAAGCAGGCAGATCTCGAAGCGGTCGTGGCGCAGAAATAAGAACTGCAAACGCTTGATCGAGCGCCATCCGGCCAACGCCGGGTGGCGTTTTTTTCTCTCGAAGAAGACCACCCCGGGCTATCTCAGCCCTTCACCAGCGGATATCCCGGCATCAACTCGTAAGGATGCTGCCACCCCGGCAGCGTCTTCATGCGTTCCGTCCATGCGCCGATCGCCGGATAATCCTTGGCGATATCGAAGCCGAATTCTTCCGGCGGATAATACAGGTAGCCCGTGAGCGAAATGTCCGCGATGGTGGGACGTGCGCCCAGCAGATAAGGGGCGTTGGCGAGCCGCTTGTCGATGATGCCGAGATTGTTGGTAAGGCGGCCCTTGAGGAACGCTTCCGCGCCCGGATCTCGCGCGGGTGCGAAATTGCGCAGGAAGCGATATGGTCCCAGAAAGCCGTTGACCTTCTGGTTATCGAAAATGATCCAGCGTAGGCACTCCAAGCGTTCATCTTCGCTGTGGGGTTGGAATTTGCCGGTGCGGTCGGCCAGATAGGTAAGACAGACGCCGGATTGGCTGAGTTTTCTGGCGCCATGTACCAGAACCGGGACCTCACCCATTTCGTTGACCTCGGTGCGGAATTTTGGCGTGCGCGACTCGCCGCCCGCAAAGAAGTCGACGTAGACCGGTTTCCAATCGGCGCCGATCAGGTTGAGCATCAGCGCGACGCGGTAGGCATTACCGGATTGGGCGAAGCAATAGAGCTGGTACTCGGGCGCTGCGGCCATGGCGACGGATCCCCCCGTTGCGGCATTCCTTTGCAGCCGCTGTCGCGCGACTGCCGCACAGACCGTCGACCCGCCGTCGCGGTTCTACGCTCCAAACACTTCCAGGCGCGCTTCGATTTCTTCTTCGGTGCAACTCGGATTTTCCGCTCTGATCTGGGCCGCCAATTTTCTTCGCCGCTCCACATAGGCTTCCAGGGTTCGCGTGTCGCCATTACGCACGCCCTTCGGCGTCACCGTGACTGCCGTCTGCTCCAGCTCCATTATCCTCAGACCTTCGTCCACGGCGTTCTTGATCTGTCCTGACGACATAGGCTGATCCGCCGAATTTGCGCTCCGGGCCTCGGCATCCCCGCTAGCATAAAGGTTCGTTTGCTTGATCATCGGCGGCCTCTACCTATTGGGGCAGCACACGCAGCCCTTGTCTTCAAAAAAAGTTTCATGTTATTTCAGATGGACGGATTTGCGACAAATTGCGGGCAAATTTTTGAAATCGTGCCTTCTTCGTAGTCGTTTTACTAACATCGTTGAACTTACAAAATCCAGCGCAAAATTGATGCGACGAGTGTCGGAGGAATTTGCGACGCTATTTCAAAAGTTCTGCATTTATTGTTGCATTACTTACATGGTGACGCAATTCGACTTTGCAACTTCGGGTGACAAAACCAACATCCGGAAAGAACGCGAGGAGAAGCCCGATCACGATACGCGGCAGAAATACCGTATCTTGAATTCAGGCTAGTGAACCTCTTGATCAGATTTCAACCGCCATCGCCATGATGCGCCGGCCCAGTACGATTTCGGCAAAATCTTGTACCCCAAGTTCGGCTGCTGTTGTTCAGATGCCGGCGGTGGCGATTTGGTGGTTTCGCTCGGATTTTGCTGACGGTTCGCCGACTCATTTGGCTCGCCGTTCGACGAGCACGTCGGGCATTTCGAACTGGATTTATTCACCACCGGCGGGCGATCGCTGGCACGCAGGCCGATTTTCGGTTCGGTCGACGCCTCCGCGTCACGATGCGGCGCGGGCAGTCGGTTCACCGTGTCAGCGCCCCTCGTCGGCAGGCGATCGGTGGCGCGCAGGCCGATTTTCGGTTCGATCGACGCCTCCGCGTCACGACGCGGCGTGGGTAGTCGGTTCAGCGGGTCAGCGCCCCTCATCGGCAGGCGAGCGCTGGCGCGCAGGCCGATTTTCGGTTCGATCGACGCCTCCGCGTCACGACTCGGCGCGGGTAGTCTGTTCACCGTGTCAGGGCCCCTCATCGGCAGGCGATCGCTGCCGCGCAGGCCGATTTTCGGTTCGATCGACGCCTCCGCGTCACGACGCAGCGCGGGTAGTCTGTTCAGCGGATCAGCGCCCCTCATCGGCAGGCGAGCGCTGCCGCGCAGGCCGATTTTCGGTTCGATCGACGCATCCGCGTCACGACGCGGCGCGGGTGGTCGATACGCCGGGTCAGTGCCCCTCACAGGCAGGCGATCGCTGCCGCGTCGGCCGATTTTCGGTTCGATCAAAGCGTCCGCGTCGCGATATGGCGCGAGTGGTCGATACGCGGGGTCGGCATCCCTCATTGCAAGTTGGCCGTCGTCGCCACGCCGCCGACCGGGCGCGTCCACGTAACGATCGGTGTCGTCATATGGCGACATCTGCGCATATGGCGACGTCTGCGGATATGGAGACATCTGTGGATATGGCGCCACCCGTGGGCTTGGCGGATAAGAGCCTCGCGCAATCCCACCATCGCCAGAGTATGCCGACCTGAACTCGTCCGCATCGCGATATCGCGGCGGCTGAGGATTGGGCGGACCATCGCCTCCGATCACGATCGAGGTGTTGTCGGGGCCTTCCCGCTCGACCATCGTAAACAGCATCGCGGCATTTTGCGGATGGAGCCGAATGCAGCCATGTGAAGCTGGCCCGCCCAATCGCTCAATGTCGTAGCTGCCATGAATTGCATACCCGTTGTGAAAGAAGATCGCGTAAGGCATCGGCGCGTTGTAATATGCTTTCGAGAACCAGCTTCGCTCAAGACGCTCCGGAGCGTAAATTCCACTCGGCGTCGTAAATCTGTCGCGCCCCGTGGAAACAGGCCAAACGTACAGCAAATAACCATTTTGAACGACCGACATCTGCTGGGAGGACTTGTCGATGTACAAGTCCAACTTCGCTTCTGCGTTGCTGGCCGCGAACGCGACGGTGAGCGCAGCTGTGACAACGACCGAAGTGCGACGCATCGCTAGCTCCTTGAGCCGAGTATCGATCGGCGCAAATCTCATCTGGCGCTATTGTCGCAAGAAAATACGGGCACATTTTTGGCAAAATTGCCTTAATTGTGACAATCTGCGTTCTCATCGGCGTTAAAATGCATTATAACGGCTTATATAGTGTTCGTTAACCATAATAGTAAATTAATAAAAATTATAGAAAGGAATGCTCTGGATCCATGAATAATCGTTCTGGCTCTTGAAAGCACGCAGGTCCGCTAACGAGTCTTGCTTCGACGTTGCTGACGTGTTGGTCATTCCGGCGATCTAAATCGTGCTGCGCGGCTCCGCTCCCGGTTCTGACGATGCGAGCGAGGCAGACTCAGAGCACGACTCTGGCTTCTTCGCCAGGACGCAAGGTCAGGGCCCACTTCACCCCTGAGAATGAGGATCGCCACCTCACGCGGCCTTCCGATGAGGCGACTCTACTTTTGAGGTGCGCATCTTGCTACGACATTCACGCCTGCGGTGGATTGTCCAAAAATTGCCGCCGCCGCCACGCATGCCCTCTCCGATAGAAAGGTCAAAGTGGACATTTGAACGCCCGCATTACCGCCCGAAGTCGAAGTGGCTATGATAACCATATAATGCGAGATATCGGGCCTGGGGGCAGTCTGCGCCGATGCATTGCCGCCAATGGCCAAAAATATGGCGGCGGCGCTGACGACAATCAATCTCATCGTAACCTCCCTGATTTTCTTGACGAACGCCTCTCCCGGCCGGGCCTTCAAAAAAACGCCAGCGTGCGGATCTCGATGCTCTCCCGCGGCAGCGCATTGGGAGGCGAGGTCGGGTCTCGGAAAGCCGTGTGGGCGGTCCATCGGGCGCCGCCGTCGCGGAGCGAATCATAGACCTTGAAGACCAGCGCCTCGTTACGCTGCATCCGCGGAAACCAGTACCACCCGTGCTCCGGATTATATGTGATGGCATAAGTCTGCCCGACGCGGTTCGGATAGCGTCGCTCCGAGACCACCAAATCCTCGAGTGAAAGCGTGCGGGCATCGCAGATCGCCAGCGGAAAGGTTTCGACCGGATGCCGGGTCGGCCGCCACACCTGGATGATGGCGAAGCGGCGGCGCAACAGTTCGTCGGCTTCGTCGGGCAGAAGATCGCGCACCCGCTGCGGCCCCGACCATTCCGTATAGTCGTTGTGGACCCGCGACACGACCTCGCGAATCTTGCGTGCCTCGCGCAGTTCGTCATCGGCCGTGCGCAACGTGTGATCGAACACGACGACGCGTGACGCCCCACTCTCGGCCTTCACCAAGGCTTCCATCTCGGCGTAGTACGCCGCCCGCACTTCCGCCTCGTCAAAGAAGTTGCCGACCGCGGTGTCGTGGTGGATGAAATGAAAGCCATTGCGCTCGAGTGTAAAACCGCGCGCATGATGTCGACCGTTGCGGATCGTTACCTGCCGCGGATCGGGCTTGCCGCCGGTGCGCACATCGGTCCCGCCGGGCGCGGCGGTCTCGGTGAAGATCTTGGTGCCGTCGTTCACGACATAGTTGAGCGTAGCCTCGATCGCGTCAGGGGCTATTTCCGTTTCAAGGACTTGGGTCATAGGCAACTTCCTTGGCTGGCGG
>Ga0257161_1000464_pt1 | contig 10079 bp, 7 predicted proteins | sample NR01A_FD_185954 | JGI IMG/M metagenome (GOLD analysis project Ga0257161, IMG submission 185954) | Soil microbial communities from H.J. Andrews Experimental Forest, Oregon, United States - NR-01-A | ecosystem: Environmental > Terrestrial > Soil > Temperate forest > Bulk soil | place: USA: Oregon... | reverse complement strand
GTTCCGGTGTGGGTCAATTCCGGCCGTCCGATCCGGCCGACAACCGCGCACTTCTATGGCTGGTGTTCCTCAGTAAGCTGACGCGCGCTCGCAGCCGGCGGGCGCGGCACAGCTGCGCCACGAAGCCACATCACGGCTTGAGGTCGACCCCATAAAAAGTGTGCCGGCCGAACGGGCTGAGTTTGAAATCCACCACTTCCTTGCGCACGGGCTTCAATTGCACCGCATGGGCGATCGTGAACCAGGGCGCCTGTTCCTTGAAGACGACCTGCGCCTTGCGGTAGAACGCGGTGCGCTCGCTCTGGTCGCTGACGGACTTCGCCTTCGCCACCAGCTCCTCGAACGGCGGATAGCAGAATTTTGCGATATTGGACCCGTCGGTGCGCGCCGAATTGCAGCCAAGCAGGGAGTGCAGGAAGTTGTCGGGGTCGCCGTTGTCGCCGGTCCAGCCGAGCTGCGCCATCATGTGCTCGCCGTTCTGGGCGCGCTTGCGATATTCGCCCCACTCGAAGCTCCTGATCTCGGCCGTAACGCCGATCTTGGCGAGATCGGCCTGCATCAGCTCGGCGATGCGCCGGGCATTGGGATTGTAGGGCCGCTGCACCGGCATGGCCCACAGGTCGGTCGTAAAGCCGTTCGGATATCCGGCGTCGGACAAGAGCTTTTTCGCCGCCGCCGGATCGAAAGGATCGTCCGCGATGTCGTCGTTGTAGGACCACATCGACGGCGGGATCGGATTTTTCGCGGCAACGCCGGTCGACAGATAGACGGCGTCGATGATCGCTTTCTTGTTGATGGCCATGTTCAACGCCTTGCGGACACGGACATCGTCGAACGGCTTCTTGGTGGTGTTGTAGGCGAGATAGCCGATGTTGAGCCCCGGCTGCTCCAGCACTTCAACGCCCGGGGTCCGCCGCATGGCGTCGAGGTCGGCCGGATTCGGATAGGGCATGACATGGCATTCGCCCTTCTGCAGCTTGGCCCAGCGCACCGCGGCGTCCGGCGTTATCGAGAAGACCAGGTCATCGATCTTCGCCTTGCCGTCCCAGTAATCGGCAAACGCCCGGTAGCGGATGACGGCGTCCTTCTGGTACTGGAGGAGATAATACGGACCCGTCCCGATCGGCTCCTGATCGATTTTCTCCGGGGTGCCGGCCTTGAGCATCGCGTCGGCGTATTCCTTCGACTGGATCGCGGCGAACTCCATGGCGAGATCCGCAAGGAACGGGGCCTCCGGCTCGTTGAGTGTCACGCGGACCGTATGGTCGTCGAGTTTCTCCACCGACTTCATGAGGGCCGGCAGGCCCATATCGTTGAAATAGGAATGGTTGGAACTCGTGACCCTGAAAAACGGATGGTTTTCCTTCCACTGGCGCTCGAAGGAGAACACGACGTCGTCGGCATCAAAGTCGCGGGTTGGCTTGAAAATGCGGTTGGAGTGCCACTTCACGCCGCGGCGCAGATGGAAGGTGTAGGTCTTGCCGTCCGTCGAAATATCCCACCGTTCGGCGAGACCGGGCACGACCCTCGTGCCGCCGCGCTCGAACTCGACGATGCGGCTGTAAATCTGGCCGTTGGCATCGAACGACGTGCCGGTGGTGTTGATGGCCGGATAGAAGTTTTCCGGGCTGCCCTCCGAGCAGAACACCAATGTCTTTGCCGAGAGCGGCGTCGTGGTGGCGAGTGTGGCGATGCAGAAGGCGATCGAGATCCGGAATTCACGCATGGGGCTCTCCCGCGGGACATGAGGCGCATTCCCAGTATCAAATCATACCGTCCCGCCGGGCTCGTGTCAGCGACCTCCATCGGGGGCTGCCAGCTCGCGCCGCCGAAATTTTCGCCATTTGCGGATCGCGATGCGGCTGATGAAAAGCGCCAACGGCGGATTCGTGCCGACGTAAGGATGATGTAGGCGCGACCCTTGTGGTCGCCCGGCGCCTTGCCCCCAAAGCGGGCGACCACAAGGGTCGCCCCTACATCGGGCAATGTTGGAGCACGAAGGCTCAGACGGCAGCATACGGACGGTCTACCGTCTCGACGCTCCCCGCTGCATCGGCAAACCAATCGGGTGCCTGCTCGCAATGCTCGAGGCCCTCGGCATCGTGCTCGCCTTCGCTGGCGAGAGAGCGGAACGACAGCATAACGACAGGCCCTAGTGGTCGCCCGCCGGCGCACCTGCGAGCGAAAGTAAAGTCCTCGAGGCGACGCTGCACGCGATGGCGCTCAAAGGTGAGCCCCCGTCGTATCTGTGACCACGCCCAAGGATGTTCAAAATGCCGCCGGCGGCATTCATCGAGGTCGTTGTCGATGGCGGCAAGCCTGGAACGCAGACGCGCGATTTCGGCATTGACTTTCCTGAGGTCAATTCGCATCAGCGTCGCTCCCGGGGCTGTTGTTCGCGCTTTTCGTGGCCGCAGGCGGCCTTCCGCTCCCATAAAAGCAATTGGCCCCGGCAAGCCGATACCAGGGCCAATGACGACCAATGATCTGCCGGAGGGGCGTGGGGAAGGCAGGCATTGATCGAGGGGCAGTGAACACGAGCCTGCGGTAGCAGTCTGTCCGCTGCACGGCTTTGCGGCGAGATGGCCTGTGGAAAACCGCGGTCAGTGCGGAGGAACCTTCGATGTTACCTGTGAATATTTTCTCTAAAATATTTGACCGCATGCAGCGATGCGGCGCGGCATTTTTTGCCGGCACGTTTCTGGTAGATTGGGAGCAACGCGCGCGGCACTCGCACGGCGGCACGGGAGGACAACATGCGAGAGCATCATCCAATCGAAATCAAACTGACGCGGCGCGGGCTGGTGGCCGGCGCGGCTGCTGGTGCCTTCGCGCTTGCGAGCGACCCGGCGAGGGCACAGCGGTGTCCGGAGGCGCCGCCGGCTCGCACGAAAGGCGCGCCGGTGTGGCTCGACCTCGACCAGGAGGCTCTCGATGACGCCTACGACCAGGCCGTCTATGCCTTCAACTCGCGCAACATCGCCGAGCGGCACGCCGCCAACAACGAGAAGGCGCTGGCCGTGATCGGCAAGCCGGAGCGGGTCGCCTATGGCCCGACCGGCATCGAGAAGGTCGACATCTACCGGACCAAACGGCCCAATGCGCCGACTATGATCTTCATTCACGGCGGCGCCTGGCGTGGCGGACGTTCCGCCGATTTCGCACTCTATGCGGAGGTCTGCGTCAAGGCCGGCGCCAACTTCGTCGCGGTTGATTTCAACAATGTCATCGAGACCGGCGGCGACCTTTTTCCGATGGTCGACCAGTGCCGGCGCGCAGTTGCCTTCGTCTATCGGAACGCTGCGAGTTTTGGCGCCAATGCCAATGAGACCTATCTGTGCAGCCGCTCGTCCGGCAGCCATCTCGCCGGCTGCGTCGTCATCACGCAATGGGAGAAGCTGCAGCTGCCGCGCGACATCCTCAAGGGCGCCGTGCTCGGCAGCGGCATGTACGACCTCAAGGCAGTGAGACTCTCCAAGCGCGGCAATTACGTCAAATTCACCGATGAAATGGAAGAGGCGCTGTCCGCCCAGCGCCATATCGACAGGATTCACACCCCGCTCGTTCTTGCCCATGGCACCCTGGAGACGCCGGAGTTTCAGCGCCAGACGCGCGACTTCGCTGCAGCGCTCATGGCGGCCGGCAAGCCGGTGCAGCTCATCGTCGGTAAGGGCTACAATCACTACGAGATCGGCGAGACGCTGGGCAATCCCTACGCCATCATGGGGCGTGCTGCGCTTGAAATGATGAAGCTCGCGACCGCGTGAGCGATTTGCTCAAGTCTGCATTGGCGCAGGTCGAAGCTTTGCCCTCCCTACAATTGATCGCGATACAAGTCACAAGAATTAGAAAGCAATGACCGGAGTGATTCCGACGCCGCTACGCCCCACATTGCAGCACAGAGAAGTGGCGTGCGGCGAGCAATGGTGCCGCCGACCGGAGATTGCACGAGGCTTGTGATGACAAAGGCTGCACCTTCATTTCGTAGCGACGACCAGCGTTGGGCCGCAATCGTGCGGCGGAACCGGGCAGCCGACGGAATATTTTTCTACGCGGTCCTGACGACGGGCGTCTACTGCCGGCCATCCTGCGCTTCGCGCCTTCCGCGGCGAGAGAACGTCCGGTTCCATGCGACCGCAGACGAGGCGGAGCGGGCCGGCTTTCGGGCGTGCAAGCGCTGCCAGCCAAGAGGAAAGAATTTGGACGAGCGCCAAGCGGCTGCGGTAGCCCGGACATGTCGACTCATTGAGCGTGCGGAGGAAATGCCGAGCCTCGACGCCCTCGCCGATGCGGCGGGCATGAGTCGCTTCCATTTCCATCGCGTGTTCAAGGCGCAAACAGGGGTTACACCGAAGGCCTACGCCGAAGCGCACCGTACCCGGCGTGTCCAAGGCGAGCTCAAGCGGAGTTCGACCGTGACCGAGGCGATCTACGGAGCTGGTTTCAACTCGAGCGGGCGTTTCTACGCAACCTCCAAGGAGCGTCTCGGCATGACGCCCTCCGCGTTCCGCGGCGGTGGCCGCAGTGCGACGATCCGATTTGCGGTCGGCGAATGCTCGCTCGGCGCGATCCTCGTCGCCGCGACTGAACAGGGCATCTGCGCAATTTCCTTCGGCGACGACCCGGACGCGCTTGTTCGCGACCTGCAGGACCGGTTTGCGCAAGCGACGCTGATCGGCGGGGATGAGGAGTTCGAACGTCACGTGGCCGAGGTGGTCGGCTTCATTGAGGCGCCGGGACGCGGCCTTAATTTGCCGCTGGACGTGCGTGGCACTGCCTTCCAGCAGCGTGTCTGGGAAGCGCTGCGCGAAATTCCTGCAGGATCGAAGACGACCTACGCGGACCTCGCGCGACGGATCGGTCAACCCTCTGCGGTGCGCGCTGTGGCGCAGGCCTGCGCGTCGAACAAGATCGCGGTCGCGATTCCCTGCCATCGGTGGCGCGCGCAGACGGCGAACTGGCGGGTTATCGCTGGGGCGTCGCACGAAAGCGCGCGCTGCGCGAACGCGAGGCCGCAGCATGATTCTGCACTCGCACGTCCGCGAGTGCTTTCACAATGTTGACGGCGAGAATTTGTTCGGCGCCGCCAATTGCCCTTGCCCGCGAGGGTGTCCGCGCAAAACGGTCCATCTCATTCCCATAAATCCGCTTTACCGCTGACTTCGGCTGTGGTGACGGCGGTCTCGGCAGGCGACTGCCGGGACCGCGGAATCACGCAAAACATCTTTTCCCGGGAAACCGAACCGCGGTACACTCGGACTAAGCCACACAGAGGGCCGATGTGCGTCCATGGAGGAATTTCGCTGCAGTCACTTAACTGCACCGCAAAGGAGGTCATCATGCGCGACCGCTTCTCGGGCTTGACGGTAACTGTCGCCATTGCGGCCGCCGCTGTCAGCGCCGCCATTTTGCTGCCCGCCACCCGGACCTCGGCTCAGGTCATCCCATTTCCCGCTCAGGCGGGGGAGAGTAAGGCGGGGGTGGCGCTGAAAACGCCTTGGGGCGAACCCGACCTGCAGGGAATTTGGACTGACGAATTTGATACGGCCCTGCAGCGCCCTCCAAGGTATGCGAATCAGGAATTCTTCACCGCGGCTCAGCGGGAAGAACTCGACAAGGAGCGATCGGCGCTCTACGGCGAGGAGAGGCCCGCGGAGCGCGGCACCGAGTTCGACGTCGCACGCGCGTATAATCACGCGGTATTCTTGTCCAATAAGCACGTCGGAGCGCGCACGTCGCTGATTGTCGATCCGCCGGATGGCCGGATTCCGCGGCTGACGCCGGAGGCGCAGAAGACGGGTGCAGCCGACCGGGAATTCCGTCTCGCCCTGTTGCAGGCGACCGAGACGTGCAAAAGCAAGTCGTCGCGCTGTGGCGGCGGCAGGTACGATCCGACGCCGTCGCCGCGACGCGCCGACCTTCCGCCGCGCTACAACACCCTGCGCATGAACCGCTATGACCGTCCGGAGGACGGCGGTTTGTCGGAGCGTTGCCTGACGGGCGGGCTGCCCGAGTTCGGAACCGCATTCGGCGGCAGCTTCCGCCGCATCGTGCAGACGCCCGGCGGCATCTCGATATTCTATGACGTCGGCCAGGGGCAAAGCTGGCAGCGCAATATCGTCATGGACGGGAGCCCCCATTTGCCGGCTAGCATCCGCCAGTGGTTTGGCGACTCCCGCAGCCATTGGGAGGGCGATACACTCGTCATTGACGTGACGAATTTCAGTCCGAAGACCGATTATCGGGGCTCGCGCGAGAACCTGCACCTCATCGAGCGCTGGACGCGGACCTCCCCGACCTCGCTTGAATACGTCGTGACCATCGACGATCCGACGGTGTGGACCAAGGCGTGGACCGTAAAGCAGGAGTTCACCAAGCAGCGCGATCACGAGAACAGAATTTATTACGAGCCGCGCTGCGCCGAAGGAAACTATGGCCTCCCGGGGCTGCTGCGTGGAGCGCGCACGGAAGACCGCGCCTTTGCGGAGGGGCAGGGCCCTGATCCGGCCACCAAGGACAGCGCCACGGCCTTTGTCGGCTTTCCCGAAGAAGATCCGCTGCTCAACGACCGCTAGTCGTCGCGGTTGAAAAACCGGCCCCGCGTGGAGTCCCGTCGCAGCAAAACACCGCAATGCCAAGGAGACCATCGTGCGCAAGAGATGCTCAGGCTCGATGAAAACGTTCGCCATTACGGCGGCCATTGCGGTGATGCTTGGGGGCATCACACGGACGTCTGCTCAGGCGCCGCTTGCGGGGGAGGGCAGGGCGGCGTCGGCCCCGACGCCGAAAACGCCGTGGGGCGAACCTGATCTGCAGGGCATCTGGACCGACGAAAGCGACACGCCGTTGCAGCGGCCCGCGAAGTACGCTGCCCAGGAATTTTTCACCGCAGCACAGCGAGCCGAATTGGATGAAGCGCGGGCGGCGGTGCTTGGCCGCGACAGGCGGGCGGAGCGCGGGAGCGAGAACGACGTCGCCAGCGGCTACAACTCGGCGTTCTGGTCCTTTAAGCGCATCGGCACGCGCACGTCGCTGATTGCCGATCCGCCCAATGGCCGGACGCCGCCCGTGACGCCACAGGCTCAGAATATGGCCGCGGCGGAGCGGGAATTTCGTCTCGCCATGTTGCAATCAACCGAGACCTGCAAGACCAAGTCGGCGACCTGTAGCGGCGGCAAATACGATCCGGCGCCGTCGCCGCGACGCGCCGAACCGCCGCCGCGCTACAATACCGCGCGCATGAATCGCAATGACGGTCCGGAGGACAGTTCGCTCGCCGAGCGCTGCCTGACCGGCGGGCTGCCCGAGTTTGGCGGCCCGACCGGCAGCTTTCGCCGGATCGTGCAGACGCCGGGCGGCGTCTCAATCTTCTATGACGTAGGTCAAGGCCAAGGGTGGCAACGCAACATCGTCATGGACGGGCGTCCACACCTGCCGGCCAATGTGCGCCAGTGGTACGGCGACTCGCGTGGCCGCTTCGAGGGCAACACGCTCGTGATCGACGTGACGAACTTCAGCCCGAAGACGGATTTTCAGGGCTCACGGGAAAACTTGCATCTGGTCGAGCGCTGGACGCGGACCTCCCCGACCACGCTTGAATACATCGTGACCATCGAAGATCCGACGGTGTGGACGAAGGCCTGGGCCGTCCGCCAGGAGTTCACCCGGCAAAGCGACCCGGAGAACAGACTTTATACCGAGCCGCGCTGCATCGAAGGAAATTTTGGCCTCCCGGGGCTGCTGCATGGACGGCGGATGGAGGAGTTCGCTTTCGCGGAAGGACGAGGTCCTGATCCGGCAACGAAAGACAACACGCACGGTAGTTTTGTGCTTGACGAGGATCCGCTGCGGTAAAGGGGCCGAGCGGCTTTAGTCGGTAGCCGGGATGGAGCGCAGCGTAATCCTGGGACGTCCTGGCCCGGATTATGGTGGGCTCCATCCGGGCTGCTTCGAGTGGATTGGTACGCGTCATGCATGCTCAGCGGGGCGCGGTCAGGCCGCTCGTTAACGCACCAATTCCAACGCACCAATTGCGTCGGGCCGGGAACGGGGCGACCACTGGCGGTCGCAAGGGTCGCCCTACCTCATTGCCGTGGATAACATTGGGGATAACCGGCATAACAACTTGTTACAATTATCTATTTTTCTGACCGCGAGGGCCGCTTCGCAAAGTTTGCGACTGATCAAATTGATCTAAAAACCAGCCCTTTTAGAACAATGTCGGGAATCAGACGCATGCTGCGACGTTCCTCGGATTCGGTGCGTGAGGTCCCGCATTCGCCTTCGCGCGCCATATGCCTGGGCCCCGCGACATCCTTGCACCGTTCCGGTCGCCGCGCTGCCGGCGAGGCGGAATCGAAGGTGGCCGGCGGTTGTTTTCGTGCTAATCTAGGGTTGCGCGCGGTTGCAACCCATCCAGTGGCCGCTCGCAGGCCCCGGCTTTCGTTTCTACCCCCCAATCCCCGCGGAGGTCGGGGCCGCTCGAATTCCGCCGCTCAATCTGCGCGTCATGAGAAGCCTGCGAATGGGCGAGCCCCGTTTCCGTGCTAATGTCCGGGTGCGCGCGGTTGTTGGTTGGGGCGTCTCCGCGCGCGGCCCCGGCTTTGCCACTCCATTCTTTGGAGCCGGGGCTCTGGCCCGCAATGTCCCCGGCGGCCAAACAGAGGGAGACATCAAGATACAAATGCAAGGTTCGGACGACCACGCGACCGCCGACCAATCCCCTCCGCAATCGGTTGCACCGCCTACCCCCAACCACTATAGTCCCCCACCATTCGGAGCGTAGCGCAGCCCGGTTAGCGCACCAGTCTGGGGGACTGGGGGTCCCGAGTTCAAATCTCGGCGCTCCGACCATAAATTCATCAATAATTCAAATGCTTTGATCTGTTTCTCAATTCTCAGCTTGTGCGAAATAGTGAGAACAAACGCAGTCTTTTTGCACCTCGTGACGCATAGACCACCGAAGAAAACACCGAAGTTCCGTGCCGGGTTTCCGTTTCGTTTCGAAATGAAATCGGCGGCCGCTGCGGGGGGCGTTGCGTGCATTCCGCCGGTCAACGCGAGCCGGCTATCAGAGTCTGCGATCATGTGGATGCGAAATCTCCTTTGCTGAATCGAAGCAACAGCCAGGGCTTTCATGCCGGAAGACAATGTACGGCAAACCGCCGCGGCGCCGCGCGGCCCTATCGCGATGCATGAGAGTGCCGGTAGGCGCCGACGCTCCGCGCTTTTCGCCGTGACGCCACTCAGCAGAAGAGTCCCCGCCGGGCGCACTCGGCCCCGCGTTCCGCCTTCGGCGGCGCAATGCTGATGCTCCTGCGGGTGCGCCGCATGGGCGCGTCTCCGGCGCTTGCCGCCCGCCTCGAAGAGGGCTCCCTGGCACCCTCCTTCTTTCTAAGGCGAGGCCGCGACCTTGCGCGCCGTGCCACCCATGATGAGCCAACGATTCGGTCGAACACATGACGGCGGCTCGGGCGCACGGCCTCCGAACCTTCAGACTACGAATCTGGGGGTCAGGAGTTCGAATCTCTTCGGGCGCGCCACTTCGGAATGCGCTATCGGCACCACCTACCGCCGATTTCCCGATCCAAGCCGACAAGCTCCCTCCGTGGAGCCAAGCATCACGTACCCTTGGAAACGTCCGGTGGCGGGCGCAAGTTAAGTGCACTGGCACCGTAAATCCCTCCAGATGTCGGCTTTGCGACCAAACCAAAGCTTGCCACGAGAATGATTGCACGCGCCATTACCGCGGCTGTCCCATTCAAGTGGGTTACTAGCGATACGGTCTACGGTGTTGGCGATGTCGAACAGCAGCTACGCCGGGCAGGCAAAGGCTATGTGCTCGGGGTCAGCAGCGCTCATGTATTTCAATCCTGGGGCAAACGGCGATCGGTTGCCGGTGCGGTCGCGGAGTCGAGCCCAAAGGTCGCGCCAAACTCATCGTCATTCATGTGCGCGAAATCATATCGGCAGTAGACGTCCCTCGCCCGGCTGAAGAAGAATTCTTCAAACGCTTTCATAGCTCGGGGACGCAGCGGGTTGGTGACACGAGCCAAGGCAATCCTTGTAAAAAACGGATC
>Ga0257161_1000463_pt1 | contig 10090 bp, 8 predicted proteins | sample NR01A_FD_185954 | JGI IMG/M metagenome (GOLD analysis project Ga0257161, IMG submission 185954) | Soil microbial communities from H.J. Andrews Experimental Forest, Oregon, United States - NR-01-A | ecosystem: Environmental > Terrestrial > Soil > Temperate forest > Bulk soil | place: USA: Oregon... | reverse complement strand
TCCTGCTTTTCCGCAATACTCATGTGGCGCTCCGATTTCGGGCGGTGCGCAGATTTGCTTCCTGCGCCGCCTGCGGTCGCCGCGCATATCGTTGCCGCGTGCGCTCGCCCGCGGCCGGGCCCGGCACCCAGACGAATTCGGGCTCGCGGATCGGCCGTCCGGTGACGCGATCCACAATGATCGGCTCGGCCACCGCGCCGGTTTGCGCATCCATGATGGTCACGCTTGCGCCCTCGGGGGCGAAATGCCGGTTGCCGAAGGCAAGCAGCGCGATCAGCACCGGCCGGAAGTCGCGCCCACGTGCCGTCGGCCGGTATTCCTCGCGCGGCGGGCGGACGCTATAGCGGCGGCGCTCCAGCAACCCGGCCTCGACCAACGCAGTGAGCCGCCGCGCCAGCATGTTGGGCGCAATGCCGAGGCTCTTCTGGAACTCGTCGAAACGCGTGAGCCCATGCAGGGCGTCGCGCATGATCAACATGCTCCACCACTCGCCGACCCGCTCCAGGCTGCGGGCGATCGGACAGGGCATGTTGCGGAAGCTTTTGTGCTGCATGGCAAGAGAGGCTATGAAAGAACTATTATAATGCAAGTAACTTAAGCCGACTAATTCCGAAGAACAGGGGCGCGCTCCTCGCATAGCGGGGCTGGCCTTTTCCCTTGTTGCAGTGTTGCGCCAATGGGGAAGCGAGACGAAGAAGACGATGAAGCGGGCTCAATGCTGAGCCGCAGTTCCAGGAGACCCGGCTTCAAAGAAATTGATGAAGTGCTTTACCACACCGTCAGGCCCATGGCGGCTCCAAGATCGTAATCTCCGGCCAAAACGCTTTCCAGCGCGCAGCTTTTTCATGGTACCAGTCGACACGGAAATTTGGGGTGAGATTGGGTCGCACAATCATCTGTTCGATGTCTGCAAAGCCACGCGGAGCATACACATCGTAAGAGGCGCCCCGCGGTCGAATGCCCACCTGCGCATGTCGCATGAGGAAGCGATCGATGCCGTCGGTCGTGCGCCCTAGTGGCGTATAAGGCGTGCCAAATTTCTCGCCGTACCAGAGGTGCACACGCGCCTGATTGCGCACTTCGACAACACTCTTCAGATCACCAAATGCGGCATTGGCACGTGCGATAGCATCATCTTCGGCTTCATACGAGGTGTTGGCGTCAAAATAGAAGATGTCGTAGTCCTTGATCCCGTAATCAACCGGGCGATCGGTAAGGCGATTCCACACGGTCTGGAACAACGCGCCGGAAACAAGCCAAGCATCGGCAAGCCCGAGAGCCGGAAGCCGAGCGAGTATTTCGCAGTTGACCCCGTTACTCAACGCCGATTTGATGAAGCCGGATTCGTCCATATGGGCAGGCTTTGCTTTCGGCACACAGTCGCTGTTGATGATCTATCATTTGCGCCGACTCGTAGCAGTTACGACAGATCTTCGGACGCTGGCACATCCGCAGTTCTCATCCGACCGGGAGCCTGCCCCAATGAACCAGATCGCGCGCTTCATCGAACTGATCGTCTTCGGCAGCCGGTGGCTGGTGGTGCCGTTCCTGTTTGGACTGGTCGTCGGGCTTTTCGCCCTGATCATCAAGTTCGGCATAAAGCTTGTTGATTTCGCGCTGCACATCGCCGCCGCCGAGCCGACCGAAGTGATCGTCGGCCTGCTCGGCCTCGTCGATCTTACGCTCACCGCCAATCTGATCGTTATCGTGATCTGCTCAAGCTACGAGAACTTCGTGGCGCCGATCGACTACGCCGAACACCCGAACTGGCCGCCCGGTCTCGTTCGCATCGGGTTTTCGGGGCTCAAGCAGAAGCTGCTCGGCTCGATCGTGGCGATCGCGGCCGTCAATGCCCTGGAATGGTTCGCCGACATCGATCGGCAAGCCGACAGCGTGAAGCTCGGCTGGGTCGTGGCGATCCTGCTTACCTTCGCGGTCGCCATGTTGCTTCTCGCCATCGCGGATCGGGTCAGCGGCGAGAGCAAGGGGCATTGAGGCTTCGTGGCGAAATGAACGCCTCGATTCATGCGACTGGGCGTGGCAATCTTTCCCCTCCCCCGCTTGCGGGGGAGGGGGCGTTTGCGCCGACTCGTGCCATGGAGGCCCCCTCCCTAGCCCTCCCCCGCAAGCGGCGGAGGGGACAGCAAATGGCGCGGCCTCACGGCAATATCGCAAATGCCCGCGCCGGAAAGCCAAGGCCGTCCTTCACCTTCGGCCACGTCACCACGATGAGGGCGCCTTTGGCCGGCACCTGATCGAGATTGGCCATGACCTCGATCTGAAAATGGCCCTGCCGCAGGATGTAGGTCTCCGACTCCATCTTGTCGGTGGTGTCGGTGTCCATGGACTCATGTCCAATCGCCGTCACGCCGCGTTCTTCGATCAGGAACTTGACCGTTTCCAGCGACCACGCCGGGAATTCGCTGCGCTTGAAGCGCTCCGGATTGGTATCCCAATCCTTGTACATGTCGGTGCGCAGCGCCGCAAAGGCGCCCTTGGGCACGCGTCCGTGGGCCTTCTCCCAGGCCTTGAGGTCGGCGACCGAGAAGGCGTGGTTGGGGTCCTTGGTGAGGAACGGCGTGTCGTCGAGCACCACCAGCGGCAGGATCATCTGATTCACCGAAATTTTGTCCATGGTGATGCCGTCCTCGGCGAAATGCGCCGGCGGGTCCACGTGGGTGCCGTATTGGCCGACCATCTCGTAGAAGGTGGTGCGGAAGCCGTCCTTCGGAATGGTGTAGGGCTCGCGGGTCTTGGGGTCGGCGGCCGGCGTCATCTTGGCTTGGCCGAAGCCCGACCATACCGGGGTATCCGGCGCGAAACTGTGGGTCAGATCGACGAATTTCTTTCCCGTAATCGTCCGATAGGCGCGATCGAGGTCACTGGCGGCGCGCGCCCCGGAGTGGAAAGCGATGCCGATGGCGGTGGCGAGAAGAAGCGTCACGGAACGGACGAACATGGAACGAAGCATCGGCGCGGCTCCCATCGATGGTTTTCGAATGCGGATCTATAGCCGAGTGCCGCGGCGCATGCGACCGGCTGCGGGTGGCCTTCGTTTTACAAATCTTGTGCTATAGGCGTTGCCAACATCGGTCCGTTCACACACATCACATTATGCACCACTTCGCGTACCGCGCCGGCGTGCTTCACGCCGAGAACGCTTCCCTCGACCGGCTCGCGGCCGAGATCGGCACGCCGTTCTATTGCTATTCCACCGCGACCCTGACGCGGCATTACAAAGTGTTTGCCGGCGCCTTTGCGGATGTGCGGGCGCTGGTCTGCTACGCCATGAAGGCGAATTCCAACCAGGCGGTGATCAGGACGCTGGCGAAGCTCGGCGCCGGCGCCGACGTGGTATCGGGCGGAGAATTGGCGCGCGCGCTTGCCGCGGGCATTGCGCGGGACAAGATCATGTTCTCCGGCATCGGCAAGACCGAGCGCGAGCTCGCCGCCGCGGTCGACGCCGATATCCTGTGCGTGAACGTGGAATCCGAACCTGAGCTTGAGCTGCTCTCCGCCGTCGCGGCCCAGAAGGGCCGCCGGGCCGCCATCTCGCTGCGCGTCAATCCGGATGTGGATGCCAGGACCCACGCCAAGATCGCAACCGGCAAATCGGAGAACAAGTTCGGCATTCCGATCAGCCGCGCCCGCGAGGTATACGCCCACGCGGCTAAGCTGCCCGGCGTGCGGGTCAAGGGCGTCGACATGCATATCGGCAGCCAGATCACGGAGTTGCAGCCGTTCGACGATGCCTTTGCGCTGCTATCCGATTTCGTCCGTACATTGCGCGCCGACGGCCACGGGATCGAGCACGTGGATCTCGGCGGCGGTCTCGGCATTCCGTATCGCCACGACAACGCCCCGCCGCCAGATCCCGCCGCCTATGCGGAGGTGGTCAAGCGCGCGACGCGCGCCCTCGACTGCACCCTCATTTTTGAGCCTGGCCGCCTCCTCGTGGGCAACGCCGGTATCTTGGTGACGCGTGTCCTTTATGTGAAATGCGCCGAAACCAAGACCTTCATCATCGTCGATGCCGCCATGAACGATCTCATCCGGCCGACCCTCTACGAAGCCCATCACGATATCATCCCGGTCAAGGAGCCGATTACCGGCGCCCGGCGCATCGTCGCCGACGTGGTCGGGCCGGTGTGCGAATCCGGCGATTTCCTCGCATTGGACCGCGAAATGATCGAGCCGGCGCCGGGCGATCTCCTCGCCGTGATGACGGCCGGCGCCTACGGGGCCGTGCAGGCCGGGACCTACAATACGCGGCCGCTGATCCCGGAAGCCATGGTAAAGGGCGACCGTTTTGCCCTCGTGCGGCCCCGCATCGAAATCGCAGAGCTCATCGGACGCGACCGCATGCCGGATTGGGTGTAGGCGTAACTGATTGTCGTGGCACGGTTTTGCGCGGTAAACCTGGTGCTGCCGGGCCGGTAACAGTAAATTGGCCGGAATTTTGCCTATGGTCTGTACTAAAATCTTTTTATTGGCGTTGTTCCGTGTGAATATTGTTCCTTAACATGAGGAGAATTGTGTGACCGAGGCCAGGAACGTGAACGACGCGTCGCGCCAGCCGGATGCAGGCGAGATGCTGGAGCGCGCGCTTCGTCGGGCGAGGTGGACCACCTTGTGGGAGCGGCTTTGGCCGCCACTTGCGACCATTGCCACCACGGTCGGAATTTTCCTCGCCGTCTCCTGGCTTGGGGTATGGTTGTGGTTGCCGCCGATCGGACGCGCTATCGCGCTGTCCGGTTTCCTGGTGCTGACCGTGGCCGCGGCCCTGCCGCTGGCGTGGGTGCGATTCCCCTCGCGCCATGACGGGCTGCGCCGCCTCGACCGGAATGCCGGTCTGCCCCATCGTCCTGCGACGGCAATAGGCGATCAGCTTGCGACCCCGAAATCAGACCCATGGTCGGCGGCGCTGTGGCGCGCCCATGTGGGGCGCGCCCTGTTGGCGGCGCGCACCCTCAAGGCCGGCCGTCCCGCGCCCCGCCTTGACCTGCGCGATCCGATCGCGGTGCGCGCGCTCGTGCTGGTGCTTGTCGTGGCCACCTTCATCGCGGCCGGTGGCGAGCGTGGCCGGCGCATCATGGCGGCGTTCGACTGGCAGGGCGTGGTGGTGCCGGCGAATTTCCGGCTCGACGCCTGGGTATCGCCGCCGACCTATACGGCGAAACCTCCCGTGATCCTACCCGGCCTGCGGCCCGGCGAACGCGCCCAAACGTCGGTTGCCGCCGTATCTGTGCCGGCCGGCAGCGTGCTGGTGATCCGGGCTAGTGGCAAGGTCCAGTTCAATGTGGCGACCACTGGCGGGGTCGCGGAAGTGCCCGCCGAGCAGCGTCCTCAGGCCCCCACCGGCACCGAGGAACGTCGCTACCTCATTACAGACCGCGGCACCGCCATGGTGCGCGGCCTGAGCGACGACGACCTCACCTATGCGTTCAACGCCATTCCGGACAAGCCGCCGGTGATCGCGCTCGCAAAGGACCCTGAGCCCCAGCAAAGCGGGTCGCTGCAGCTTAACTACAAGATGGAAGACGACTACGGCGTGGTCGAAGCCAGGGCGTTGTTCGCCCTCAAGGGCGCCAAGGCAGGCGACGCTAATGGATCGCGTCCGCTGTTCGGTCCACCCGAGATGCAGTTGCTGCTTCCGCAGGCACGCGTCAAGAACGGCGTCGGCCAGACCACCAAGGATCTGAGCGATCATCCCTGGGCCGGCGCCGAGGTGGTGATGACGCTCACGGCCCGGGACGAGGCCAACAACGAGGGGCAGAGCACGCCGCACGAGTTCCGGCTGCCTGAGCGTCCTTTCGTCAAGCAGCTCGCGCGCGCTATCATCGAGCAACGGCGCGATCTCGCGCTTGATGCGGAGAACCGCGACCGCGTGCTGATCGCGCTCGACGCACTCGGCATGGCGCCGGATAAGTTCATGCCGGAACTCGGCCACTATCTGGGCCTGCGGGCAGTGTACTGGCAGCTGTCGCAGGCCAAGAGCGACGACGACCTGCGCGAGGTGGTGAAGCAGATGTGGGCGTACGCCACCATGCTCGAGGACGGTAACATGTCCGACGCGGCAGCTCGCCTGAAGAATGCCGAAGAAGCCCTGCGCAACGCGCTCGAACGCGGCGCCAGCGACGAGGAACTCAAGCGGCTCATGGATGAGTTGCGGGCGGCGATGAACCAGTTCCTCCAGGCGCTCGCCGAAGAAATGCGCAAAAATCCACAAATGGCGCGGCCGCTCGATCCCAATACACGGCAATTGCGGTCCCAGGACCTGCAGAGCATGCTCGATCGCATGGAGCAACTCGCCCGTTCCGGCGCCAAGGACGCCGCGCGGCAATTGCTCGACCAGCTGTCGCAAATGATGCAGAATTTGCAGATGGCGCGCCCCGGTCAGAATGGCCAGGACGGCGACGACGACATGATGTCGATGCTCGACGAGCTCGGCGACATGATCCGCAAACAACAGCAATTGCGCGACAAGACCTTCCGCCAGGGCCAGGATCAGCAACGCGGGCAGCGCGGCCAACAGGGCCAGCGGGGGCAACGCGGTCAACAGGGTCAGCAAGGTCAGCAAGGCCAACAGGGCCAGCAAGGTCAAAACGGCGATCCGAATGCCTTCAGTGAATTGCGGCAGAACCAGCAGGCGCTGCGCGATCAGCTCAAGAAGCTGCTCGAAGATATGAAGAAGCGCGGCCTCGGTCAGAAGGGTCAGGAGGGCCAACAGGGTCAGGACGGGCAGCAGGGCCAGCAAGGTCAACAGGGTCAGCAAGGCCAGGGCGGCGACGATCTCGCCGATGCCGACGGCGCCATGGGCGATGCCGAAGGCGCACTCGGCGAGGGCAACTCGGACCGCGCCGTCGACGGCCAGGGCCGTGCAATCGACGCCATGCGCAAGGGCGCGCAGGGGCTTGCCCAGCAACTTCAGCAGCAAATGGGACAGGGTCAGGGGCCCGGACCCAACGGCCAGCCCGGCCGCCTTGGCCCGGGGCGTGCCCAGCAGGACACCGACCCGCTCGGCCGGCCGCTGCGCGGACGCGATTACGGTGACGACACCACCGTCAAGGTGCCGGGCGAGATTGATGCCCAGCGCGCGCGCCGCATCCTTGAGGAACTTCGCCGTCGCTTCGGCGAAGCATTCCGGCCGCAACTCGAGCTCGAGTACATCGAGCGCTTGCTGAAGGATTATTAGGCCGTTAGCGGCGTCTCGTAGGGCGGGTTCTCTTTAACCCGCCCTTTTTCCGAGGAGCGGCGGGTTAAAGCGAACCCGCCCTACGCAGATCCGCTAATACAGCGGCGGTATCTGTCCGAGCTTGAGCGGCCCGAGGAACGCCGTGCCGTCGTCGAAGCGCAAGGTAAGCGTGATGGCGCGCTGGCCTTCAAGTTCGGTCTGCTGGCCGCCCAGCACCGCAGCGCTCAGCACGGTGCCCGTGTTGGGGTTTGCGCCATTGCTGCCGGGCGCGTTGCTGTCGCCACTGTTGCGGCCGCGCAGTACATTGCCGAGCCCCGGCATCAGCCGGTCGAGGGTCGGGGCGAAGCGGTTGAGGGTGTCCTGCGGCACGGCCTGAGCAACCGCGCGGTCAATGCCCAGCAGCGGAATGAGCTTGGCGAAATTGACGACCGTAAGCCTCAAGTCGCCGGTGAGCGTGCCGCGCGCCGTGAGGCCGAGCGCGCCCGTGGCAGTGGCAATCAGGTCGCCTTGCTGCAGCCGCACATTGGTGATGTCAAGTCGGCCATTGGCGGCCTGGATTTCGCGCAACCGCTGCCCCAGGGGTTTTGGCGCAAGGTCCGAAGTCCCACGCAGCACCGCAACGAGAGACAGATCGGTTGAAGCGGAAGCCAGCGGCCCAAACGTCCCGAGTGCAGCGACGAGCGCCGGCGCCGTTGCGTTTCTGAGATCGAATCCGAGATCGAGCACCGGATGCCCCGGCGTCGATTCGGCCGCAAAGCGTCCATGGAATTCCATATGCTCGGCGCTGGCGAGCGTCTCGGCAGGCGGCACCGATGCAAGGCTCGGCTTGTCGACAACGATCGAGAGTCGCTCGGGTGCGCCCGGTACTCCGCGCAGGCTCGCCTGCGCGAGCGTCCAGTCGATCGTCGCGGTCGGCGAGCCGCCGAGCGGCGCCACCGTCATCGGCCCGGCTATCTCGCCGATCACCAGGGTCGGATCCCACACCTGCGCAACCGCAGCGAGATTGCGCGCCCGAACCGATAGCGCGGTTGCGCGATCGTCCACAGATGGTTCCACGCAAGCGACTTCGATGCGGAACGGGTAGCCTCCGAAGTTTGTCGAGGTACAGCCATAAATGCGCCCCGCCTCCGCTTCGCGGGAGCGCCACGCCGTCATGGTGGCTTCGGCCGTGGTCGTCGACCAGTACCAGAAGCCCGACCAAATTACGCCCAACAGGACGAGTACGGCCGTCGGCACGGCGATCAGCCATGGCCGCGACTTTGGGGAACCGTTTTGCGTGCTCACGCCCTCTCCTCGATCACGTTCTTGCGCCGCCCCCTGCCGGCTGTTAGCGAAGCTTGCGCCCTCGCCAAACTGCAACCTGATCTTCATGCACCTTTCTCAATCCCCCGCCAACGAAGATCTTTGGGTATTCGGCTATGGGTCGCTGATGTGGCGGCCAGGCTTTGCGTACCTCGAACGAATCCCCGCGCGGCTCATCGGTTTGCACCGGGCGCTGTGTGTCTACTCCTTCGTTCATCGCGGCACCCCGGAAAAGCCCGGCCTCGTGCTCGGCCTCGACCGTGGCGGCGCCTGCCGCGGCATCGCCTATCGGGTCGCGGCGGCGAACCGCGACGCCACCGTCGCGTATCTGCGCGAACGCGAGCAGGTGACCTCCGTCTACCTCGAAACCTGGCGTCGGATCACGCTCGCAGCGGCGCCACCGCGCGATGTGACGGCACTGGTCTTCCTGGTCGATCGCAGCCACCCCCAATATGCCGGACGCCTTGATCTCGAGCGTCAGGTCCATCTGGTACGCCAGGGGCATGGCCGATCCGGGGCGAACCGGGACTACGTGTTGTCCACTGTCGCCGAAATCGAGGCGCAAGGTTGCCGCGATTCTGGACTGCACGCGATTGCCGAGCGGCTCAAGGGCGGGCACGAAGTGCATGTGAGCCTGTAGCAAGGAGAGGTTGAGCCTTTGTGAAATCCATCAAGGGAAGCGCCACACCGAAAGGCCGTTGATGTTTCGCTCCGCTGACCCCATCCCACAAATCCCTCGAATCACTCCGTCTTGATCCCCGCCCTCGCCACCAAGTCGCGCACCGCCGGCACTTCCGCGGCGACCCGCGCGGCCAACTGCTCGGGCGCGCCGGCGACGATCTCGAAGCCGGCCTTGCGGGCCTGCTCGCGCGCCTCCGGCTTGGTGAAAGCGGCCCGGCTTTCCTTGACGAGAGTAGCGACGATCTCCGGAGGCGTACCGGTCGGGGCGAACAGGGCGTTGAAGGTATCGGACACGAAATTCGGGTATCCGGATTCGATCATGGTCGGCACCTCGGGCAGCGAGAACCAGCGCTGCGCGCCGGTGACGGCGAGCGCGCGCAACTGACCCTCTTTGATCAGCGGCTCTGCTGGCGGCAGCGCCACCGAGCCAACCTGCACCGTACCTTCCAGCACCCCGAGCGTCGCCGGGCCAGCGCCCCGATAGGGCACGTGGACCATCTGGATGCCGGCGCGCAGCTTGAGCAATTCGCCGGTGAGATGCGACTTGGTACCCGCACCGGGACTTGAGTAATTGAACTTGTCGGGAGCCGCCTTCGCCTGTGCGACCAGATCAGCCAAAGTCTTGATGTTCGAACTCGATTTGACGATCAGAACGTTAGGGGCGTTGACAAGTTCCGAGATTGGTACGAAGTCGCGGAACGGGTCGTAGGGCAGGTTTTTAAACAGCGCCGGATTGACCGCAATCGAGGTGGAGGTCAGCAGCAGCGTGTAGCCGTCGGGCGTCGCATGCGCCGCCACGCCCATGCCGGTATTGCCGGCCGCACCGGCGCGATTGTCGATGATGACGGGCTGGCCGAGGGACATATGCAGCGCCGTCGCCAGAATGCGCGCGATGATGTCGGTCGGCCCGCC
>Ga0257161_1000462_pt1 | contig 10112 bp, 7 predicted proteins | sample NR01A_FD_185954 | JGI IMG/M metagenome (GOLD analysis project Ga0257161, IMG submission 185954) | Soil microbial communities from H.J. Andrews Experimental Forest, Oregon, United States - NR-01-A | ecosystem: Environmental > Terrestrial > Soil > Temperate forest > Bulk soil | place: USA: Oregon... | reverse complement strand
ACCGTCGGATGGAAAGCCATCTTGCCGACGCCGCTGAGACTCATGTGATAGCCGTCCGGCGCTACCTTGGCGACGCGGCTGGTCGCTGCAACCCCATTTCCGACATTCACGACGATCATCGGCTGGCCCAGGATTTCGGACAGGCGTCCGGCAAAAATGCGTGCCACGAGATCCGTCCCGCCGCCCGCCGCGGTTGGCACAGCCATCGTCAGCGGCCGACTTGGCCATTCCTGTGCTTGCGAGGCGCCCGAGGCGAGTGACAGCACGCCAACGCTCGCCGCCAGATACAAGGCTGTCCTGCGGAACGGTATCATGCTGACCTCCGTCACCGTTCGAAGGTGTGCCTCTTTCCGCTCCAAAGTTTTTTAGCTAGATCGCCTTCGTGAGCCGATCGCCTTCGTGAGCCGGCGGAAAGGCGCGCGCGGCGATATTTGTTGCAGTGCGTTCTTCCGCACTTGGCCCGACTCTGTCGACTTGCGCGGTGCAGTAAGTCGGCAGCTATGTGGGGGTACACCTGTGGTGATGCCAACGTAGCCGCGACGGCAGCCCTCGACCCAGAGCAGCCGAAGTTGGGCAGTGCCTAATCCTAATCGAAGAGCCAACCTCGCTCTGGTAGCTGCGCCAGGAGCGCCGCCAATGAAGACGCTTGGTAGACAGCGTCCGACCAATCCTGAGCGGTGAGGTCGAGCAGGACCAAACGGCTTTGGCACTGCCGAAAGTCGTAAGCGAGCATTTCACGGCTTCCGTCGCTGCCAATTACGAGTGCACCAGGGAAGCGCCTCTGAATGTCCCCGGCTTTGTTGACCGGAATGACATCGTCTATGGGACCAATTTGCACGTAGGAATCGGCAGGGGGAAGGAACTCACTCATGCTGCCTCGCGTGAGCAGGAAACGGCGGTAGTCATCGGGAAGGCGCACACCGAATCGACACTCAATCTCTGCTATTTGATCTTCGCTTGCAGCCATAAAGCGCTGACGAACGAAATGGATTGGCCGCCGTCTTATTGAGAGGCGACAGGTTGGATTAATCATAGGCCGGGCCCGCGATCAGCGAGACAACACCGTCCAGACCGCCCATCGCGGCGGAAATGCAAAATCACGCTAAAATGGTACAATCAGCGTGCGGCGAACCACGAAGGTCACTTCGCGACAAACACGAAGAGGGAGGGGTCCGATGAACAGACGCGATTTCATCAGAGCGAGCACAGCGGGACTTGCAGCCGCCACGATTCCTGCCGCTGGCGGCGGGAGGGCAGAGGATAACATCGTGCGTGAGGCACAGCTCGGAAGCCTGCGCTCGGCGAGTCCTTCAGATCTCCAGGGCCTGGTCGGCGACGGCCGACAGCGCCGAATTCTCCTGCGCGGCGGTGTCGTGCTGAGCCTCGACCCGAGGGTGGGCGACTTCGAAAAGGCCGACGTCCTGATCGACGGGAAGAGAATTGCCGAAGTCGCACCAACGGTCTCCGCAGGCGACGCCGAAATCGTCGACTGCACCGGAACAATCGTCATGCCGGGCTTCATCGCCACGCACCATCACCAGTACGAAACGTTGCAACGCAGCATCATCCCCGATGGTTTGCTCCAGGGTGCGTGGCCGCAGGAGAGCTACGGTTCGGTTGTCCAGAACATCTGGACCGCTGGCCGCATCGCAGATCCTGCGAATCCAAACAATGTCATCTGGGACCTGGGTCGTGCGCCGTACGACCCGGAGGACTGTTACATCTCGGAGCTCGTCGCATGCCTCAGCGAAATCAGCGAGGGCATCACCACGGGAACCGATACCTCTCAGTCCTCGCACACACCCGAACACACCGACGCGATGATCAAAGGTCTGATGGATTCGGGCCGGCGAATGGTCTACGCCTACAGCCCCGGCATCGATCGCAGCAGCAACGGTATCCCGTACGAGTTTCCCGGAGCGATGAACGACACGGCGAAGGGGATCGGTCGCATCGCGAAAACATATTTCAGCTCGAGAGATCAACTGGTGACGCTTGGATTCGGTGGCGGTCCGGCCCCCGCAGTGCCGGGCGCCGACTACACCGGATGGCAGCTCGCCCGCGCGTTCGGCGCCTCGATTCACAATCACAATGTGGGTGGCCCCAACGTCGTGATCGATGCGGCCGCGGATGCCCGTAACGGCGCCGACTGGTCGGATGTCACTTTTATCCACGCCACCCGATGGCAGGATGAACCGCTCGCGCAGATCAGTTACGGCTCGTACGGGTATCCCAAAGAGAACCGATCCAAGGCGTGGGAGATCTGGCGCGACCGAGGCGCTCACGTGTCAATCGCGGTCCTGATCGAGATGCAGATGCGGCACGGGATGCCGCCATTTCAATACGCGCTCGATCACGGCATTCTGCCTAGTCTCAGCCCAGACGTTGACACAAACATGACCACGGATCCGTTTTCGCTCATGCGCGGTGCATTCTGTCTGCAGCGCGCGCTGGCAAACGATCTCGCATTTCCGGTGAGCAATCCCGGCGGTCTTCCGGTGCCGCAAGCCGTCACCTCACGACAGGTCATCGAGATGGCCACTATTGCGGGCGCCGCGTCGAACCGCGTTCTCGACAAGGTCGGAACACTCACCCCTGGCAAGGAGGCCGATATTGTCGTTCTCGACGCGCGCAACATCAACACATGGCCGATGAACAACGTGCCAGGTACGGTCGTGACGATGATGAACCCCAGACATGTACGTGACGTGTTGATCGCAGGGAAGGTCGTGTACTGGAAGGGCAAACTCGTGGGTTGGAATGTCGATGCACTGTTACGGCAGATCGAGCAAGCACGCGAGCGCGTTCTCGCGCGCATCAACGATACGCCGAAGGTCGGACAGCTGCCGCAGGGCAACAATAGCTTCGCCAATCCATACCGGCCGAACTTCCTCGCCGGATGCTGCGACAAGGGTCAGAACACGACGGCGCCCGCGTACGTGTTGAGGCCTTAGCGGTATGTCCTGCCCGACTGACTACTCGCCACTCCGTTGTCGCGCACGGAAAATCGTGGTCGAACTTCGTTGTTGTTACTATTCTTCTGGTTGATAGCAAGGTCGGCATCGTCGACTACTGGAGCGCGAAGGAATGGCGTGAGTTCTGCCATCCTTCGCGTGCGAATGAGGCACCGCCAGCCGGCGGTGGTAAACAAGGTTTGATCGACACGCACTCATTGTGGAACATTGCTGCGATGTCTTATCAATCCTAACGAAGGAGCCTGCCATGGCACTATCACGAGTCCACGTGTCCGTTCTCGGCCTCGGCGCTACGGTCCTCCTGGCGACGCAGAACTTCGACACCCGCGCCGAGGCGCAGGTTGCGGCGTCGAACGCTCAGCACGCAGCGATGGGCAATCCGATCACCGGGGAGGGACTGCCGAACCCGGCTCCGACCGTGACCCGGAACTGGGGTGAACTGCCGGCGGGCCGAAAGTGGGGCACCACGGCCGGTATCGACGTCGATCCCATCGACGGCAACATCTGGGCCTACGAGCGCTGCGGCGCGGGAACTGCCGGCGGTGGTCCCGTCGACTGCGACAACACCCCGCTCGATCCCATCTTCAAGTTCGATCGGAAGACCGGCGCGATGCTCGCGAACTTCGGCAAGGGAATCATGGTCACGCCGCACGGCATCGCCGTGGACAAGCAGGGCAACGTGTGGATCGCCGATTTCGCGGGCAACAAGGCAGGCACCAAGGGGCATCAGGTCCACAAGTTCAGCCCGAAGGGTGAGAAGCTGCTGAGCCTGGGCGTTGCGGGCAAGGCCGGCAGCGCCGACGGTGAGTTCAACCAGCCGAACGACGTCGCCGTCGGCCCCGACGGCAGCATCTACGTGGCCGACGGACACGATGCGCAGGGCATGATCACCGCGAACGCGGTCGCCGAGGGCATCAAGCGCGGCGCCACGTCGCGCATCAGCAAGTTCTCGCCCGACGGGAAGTTCATCAAGTCGTGGGGTGGAATCGGCGTGCGTCACGGCGAGTTCCGCACGCCGCACGCGCTGGCGTTCGATGGGCGAGGCCGCCTGTGGGTGGCCGATCGCGGCAACCACCGCATCGAGATCTTCGATCAGAACGGAACGTACCTTGAGTCGCGCTATATGTTCGGCCGTCCCAGTGGCCTCTTCATCAGGGGCGACACGGTCTACGTGATCGACTCGGAGTCGGGCCCATACAACCACCCGAACTGGCGTGACGGCGTCCGGATCGGCCCAGTCGACGAGGACCGCGTCACCGGGTTCATCCCGCCGTTCGAACGCGACGACCGGGTGTATCAGGGCACGGCGGGCGAGGGTGTGGCCGTCGACGCCGACGGCAACGTCTACGCCGCCGAAGGGCCGAACTCGCTGGCCCAAGCGGGCGGCGCGTTTACGAAGTACTCCGTCGCGCGGTAGCGGAATCCCCTTGTAGATTGCGCCACCCAGGGAGCCCAGCGGGGTCACGGTGCCCCGCTGGGGCTTGTGTCCTGAACCAGCGGACCGCTTGAGAATTATTGTCTCCAGTAAATCCCACCACAATCGTGCCGTTCGCGTTCACTCCGACGGCAGGACCGGCCTCTCCCACCCATCTTTGCTTTGCACCGCATCAGGCAGCTATTGTGAAGGTTTTCGGACGCCGGCCGTCACGAGCATTTCCACGCGCACTACGGCCGGCGTCCGAAAACCTTCACATTCTCGGAACTAATCGACCTTCGGCCCTATCGAGCGCGCACGGCGCGGAGCAAGGACCCGCTGTCGGCCGCCACCGCGGCATCGTAAGCGAGGTGGTGTCCAAGATAGGTTCGGTCCGGTCGCGGTGCGTCGAAGGCGTAGGTCGCCCTTGGATAGACTTTCACGGTCGTCCCGGTCCCGCCTACGCACCGGGTCGCGGTTCCTGGCGAAGCTGGTCGACCCGGTCCTTCACGGAGCCGTCCGTTCGACCTGACTTCGAAGGCTCGGCCACGCGTAATCCTCAACGCAACGCGGGAAACTTGGTGACGCGTGCGGTGGCGCCCTGCCGGCAGGGGTTCCGTCGCGGCACTTCGCCAACAAGATCCTCAAGGAAGTCGGGCTGAATAAGGCGTTCTGAACCGCCATAACTTTGTGGAGTTTAGAATCAAGGACTTAGCAGGTGAGTACCTGTCGCACTAATGATGACGCGTAATCGAGCGTGAAAAATTCCGCTGGATAACTACGCGCCGCTGAGGAAAATACGTGCCACGGATGGCTTCCTGCCTCCGACCCACCGGGGAGAGGGACATGCGAAAGGTGGTGACCGGCGTCCTCGCTATTCTCATCGCGGGGATCGGCGGCTATTTCGGTGCCAGGGGGTGGGCACAGCAGCGGGTCGAACAAGAGGTTGAGACCAGTCTCGCTGCGATGCGCGCGCCGGGCGGCAACGTCACCCACGGTCCGGTTGAGATCGAACTCCTGCGCCGCCAGTTTAGTTTGTCGAACATCGTCGCCGAAATAGCGGGCGAACCCAAAGCATCGTTGCGGATCGGCCGCGTAGTAGCGACCGGCATCAGCCAGCCTCGTGCGGGTCGCATATCGGCCGCCCATCTCGAGATTGACGATCTGGAAATCGACCGCACCACTGCGGTCGGCGCGGGCTTACACCTGACCTATAGAATTCCGCGGCTTGAGTTCGCCGACTATTCCGGCCCGACGGTGGTGCTCTATCCCATCGATGCTGCTTCGCCGATCGAAGCGATCCGCGCGGCACTTCAGCAGTTCATCGCCATCACGGCGAGCTCGCTCACGATCCCCACAGCGACCGTGTCGCTTGCGGCAAAGGAATCGCCCCTTTCCGCGGTCGAGTACGGCTACTCTGGCATCGTGCTGCGCAATATCGGCGAAGGCCGCATCGGCAGCACGACCGTCGACCGGGTTGTTGCCGCCGTCAGCGCCGCCGGCCCCAGCGGCCCGAGCGGCTTCACCGCCGAACTCGACGGCATGCAGACGCTCGACTTTGACGTTGGGCCAATCCTTGCCGTGCTGAGCGGATCGGCGGACGATCATTATCGACGCGTTTATCAGAAGATCACAGCCGGTCCTTATGCGGTGACGTTCGACGATCATCGAGCACCGGTTCGCGTGCTGATCGATAGGGTCGCCGCCGAGGACGTGGCATTGAAGCCGTCAAAAGTTCCGCTGGCCGAGATGATCTCCCTCTTCTCCTCGCTGCCGCGCGCCGGCGAGCACCTGGACCCGCAGCAGGCGTTGACCGTCCTTGAGATGATCGCGGGGTTATATGACGGAATTCGCATCGGCAGCTTCGAACTGCGCGGGATGATGGTCGGCTTGCCGCCGCCTCAGGACCAGTTCAGCATCGGCGCGATCCGCATGGCCGGTTTCGAGAACGGCCGTCTCGCCGAGCTGTCGCTCGAAGGCCTGGACACGCAAACGCCGCTGCACGGGTCGGTCAAGATCGGTCGTTTCGCGCTGCAAGGATTGGGATTCTCAGAGCTGATGCGGTCCGTCGCCCGCTCGGCGACGCCCGGTCAGCAGCCGAGCCCGGATCAGCTCGTGTCGTTGCTGCATGCGCTGGAGGGAATCGAGATACAGGGACTGATCGCTCCGTATCAAAACACCGGCAGGCCGGTTGAGATCGAGACGGCCAAGATTTCGTGGGGCGAATTCGTCGGCGCTTTTCCGACCCAGATGCGCGCCGCGCTCCACATCAGCGGGCCGATCACCAGCGGGGACGTCGAGCCGTTCAATCAGCTGTGGGCTGCCGGTATGACGACGGCGACGATCGATCTCGATGCCGGCGCTCGGTGGAGAGAGGCCAGCCGTCTCGCTGTGCTGTCGCCCTTCAGCGCCAAGCTTGCCAATGTCGGTTCGATCGAAGTCAATGCCACGCTCGGCAACGTCCCGGCGTCTGCGTTCACGCTGGACACGGCCACGTTCATGGCCGCATCGGCCGCTGTCGAAGTGGGGCCGATCCAGATCGTCGTCAGTGATCTCGGCGGCCTCGACCTAATAGTTGCCGACGTTGCCCGAAAACAAAACCTGTCCCCCGACGCGGCACGCCGGATGCTGGTCGAAACCGCGAGGCAGCCCCCGGCCGCGCTCGCACCGTCAAGTCCCGATTTGTCGGGGCTGGCTGACACGGTGGCACATTTCATCGAAGCGCCCGGCGGAAAACTTAGCATCAGCATCATGCCGAAAGGACGTGTCCCGCTGCTGCCGCTGTTCGTGACGGCGCAGGGCAACCCTGCCACAATTCTTGCGCAGTTCCGCATCCAGTCGAGCGTCACCCGGTAGCACGGGTGCGGCTGAAGTTGATACGGTCATACCGCTTCACCTCTCGCCTGCGAGCCGCGACAAGCGGGCAGAGGTGAAAGTCCCCTCGCGCCATAATAATTGTCGGCCTCGTCTGTCGCCTCGACTTGGGCATGACCTGCCAACGCGAGATGGTCGTGCAAGAACCGCGAGAGCGAACATGACGCGATTTCGCGGCGGCTACTTCAACAGCCCCGAGATTCTGGCCTGCGTGCAGGCCGACATCACTGTGACGATGCCGAAGCCGACGACATCGGGCGCGAAGTCTGATGGCCGGTTCCGCAAGCAGGATTTCGTCTATCTGCCGACAGAGGATGTCTACCGCTGCCCGGCGGGTGAGAGGCTGACTTATCGGTATACGAACGAGGAGGATGGCAAGGCGCTGCGTCGCTATTGGACGGCGGCATGTTCGAGCTGTCCGCTCAAAGCACGTTGCACGACAGGTCATGAACGCCGCATCACACGATGGGAACACGAACACGTGCTCGAAGCCGTGCAGCAGCGTCTCGATGAGAACCCGCAGGCGATGCGCGTGCGTCGTGAGACAGCTGAACATCCCTTCGGCACCCTCAAGATGCGGATGGGTGCAATGCACTTCCTGATGAAGACGCTACCGCGCGTGGCCACCGAGATGGCCCTGCATGTATTGGCCTACAATCTCACGCGCGTCATGAACATCCTCGGAATTCAGCCGCTCATGGCGGCGATGAGGGCGTAGTCCCCGCCGACATGCGGTTCGTACTCCGCTGAAGACCACCCCAATCCGACACCGAACTCGCATCGCCCGAAATTCCTCCCTCATGGCGTTTTCGCACAACCAAGACCCATTGCCGACATTCTCATGTCTGGGGCAGAGCGTTCCTGCAGAACACGAAGGACTAGGAATGTCGCCAAGCAAGTAGTGAAAACCTGGGTAGAGCGCTTCAACGCTCGTGATGCTGCGGGCCTAGCTGCTCTACCACGACGATGCGATCAATCATCAGGTGACGCAGGGACCGGTTGAAGGCCGAGAGGCCATCCGGGCGATGTTTGAGCGGGAGTTTGCCACCGCCGAAATGGTTTGCATCATAGAAGCCATTCATGCAGCCGGTGAGGTTGTTGCTCTAGAATGGTGTGATCCGCTTGGGCTGCGTGGCTGCGGATTTTTCACCATACGCGAGGGAAGGATAAGCTTCCAGCGCGGTTACTGGGATAAGCTGTCGTTCCTCAAGATGCACGGCTTGCCACTTGAATAGCAATGACTGCTTTCCGACCGACCTTGCCAACTTGAGTGTTGCGGCAAGTCAGATGTCAGCGCCCAGTACCTCCCAACCTTCACTCCCAACCTTCACTCCCCTTGATCAGCCCTACCCGACGCAATATTCTGTATCCTCCTGGCAAGATCTTCCAGTAAGAATGGAGTTCACCACTGCGCCGCCACGGGAGGGTTCGATGACAACCGCCACACGACTTGGAAATGTTGTTACGAGGTTATCCTTCGGCGCAATAACGAGCATGGGCCTACTGGCTTTGCCGATCGCAGGGAGCCATCCGGCGATCGCTCAAAGCCATGGCCCGGCGGCGCTGACAGGCATTGCATCCTCACCCGAAGAAGGAAAAATGGAAGGCGTTGTGGTCAGCGCCAAGCGCCCTGGCTCGACCATCATGGTTTCGGTGAGCACCAACGCGCAAGGGCAGTACAGTTTTCCGCAGGACCGGCTCGCCCCCGGTGCTTATGACATTACCATCCGTGCCGTCGGGTACACGCTCGAGCAGACAGCGGCAACGGTACAATCGGGTGGCTCTACGCAACTCGATCTCAGGCTCGCGAAGGCCGCGCCGGACATTCTTGCCCTTCAAATGTCCAACAGCGAGTGGGTTCAAAGCGCGCCGGGCACGTCCAGGCAGAAATTGGCAGTGCTGAGGTGCCTCGATTGTCATGGCCTGCAGCGTCCGTTCTTTTCCAAGAAAGATGCGTCGGAGATGGCGTTCACGCTGCAACGCATGACCGCGCATACTGCGAACGCTTCTCCCAACTTTCCTTTCTTCCTTCAGAACGCATCCGAGATATTGAGCAGCCCGCCCACCAAGGGACAGGCGGAATTGGGGGCCTACCTCGCTTCGATCAATCTCAGCTCCGGAGAAACCTGGCCCTATAAACTGAAAACGCAGCCCCGGCCAACCGGCAAATCAACGCAAGCCATCATCACGACCTATGATCTTCCTGATCAGGCCGCGCCCCATGACACACTGCTCGACAAAGCGGGCAACGTCTGGTTCTCCGATTTCCAGCACCATTTCATCTCGAAACTGGACCCCAGGACCGGCAAGGTCACGCGCTATCCGGTTCCCGTGTCGAAGCCCGGCTTTCCGACGGGGAGCCTCATGATCACAATGGATAAGGATGGAAACATCTGGGAAGCCATGATGGGGCAGGCGCAAATCGCCAAGCTCGACATGAAGACGGAAAAGGTCTCCATCTATCTGGCGCCCGATTGGGACAAAGGCGACACGCGGTTCACCATGATCGACGCCCTGAATTCGAACGTCGACGGGAAATTGTGGACCAAGACCAATGGCGGCCCCGATGCCGGCCACCCCAACAAACTGTATCAGTTCGACCTCGCCACCGAAAAATTCAACGAAGTCCTGCCACCGGCTGGAAAGCGCGACATTGCCGCCTACGGACTGGTCACCGACCTCGACAACAATGTCTACGGCCTCGACAACAATCCGGACCAAAGGCAAATCTGGCGCACGAACGCCAAGACGGGAGAGACAACTTATATCGATCTTCCGCTAGGCGTGGGCGGCGGGAGGCGAGGACATATCGACTCGCAGAATCGCCTATGGTTCTCGCAATTCCATGC
>Ga0257161_1000461_pt1 | contig 10113 bp, 6 predicted proteins | sample NR01A_FD_185954 | JGI IMG/M metagenome (GOLD analysis project Ga0257161, IMG submission 185954) | Soil microbial communities from H.J. Andrews Experimental Forest, Oregon, United States - NR-01-A | ecosystem: Environmental > Terrestrial > Soil > Temperate forest > Bulk soil | place: USA: Oregon... | reverse complement strand
CGATCGCATCGGTTTTGCAACGGCGGTCTACGCCAACGGGTTGCTGATCGGAGAAATTTTGCCGGTGCTGCTGATGTTGCCTGTGGTGCTGCCGCTGGTCGGAGGCAGCTGGCGGCTAGGCTTCGCGTTCTGGGCCGTCCCCTGCGTCGTCATAGCGGCGATCATTCTCGCCGGCGCGCCGCGTCGTCGTCCGATCAAAGACATCTCTCACCAGCGGTGGTGGCCGGACTGGAACAGCGGCCTGTTATGGCGGCTGGGCCTGGTCCTGGGCGGCGTCAATGCATCGTATTTTACGACCAATCATTTCCTGCCGGACTACCTCAATCAGATCGGCCGTGGCGATCTGGTCGGCCCCGCCCTCGTGATCCTCAATGTGGCGCAATTGCCGGCATCGTTCCTGCTATTAGGGCTCGCCGGTCGGCTTGAACGCCGGTCCGCAACCTATGTCTCCTTGGGGGCCCTCACCTTGCTCGGTGCGATCGGAATCATCCTCGGCAATGGTCCGGTCATTCTGGCTTCAACCGGGCTGATCGGCTTTTCTGCGGCGGCGCTGCTGATTTTGGTCCTTGCGCTCCCGCCGCTTCTCAACCCTCCGGCCGACGTGCCGCGCATGGCGGCCGGCATGTTCACGATCAGCTATTCCTGCGCGGTGATCGTCCCGATCCTCAGTGGACTTGCCTGGGACTTGACCGGCGTGCCGGCGGCGGCATTCGTGCCGATGGCGTTGAGCGTTCTGCTGATGATCGGACTTGCGCCGACGCTGGGTCTGGCTAGCCGCGCCCCGGCCGCTACATGATACTATGGTGCCGCCCCACCCTACCCTCCTGGGAGGAGGGTGACGACTCATACCAACCGAGGAAATCCTGTGACCGATACCGCCGCACGCATGACCGCCGAGTCCTTTCTGTCCCGTCTCGCCGACCGCGGCGTCGAATACGTGCTCGCCAATGCTGGCACCGATTTCGCGCCGATCATCGAGGCGCTGTCGCGCCATCCGGGCCGCAACCGCAAATATCCCCGCGTCATCACGGTGCCGCACGAGAACGTCGCAGTGGCGATGGCGCACGGCTATTACCGGGTCAGCGGCAAGCCGGCCGTGGTGATGGTTCATGTCACGGTCGGCACCGCCAACGCGGTGTGCGCCCTGATGAACGCCGCGCGCGACAACGTCCCGGTCATTCTCGCCGCCGGCCGTACGCCGCTCACCGAAACCGGCCACGCGGCATCACGCAACCGCTCGATCCATTGGGGCCAGGAGATGTTCGACCAGGGCGGCCTCGCCCGCGAATTCGTGAAATGGGACTACGAGCTGCGCGCCGGCCAGCCGGCGGAATCGGTGGTCGATCGCGCTCTCGACATCGCCATGTCGGAGCCGCGCGGGCCGGTCTATCTCACGTTGCCCCGCGAAGTCCTGGCTGACCCGGCAGTAGCGCCGCGGCGCGACACGGTGCGGCCGTTCGGCGCGAGCGCGGCGGTGCCGTCGTCTGAGGCGGTGGAACGCGCCGCAGCAATCCTGTCGGCAGCGGAGTTCCCTCTGATCCTGACCTCGTCGGCCGGCCGCAACCCGTCAGCCATGGCGGAGCTCGCCGCACTGGCCGGGGAATTCGCCATTCCGGTGGTGCAATCGGAAGCGCGCGACATCAGCCTGCCGACCGATCATCCCATGTGCCTCGGCTTCGACCCGGCCGCGCTGCTCGCCAAGGCCGACGCGGTGGCGGTGTTCGACAGCGCGGTGCCGTGGATCCCGCGCCTTCATCCGCTCAAGCCGGATGCGAAGATCATCTGCTTCGGGCCGGATCCGCTGTTCACGCGCTATCCGTTCCGGGAGTTCGAGGCGGATCTGCTGGTGACGGGGGAATCCGGAGCGGCTTTGACGATGCTGCGCGAAAGCCTTGCCCACGCGATGCGTGGCCGCACGGCGGCGATCGAGGCGCGGCGCAAGGCGCTTGGCGAGGCCCGCCAGGAGATGATCGCGAGGCGACAGAAACTGATCGCGCAGGTCAAGGACCAGACGCCGATCCACCCGCTCTACCTCGCCCACTGCCTCAACGAGCTCAAGGCGAAGGATGCGATCATCGTCAATGAGCTGGGGCTTCCGGTCGGCGGACTGGACCTCACCACCCCGCGCAGCTATCTGGGATCGAGCCTCGCTGGCGGTCTCGGCTTCGGGCTTGGCGGCGGCCTCGGGGCCAAGCTCGCCGCTCCCGAACGCGAAGTGATCGCGGTGGTCGGCGATGGCTCGTATTACTTCGGCAATCCGCTCGCCTATCACTATGTGGCCCGCGCCGAAAAGCTGCCGACGCTCACGATCATCGCCAACAATCATGCCTGGCACGCGGTGCGGCAGGCGACCCGCGACGTCTACCCGGACGGCCATGCCGCCAAGGCCAACACGATGCCGCTGGTCGAGCTCAATCCAGCGCCGGATTTCGAGATGGTCGCGCAGTCGTGCGGCGGGATTGGCGAGAAGGTGACGACGCCGGAGCAATTGATACCGGCGCTGCGTCGGGCCTTCGACTCAGTCCGGTCCGGCACGCCCGCGCTGATCAATGTGGCGACACAGAATCGCGGTGCACCGGGTTGATCAGACTTGCCTCATGTTCGGCCTTGTTTTGCCTGCCTCGCCAGCCAAGCCAGATGGGCGTCCACAAGGACGCCCCCCACCCCTGGCATCTGGAGAGTGTCATGCCCCTCAAACCCCGTGCTATCCGGTTCGGTGCCGTCGCGGCCACCTTGCTCTCGTCCATGGCGGCTCAGGCCCAGACACCGGCACCGCCCGACGCTGCCGTCTATTTCATAAACCTCAAGGATCGGGCTACGGTGATAAGCCCGTTCAAAGTGCAGTTTGGACTAACCGCGATGGGCGTTGCGCCCGCAGGCGTCGAGAAAGAGAAGACTGGACACCATCATCTCCTGATCGATGCCAGGTTGTCGGACGAAGAGGCGAAAGCGCCGCTGCCGATGGACGCACAACACATGCATTTTGGCGGCGGACAGACCGAGACGATGCTGACCCTTTCGCCCGGCAAGCACACTTTGCAACTGGTGCTCGGCGATTGGACGCACGTGCCGTTTTCGCCGCCAATCGTGTCACCGGTCATCACAGTAACGGTCAAGCAACAGAGTGCGGCGGCGCCGCGGGCAAGCTCTCCCGCGATGGCCGGGACGCAGCACCATTAACGCTCTAAAAGAAGAGCTCCGTAGCGAGGCGCCCCGCCGGGTTTCTCCGGCGGGGCGCTTTCATTTGGAAGCTTTCCGCCGCCTAGAATTGGGTGTGGAGGCGCGTTCCGATGATCGAAACCGGACCCCGGTCGCGGTTGTAGCCAGGGTTTGCGATTAGCTGATAGTCCAAAGTCGCGAGCCAGGAGCCGACCGGGAAGCTGTATAAAGCCTCAATGATCTTTTCGGAGCCCGGATGGGGCAATTGTCCGTCGCCGACAAGGATGCCGAGACCGCCGGCGTTGAGATAAGCGGCGTGTATGCTGGAGATGCTACTGACGATGGCGGCCAAACCGAACGTATCGTTCGGCCGACCCCACCGTTGGCCGGAGAGCGAGAGGCCGACCGCCCCCGTCCTGTCGACGTCGGTGAATTCGTAGGGCTCGAAGTTGCCGTCCGCCCAGCCCGCACGAGCGAACAATCCAAGGTCCGCAGATACCTGCTGCTCCACGCTGAGACCTATGCCGCTTCGGCTGCCATAGCGGCGCACCAGTGCGGTGTCGGGCACGCTCCCCGTCAACTGGGCCAGATTAAGCGCGTCGTCGAACCGGCCCATTCGTCCGCGGCTTAAGAAACCGGTGGCGATGATCTTACCGGGTTGCCCCAGGACCTCGTGGCGGTGCTCGATTTCGCCGATCCATTGAAACTGTTTGAAGCTGGGATCAAGCTCCGGACTGTTCGGCACAATTGAGAGATCGCAAAAGCACCCGCGCCAGGTCCAAGGGCCTTGATACCACTCCACGGTAGCGCCGTAGGTATAGCCCCAAGAATCGGCCGCATAGTCAAACGTCGCGGTGTCGATGAGCGCCCAATTCATGAAATCGCTGCGCGGTTCGTGCGCATATTTGTTGCCATCGAACCAGTCCCACACAGCGAACTTGCCAACCGTGACGACCACCCGGTTGGCCGATTGTGACGCGGCGAACTGGTTGAGGTCGCCCGCCACCTTTTCGGTCTCCCCGCCGAGGTCAATTGTCTGGCGAATGAATGCGCGCTGAAGGCGCAGATAGGGGTACGTGGCGCCAACCTTGTAGGCGTTTCCGTTGGGGAAGCCGGCGATGCCGTGGGTGTCGCTGAGCCCAAAGCCCTGGTCAATCTCGGGGTTGACCCACAGTTCAGCACCCTCCCAAAGCCGCCTCCCGACATACAGCGTTGCATCCCAGGTGTTGCGCGCCGCGTTCGGATCAAGGCTGTTCGCGCCGCGGTAGGGCGCCCGAAACGGCGGCGCGTATTGCGTGGCAAAGGTCGTTTGGCCATGGAGGCTCCAACCATCATTCTCGGGCGCCTTCGGCACGGTCAATGCGTCCCACTTCGACACGTCAGTGCCGAGCTTGTAGTTCATGCCCCAGCGGACCTCGTGCAGAGACAAATCTGAGTCGAACCGTTGCCCGCCTAGCGGAAACGTCACGTTGGAGTTTCTATATTGCGAGTGCAGGTACTCCAATCTTGCCGTCCAGCCCGACGCAATCGGCACCTCTACGCCCGCTCCGACTGTCCACCCGATTCGTCCCAAAAACGACGTCTCAACCGTCCCGGCGGGCCTGCTGCTGTCTAGCGGGCCGTCGGTCAGTTGAGTGCGGGTGATCTGGTCGTACGTCCAGGCAAGACCGCCCGTCGCGTAATAGAGCCAGTGGTTGATGTCGTACCCGATGCGCGCGCGCACCGCGCCGAACATTTCAATCGTGTCATTGTAGTTCGCTGCACCAACAAAGACTGACGAGAGGTCCCGTCCGCCCTGGAGCGTGCTTGGAAATGAGACATCGGCCTCGATGCCGACCACGAGACGGGACGGAAGCGTGTAATTGTACGCGGCGTGAAGTCCGCCGAATTGGCTGCCTGATCCGTCAAAGGCATCGAAGGTGTGAAAGAACTCGAGCGCGCCGCTCGAGTTCGGCCCGCCTGGCTGCGTCGCTAGCCAATTCGAATGACCAAACGCATAGCCGACATGGGCACCCACATAGAAGCCTGACCAGTCGTATGCGGCCCCCGCGGCTGCCGGCGTTTTGACCGGCATCGGAATCGAGAGATCCGCGGTCCTTGCTGAATTCGCCAGCGCGACCGTCATCAAAGCGGCGCCGCCGAGAAAAAACCGACCCATACAACGCCCCCTGTCTTGAAGACCAAGTTCGCCTCTGTGCTATCGACCCAACATTATTCCATAGGCTACACTATCGTGTAAGTACATGAAGTGTCAACCGACATAACATATCGTTGCTGGATACCGATGCAGCGCGACACCCTCGCCCCCGCATCAATCCGATGAAGCGCCGTCAAAAACCTGAGGTGACGAGCTCTGATGAGCGGAGCGGGAACAAGGGGGGGCGATCAGCTTTAGGGATGCGTGAAGCGTGGCAGGTGAATGCTGCGTGGATTGCGGATGGATCCGCTTGCGATCGATGGAAGACTTTCCCGCGTGGCGCCACAACAATTCGGTGCCGATGCTGGGCAGCCAGACCGTCGGTCTGGACACCCCGCTGACAATGGCGCAGCATCATCGCTGTCGCGTCGGGACCGGTGGGTACCCGACGCGCATGTCTCCGACGGGAGCGAAACATGACCAAATCCAGACATCGCCAAGGGGCGTTTACCGGGGCGCTTGGCGTCCCGCACGTGGCCGGTAACGGCCTTCTCGATCGCCGCGCGCTGCTGTCGCAGGGCGCGGCGCTTGCTGGTGCCATGAGCGTGGGCGCAGTCGGCGCCGCAACCGGAGCGGCCGCCGAGCCGCTTGCCAATGATGCCTGGAGCCTTGCGCCCGGCATTACGATCCCGCCCTACGGCCAGCCGTCGCGGTTCGAAGACAAGGCCGTGCGCACGCTGACCAATCCGAAGCTCGAACCGCGGGGCAGCGCGGCCCGCACGCCGCATCATCTGCTCAACGGCACCATCACGCCGAATGGCCTGCATTTCGTCATTGCGCGCGGCGGCTTTCCGGATATCGATCCGGACAAGCACAAGCTCATGATCCACGGCCGCGTGAGGCAGCCGATGACCTTCACGGTCGAAGCGTTGCTGCGCTATCCGATGACGTCGCGGGTGACGTTCGTCGAGTGCGGCGGCAACAGCGCGCCGCTTTATGCCAAGGACCCGATCCAGGCCAACGTCCAGGCCCTCCACGGCCTCGTCTCCTGCGCCGAATGGACCGGCGTGCGGCTGTCGACGCTGTTCGAGGAAGCCGGCATCGATCCGGAGGCGAAGTGGTTTCTGGCGGAAGGCGCCGATGCGCCGACCATGCATCGCAGCATCCCGGTCAGCAAAGCCATGGATGACGCCATGATCGCGCTCTACCAGAACGGCGAGCGCATCAATCCGTCGAACGGCTACCCGATGCGCCTGCTGGTGCCCGGCTACGAGGGCAACATGAACGTCAAGTGGCTGCGTCGGATCAAGGTCGTCGACGGCCCGATCATGGCGCAGAACGAAACCATGGCCTACACGATCCTGCTGCCGAGCGGAAAGGCATGGCAGTTCTTCTATCCGCAGGAGGTCAAGTCCTTCATCTCGCACCCCTCGCCCGGGATGAGCCTGAAGGGCCCCGGCTTCTACGAGATTTCGGGCCTGTCATGGTCGGGCAACGGCCGCATCAGCAAAGTCGAAGTGTCGGCCGACGGCGGCAAGAGCTGGGCGCTCGCAGCCTTGCAGACGCCGGTGTTGAGCAAGGCGCTGACCCGCTTCCGCATGCCGTGGAATTGGGACGGTTCGCCCGCAGTCCTGCTCAGCCGTGCCACCGACGAGGCCGGCAACGTGCAGCCGAGCCGAACCGCCTTCCTGGCCGAACGCGGCCAGCCCCGGGCGTCCCCGCCAGTGACGGCGTTCCCGATGGAGCACTGCAACGTCATCTCGAGCTGGGGCGTGAGCGCAAAAGGCGAGGTGAGCAATGTCTATGTTTGAAGCACCCACATTCGGCGCCCGCGCCGCCATCGCGGTCGCGCTTGCGCTCCATGCGGTCGCTGCCGCTGCCGCGGACGCCCCTCATTTCGGGCAACCGATCTCGCCCGCCGATGTGGCCGCATGGGATATCAGCGTCGGGCCTGACGGCGCCGGATTGCCGCCGGGCGGCGGCACGCCGGCCCAGGGCGCCGTTGTCTATGCGGAGAAGTGCGCCGCGTGTCATGGCGACAAAGGCGAGGGCAAAACTAACGCCCGCCTGGTCGGCGGTCAGATCACCGGCGGCGGGCCTGTCGTGAAAACCGTGGGCAGCTACTGGCCCTATGCCACCACGCTGTTCGACTTCACGCGCCGCGCCATGCCGTGGACGGCGCCGAAATCACTCACCAATGACGAAGTCTATGCGGTGACGGCGCACATCCTGCGGCTCAACGGCATCATCGGCGACAATGACGTCATCGACGCCAAGACGCTGCCGCAGGTCAAGATGCCCAACCGGGACGGGTTCATTCCGCTGTTCCCGGGCAAGCATTAGAGCATGATCCCGAAAAGTGGGAACCGGTTTTCGGAAAAGATCATGCTCCAACAATAAGCTGGAGCGGGATGACGATTCGAAGAAAAGTCATCCCGCTCTAGCGTCGTTATTCTAACGCCGATTTCGGTCGCGTTTGAATCACACACTGCGTGGTCGCCGGGCTTGTCCTCGGCGACCTCGAATTTCAAGGCAGAGAGCAAGACAATCGAGGTGGCCGGGACAAGCCCGGCCACGACCCGGGAGAGAGAGCAGTGTCGCGGCGTATCCTGCGGGGAGCTTTGGGCGGCTTCAAAAGACGCCTGGGATGAGCCGTGATGTCCGGGCGCAGTACGCATCGTACGCGGCGCCGAACTGCGCGCGCAGCAATGCCTCTTCCGAACGGATGCGGGCGAGGAGCAACGGCACCAGGAGCGCGGCGAGCAGCACGCCCGCCCACGACCGAAACGCGAGGCCCCATCCAAACGCATTGACAAGCAGGCCGAGGTAGCTTGGGTGACGAATGACGCCGTAAATGCCGGTGGTGAGCAGGGTGTGTCCTGGCTGGATCGCCACCAACCCGCTGAACCGGTTGCCGAGCACGTAGACGGGCCAAATCCGCAGCGCGCCGCCGGCGGTGTAGAGAATGACTCCAATCCAGCGAACCGCATCGCCGTCGATGGTCCAGAGTTCGTGGCGATCGGTCCAGGCGGGCAAATAGGCGAAAAGCGGCCCGATCACCGCAAACGCGGCGATGACCCAGCGGTTGGCCCGGTCCTCGCGCACGCCCGGACTCAAGTTTCCGCCGGCAAAGTACGCGGCCGCCGATATCACGAAGGTCACGAGCGCGAGTGCGGTCAGTGCAGGGTGGGAGAAGAACGCCGAGAACCCGCCCCAGCCGAGCACGGCGAGACCGAGAAAGACCGCGGTCGCGCCTACGATCAGTGTTAACCGCGCGCTCGGCGTTGCCAGAACGTCAGCCATCGCTCACTCCATCTGTTATCCCACACGTGGCGCCACGCCTGATCAAACGTTTTGGCGACCCTACAGGGATTTCGATCGTTTCGAATCACATCCCGCTGTCGTCACTTGTCCCGGCGACTCCGAGCGTTAGGGCACCGAGCAAGCAGGATCGAGGTGGCCGGGACAAGCCCGGCAACGACCCGTGAGAGATGGTATGTCGCTCAATACGACCGGGAACGCTGCAGCTTGGTCCGAAGCCTGGGCGCCTTTTTTAGGATCATGCCCGTTCGGGCCTGCATAGCTGCCCCTACTGAATCAGCGAGCTGCGAAACCTTAAATTGCCATGCGGTGGTCCGCATGCAGCATATCGTTCCCCAGCCCGCAATCTAGCAGCCGATTCATGCTGGCGAAGCTGCCCCGCTTGCATTTTTTGGCCAAAAGCGCTCTTTGCCGGGCGGTCAGCCGAGGCTAGATCCTTAACTACAATCTCGTCATTCCAAGGCTCGTAAGAACCACGCATGTCCGATCCCATCAAGACTGACGTACTCATCATTGGCGCCGGCCCCTGCGGTCTCTTCGCCGTGTTCGAACTCGGCCTGCTCGACATCAGGGCTCACCTTGTCGACATCCTCGACAAGGTCGGCGGACAATGCGCCGAGCTCTATCCCGAGAAGCCGATCTACGACATTCCGGCCCTGCCGGTGGTTTCGGGCCAGGGGCTCACCGATGCGCTGATGAAGCAGATCGAGCCGTTCAAGCCGACGTTTCATCTCGGTGAAATGGTGGAGGCAATCGAACGCATTGGCGATCCTGCGTTCCGCGTCACCACCGACCAGGGCAAGGTGTTCGAGACGAAGCTCATCGTGGTGGCGGCCGGCGGCGGCTCGTTCCAGCCCAAACGCCCGCCGGTGCCCGGCATCGAGGCCTACGAGGGCACTTCCGTGTTCTACGCGGTGCGCAAGATGGAGAAGTTCCGCGACAAGCGCCTGCTCATCGTCGGCGGCGGCGACTCGGCGCTCGACTGGACGCTCAACCTCGCGCCCATCGCGCAGCGCCTGACCCTGATGCACCGGCGCGACCAGTTCCGCGCCGCACCCGACAGCGTCAACAAGATGCGGGCGCTGGTGGCGGCCGGCGCCATCGAGCTCAAGCTCGGCCAGGTCACCGGCCTCGAAGGCGAGGGCGGGGTGCTGCGCGCCGCCAACGCCAAGCCCGACAAGGGTGAGCCCTATCAGGTCGCGTGCGACGCCATGCTGCCGTTCTTTGGTCTCACCATGAAGCTTGGCCCGGTGGCGAATTGGGGCCTCAACCTCGCAGAGGACCTGGTCCCGGTGGACACCGAGGCCTTCGAGACCAACGTGCCGGGCATTTTCGCGATCGGCGACATCAACACTTATCCGGGCAAGCTCAAGCTCATCCTGTGCGGCTTCCACGAGGCAGCCCTGATGGCCCAGAAGGCCTACCACTACATCTTCCCCGGCAAGCGGCTGGTGTTCCAGTACACAACATCGTCGACAAGCTTGCAGAAGAAGCTC
>Ga0257161_1000460_pt1 | contig 10115 bp, 9 predicted proteins | sample NR01A_FD_185954 | JGI IMG/M metagenome (GOLD analysis project Ga0257161, IMG submission 185954) | Soil microbial communities from H.J. Andrews Experimental Forest, Oregon, United States - NR-01-A | ecosystem: Environmental > Terrestrial > Soil > Temperate forest > Bulk soil | place: USA: Oregon... | reverse complement strand
CATCGTGGAGGTCGATGACACGCGCGTCCGCATCAAGGGCAGTAAGGACGTCCTCGAACGCGCCGTCCTGACCAACCCCTCGGGCGAGAATCTTGGTTCGCAGATGAGTACTATGTGGCGCGCCCGGAGAGATACGAACTCCCGACCCCCAGATTCGTAGTCTGATGCTCAGTTCAGCCGCCGCGTCGCGCAGCACGAAAGCCAGTCACGCGGCCGCGCTGCCGCGCAGATGGCCGCCACGGCGCACCGCGATAATCTCGGCCAGGATCGATACGGCGATCTCGTCCGGCGTGATGGCGCCAAGATTGAGACCCGCCGGCGCCTTGAGGCGCGCCAGTCGTTCGGGTGATATCCCGCGGGCGGCGAGCTTGGTCTTGAGGGCATGCGCCTTCTTGGTGCTGCCGACGAACGCCACGTGATCGGCCTCGATCGCAAAAGCCGCCTGCAGCGCCGCCTCGTCGCCGCGCCCCTGGGTGGAGACGACGACATAGCGTGCACCTTCCTCGTCGACCGGCATCGCGAAGCCTTCGATTCGTCGGTCCGCCTGGGGGAAGACCGCTTGGTCTGCCGCAGGCGCGCACACCGTCACGGCAAACCCGATCCGGCGACCGAGATCGGCGACCGCGACCGCAACCGGGCTCGCGCCGCAGACCACGATCTGCGGGCGGGGCAGCACCGGCTCGACGAACACGTCCATGGTGCCGCGGCTCGGACAGATATTTTCGGAAAAGCGCACGCCCGCGCGCTCCTCCCCGGCGTGCAGGCCCTGCTCCTGGAGCGCGTCGGGTGGCTGCACCGAAACCAGCCGCGGCCGGCCGTCGGCCAGCGCCTCGCGAGCGGCTTTGACCACGGCGGCGCGGGCGCAGCCGCCGCCGACCCAGCCTTCTGACACGGTACCGTCGGGCTCGATCAGCGCCTTGGCGCCGGCCTTGGCGGCGGTCGCCGCCACCGTGCGCACCACGGTCGCAAGTGCGAACGGACGGCCACTGGCCTTCATGGCTGAAACGAGCTCGAGAATGTCGGTCGCGCGATCGCTCATCGGATCCTCGCCAGGTAGGGTTCGAGCGCCGCCAGGCTCTCAAGGTTGTGGGCCGGCGCGAACAGATCGACGAATGGCAGGGCGGCCTGCATGCCGCGTGCCTGTGGCGTGTAGCCCTGCCATCCGATCAGCGGGTTGAGCCAGACGATCCGGCGGCAGCGCCGGCGCAGGCGGCGCATCTCGGCGGCGAGACGGTCGGGCTCGCCGGTGTCGTAGCCGTCGGACACGATTACGACGGCGGTGCGAGAATTGATCACGCGGCGCGCGTGCCAGCGATTGAAGGTGGCGAGGCTCTCGCCGATGCGCGTACCGCCGCCGATCCCCTGCGCCATCAGGGCGAGCCTGTCGACCGCGCGGGCTACGTCGCGGTCGCGCAGCGATTCGGATACATGGGCGAGGCGGGTATGGAAGACGAACGCCTCCGCCTCGCGGAAGGCGTCGACGATCCCGTGCAGGAAACGCACGAAGAACGCCGTATAGAGGCTCATCGATCCCGACGCATCGAGCAACATGACGAGGCGCACCGGTTTGTTCTTGCGCCGCCGCCAGACGAGGTCGACCGGGGTCCCGCCGTGGGACACGTTGCGATGAATGGTCCGCCGCAGGTCGAGCCGCCGGCCGCGCCGATGCGCGCGACGGCGGCGCACCAGCCGCGCCCGCATGCTGCGGGCGAGCCGGCGCGCGAGCGCATGCGCCTCCTCGATGTCGCGGGGATCGACGATGCGGCGGAAATCGGCGACCGCCAGTGCCTCGGCACGGGATGCTCCCTCGCGGCGGCCTCGTCCGTCTGCCGGATTATCGTGCTCGGGACCGTCGCGGCGCTCGACATGGTCGGGCGTTCCCGCTTGCGCCGCTGCTGCGGCTTCGGCCAGGCGGCGCAGCGACGCGCGACTTTCGCCCGCCGCGCCGGATATCTTTTGAACGCGCCGCATGCCGCGCCCGAGCCAGAAGGCATCGAACAGGCCGTCGAAGCGCTCCCAGTCGGACCGCGTGGCGCATAACAGCGATCGCAGCGCCGGCTTGAGTCGGGAAGGACGCCGCACCGCCGGCGATGCCAGCACCGCCAGTGCATCGCGTGTCTCCGCCAACCCGAGCACGAAACCGTTGTCACGCAGCGTGCGAACGAAGCCGGCCAGCCGCCGGCGCGTTCCGGGGCCGATCGTCACAGCTTTGTAGTCCGCGGGGTTCGACATCGTCATTTCCCCTAGGCGACCTTGCCGAGCAGACGCTCGGTCACCTCGCGCGACAGCCGCGCGCGGTCCTCGTGGGTCTTGATGAGGCAGATCAGCGTGTCGTGGACCGTCTCGGGCTCGCCGCGCAGGTCGTGAAGTTCGAGACCCGCGAGCGTCGCCGCCCAGTCGAGGGTCTCGGCGACGCCCGGAACCTTACGCAAATCCTCTTTGCGGATCGCCGCAACCATGCGGGCGATCTGTATGGCCAGCGCGGTGTCGATGCCGGGCATTCTTGTGAGGATGATGCGGGCCTCGCGGTCGATGTCGGGAAAGTCGACATAGTGATAGAGACAGCGCCGCCGCAATGCGTCGGACAACTCGCGGGTCGCGTTCGAGGTGAGCACGACGCGCGGGATCGAACGCGCCGTCACGGTTCCGAGCTCTGGAATGCTGACCTGGAAATCCGACAGCAATTCGAGCAGAAACGCTTCGAACTCCTCGTCGGCACGGTCTACCTCGTCCACCAGCAGGACCGGCGGATGCTCGCGCCTAATCGCCGCGAGCAGCGGGCGCTCCAGCAGATATTTTTCCGAGAAGATGTGCTCCTCGATGGCGTCGGCGTCCTCGCCGGCGCCCTCGCTCGCCTTGATGGCGAGGAGCTGGCGCTGATAGTTCCATTCATAGAGAGCGGCGTTCTGGTCGAGCCCCTCGTAGCACTGCAGGCGGATCAGCTCGGCGCCGTGCACCTGGGCGAGCGCCTTGGCGACCTCGGTCTTGCCGACGCCGGCTTCGCCCTCCAGCAGCAGCGGACGGCGGAGAAAATCCATCAGCCAGAGCGCGGTCGCGAGATCGCGGTCGGCCACGTAGCCGGCACCGGCGAGGCGATCGGAAATCTGGTCACGGTTCAGCGTCATGAATCTTCATATATTGGCGAATCCGGTCGAGGCCATCGTTCCACGGGCGGGCGAGGCGCGGCCGGTTGCCTCGGCGAGAGCGCGCCAATTCGTCGCCTCTCTCCGCCGGTGGAAGGATGCAGCCGGTCACGGTCCGCGGTGCCGTCAGCCATGCAGCCCGAGCTTTTCCGCGGCCGTCCACGTCCGCCAATTGTCATGCGGCATGGCGATATGGGTCGAGCCGAGGAACTTGAACGCGTCATTGACCGCGTTGGCGAAGCACGGCACGCCGCCGACATTTGGGCTCTCGCCGACGCCCTTGGCGCCGATCGGGTGATGGGGCGATGGCGTGGTGGTCCAGTCGGTCTCCCATTTCGGCGTCTCGACGGCAGTCGGGAGGAAATAGTCCATCAGCGACGGTCCGGTCACGTTGCCGGCCTCGTCGTAGCGGATTTCCTGGCCCATGGCGATGCCGAACGCCTCGGTGAGGCCGCCATGGATCTGACCCTCGATGATCATCGGGTTGATGCGCGTGCCGCAGTCGTCGAGCGCATAGAAGCGGCGCACCTTGGTCTCGCCGGTGTCGACGTCGACGTCGACCACGCAGATATAGGCGCCGAACGGATAGGTCATGTTCGGTGGGTCGTAGTAGCTCACCGCCTCCAGTCCGGGCTCCATGCCGGGCGGCACGCGGTTGTAGGCTGCCCAGGCGATCTCCTTCATGGTCTTGAACTGTTCAGGATTCCCCTTGACGCGGAAGCGGTCGATGTCCCATTCGAGATCATCATCGTGCACCTCCAGCATGAAGGCGGCGATCATCTGCGCCTTGGCGCGGATCTTGCGCGCCGCCATCGCGGTCGCAGCCCCCGACACCGGCGTCGAGCGCGACCCGTAGGTGCCGAGACCGTAGGGCGCGGTGTCGGTGTTGCCCTCCTCGACCGCGATGTCGTCGGCCGGCAGGCCGAGCTCGCTGGCGATGATCTGCGCATAGGTGGTCTCGTGGCCCTGGCCCTGCGACTTGGTGCCGAGCCGCGCAATGACGGCGCCGGTCGGATGGATGCGGATTTCTGCCGAATCGAACATCGCGATGCCGAGAATGTCGCAATTGCGCGATGGCCCGGCGCCGACGATCTCGGTGAAGAAGGCGACGCCAATGCCCATGAGCTCGCGCGTCTCGCCGCGGCGGAACGCCTCTTGCCGTGCCTTCTGCTCGGCACGTAGCTTGTCGTAACCGACCGCGTCCATCACCTTGCGCATGGCGGTGTGGTAGTCGCCGGAATCGTATTCCCAGCCGAGCGCCGATTGATACGGGAACTGCTCGCGGCGCACGAAGTTCTTCAGCCTGAGCTCGGCCGGGTCCATGCCGAGCTTCTGCGCCAGGATGTCCATGGCGCGCTCGATGCAGTAGGCCGCCTCGGTGACGCGGAACGAGCAGCGATAGGCGACGCCGCCCGGCGCTTTGTTGGAATAGACGCCGTCGACGCTCACATGGGCGGCAGGAAAATCGTAGGACCCGGTCACGATGTTGAAGAAGCCGGCCGGCCATTTGGACGGGTCCGCGCAGGCGTCGAACGCGCCGTGATCGGCGATGGTGTAGACCCGCAGCCCCGTCACCGTGCCGTCCCGGGTCGCGGCGATCTCGGTTTGCATGTGGTAATCACGAGCGAACGCCGTCGCGGAAAGGTTTTCGATGCGGTCCTCGACCCATTTGACCGGACGCCCGGTCACGATTGAAGCGACCACCGAGCAGATATAGCCCGGATAGGCGCCGACCTTATTGCCGAAGCCGCCGCCGATGTCCGGCGCGATCACGTGAATCTTGTGCTCGGGGATTTTCGAGATCAGCGACGCTACTGTGCGGATCACGTGGGGCGCCTGGAACGTGCCCCATAGTGTCAACTCGCCCCTGACCTTGTCGAACGACGCCACGCACTGGCAGGTCTCCAGCGGGCAGGGGTGCACCCGCTGATACACGATGTGCTCCTTGATCGAGACCTCGGCCTTCTTGAAGGCCATGTCGGTCGCTTCGCGGTCGCCGATCTCCCAGTTGAAGACGTGATTGTGGTGCTTGCGCTTGCCATGCGCCCCATCAGTCTTGTCCTTGAGGTCCTCGCGCAGCACAGGCGCGTCCGCGGCCATCGCCTTGAGTGGGTCGACCAGAACGGGAAGCGCCTCGTACTCGACTTCGACGAGCTCGACCGCATCGGCCGCGATGTAGCGCTCCTCGGCGATGACGAAGGCGACCTCCTGGTTCTGAAACAGCACCTTCTCCTCGGCCAGCACCGCCTGCACGTCGCCCGCCAGCGTCGGCATGTAGTGCAGATTGAGGGGCTTCAAGTCGGCCGCGGTCAGCACCGCGACCACGCCGGGCAGCGCCTTTGCCTTGCTGGCGTCGATGTTTTTGATGCGGGCGTGGCCGTAGGGCGTGCGCACGAAATCGCCGTAGAGCATGCCGGGCAGCTTCAGGTCGTCGACATAATTGCCCTTGCCCTGGGTGAAGCGGATATCCTCGACGCGTTTGCGCTTGCAGCCCAATCCCTGCAGGCGCTCGGTGCGTTGCTCGGCGGTCAGCGTCGTCTCGTTCATTCTGCGGCCTCCCGGAACGGCACGCCATTGATCTTGGCGGCGGCATATTGGATCGCCTTGACGATGTTCTGATATCCGGTGCAGCGGCAGAGGTTCCCGGCGATGCCGGCGCGGATGTCCTCCTCGCTCGGCGCCGGGATTTCCTGCAGCAGCCGGTAGGCGCGCATGATCATGCCGGGGGTACAGAACCCGCATTGCAGCCCATGCATCTCGCGGAACGCTTCCTGCAGCACATGCAGTGTGCCGTCCGGAGACGCCATGCCTTCGATGGTGAGGATATCGGCACCTTCGGCCTGCACCGCGAACACCGTGCAGGATTTGACCGACTTGCCGTCGAGATCGACCGTGCAGGCGCCGCAGTGGCTGGTGTCGCAGCCGATATGCGGACCGGTGAGGTTCAACTGCTCGCGCAGGAAATGGATCAGCAAGGTGCGCGGCTCGACCAGCGCCTCGACCGGTTTGCCGTTGACCTTCATGGTGACATGAGATTTGGCCATGGTGATCTCCCGTCAGGCGGCGTGTGCGGCCGCACGCGCAAGCGCGCGCGCCAGCATTACGCCCGCCATCTTGGTGCGGTAGGCGGCCGGCCCGCGATTGTCGGTGGCCGGCGCGGTGATCGCCTCGGCGGCGGCGACGGCCTGCTTCACGGCCGCCGGCTCCAGCGTCGAGCCGACCAGGAGTCTCGCGGCCTCCTCGGCCCATAGCGGGGTTTCGGCGACGTTGGTGAGGCCGATCGAGCACGTCGCGATTCTGTCGCCGGCCTTGGTGAGCACCACGGCCGCGGCGGCAGTCGCATAGTCGCCGACCTTGCGCTTGAGCTTCTGATAGGCGTAGCCGTGCCCGGCCGCGGGAACGGGAATACGGATACGAGACAGGATTTCGCCCGGCTCGAGCGCGGTGAAATAGGCGCCCTGGTAAAATTCGCGCGCCGCGATGCGCCGCTCGCCGGCCTTGCCGACCGCATGATAGACAGCGTTGAGGCACATCATCACGGCCGGCATGTCGTTGCCGGGATCGCCGTTCGCCACATTGCCGCCTAGCGTGCCGACATAGCGCACCTGCGGGTCCGCGATGACCAGCGAGGTTTCCCGCAGGATCGGAATTTTGGTCCCGAGAAGGGCATTGGCGATCAGCTCGTGCTGGGTCGTCATGGCGCCGATCACGAGGTCGCCGCCGTCGGCTTGCACCCCTTTGAGGTCGGCGATGTCGCCGAGATCGACCAGATGTTCGGGCGTTGCGAGGCGCAGCTTCATCATCGGGACGAGGCTGTGGCCACCGGCCAGCGGTCGCGCTTCCTCGCCGAGATCGAACAGAAGCGCCACGGCTTCGTTAAGCGTCTTGGGACGATGATACGCAAAGGCTCCAGGAATCACAGGCACCTCCCGGGTTCCCGGCGCCCCTGCGATCGGCACCGGTTTGGACGAAAATCTCCCGCTGATTGCAGCGCAGCGGCAAATTAACGTTCACCACCGGCCCTCCAAGTTCACGAAGTGCGGCCGGCCTGCACGAACTGCGTCAGCACTGCTGCCGCATCGCCACACAGGGGCCGCTCCGCACGCTGCGGGCCAGGAGTTATTGCATCGCGATAGAACGGCCGGTCCTATTTCAGGACAGGGCTTCGCGCGTCTTCTCGCCGAGACGCGTCTTGAGCCAGCCGAAACGGCTGCGGCTGACCGGGACCGTGTAGCGTTCTTCCGCCGCGAGCTCGACCAAGCCATGGTCGCCGGCCCGCCTGAGCCCGACGATGCGGTCGATGTTGACGATGTGACTGCGGTGCACGCGGGTGAAACGGACATCAAGTCGCGACTCGACGTCACTGATTGCCAGCGGACAGAACAACTTGGTGCGGCCATCGAATAAATAGGTGTAATGCGAGTTGGCGTGGACGGCGACAACGTCATCGACGGCAACAAAATACGTGGCGCCATCCCGCTCGACCGGTAGGTGGCGCGCGGTCCGGCGTGGCGGAGCGCCGACGCCGCCAAGCGGCCCATAGCTGCCCTGCCCCATTTCGGGGGCCGGTAATGGCGGCACCGGTTGCGGCGGCGACGGCGCGCGTTCAGCGGTGTCCGGCGACGGCGGAGCCGGCACGCTGGCCTGCGCGGGCATGCTGGAGCGATCCGGGACCAGCGCGAGAAGGAAAATCGCCGACACCAGGAACGCCACCACGGCCACCACAATGGCGAGCACATCGGGCGACAGAGCGGGGGCGCTCGACGGCTCGGTGATGTGGGGAAAAACCTTTATTCCCGCCATGGCGGTGTAGTGCATGCCTGTGACCGCTGCCCCGAAAACCGTCGCCGACAGCAGCAGTGGCGGTCGTTCGCTGCGTCCGCCCGCGAGCCAAAGCGCTAATCCGCAGGCCGCGATCGCAATTGCGACGCTGGCGACCACGTAGCCGACGGCGTGCTCCATATGGGCGCTGGCATGCAGCGCAGCCATTCCGATGTAGTGCATCGTCGCGATGCCGCCGCCCATGAAGCACGCCGCGGTCGCGAGCCGGACCGCGGTGAGGGGCCCGGCGCTCGCCGCAAACACGCCAGCGCCGATGACGATGACGCAGACCAAGAACGACAGCAGCGTCGGAAATACCAGATAGTCCACCGGGAACGGGAGGCGCGCTGCGAGCATGCCGACAAAATGCATCGCCCAGATCGCGACAGCCAGCGAACTTGCACCGCCGGCGAGTAGCAAGCGCCGGCGAAGTTCGGCCGCCGCCCCTATTTGGACGGCCAGATTCAGCCCAACATAGGCGCCCTGGATCGCAACGACCAGCGAAAGCGCAACAAGCCAGGGCTCGTGCGTAACGGGCATCGCATTGTTCCCTGCCCTACGGCGCTCGTGCAACAACTCCGGATTGGAAAGCTTCCGGTATCGCCAGCGGCTGGCCGCACCGCCGCGAATTCGCCCGCGGAACCATCTCCAAGTCCGGCTCGCAGCTCTCGAACAAATCTACACCTGTTATCGGGGTGCCCAAAAGAGGGCAGTTTTGTCTTTTGCGGACCAGAACGGTCAGGCCGCGTTGCTTGGTGCCGCCGCCGCGGGATCGCGATTGCGGGCGCTGAACGCGGCTGATACGAGCCGTGCGATGCGCATCGCCGCTACTCTCATCCTGACACCGAGCTATAACAACGCCGTGGCTGGTGCGACCACGCTGAACGTGGCCGGGGGAATGAGCGGTTTCGCGCTCGGGCTTGCTCCCGATCTTGCGCTGGCAGGCTTTACCGCACAGGACGACGCGATCGAGGAAGCGCTGAGCAGCCTCGTTGGCGACGGCTTCGAGCCTGCCGGCTTGCTCGATCATTCAGGCCGGTATTCTTGCATATTGGAGGCGCGCAGCTCGGATGTCCGATAGTAGCCCAGTTTGCCGCCCAGCAAAGCGAAGTGCCCGAGTCCGACAGGGCGCGCCCGAAGGGGTTCGAACTCCTGCCCCCCAGATTCGTAGTCTGATTTCACAATCCGGCCATGCGAGGAAGGTGTCCGAGGTCACAAAGCCGGCACTTCAACTGAACGCAGCAAATGAATATCGGCTCGCATCAATGCGCAGCATGAAGGCCCAGTGGCGTTCGGCGTTTCTTAGTCGGTGCCGCCGTCTTGTTCGATCTGGTGCGAACCGACGAACCGCGACGCAAGAAAGCCGATGAAGGTCCTGGTCTTCGCTGATAGATGGCGGGCGTGAGGATAGACAGCGTGCACGGCTGTCTCTGGCGTCGCGTATTCGGGCAACAGCCGGATCAGGCGGCCGGCCTTTAAATCGTCCTCAACGAGGTAGTCGGGCGCAATGGCTACTCCCCCACCCCTGAGGACAAGCGCCAGCAGCACGTCGCCGCTGTTCGCCAGAAAGCGCCCGGAGATGCGGACGACGTCTTGCTTGCCGTCTCGATCGACAAAGTTCCACACGCCGTGTGGCGTGGCATACGTGTAGACAAGACAATTGTGCCTGATGAGGTCGTGCGGCGTTCGCGGAGCGCCATTCGCTTCCAGATAGCCGGGCGATGCGCATAGAATCGTCGCGAGGGTACACAATTTTCGTGCGATCAAACTCGAATCGGCCAGATGCCCGAGGCGAATCGCGAGGTCGAAGCGTTTTTCGACCAAATCCAAATAAGGATCGTCGAGACTCAACTCGATCGAGACGTCGGGATACGAGACGAGATAATCGGCGATTGCGGGCGCGAGCTGACGCGTTCCAAAGGACACCGGGGCGGTCACTCTCAGCAAACCACGCGGTACTGATTGCGATTCGCCGGCGGCAACCTCCGCCTCCTCCAGTTCGGAGAGAATACGCAGGCAGCGCTCGTAGAAATTCTGCCCGACTTCGGTCGCGCTTACGCGGCGCGTCGTGCGATTGATCAGCCGCACGCCAAGTCGCTCCTCTAGCGTTTGAACATGCGCGGTGACCATCGCTGGCGACATTCCGAAGTG
>Ga0257161_1000458_pt1 | contig 10149 bp, 10 predicted proteins | sample NR01A_FD_185954 | JGI IMG/M metagenome (GOLD analysis project Ga0257161, IMG submission 185954) | Soil microbial communities from H.J. Andrews Experimental Forest, Oregon, United States - NR-01-A | ecosystem: Environmental > Terrestrial > Soil > Temperate forest > Bulk soil | place: USA: Oregon... | reverse complement strand
TTCTGATTTCGCCGCATCGATGGTGTCGGCGTGCCCGCTGCTCTGGGGCATTACCTGCAGAAACCAGCGCCACTTGACGCCCGCCGGCAGCTTCTCGCGGTACATGCGACCGATCCGGGTCTCATCCTCAAGGACAGCGTAGTCGGCTCCTAGCGGCTAGTCCGAAATAACGCATGGCCATTCAGCGCGGCGCGTTCCCGCCGATCGTTCCGAGAATCAGCGGACCGGTGGCGTTCGCGACGACCCTGACCGCGACGGCTTATCAGCAGTACCTTGTGCCTGGAGCTTGCTAATCTCGGTGGCAAGCTTGTCGAGGCTTTGCCGCGCCGCGACGAGAGCGAGCGACGTCGCTTTGAGCCGCTCGCGAGAAGTGTCAGCGGGCGCGGCCGCTGGTGCCAACCAGCCTAGGTGTGGCGACCAGCCAGCGATCGCCTTTCTGGCCGCGCCGCCGTAGGACTGGTGATCTTGCCTTGGCACGAGAGGTTGCCGCGAGGGTTACGGTAGACATCGAATTCCTGCTGATCAGCGGGGATCTCGATACCAGTCTCGTCATCCCGCTGGTGAGTTTTTCGAGAGGCATGGTGTTTACTGCCCGGGCGATCGACCGTGTCGAGCGTCCTTCTGCAGCCAACAAGATGATCCGCGAGCGAAAAACGTCGCGCTGTTCCGTCGTGGGGGCTCGCACCCGCGCCTCAAGCGCCGCACGATCCTCCGGCGTCAGCCGGACTTCCGCAGCTTGGGAATCATCCTAATGTTGAATCATGAATCAGCTTTCGGCGAAACTGGGTACTAGTGCTACGACCTTGGCGCCGTAGCTATCCCGCTTCGCACGTTTCCACTAATCGCTTAAGGCTCGCGCAGAGTTTGCTCTCTTTATCAATAAAGCCCGCGATTGCCATAAAGTGATTCGCTTCAGGCTGTTCAAATGACCAGCCCCTGAGTCCCGCGGCCTTCCAGGCGTGCAGATAGTCTGCCGAGTGTCGTCGAAGCTCGGAACTCTCAGCGCCACCCACACTTACAAACAACGGTGGCGCGCGATCCGGCAGGCGAAGAAGTGGGCTCTGAGTTTGAACGATGTCTTCGGTGAGCTGCAGCTTGGGCTGCAGCCAAGAAAATCGAAGCGGCCGCAAATCAAACAGCCCACTGATTGCAAAACCTCCTCGGATCACGTCGCGTGGCAACCCATAATCCTCCATCCATCGGGTGTGCAGCAGCATCGCAACCTGGTGGCCGCCAGCGGAATGTCCGGCCACGTATATCCTGCGCCGACTACCGCTGAACGTTTTGCTCGAACGCTGAACCCAGGCGATCGCCGCCCGGCTCTGACGCGTGATTTCGGGCAGCGTGACCTTCGGACAAAGTGCGTAATTAGTTATCACCACCGTGAAGCCGAGCGCGACCGGTCCCCGCGCAACCCAGCTGAATTCTTTACTGCTGTTCGAACGCCAGTACCCGCCGTGGATAAAAACGAGAATAGGCGCGTCGGGATCTTGAGCCGGAAAGATGTCGAGTGTCTCTTCGACCGTCGGTCCGAATGGCACGTCGAGAAGGCACTCAAGTTCGTCGCGTGCCTTCTTGCTTTCATTGATGTTGAACTCGGCGTACCGTTGAAAGTCGGGCACCGACTTCTCAACGTCGTATTCCTTGTCGATTTCCTCCTGAGTGGCGAACTGTCGGTAGAGCATCATAACTCCTCCAATAGACGATGAGCAGGTAGACCCGGATGCCGGCACAAAGCTGGAGCCGGACGTTCGAGGCTTTGATCCTGCGGACTTCATTCTGCCACTCGAACTCTACGCCGGTGACGGCGTTGCCCTCGATGGTCAAGCGATTAACGTAGGCGCCAGTCAACACGGTCAGGTTGGCCTGATCCATCACCGGATAGAGGTAGCTGGAGGGAATGTTCAGCCGGCGGCCGTCGCGGATACGCACATTGGTGATCGCCGCGCCGCCCGAACCTTCCTGCATGACGCCGTTGTGGTCGGCGAAGGTCGGGATGCCCAGGGACTCTGCGGCCCTGAGGAAGGCCGGCGCAATGGAGCTTGGATTGGGAGCGGGCTGAACGAAGACCTCGCCGCCGCTACCGCGCCGTTGTGGACGGCAGCGTCCTCGCCGTCAAGATTGCGCAGCAGGTGGATGGACCGGTGAAAGTCGTCTGGAGCCGCGAGGAGGACATCCAACATGACATGTACCGACCTTACTACTACGACCGGCTGTCCGCTGGGCTCGATGCGGAAGGCATGCCGGTGGCCTGGACCCACCGTACCTCTGGCTCGTCGGTCATGGCGCGCTATGACCCGCCGCTCTTCCAAAGGCCGGACCCGGTGGCTCGACCCGGGCTACGGTTGCTTTGTGCCTTCGATAGGATACTTGCCCCGGTTCCCGCCGCGTGCGGCGCGGAGATTGGATGGACTTTTCTCCGCATTACGTGCGGAGATTATCATTGACTGTGCGGCGAAAAAACGGCATAATCTCCGTAGAAAGTGCGGAGAATGGCGACCTATATTCATCAATCGAAGGACTGGCCCCGGTTCAGCTGGAGCGAGAAGGCCCTCGCGAAAGCGCTCGGCGCTGTGCGCCACAAGCAGGGGCGGCTGATCGGGCGGATGGAAGCACTGGGCTTCAATTTCCGCGCCGAGGCCAGCCTTCAGACCCTCACCGAAGAGGCGGTCAAGTCAAGCGAGATCGAGGGCGAGGTGCTCGACCGCGCGCAGGTGCGCTCCTCGATCGCGCGCCGTCTCGGAATGGATATCGGCGCGCTTGCTCCTGCCGATCGCCACGTCGACGGCGTCGTCGAAATGATCCTCGACGCCACGGAACGCTATGACGCTCCACTGACGGCGGAACGATTGTTCGCCTGGCACGCTGCCTTGTTTCCGACCGGATATAGCGGCATGGCCAAAATCACCGTTGGGGCATGGCGCGATGATCGATCCGATCCCATGCAGGTTGTCTCAGGCCCCATGGGACGCGAGCGCGTGCACTATCAGGCGCCGGCGGCCAAGCGCCTCAAAAAGGAAATGAAGGCTTTCCTCGATTGGTTCAACGGCGACGACGCGATCGATCCGGTGCTCAAGGCCGGAGTCGCCCACCTGTGGTTCGTGACCATCCATCCGTTCGAGGACGGCAATGGCCGTATTGCCCGTGCCATTGCGGATCAGGCGCTCGCGCGCTCGGAACATAGCGCGCAGCGCTTCTACAGCATGTCGGCTCAAATCCGGCAGGAGCGCAAGGACTACTACGACATCCTCGAAGCGACCCAGAAGGCCGGCCTCGACATCACGCCCTGGCTCGCATGGTTTCTCGGCTGCCTGGACCGCGCGTTCGACGGTGCAGAGACGATGTTGGGAGCCGTGCTCAAGAAAGCACGTTTCTGGGAGAGGTACGCCGGCGCCGGTTTCAACGACCGGCAGCGCATCGTCATCAATCGGCTGCTCGACGGGTTCGAAGGCAAGCTCACCTCGTCCAAATGGGCGACACTTGCCAAATGCTCGCAGGACACCGCGCTGCGCGACATCGACGATCTCATCCGCCGCGGCGTCCTGACGAAGGACGCGGCGGGTGGACGCAGCACGAGCTATTCGCTGGCGGAGATTGTGTGATGATCAGACCCGAATTGACGGAAGCAAGCGTAGCCCGGATTGAACGAAGTGAAATCCGGGACGGAACTCGACGTGTGGCAATGCCGGTCTCGGGTTTCGCTGCGCTCGACCCGGGCTTGCTCCGGGTCCGGCGAGATCGGCCAACAAATCGGCCAAATTGGTTGGCGCATGATGAATTTCTCTTTTATACTCATGGCGTTATGTCAAACAGAAATCGGCCAAAACTGGCTTGAATATCGAAAGCGTTCAGCAAGCGTAGCCCGGATTGAACGAAGTGAAATCCGGGACGGTGCTCGACATGTGGCAACGCCGATCCCGGGTTTCGCTGCGCTCAACCCGGGCTACGCTTGCTGGAGATATCCGAGAGCTTCGCGGGCCGGGCGGTCGTTCGCGGCCGACGTGGCGCTGCCGTGAAGCGTGAAAACGAACGTCGTGCTAGATAAGGTCAACATGAATACAGATGTGAAACACGTACTGTCGCGGGTCGCGCATTGGCCCGAGGACGATCAGGATGAGCTCGCGCAGATCGCCCTCGAAATCGAGGCGCGACGGCACGGTGTCTATCACGCGACACCCGAGGAGCTCCAAGCGATCGACGAGGCGCTTGCGGCCGTAGCCTGCGGCGAGATCGCATCCGACGAGGAAGTAGAGGCCGTTTTTGCCAAACATCGGCGGGCATGAAGGTTCGGTTCTCAAGGCTCGCGCTCGCGGCGGCGTGCTCGACCTCATAGCGCTCGCGGAATCGCCGCAATTGAGTCGATGTTTTAATGAAAGGCCGAGGGAGCGAATTGGCATATCCCGGATTGGGAGCGAATCGATATATACCGGATTGCATTAAAAATCATTCGAAGAGGCGCCTAAGCCATGGCAGTATCACTGGTCAATATTACTGCTGAAGAAGCTTCAAAGCTTTTGAGCAGGCGAGAAGGTCACTTCTTTGACTTCAAGCGCATCGCGGTCACACCAGCGAAGTTAACAAGAACTCTGTCTGGATTTGCGAATTCTGACGGCGGCGAACTTTTATTGGGTGTTGCTGAGGATAAATCGACGAACATAATGGTGTGGGACGGATTCGCGCGAGAGGAAGACGCGAACGCGCATATTCAGGTGTTTGAATCGTTCTTTCCGAGCAGCGCATATTTTAGGTATCAGTTTTTGAAAGGCGCAGGATTGGTAGGGATCGTTCTGCATTGCGAAATCTTCAAGACTCCTGATTTACGTCCAGCTTCAGATGGAATTAATTATATTCGACGAGGAGCACAAAACCTTCCGCAAACGACGAACGAGCAGATTACACGGCTGAAATACGATAAAGGTCTGTCATCGTATGAAGATGTCTTATTAAATGTGGATATTTCAGAGATTGCAAATTCAACACAGATAATAAAATTTATGATCGAAGTCGTGCCGCTAGCCGAGCCCGAGAAGTGGCTTGCCAAACAGCAGTTGATTGTTAATGATAAGCCCTCTGTTGCAGGAGCTATACTATTTTCTGATGAGCCGCAAGTCTACCTTCCGAAATCGGGAATTAAACTTTACCGCTATCGGACATCTGGCGACGCCACCAGGGAGACACTGGATTCTGATCCAATAACCTTAGAAGGATCAGCATACGACATGATATTTGAAGCTGTTCGTCGAACTGCAGAACTCGCCGAATCGATCAAGATCATGGGGGTTGCAGGCCTCGAATCGATTGTTTATCCGCGCGAGGCAATACACGAAATTGTTACCAATGCCGTGCTCCATCGCGACTACAGTATAAACGATGATATACATGTTCGCGTTTTCGACAACCGCGTTGAGGTAAAAAGTCCCGGAGGATTGCCGGGTCATGTCACTGTTGCGAATGTTCTGGACGAACGGTTCGCCCGAAACCCCAAGATGGTTCGTATAATCAACAAGTTTCCGAACGCGCCAAATAAAGACGTTGGCGAGGGACTGAATACGGCGTTCGAGGCCATGCGGGAATAAGACTCAAGGACCCAGTAGTTGAGCAGAAGGAAAACAGCGTTTGGGTGACGTTGAGACATGAGAAACTCGCAACTCCCGAAGAAAAAATTATCGAGTTTCTAGGGCACAACGAGGAGATCAACAATTCCAAAGCGCGTGAAATAACGTTCATCGGCTCAGAGAATGCTGTGAAGCGTATCTTTAACAAGATGATTGGCGCCGGAATGATCAAAAAGATCCCGGGGCGTCCGCTCGCAAAGACAGGATACCGTCGCGGAAGAAATTTCCCAAAAGAATCGAACTGATGGCAACGCTTCGTAGGATTTACGAACGCGTGTGATGTGAATGGAAACGCGAGCAAAGCGGAATATTTGCGCAGCAGGATGTTGGTATCAACGAGAACGCTCATCTAACCCCCGAGGGTCATAGAAGCTCTCGCGGCTGGCGGCTTCGTCCGAAAGCGGCGGCGTGTGCGGCAGGCCCTTGGCTGATTCCCGCCACAGCCGGGCACGCTCGCCCGGCGACAGCGACGCCGCTCTGCGCGGCGGCACCTGTTCTTCAAGCAGATGTTTCAAGTAATCCGGCAACGCCATCCCTTGCTCTGCCGCAAGAGCGGCAAGGCCGGCTTCGATTTCCGGAGGCAATTCAATTGTAATGGTCATAGTCCCTCCCCACCGAACACCCGCAGATATCGTGCAATCTCCTCCGGTGTTTCGGTCGCCTTTTACGGATTGTCGGAGAGCTTCACGGCCGGCCGTTGGAGGCCGCAACCTTGCGGACCGGCGAGACGACGCAGAGGCCGAATGGATGCGGCCCCTCCCGGCAGGAGTCACGCTACGTGAGGATTGAAGATGATCCGCCCAGCCGCGCCTGTTTTCCGGTGTGGCCGGGTGGTGATTTCGACATCCTGGTCGAATGCCGTCAGCATTCGCATCAGCCGCGCGACCGAATATCCCCGGTAGTGGCCACGCAGGATGTTCGACAGGTCGGGCTGCTTGATACCGAGCAGCTTGGCCGCGTCGATCTGCGACAGTTTTCGTTCTTTTACCAGGCGGCCCAGCTGAATGACCAGCGCAGCTTTCAGTTGATGCTCGTCGGCATTGGGGAGGCCGAGGTCGGCAAAGATGTTGCCGCTGCCGATGTCGTGCGCCGGCAAAGTTTTCTTGCTCATGCTCAGGTTCCCTTGGTTGCTTTGTGGATGGTTTCGGCCTCGCGCAGTCGCTGCCGCACCAGATCAAGGTGTCGCTGTGGTGTGGCGATTCCCTTGCTCGATTTCTTCTGGAACGCGTGGAGGACGTACAAGACGCCCGCGAAGCGCACCGTGTAGATGGCGCGATAGGTATCGCCGTCGAAATTATCGCGAATCTCCAGCACACCACTGCCGAAGCCTTTGAGGGGCTTGGCGCTGACGGGGTGGTCCCCGAGTTGCACCTCGAAAAGAGCTTGTCCGATCTCCTGCCTGACTTTCCCCGGAAATGCCCGCAGGTCCTTCCGGCTGGAACCGACGAAGACGGCCGGCTTGATCGCGCGCAGTAGATCATTCACGGTGCTATAGTAATATCACTATAAAGAGGTGTCAACGATCTCGCGACACGATCTCGCGCACCCCCCTCACACCACGACCTCCCGCTCCACCCTGCCCTCCCCGCCGAACACTCGCAGATAGCGCGCGATTTCCTCCGGCGTTCCGGTCGCCTTTTGCGGATTGTCCGAGAGCTTCACCGCCGGACGGCCGTTGGCGACGGTGACCTTGCAGACCAGCGAGATGGCGCGCAGGCCGTCGTCGGGTTGCGGGGCGCAGCCGTCGAAATCGTTGGTGAGGTTGGTGCCCCAGCCGAAGCTCATGCGCGCCTTGCCGTCGAAATGCCGGTAGGTCGCCGCGATGGTGTCGGCGTCGAGCGCGTCGGAAAACACCAGGAGCTTGTCGCGCGGGTCGCGGCCCTTGTGTTTCCACCACGCGATGATCTCCTCCCCGCCCGGCACCGGCGGCGCGGAATCCGGGCGGAAGCCGGTCCAGTCGGCGATCCAGTCCGGCGCGTCGCGCAGGAACGCGGTGGTGCCGAAGGTGTCGGGCAGCACGATCAGGAGATTGCCGGCGTAGTAGCGCTGCCAGTCGCGCAGCACCTGGTAAGGGGCGCGCCGAAGCTCCTCGTCGTCGCGGGCGAGCGCCGCCAGCACCATGGGCAATTCATGGGCGTTGGTGCCGATCGCCTCGAGATCGTGGTCCATGGCGAGCAGCACGTTGCTGGTGCCGATGAAGGCCGGCCCAAGCCCCTCCTTGAGCGCCTCCACGCACCAGCGCTGCCACAGGAAGCCGTGCCGCCGCCGCGTGCCGAAATCCGAAATGCGCAGGCCCGGCAATTGGCGTAGCTGCTCCACCTTCGTCCACAGCTTGGCCTTGGCGCGGGCATAGAGCACATCGAGGGTGAAGCGGCCATAGTGCCGCAGCGCCGCGCGCGAGCGCAACTCGTTGATGATGGCAAGCGCCGGAATTTCCCACATGGTGGTGTGGGTCCAGGGCCCCTTGAAGTGCAGCTCGTATTGCCCGTCGGCGCGGGTGAGCTCGTATTCGGGTAGCTGGAAATCCGCGAGCCAGGCGAGGAACTTCGCATCGAAGATATGGGCGCGGCCGTAGAAGCTGTTGCCGGCGAGCCAGATCATCTCTTTCTTGGTGAAGCGCAAAGTGCGGGCATGGTCGAGCTGGTCGCGCAATTGCTGCTCGTCGATCTCTTCGGCGACGCGCACCCGCGCGGTGCGGTTGATGAGCGAAAACGTCACCTCGACATCGCGGTAGAGGCCCCAGATCATCTGGAGCATCATCAGCTTGTAGAAATCGGTGTCGAGCAGGCTGCGAACGATCGGATCGAGCTTGAAAGTGTGATCGTAGACCCGCTTTGCGATGTCGGTCGAGATTGTCACGATGGCTGTCCTCCGCTGGTAGGCCAGCGCCCCAACGTCACACCTTTTCTATACCCTCCCCCGCAATCGAAATCGGCTGTTGCCGATTTCGATCCTTCTTCAAGTGCCGAAGTCGGGTAAACCCGACTTCGGTCGGGGAAGGGGAAGTTTGCTGCGCCCGGTTGCAAGAACCGAAGCAATTACATCGCGGCGAAGCCCAAAGGAACCCCTCACAACCCGAACACGTACAACACCGTGGCGTTGCGCTGCTCCTTGACTTCCGGCGAGTTGACCAGCGTGCGCCGGCCCGTGGCGTAGAGGCCGGACGCGATGGCGACGTATTGCCTGCCGTTGATCTCGAACGTCATCGGCGGGGCATTGAAGCCGGAGCCGACGTTGAGCTTCCAAAGCTCAGCAAGCGTGGCGTCGTCATAGGCCGCCACAGTTCCGTCGGTCAGGCCGACGAACACGAGGCCGCCGGCGGTCGCTAGCGTGCCGCTGACATTGGGATAGCGTAGGTGGACGCTTTTCCTGATCTCCCCCGTGATGGGGTCGAACGCCGTGAGGCTGCTTTCGAGGCGATCGGCGGTCGAACGCGTGCCGCCGTTCCAGCCTCGTTCTTTGGAGTGCATTTCGGTGTCGATCTTGACATCGTCGCATCCGGTCAATGCCGGCACATAGAGAAGCTTCGTTGTCGGGCTGTAGCTCGATGGCCAGTAGTTGTTGCCGCCGAGGATGGTCGGGCACACTTTCTTGACCGGATCGCTCGGGGTGTGAATGGCGACGCCGGAATAGGTCTGAATGTCCTTGGCCGGATCGTAGTCGAGCGGCTTGCCGGTCTTCTGGTCGATGCCCTTGGTCCAGTTGATGTTGTCCATGTAAGGCTTGGCACCGAGAATCTGGCCGTTGTTGCGGTCCATCGTATAGACGAAGCCGTTGCGGGCCGAATGCGTGATGAGCTTGCGCGGCTGGCCGGCGACTTCGCTGTCGATCAGGATGTGGGTGCCGGCCTCGTCGAAGTCCCACTGGTCGCCGGGCGTGTACTGAAAATACCAGTTCATCGCCCCGATGTCGGGATCCCAGGAGATGGCGCTGTTGGTGTAGAGGTTGTCACCGGGCCGATAGGTGGGATCGAACATCGGCACCGGGTTGCCGGTGCCCCAGATGGTCTGGTTGGTGTCGACGTCGTAGGTGCCGGTGACCCACACCGCGGCCCCGCCGGTCTGCCAGGCGTTGTTGGCGCCCTTCCAGGTCTCGCCGCCCGGTTCGCCCGGCGCCGGCACGGTGTATTTCAGCCACACACGCTTGCCGGTGGCGGCATCGAGCGCCGCGATCCAATCGCGGATGCCGGCGCCGCTGTTGGCAGCGCCGACGATGATCTTGTCCTTGATGGCCAGCGGCGCTGTCGTGATGACCACGCTCGCGATGTCCGGGAATGTGGTTTCCCACGCGACTTTGCCGGTCTCCTTGTCGGTGGCGATGACCCGCCCCGGCGTGTTGGCGGCCGTGATGACGAAATTGCCCCACAAGGCGGCGCCGCGGCTCTGGCGCTGCTGCTCCTGCTTGGGGTCCATGCGCCAGACGATACGGCCGGCGTCTCCCGAGGTGCCGTCGATCTTGTAGAGCACGCCCCAGGAATCCGTGATGTAGATGAAGCCGTCTTCCACCAGCGGTGTCGCCTCGTTGAACTCGTTGC
>Ga0257161_1000457_pt1 | contig 10161 bp, 14 predicted proteins | sample NR01A_FD_185954 | JGI IMG/M metagenome (GOLD analysis project Ga0257161, IMG submission 185954) | Soil microbial communities from H.J. Andrews Experimental Forest, Oregon, United States - NR-01-A | ecosystem: Environmental > Terrestrial > Soil > Temperate forest > Bulk soil | place: USA: Oregon... | reverse complement strand
CAAGCTGCAGGCGCAGGATATTCGCGACGCGCGGCCGGCATCCCGGCGTGCCGGCCAACGTTGATTTCACAACAAGCACCACAACGCAGAAGTCGCCAACGGTGCGCTGAAACTCGACCGTGCGAAAACGAAAGCATTTGATCAAGGCGAAAATAGCAGGCGACCCAAAGGCCGCCCCTTGCTTGCCGCTGCAGCCGCCGAGCTCAGCTGCCGCCCGCCCTGCCACCCGCCCGCCGCCGCTCTGCCGCTGGGCTGGCTTGCCAGCCGCGGCGGCTCGGGCGGCTGGCGGTTGCTACCTCACTCCAGCCGCTCGGATGTGCGCACCTGAACCGTTCGAGCGTGTCGGTGATGGCGTGGCTTCACCAATACACGATGCGGCAGCTGTGCCGGCTGCGGATGGTAATAGGGGCTCTCGACACAGTTTCCGCCGATGCCGGACATTGATGTCCTGCACTGCTCCCAACTCGTGTAATAGCAGGCCATGGCACCACCTGAGCCACTACCGGCACCGGGTAAGATCGCGCACCATGGATATGAATACGGTGATTGCGCGTTGCTGATTTGCGTTTCGCCCACCAAAGCAGCGGCAATGACAAAAAGCGCGATGATCGGCATGCGCATCATTGTTTCTCTCCCTGTCGTCGTTTTTGGGTGCCTTTCATATTAGCAGTTTTGCTGAGGGGGAACGAGCGCCGCCGACCCCCGGGCGAAACCATCAGCGCCAGCCCTTTACCGTGCGTTATTTCGAGAGGGCCGGCAGGGTAGTAAGTGGCCTGCCGAGACGAGGCTAATGAGCGGGCTTGCTAGGCGGGATGCTCATCAAGTTTGGGGTCAATTAGTTTCTTCGTCCTTCCCAGCCCTGGCCCTTACCTAAATCAGTGTGACAAATAGCAGTGCCCCGATCTGTGGCCCCCGCTATCTTGCTCGCGTGGCATGGCGCGGGGGCGCAGGCGTGCGGATCACAGACATCCTGCCTTTACTTACAGGCATCGCGGTCGGCGTCGCGCTGAACTGGGATCAAAGCCTCGGCGATCGGATTGTTGGTGGCTTACTCGGGGCACCCCTCGCGTTTGTGGTGTGGAGATGGCTCCATCGATAACGGGAGCGAGCACCACACGATCGAGAAGTACAGCGAGCGTTATCGAGACCCACACCGAAGGTCCGATTCCACGGTCCAACGGCAACTCTGAAGGCGCCGGACCTATGACCGGTGACGAACACCGAGCGCTCGCCCTACTGGCCGACTCCGGACGGAACGGCACGACCAATGCAATCCTCGCGGCCCACGGGTTCTAAGGCTGCGACCAGAGCGGCAAACCTGATGCCCCGACCGTGACGCTGAACAGACGCACGTACATCAGGATCTGCGGTCAGCGGTGGGGCGACATGCACCGTGACGCTCGGTTTGATTTCATTCTGATTTTCGCCCTGGGGAGCTTGTCCACCGGCAGCGGGTTTGCCGTCACGGTTGGATGCGCGGCCGTCACGCATTGCACCATGCTTGCGGGCTCGACGATATCGCTTCGACCGTAGCGCACTGGTCGGATCCGCTTTTGGGCGCTGCTGCGGTTCCGGTGTCGCGCCTGGGAACGGGCGCACGTTGTCGGTCGGGGTATCAGTATCAGATTGCATGTTCACCCCCTCCTGGACGAACACCTTGTCAGCGGTGTGCGTGTCTGGCACGCGAGTCGGTGTATGTCTCATTACAAGTCGTGCTCTTGGGGAAAAGGCCGGCCCCTGGGGAGAGGGTCGGCCCTTCTTGTCGTCATCGGGGGTTGAAGCCGCTGTCTTTGAGGGCGGATTGCAGCTTCTGGATCGCCGCCCACATCTCCTCGGCTTCGGCACCGCCGTCGTACCGGCTACCGAGGCGCTGGCAGTCGTCGAACCCTGTACGCTTCACGAACTGCGCCAGGGCGTGCCCCTGCTCGGGCGGAAGGTCGAGGACGATCTTCTTCATCGGCCGCCCGCCACCAGGTCGAGGTAGGAGGGCTCGATAGCTTCGCCCTGCCGCCGTCGATCGAGAAACGCTGGCACGCCATCGCGCTCGGTCTGGTCGAGTTGCTTGGGCGGCGCGAGGTCGCCCGGGAGTTCGTCGTTCATGGGGTGCAGGCTGCGATTGAGCGCCCTGGCGGCCTCACGCCCTTCCGGTGCGGTGTCATGAGGCGGCGGATTGCGCTCATCGTAGCCAGCCGCCTGCGCGCGGAAGCGGGGCGAGAACGCCTTGCCCGCTTCCGATGCCGGGAATGGCTGCGACGGACCTACCGATCGTACAACCTGTTCGTAGCGCTTCGTGATGGCGCGCTCGGCAATGCCGCCGGGCTTGAGGGATCGAGAGGGCGGCGGCACGACGTACTCCGGTGCAACGCTCCGCACCCTGTGGACGACGGCGGGCACCTGGGCGGGCGCTGGCCGGCGATCGTTCTTGTCCTGGTCGGCGTCGTCTTCCTCGCCCGTGGGGATCTGGAACAGCGCCAGCAGAAAATACTTCCGGGCCGCGGTGTGGCACTTGTTCAGCGATTTGTCGTCCCAGCCGCCTTTGCTGTTGCGGCAGGTGGACACGCCGGTTTGCTTGATGACATGCGGCCAGGTCTCGCCTGACGCATGTGCGACCGTGAAGGAATATTCGACGGCAATCACGTTGTCGTCGTCGAACATGGCGCGGCCGGTTTCGGACTGGAAGATCACGATGCCATGCCGGCCAAGCAGGGGCGTGATCTCCTTGAGAATGTCGCCCATCGTGGCGTAGCGGTAGCGATGGAACTCGTTCTCGCCGCGCTTGGCGACGACGTGGACCTCGTTCATGACGGCCGCGATCGCGGCAAGCAAGCCGCCCCCACAGGGGACGGCCGGCAGCGTGGCGATGACTTCAGCGGGGACGACGGTGCTCATGTGGCGCCCCCCTCACCGTGCCGTCTCGGCGTAGTAGCGCCGCATCCAGGCGGCCGGATCGGCATCATCCTCCGCCTGCCGGTTGGCAGCCTGGCGCAGGGCGCCCACGATGTCGCTCGCGGCATTCGCGAGGAAGCCGGTTTCGTCGTGAATGGTGCAGGCGGCGTGGCAGCGGGTGTCGCCCACGACGGCCTTGATGTAGGACGTGACGGCTTCGAGGACCTTTTGTAGATGCTCGGCCCGCTCCTCGATGTCAGCCCCGCTTGCCCGGAGGCCCATGAGGTGCGGGGCGCCGACCTCGGCGAGGTTGTCGAGGAGATTGGCGTAGTTGAGTTGGATGCCGGTCGGTCGGGCCGGATCGGCGGGGCGAGGCCGGCGGACCGCGCCGGCGCTCGAAAAGTGGACGCGATTTGCAGCAGTGTCGTCGTGCTTCATCTGCCGCTCCCCGGTCCGGGAACCACCGTTGCGGAGGGGGCCTCATCGGCGCGCCGGCATGTCAGGGTATCGCCGGCGTCGAACGCATCGCGGCTCGCCAGCATCATGATGCCGACGCGATTCGCTTCTTGGGGTGTCGCCGCCACCTGGCTGTCGAGAATGTCATCCCCATTGGAGAGGGTCAGGCGGAGATCGCCGAGGTTGGTTCGGATGTGGACGGGCATCTAGGCACCCCCCAGCATTTCGCGCAGGTGGCGCTCGGTAGCCTCGTCCTCGGTGGCGTCGGCCGCCTGCCTGATCTCGGCGAGCCGGTGTATGTGCCGCTCGATCAGGCGGGCCGCGCTCCGCATGTCGGATTGCTGCTCGGGCTGGTCCCGTAACAGCACGCTGTCGGCCCTGGCCTGGAGCCGGCGGGCGAGCCCGGACATCTCGGCCGGGCCCATTTGAGGCGCAGGGGTAGTGTTGGTAGGCTCTTGGGTAGCCATGGTGAAGGGTACCTCTTCGCTGTGGTTAGGCTCCGTGCGGCTGTTAGCGCAGCCGTGCGGGGCCGCTCCGGCTCATGCCGGAACCTGGGAAACTCCGTTGCGTATCGGGATGACATTGGCGCCAGCAGCGGGCTTGGCGCAGTACCTCGCCCACGCATCGATCAACTTGCGCCGTTTGTCGAAGAAGTCACCGCGCTGGTAGGATGCTTCCGTCTTGTCGCCTTTGGCGTGCGCCAATGCCGCTTCAGCAATTTCGGACGGAAACGAAGTTTGCTCGGCAGCCCAATCTCGAAATGTGGAGCGGAAACCGTGTACGACGGCATCTCGCTCTTGCTTTGGATCAATCCATCGCGGGCGACCTGCTGCCTCGTTAGCGTCGTTCATTCGCCGGAGCAGCATCTCTATTGCCATGTTGCTGAGGGGTCGGTCCGGACGGTCCCCCGGGAAGACATATTGGCTCAGCTTGAGCTCGTGCATAACTTCCAGCACTGCAATTGCGGCATTTGACAGAGGGACTTTGTGCTGGCGCTTGCCCTTCATTCGAACGGCAGGAACCGTCCAAACCTCGGACTCGAGGTCGATCTCGGACCGCGTCGCTCCGATCACCTCACCCGTCCGAGCCGCGGTCAGGATGAGAAATTCCAGCGCCCTAGCGGAGATACCTTCTTGTAGACGTAGGGCTGCCATAAACGCGGCTGCCTCGCTGTACGGTAAAGCGGGATGGTGTTTAGGCCGCATCGAGTCAGGCAACTTAGGCAATTTTTTCCGCAACTGTTTGGTAAAAGCCGCGGGGTTGACATAGTTCGTGTCGTCGGGGTCGGCGGCGTAATCAAGGATGACTTCGATGCGGCCTCTGGCCCGGCGCGCGGTTTCGTTCTTTTCGGTCCAGATCCGGCGAAGGATTTCGACAATGTGGCTCACCAGGATTGAGTGGACCGGAAGGTCGCCAATGACCGGGTAAGCGTAGTCTCTGAGCGTGTTCCGCCATTGGTCGCGGTGTTTACCATTGCGCCAGTTGCCCTCGTGATCACGCATGTACGCGACGGCGCAGGCTTTGAATGTCTTGGAGGTCGCTCTTTCGGCTCTCTGCGTTGCACGTTCGGCCTCACGGAGCTCGATGGGGTCCTTGCCATCGCGTATCAGCTTGCGGCAACGCTCGGCCTCTTCGCGGGCTTGAGCCAAGCTGACATCAAGCAAGCTACCAAGCCCCATTCGGCGTTCCTTGCCGTTCCGCTTGAAGCGAAGCAGCCAGCTCTTGTTGATCCTGTCGTCTTTGCCGACCGTCACCTGCAAGTGCAGTCCGAGCCCGTCATTGTACAGGCCGGGTTCCTTCAAACCCTTCACCGTCAACGCCGTCAGTCGCAGGGTTTCCACCATGGGCCTGTACTCACGCTTCTACTCCCGCCGAAGTGACGACACTGTACTGGACAATCGTGGACGTGTATAGCGGAACAGCGCTATTTATCAGCTGCAAACATTGGCTTATTTGATGGTCGATTGGACACCGGCGGTCAGCAGCGGACGGAGTTGTGGCGGAAGAGAGTGGGAGTCGAACCCACCAAGGACCGGCAAGCGGCTCTTTCCCGGATTTGAAGTCCGGACGCCCCACCGGGGACGCTTCTCCTCCAAGCCCAACATATCGGCAGCTTAGCGCCTCGCCTCATGACGAACGAGATGTCGATGAGGTTTCGACCCAAGTTCGAATCCCCTGCTATCGCCTTTCGCGGCGTCATGGCCGGTCTTGGCCGGGCTTGTCCCGGCCATCCACGTCTTTCTCGCTGAAGGCCTGCAAGAAAGACGTGGATGGCCGCGATAAACGAGGCCGGCCGCCACAGGAACTTATCTACCACTGGGGCTTTGACCGAAACACACCGCAGATCGACTGCATGGCTATGAGGAGAAAATCATGCTGTCTCGTCGCAACCTCATGTTCGCCGCCGGCAGCTTTGCCGCGGTTGCGCCTGCGCCGCGGCTGACGTTCGCCCAAGCCGGGACCGCCAGCGGATCGACAGCCGCTGGTCGGTTCACCCTGGAGCCCCTGCCTTACCCGGCGAATGCGCTTGAGCCATACATCGACGCTCGCACCATGGAGCTTCATCACGACCGGCACCATGCTGCTTATGTCAGCAACCTCAACGCGATCACCAAGGACTATCCGCAGATCGCAGACATCCCGCCGGTCGACCTGCTGGAGAGGATTGCCGACCTCCCGGACGCGATCCGTACCGGCGTGCGGAATAATCTCGGCGGCCATGCCAACCACGCGATGTTCTGGACGGTCATGAAAGCGGGCAGCGGCAAACCGTCCGGTGAGTTGGCGGCGGCGATCGACCGCGACCTCGGCGGGATGGAAGGGCTGACGAGCGACTTCAACGCGGCCGGCGGCCGTGTGTTCGGCTCGGGGTGGGTGTTCGTCACGGTGGCAAGGGACGGCAAGCTTGCGATCGAAACGCGGCCCAACCAGGACAGCCCGCTGATGGACCGCAAGCGCGTTCTGTTTGGGAACGACGTCTGGGAGCACGCCTATTACCTTAATTACCAGAACCGCCGCGCCGACTACCTCAAGGCATGGTGGAACGTGGTGAATTGGACCGAAATCGGCAATCGTTACGCTGCCGCCCGGGCTGGGATGCTCGCCTTCTGACACAGGACCTTATTGCTGGCGTTCGTGCTGCGCTCAAGAGCGCGCCACTGCAACGACGCCCGGAATCAAGTAGAAGCGCGCTGCTGCTTACAGGGGTTCTTGCTGAACCGAGTGAGGAGCCACCATGGCACGAGCCGCAGCCAAGACTGGCGCAATGCCAGCTGTCATTGTCGCTATCGAGCAGCGCTTTCCCAAGGATCAGCGCATCATCGCTGATGACTTGGCCTATGCGATGCTGCCCTCTGGCATGAAAGCTTTTGTATGGCTGATGCGACCTGCTTTCGCCAGAGATTGGATGGTCCGGGCGACCGAGAAGTCGGCTCCCGGCCTCTGGGCCCTTATGGCCTGCCGGAAGCGCTATATCGACGAAAAGCTGATCGAAGCGGTCGACGAAATCGACGCTGTGGTCAATCTGGGCGCGGGCTTCGACACGCGCGTATACCGCCTGCCGGCTCTCGCTGACCTGCCGGCGTGGGAGATCGATCAGCCGGAAAACATCGCGCCCAAGCGGCTGCGGCTGGGCAAGCTATTCGGAGCGATCCCCCCTCACGTCAACCTCGTGCCGATCGATTTCGACCGGCAGGACTTGGGTGCTGTGCTGACAGCGCACGGCTACTCCGCGGCCAAGCGCACGTTTTTTATCTGAGAAGGCGTCACGCAATACTTGACGCACGCCGGCCTCGTCGCGACGTTCGAATTTCTGGCAAAGGCCGCGCCCGGCAGCCGCCTGACCTTCACCCACGTACGCAAGGATTCCCTCCACGGAAAGGCGATGCATGGAGACGAGGACGTCTACAAAAGCTTCGTCGTGAAGGGGTCTGGCTCTTCGGCATGGAGCCAGACCGCGTGGAACCGTTCCTCGATCCATTCGGCTGGCGGGTGATCGAGCACATTGGTTACCAGGAACTGGTCGACCGCTACGTGAGACCGACCGGTCGAGAGCTCGCTTCCACTCCGGTCGAGCGGATGGTGTACGCGGAGAAACTGTAGTCACGCGACCGGCAAACTCGGCGCCGCCGAGATTGCCGAGGCACTCGCCATCGGCCGCTGAACGGCGGCGGATTGCGTTGGTCACGCTTCGACGCGATTTCGTGCACAATTTCCGGTGGTCGATGCGCATGTCGTGCACTATCCGGCCGGAGCAATTCCGACATTAACTGTTGCTGAAGAATAAATTTTCGATATATAAAAAATAATAAAAGTTATATACATAAATTATTATTCATCAAATTGTTGTTGCCAAAGAATAAACTTTCGATAAGTTCGTGCGTGTAAAAGATATATAAATGCCATGTAACCAGTGACGGAATAAACAACTGGAGCATGTGCAGCCCGAAGGACTTGAGGGAGACCACAATGCGACATTTCCTGATGACTGCAGCGACAACGACGGTGTTTGCGGCATTACTGGCGTCAGCCCCTGCCAGTGCCTTGGAGAGTTATGGGCCGACGAAGGTGGGAAATCAGTGCTTCACGCCGGCTCCCAATTGGGGACGCGATCTCGGCTTCGGCAGTTGGGGCGCATGCCCAGAGCCCGCGAGCGCCGTTGTTGCGCCGAAGCACCGCAAGACCCCTCACCATCAGTAACGCCCAACGAGGATTCGCTCAAACTCGCGCGCGTTCCGATAAGATCGAATCACATCTCCATCGTCGTCATGCCCGCGCAGAGACACCCCGCCGCGTAACGCGGCGGGGACCCCGTCTTCGCGGGCATCGGCCCTGGCGGCGAACCAACCCGACGATTTTTGGCGGGCGTGAGTCGGATCGCGGGTCTTCGATCATAACTCCTAATTCCTGACGGCAATCACCTGCTCTCGTGGCCGGGTGACGTTTCCTCGGGTGATTTGAAGAAATCTCCTCGTTATTTCAGTTGTTTGTTGACCGTCGCGGTATTCTGACACTGCGACTGCCACTGAATACTTCGGCTTATTACGACTAATTAAGATGCGCTTAATCTCCGGGCGACTTAGACGTTGTTGATTTCGAACACAAAAGAGAGCTGATGCGTAAAATACTCATCATGGGACTGTCGGGCGCTGGGAAAACCACGCTCGCTGCTGCCCTCGCTCCTCTGCTTAACGCCGTCGTCTTCAATGCGGATGCCGTGCGAGCCAATCTGTCACGAGATCTCGGGTTCACCCACTCTGACCGCGTCGAGCATGCGCGACGCATGGGTTGGATGTGCGACCGCGTGGCAGAGGCTGGGGGCACGGTGATCGCTGATTTCATCTGTCCGACCGAGGAGACGCGCGCTGCTTTTGGGGAAGCTTTCACGATCTGGGTCGATCGCATCGCCACAGGCCCGCTTTGAAGACACCAATCGGATGTTCGTTGCGCCCGCGCGCTTCGATCTTCGGGTTAGCGCCGAAGGATCGGCGCAATACTGGGCCGAGCAGGCGCTCGTGCGATTGCGTCCTCCATTCAATCCGCAGCGTCCGACGGCCCTGTTTCTCGGGCGTTACCAGCCATTTCATCGCGGTCACCAGCGGCTGATTGAGGAAGGATTGCGTCGCGTCGGCCAAGCGTGCATAGCGGTGCGCGATACCCATGGCATTAATGAGAAAAACCCGCTGCCCTTTTTTGCCGTGAAGCAACGAATTGAGGCCGCATTATCAACTCATGTCGGTCGCTTCGTTGTGATAGCGCTGCCCAACATTACCAACATCTTTTACGGGCGAGACGTCGGCTACGAAATCGAGCGGATCGTCCTCGATGACGCATCCGAACTGATCTCCGCTACGCAAATACGCAATCTCATCGCCAGACCGTAGGCCTAAGTCCGGCTCGAAAGGGACGTTTGCCCAATGCTGCGTGACGTCTTGGACGCGCCGCGGCTTTCGCAATAGATGGGTGGCGCCGTGGCGGTAGAACAACGCACCGTCGTGTGGCCCGACAATATGGTCTGGCTCGCCTCTTATCCGCGCAGCGGCAACACCTATCTGCGCTCGATCCTTTGGACCTGCTTTGGCCTCCAGACGGGGAGTATCTATCCGAACGATTTGTCCCTCGACGTGGCGCAGCATGTCGGCCATTTCGAGCGCGCTGCCCACGGGCTATTCCCGGCAGATTTCCTTCAGCTTCCGCTCGTCAAAACTCATGAATGGCCGGTCGATGGCCGAAGGGCAATCTATATCGTGCGCAACGGTCGCGATTCGTGCTGCAGCCTGCATCAATTCCTGCGGGCCTCGGGCTACGACGTCGATCTCGATACCATCATTGCCGGCCAGGCTTATTTCGGATCCTGGAGCAGCCATTTTCTGGCCTGGGATCCGCAGGCGCGGCCGAATACGCTGTTCCTACGCTTCGAGCAGCTGACGAAAGATTTCGAGGGAACGCTCGATCAGCTGGCGGGGTTTCTTGAGATGCGCCCGCTCCACGCCGCACCCCCGAAGCTCATCGCCGCACCCGGTGTCGGGCCGCACTGGCTAAGCCCCGGATCGACGCGCGGCGAAGCGATGACAAACGCCCAAGAGGCGCAGTTCGACCGCCTGCACGGTCACGTGATGGCGCGGCTGGGTTATCCGACCGCTCGCGCCCGAAGCCGTTAGACCAACATTGGCCACAACGCTTGCCGCCCGGATGAAAATCGGCCCTAGAGCTGCTCGCCAGCAGCCGGCACGGCGCGAACGAGGAACGGCTCACGCTCCGCCACGGCTTCAACCGTCGGGTGTTGGCCGCACTCCTCCGTAGCGGGCTCGCAGCAGCACA
>Ga0257161_1000455_pt1 | contig 10190 bp, 10 predicted proteins | sample NR01A_FD_185954 | JGI IMG/M metagenome (GOLD analysis project Ga0257161, IMG submission 185954) | Soil microbial communities from H.J. Andrews Experimental Forest, Oregon, United States - NR-01-A | ecosystem: Environmental > Terrestrial > Soil > Temperate forest > Bulk soil | place: USA: Oregon... | reverse complement strand
GTAGGTCGCGAACTTGTAGCCGCGGCGGTACTCGAACTTGTCGACCGCCTTCATCAGGCCGATGTTGCCCTCCTGGATCAGATCGAGGAACTGCAGGCCGCGGTTGCTGTAGTTCTTCGCGATCGAGATGACCAGGCGCAGATTGGCCTCCACCATCTCCTTCTTGGCCTGGCGCGCTTCGCGCTCGCCCTTCTGCACCATATGGACGATCTTGCGGAATTCCTGGATCTCCATGCCAGTCTCGCCCGCCAGCTCGTGGATGTGGGTGCGCAGGTCCTTGATGCGATCCTTGTCGCGGGCAACGAGGTTCTTCCAGCCCTTGGCGGAGAGCTTGGAGACGCGGTTGAGCCAGCGCGGATCGAGCTCCGAGCCGAGATAGTTCTTGAGGAAGTCCTCGCGCACGACGCCGTGGCTTTCGGCAAGCCGCATCATGCGGCCCTCATAACCGACGAAGCGCTTGTTGATGTCGTAGAGCTGCTCGACCAGGGAATCGATGCGCGCCTGATTGAGCCGCAGCGATTTCACCTCGGCGATGATCTCGTCCTTGAGCTTCTTGTACTTGCGCTCCTGGGCAGGCGACAGCGACTGGTTTTTGAGCTTGTTCTCGATGTCCTGGTCCTGCAGGCGGCGCAGCCGCTTGTAGCTGTCGGCGACGTTGTCGAAGGTCTCAAGCACCTTGGGCTTGAGTTCAGCCTCAATCGCCGCAAGCGACATGGAGTTCTCGAGATCGTCTTCGTCGAGTTCGCCCTCGGGCGGATCGATCGGGTCCGGTTCGCCCGGCACGGCCTCGGGCTTGGGGCGAAACGGCGTGGCGGCAGCGGGAGCGGTGGCGGGAGCGGCCGTCTGCGGCGGCTGCAACGCCGGGCCGTCGGCCGCCGCGCCATCGCCAGCCGCCATGGCGGGCACGCCCTTGGCGTCCGGGCCCGCATAGGTGGCTTCCAGATCGATGATGTCGCGCAAGAACACTTTGCCGTCGTTGAGTTCGTCGCGCCAGATGATGATGGCCTGGAAGGTGAGCGGGCTTTCGCACAGGCCGGCGATCATGGCCTCGCGGCCGGCCTCGATGCGTTTTGCGATCGCGATTTCGCCCTCGCGCGACAACAGCTCGACCGAGCCCATTTCGCGCAGATACATGCGCACGGGATCATCGGTCCGCTCGCCGGGCTCGGATTTCTTGGTCTCCGCCGGAGTCGAGCGCTGCATTTCCATGAGCTCGCCGTCGCTTTCTTCCCCTTCAGATTCCTCCTTTGCGTCCTCCGGCTCGGCTTCTTTCGTTTCGACGATGTTGACCCCCATCTCGCTGAACATCACCAGGATGTCCTCGATCTGCTCGGACTGGACCTCCTCCGAGGGCAACAACGCGTTGATCTGGTCGTGGGTGACGTAGCCGCGCTTCTTGGCGCCGCGGATCAGCTTCTTGACGGCGTCGTCCCAGAGGTCAATCGGCGGGCTGTCGGGCGGGGTCTCGGGACCGTCCTTCTTCAGAACCTCTTCCTTCTGTTTCGTCGCATTGGTCTTGCTTGCAGCACTCCCGAGAGGCGTGATGAACTCGCGCCGCTTCATTCGATCACCTCATCGGGCCTGGCGGCATTCGCATGAAATTATGGAGTATCGACGAGCGTCCCGCCTGCACGCCGCCGACTGGTCATCCAAATTGTCGTCTGATTCCACGTCACGGGGATCGTTCCCCGCCGCGTTCGATAAAATCCTAGCACACTTCAATTGAACGATGTCTGGCTTGTTTCACGGCAAGATGACCGCACGACCGAGAGGTCGTGCAACCACTTATGGGAGCGCGACAGTCGGTCCCGCAAATTTGCCGGTATCAGCGCGACCAATCCATTGGTGATCGTGACAAATTCTTATTGCCGCAGTCACCGGAATGTGCAGGTTAGGAGGTCTACGTCGTTACCCCTTGGAGAGCTTTGATGTCGACCGGGACTGTAAAGTGGCTTAATCCGACCAAAGGCTATGGATTCATCCAACCGCAAGGCGGCGGGCAGGATGTGTTTGTGCACATTTCTGCTGTGGAGAAGGCGGGTCTGTCCACGCTCACCAGCAAGTCGAGTTCGAGATCGTAAGCGACCGCGGAAAATCGTCTGCGGAGAACCTCAAGGTCAAGTGATCTTGTGACCGGATAACGCCCACAACGGAATGGGGAGGCACCATCAGACCGACGCGCTCCGACGAAGGATTCAGGGTTTAGTTGTGAAGACGCCTGCTATGCACGAAGGCTCCGAGTTGAAGTTAGAATCTGCGCACGGCGTCCACCTTCTGAGGCGCGACGTCCGGACATGGAACGGCGTCATCGTGTCCGTCATCGACATGTCCTGCTCCCCCGGTAGAGCTTGGCATGATATCTCACCCCCCCAGAACAGGATGGCAATCGTTTTGGAGCAGATCGGCGGACGTGTTGAGGCACGGACGAAGATCAATCAGCCATCTCAGTCCAACTGGTCGGGCCCGCAACACATCGATTACGCGCCAGCGGGTATGCAGGTTTGGGGATACACGAATAATGTTCGCAGTGTTCGAGGGGCGGACTTTGTCTTTGATTTTCCCTCTTTGGAATCAATATTGGGTGAAAGCATCGACCTCCAGCAAACTGAGACGCCACGCCTTCAGTTCTTCGATGAGCGCATTTTTCGAATTGGTTCGTTGCTCGCCGCTGAATGCACACACCCAGGCGAACATTCCGATCTATACGGAGACAGCCTGGTCACGGCCCTAGTCATTGGTTTTCTGCGTTTCGGAAGGGATCGAGCACAAGAAAAGAAACAAGGCACACTGGCGCCGTGGCAACTCCATCGGGCGAAAGAATTCATGGAGGCTAACTTGTCGACCGGCGTTCGCCTGCGCGATTTAGCGGAGATAACACGACTATCTCAATCTCAGTTCGGAAGAGCGTTCAAGGCGTCCACGGGATTGGCTCCGCATCAGTGGCAGATGAACCTTCGAATTAATAGGGCTCAACAACTTCTCCTTGATGGAGAACTTTCGCTGGCACAAATTGCGTTGGTGACCGGCTTCTCCGAGCAGAGCCATTTTACCCGAGTCTTTCGAAGTATTGTTGGTGCTTCTCCAGGATTCTGGCGCCGAGATCGACGAAGCTAGATCGAGATCACACGGAAAGCGGCCATCCGCGCGCGAGGCTTGCACTGGGACCGCCATCGGTGAAGACATATAAGGCTTTAATGAAGCCCTTTTCAAAGATGGCGACATCGATGCCAGTGATGGCATCGCAGGCGTCCGGTGGCCCGAACCGCCATCGCTGACATGCCAAGCCGTGATGTGCGACGGCCGGCCCGCTCGGTTGAAAAACGAAACCGGGATGCGCAGCGTGTAGGCGGTCCACCTTGTCGTGTACTCCATCCCAACCAGACACGGATTCAATCGCATCGGCAAAGAAGCAGTCTTTGGCGTACATCGCCCTGATAGCGGCAGCACGGCGCCGGCGATTCCGTTCGTTGAAGATACGAAGCAGATTGGCCGACATCAGATCGGGAATTGCAAGGCTTATAGCGGTGCGTTTCCCGTGCATCATAGTGTGGTCCTCATTTGGAGCGAAATCCGATCCAGCGACTGCCAGAATTATCACCATCGATTTTCATGACAGGGCGGTTCCACCTTAGCACACCGCTCACCGGCTCGTGCCGAATGAAGCTGTCTCCATGCCTCGATCATCGTATTGGGGCAGGAGAGGACATATAGCGGTCGAACATAGTTGCTTGTTCTGCGTCCAGCAGGACTTTCCGGCCCCTTACGGCGGCGTTTTTTGTCAACGAATGCCGCAATCGTTCAATCCACCTTGGTCGGCAGCGACTAGTTTGCTCACGGCAATACGCCGTCAGTCCGGCCGCTCGCCGTCGGCGACGTTCACGGAGACAAGCCATGTCCTACAGCGCATCGACCCTGATACTTCGCAATCTCCGCGACGTCTTCGGCGAAAACGACCCCGCGCGTCGTCGCGCGGCCATCGACGAGATCTACACCGAAGATTGCGTGTTCTACGACCCCAACACCGGCGCCCACCGTGGCCGCGACGAGATCCACCGCATCGCGGGCGTGATCAAGGCTACTCATCCTGACTTTCAATATCAGCCGATCGCCCCGCCAGAGGAGTTGGGCGATGGTGCACGGGTCCGGTGGGTGTCGGGTACCCCCGGCAAGGCGCCAGCCTACGCCGGGACTGATTTCCTCGTCGTGCGGAACGGCCGGATTGCCGCCGTCTATCTCTTTTTCGACGGCCCTGGAGATGCCGCGGCCCCGAAGGGCCCTTCAGACTAATTGCAACTATTCAAGCCGCCCATCTTAAGCAAGGAGCGACCATGAATGACTCTCGCAATCCGCACGTCGGTATCGAAGCTTTGTTGACGCCACAGAACAGCGTGCTGCTGCTGATCGACCATCAGCCATTCCAGTTTGCCAATCTACATAGCCATGAGCCTACGCTGATCGTGAACAATGTCGTAGGTCTGGCAAAGACCGCGAAGGTGTTCCAGGTGCCGACCATCCTGACAACGGTTCTCGAGGAGCGCGGCGGGCTACTGATCAAAGACGTCCAGGACGTGTTTCCCGATCAAAAGCCGATCAATCGCAGCTTCATCAACACGTGGGAAGATAAGCGCGTCGTCGAGGCGGTGAAAAAGACAGGACGTAAGAAGCTGGTCATTGCCTCGCTTTGGACCGAGATGTGTCTGGCGATGCCCGCAATCCAGGCGCAGGGCGAAGGCTATGATGTGTATGCCGTAACGGATGCGTCTGGTGGGGTTTCCGTCGAGGCGCACGACATGGCAATTCGGCGCATGGTGCAGGCTGGCGTAACGCCTATCACCTGGATTGCCTTGTCTGGCGAGTGGCAGCGCGATTGGGCGCGCACTGAAACGTTGGGTGCGCTCGCCGAAGTTTTCGTTCAGCACGGCGGCGCAACCGGCATCGCTTTTGTCTGGGAGATGCAGCTTCTCGGTAGCGCTGCAAAAGCAGCGTGAACAAACTGGCGTGAGCAGCCGATATCGAACAATCACACGACGTCATCACGCATGAGAGGCTACGTGTCGGCATGTCTTGGCTTGCGCAGAATTTCGATTTCACGAGAGGCGATACAATAGTCAGACTTGTCGCAGCGATATTCCTAATTCCGCACATCTACTCAAAACTTGTTGGGTCTGGCACGGTCGACTTTTTCAAGGCAGCGGGATTTAAACCGCCGGCGCTCTGGATGTATGTCGCCTGCGTGATCGAAGCTTCCGTCGCCATGTCATTTCTGTCCAACATGTATGCGCGTTATTTCGGCGTCCTCGGAGCTGTCCACCTCCTGATCGCGGGCGCGGCCGTCTATCGCGTCAGCAAAGGCAAATGGCTGTGGAATTTTGGCGGGTACGAGTACTGCGTTTTTTGGGCGGCGTGTTGCTTGGCGGTGGCGATCGACGCCTGAGGTGCTGCATAGTTGATACCAAGGGAGGTAAGCGTGACTGAGAAGCATAACGATATCGAGATGATTCAGGAGCGCGACGTCCCGGTGAGAATGCGCGATGGCGTTCACCTGTCGGTTGACGTCTATCGTCCGGCCGCCCCGGCAAAGTATCCGGCGCTCTTTGCGTCGGCGCTTCACAACAAGGATAGCCAGGGGCCGGACATTTCCGAAGTCCTTCCCCCACAGCCCGCGTACGCTCCGCTTTGGTTTGGTCCCTTAGAGGCCGGCGACACGCGACGTTTTGTTGCCAACGGCTATGTCCACGTGATCGCCCAGCCGCGGGTTCCGGCAAGTCGGAAGGCGAATACGGCGACGAAGAGTGGGACCATTACGACACGATCGATTGGATAACCCGACAGCCATGGTCCGACGGCAAAGTCGGCATGGTCGGAATTTCAGGTTTTGCCGGTGAGCAGTGGCGTGCGGCGCTGCAGCACCACCCCGCCTTGAAGGCGATCTTTCCTTATGACGCCTGCAGCGCCTACGGCGGGCCGTTTGGCTTTCGCGATTTCTACCCCGGCGGCGTGCTTCACACCTTTCCTTATCTTCTTGATGTGTTCAGCGTTGTTCATGAACCACGCGGCATCCCCGGCAAGCTGGCGCCGCAGCAGGAGGAGTACTGGAAAGCGGCAATGGCAAATCCGGACTACAAGGTCTATGTCAACCTGTACAACATCCTCACGCAGAAGGGCCAGCGCACCGCCTTGATGTACCAAGTGCTGACCGAGCCATGGGCAAAGGACGACGACGTCGCAAATGCGGAAAGGGCGTTTAAGGACCTGAGCATCCCGTTCTATACCGGCTCCGGCGCGTACGCATACACTTACAAGCTTCATTGGCTGGGCGCCCAGCACTGGTTCCAGAACGTGAAGACGCAGCCGCGCAAGCTTCTGTTCGCGCCGCCCGCTCACCTGGAACGGCCCTTCGCCGTCTACCACGACGAAATCATCCGGTGGTACGACCATTGGCTGAAGGGCAAGGATACGGGCATCCTTGGCGAGCCTCCCGTAAAATATTGGGTGATGGGCGCCAATGAATGGCGTACCGGCCAAGACTGGCCTCTCCCTGAAACTCAATGGACGAAATATTTCCTGTCGACATGGGAGCGCCTGACGACGCAGGAGCCTGCTCCACTCTCAAAGACCAGTGCAGTCGCGCCCCAGCCGGACGTGTTCGCACAGATGCCGCTGACGCAGACGATGAAGATCGAGAGGCTGCGGTATCTGACCGATCCGCTGCCGAGTGACGTGCTTGTCGCGGGGCCTATCTCATTGACACTCTACGCTTCGATCGACGAGACCGATACCAACTGGATCGTCGTGTTGAAGGACGTCGGTCCGGACGTCTCGGTACGTACGGCACGCGAAGGAGAGCGGTTCGTTCCCGACAACCTACCTGAACGCGAACTTACCCGCGGCTGGCTGAAGGCGTCCTATCGCGCGCTGGACGAGGAGCGCAGCAAGCCTTGGGAGCCTTTCTACAAGCTCACCCGAGATTCGATCGAACCGGTCGAGCCGGGCGAGATCGTAAAGTACGAGATCCAAATCCTGGCGACAGCCAACGAATTCAAAGCCGGACATCGCATCTGCCTGGATATCACCAGCATGGATCGCCCGACCGGCACCGGCGCGATGAGCCACGTGGAATACATCCCTTACCACATCGGCGTCAGCAAATCCGTGACCCACAAGGTCTACCGCGATGCAGAGCACCCGTCCCACCTGCTTCTGCCGATCATTCTGAAGTGGTCTAAGGATTCTGTTGGCCGTTGAAGAACTGCCTTCCACCGCAGGAATGAGCGCAACTGAAGCGACAGGAGGCACACGTGAAGACAGTCAGGTTCGAACAGGACGGCGCAATCGGCAGCATCGTCTTGGCCAATCCGCCCTTCAACAGGATCGACTCGGCTTACGCGACCAACCTTCTTGATGCAGTGCACCGGGCGAGCGAGAGCGGCATCCGCGTCCTGGTGGTCCGAGCGGAAGGTCAGAACTTCAGTTTCGGCGGTGAAGTGCGAGAGTGGCCAGGAAAAGACGTCAACTGGTTCCGGACATTCGTGGCGGAAGTGAACCAATCCTATCGCGCCATCGAGGCACTACGCGTCCCGACGCTGGCGTCGGTACAGGGCATCGCTATGGGTGGCGGTTTTGAGCTCGCGCTTGCCTGCGACCTGATCATCGCGGCCGAAGACGCGGTATTTCAGAATGTTGAGGTGACTACGGGCATGGTGCCCATCGCAGGGGGCATGCAACGACTCGCCGCCCATATTGGGCGTGCCAGAGCGGTGCGAATGGCCATATTCGGGGACCGGGTGCCCGCAGCGGAAGGTTTTAAGCTCGGTTTTGTGTCGCATCTCGTTCCAGCCGCCCGACTGACGCAAGAGACAGCCGCCGTGGCGCACCATCTTGCGAACGGGCCCACCCGCGCCTACGGCGCCGTGCGAGCACTGCTGAAGACGTGCGGCAACGGCGGCGTCGCTGCTGCCGATGCCGTGATGCTAGACCTTACGATGGACCTGTTCGACAGCGCGGACGCCCGCAAGGGATTCGCTGTTTCGGCAAAGGCGTTCGACGAAAACATCGAACCCCCGCCATTGACGTTCGATGGTAGATGAAGCCGCCAGTGAGTCCGGCGCCGCGTTTAGTCGAGGTCGAGGTACAAAGATGAGTGCTGACCTTGTCTTGAGAAACGGCGGCTTTACAACTCTCGATTGCTCTAATCCCACGGCCACCGCCGTGGCGATCACCGCAGGGGTATTCACGGCGGTGGGACGCGACAGCGATGTTATGCAGTCCGCCGGTCCAGACACGCGGATTATTGACCTGGCTGGACGGCGTGTGCTTCCCGGCCTCATCGATAACCACTTGCACATCATCCGTGGCGGACTGAACTACAACATGGAGCTGCGCTGGGACGGCGTGCGCAGCCTCGCAGACGCCATGTCGATGTTGAAGCGACAGGTGGCGATCACGCCGCCGCCGCAATGGGTCCGCGTGGTCGGTGGCTTCACGGCACATCAGTTCGCCGAGAAGCGGCTGCCCACCATCGAGGAGATCAATGCGGTCGCCCCCGATACGCCGGTCTTCCTGCTGCATCTCTATGACCGAGCCATGTTGAACGGCGCTGCGCTGCGGGTGGTCGGCTACACGAAGGACACACCTGATCCTCCGGCTGGCGAGATCGTCCGCGACGCCCACGGCAACCCGACCGGCCTGCTGATCGCCAAGCCTAACGCCAATATCCTCTATGCGACGCTGGCCCGGGGTCCCAAGCTGCCGTTCGACTACCAGATCAATTCGACGCGCCATTTCATGCGCGAGCTCAACCGCCTCGGCGTGACCGGGGCCATCGACGCGGGGGGCGGTTTCCAGAACTACCCGGAAGACTACGAAGTCATCCGCAAGCTCAGCGAGGCGGGCGAGCTTACCGTCCGGATCGCCTACAACCTGTTCACCCAGAAACCGAAGGGCGAGAAAGCGGATTTCCTGAACTGGACGAAAACCTCGAAATACCGGCAAGGCGACGACTACTTCCGTCACAACGGCGCCGGTGAGATGCTGGTATTCTCGGCCGCCGACTTCGAGGACTTCCGCCAACCGCGCCCCGACATGCCCGCGGAGATGGAGCCCGAACTCGAGGACGTGGTGCGTATCCTCGCCCAGAACCGTTGGCCGTGGCGGCTGCACGCAACCTATGATGAGACGATCTCGCGCGCCCTCGATGTGTTTGAGCACGTCAACCAGGACATTCCGCTCGCCGGCCTCAACTGGTTCTTCGACCACGCCGAGACGATTTCGGACCAATCGATCGAACGCATCACAGCGCTCGGCGGCGGCATCGCCGTCCAGCATCGCATGGCGTATCAAGGAGAATATTTTGTCGAGCGCTACGGGCTTGGCGCTGCAGAGGCCACCCCACCGATCGCGCGCATGCTCAATGCCGGCCTTAAGGTATCGGCCGGCACCGATGCGACGCGCGTCGCCTCCTACAATCCATGGGTATCGCTCGCATGGCTTGTCACTGGTAAAACCGTGGGAGGCTTTCGCCTCTATCCGGCGCGCAACTGCCTCGACCGCGAGACGGCACTGCGCATGTGGACCGAGAACGTCACCTGGTTCTCGAACGAGGAGGGTCGGAAAGGACGCATTCAGGTGGGGCAACTCGCCGACCTGATGGTCCCCGACCGGGATTATTTCTCGTGCGCGGAGGACGAGATCGCCGATACGACGTCGCAGCTCACGATCGTCGGCGGAAAGGTCGTCTACGGCGCGGGTGATTTTGCGACACTCGACGAAGCGGCGCCGCCGCCCGCAATGCCGGACTGGTCACCGGTGCGCACCTTCGGCGGCTACGCGGCATGGGGCGATCCGGGCGGTGCAGGGCAGCCGGCGCTCCACCGCAAGCTCGCAATGAGTTGTGCTTGCGCGAACACGTGCGATATTCACGGCCATGATCATGCGGTCGCTTGGTCGAGCCGGCTGCCGATCGCCGATTTGAAATCATTCTGGGGCGCGCTAGGCTGTGCCTGTTGGGCCGTTTGACGCAAAGCAATCTTTCAAGATGCGGCGATCAGCCGGGAGGCGTCATGAGTAAGTCGATAGCAAAAAGCTCCGTCGAACAGGTTGCCGGTAACGGCCTGCTCCATCGCAGGGCATTGATCGGCCGCGGGCTCGCCCTTGCGGGCGTCTTTGGCGCAAGTGGGGTTGCGACAGCCGCC
>Ga0257161_1000454_pt1 | contig 10208 bp, 8 predicted proteins | sample NR01A_FD_185954 | JGI IMG/M metagenome (GOLD analysis project Ga0257161, IMG submission 185954) | Soil microbial communities from H.J. Andrews Experimental Forest, Oregon, United States - NR-01-A | ecosystem: Environmental > Terrestrial > Soil > Temperate forest > Bulk soil | place: USA: Oregon... | reverse complement strand
GATCGAGTTTTGGCGGCTTCTGTGGCCGCTTCATACCGGGCGTGCTTGCCGATCTCGTCGGGTGGCGGTTTGCGTTCCTGGCGCTTGCAGCGCTGGGGCTCGCCGGCGCCGTGCTGGTGGCAATGAAGCTGCCTCGGGAGCGACGCTTCGTCCGCTCGGAGGGATTCCTTGCTTCCGGCCTGCAGATGTTGCGTCACCTGCGCAATCCGCAGCTTGTGGCGACCTATGCGGTCGGATTCGGCGTTCTGTTCATTTTTATCGCGATTTTCACCTATGTGAGCTTCCACCTTGCGGCCCCGCCGTACAATTTTTCGGCCTCCCTGTTGGGCGCGCTGTTTTTCACGTACCTGATCGGCACGCTGTGCGCGCCGCTGACCGGACGGGCCGTCATGCGCTTCGGGCGGCGCACCTTCATGATCGGCGTGATCGCCGTCTGGATGGCGGGTCTCGCGCTCCTCCTGGCGTCGCCCGTGGTGGTGATCGTGCTCGGTCTCGCGTTGTGCGCCGGCTGCGGGATGCTGTGCCAGGCGACCTCGACGGGATACGTGACGGCGAGCGTCCATGAAGGGCGCTCATCCGCCATCGGACTGTATGTGAGTTGCTTCTATATCGGCGGCACCGTCGGCGGCCATATGGCGGGCGTGCTTTGGGGCCAGGCGGGTTGGCCGGCCGTGGTCGCTTTGTCGGCGATCGTCCTTACGATGATGGGGATGATCGTTTCGTTCGTGTGGTCGGCACAGCCAGCGCAAAAATGAAACGCCGCGCGATGCACGGCGTTTTCACCTTCCAATCAACGTTCTCTTATGCCTGGGGCTGCGGTTCCATGCCGCCGGTTTCGGGGCGCGGGCGCGGCTTGCCGGCTGTCGGCACCGCGGAAGAGCGCGGCGTCGCCGGCTCGATCACGGATTCGCGGCGTGGCCGCTTGCCATTCAGCAAGTCCTTGATTTCGTCACCCGACAACGTCTCGAACTCGAGGAGTCCCTTTGCAAGCAGTTCCAATTCGTCGCGCTTGGCCTTGAGGACAATGTTCGCCTCGTTGTAGCCCGCCTCGACCAGCCGCCTGATTTCCGAATCGATCTTCTGGGCAGTCGATTCGGAAATGTTCTGCTGCCGCGACACGGAGTAACCAAGGAAGACTTCCTCCTGGTTTTCCCCGTAAGCGACCGTGCCGAGTTCATTGGACAGACCCCAGCGGGTCACCATCATGCGGGCGAGCTTGGTGGCCTGTTCAATGTCGGAGGCAGCACCCGAGGTCACCTTCTCGCGGCCGAACACCAGTTCCTCAGCAACCCGGCCGCCCATCATGATGGCGAGCCGCGAAGTCATCTGCTCAAGACTCATGGAGAGCTTGTCGCGCTCGGGAAGCTGCATGACCATGCCGAGGGCACGGCCGCGCGGGATAATGGTGGCCTTGTGGACCGGGTCAGTTGCCTTGACGTTGAGGGCGACGATTGCATGCCCGCCCTCATGATAAGCGGTGAGCATCTTCTCCTCTTCGGTCATGACAAGCGATTTTCGCTCGGCGCCCATCATCACCTTATCCTTGGCGTCCTCGAATTCGACCTGCGTCACCATGCGTTTGTTGCGCCGCGCTGCCATCAAGGCCGCCTCGTTGACGAGGTTCATGAGATCGGCGCCCGAGAAGCCCGGCGTACCGCGGGCGATGGTCTTGAGGTTCACGTCCGGGGCGAGCGGAACCTTGCGCACATGCACCTTGAGGATGTTCTCGCGTCCGACGATGTCGGGATTCGGCACCACGACCTGGCGATCGAACCGGCCGGGCCTCAGCAGCGCCGGATCGAGCACGTCGGGCCGGTTGGTCGCGGCGATCAGGATGATGCCTTCGTTCGCCTCGAAGCCGTCCATCTCGACCAGCAACTGGTTCAGCGTCTGCTCGCGCTCGTCATTGCCGCCGCCGAGACCGGCACCGCGGTGCCGGCCGACCGCGTCGATTTCGTCGATGAAGATGATGCAGGGCGCGTTCTTCTTGGCCTGTTCGAACATGTCGCGCACGCGGCTCGCGCCGACGCCAACGAACATCTCGACGAAGTCGGAGCCCGAAATGGTAAAGAACGGCACGTTGGCTTCGCCCGCAACCGCGCGTGCAATGAGCGTCTTGCCAGTACCGGGAGGGCCAACCAGAAGTACGCCGCGTGGAATGCGGCCGCCAAGGCGCTGGAACTTGCCCGGATCGCGAAGGAACTCGACAATCTCCTGGAGATCCTGCTTCGCCTCATCGACGCCCGCAACGTCCTCGAACGTGACACGGCCATGAGCTTCAGTCAAAAGCTTTGCCCGGGACTTTCCGAAACCGAGCGCTTTGCCGCCCGCCCCCTGCATCTGGCGGGACAGAAATATCCACACGCCGATGAGCGCAATAAAGGGCAGCCAGGAGACCAACAGCGAAACGAACCATGGAACATTGTCCTGCAGCGGACGCGCCGTGATAGTGACTTGCTTGCTGTAGAGGCGCTGCACCAGCGTCGGATCGTTGGGCGCATAGGTGTTGAAGCCGCGGCCGTCCGTGTAAGTGCCGTGGATTTCCGGCCCCTGGATCACCACGTCCCGAACCTTGCCCTGGTCAACGTCATTGAGCAGTTGGGAGAACGAGATATCCTGCGACACAGACCGCTGCCCGGGGTTCTGAAAAACCGTGAACAGCGCCAGCAACAACAGAACGATGATCACCCAGAGGGCGAAATTGCGCAGATTGGCATTCATCCAGCGACCCTCATGGTGCGAGGTCAAGTGCCTTCAATCGTTTGCCTTCGGCATCGAGCCTTCGACAATCGGAAACCTTAACGACACGTTCCGGCAGCCCTAACTCCCCACAGCGACAATGTAGGTGCGCAGCCTGCCGCTGCCAAGCCGGCCTATATGATTTCGGCAAATATTGCACTTCGTTGGTGAATAGGGCTTTTCCGCCCCAGCGAGACTTACGCGCCAGTCTTGTTGTTCGGACACTCCGGGGCCTCCTTGCACCGCAGATCCTTATCTCGCGGGCGGAAACGGCGCGCCGGCGCCTGCTCAATAACTATGCAATTCTCCTGCAGCGATACCATCGCGCCCGCAAGCGTGCGGCAGAACCGCGGCGTTCCCCCCGCTAAAGCCGCCCCAAGCGCGTCGCTTAGGGCCTCGAGTTTACCAAACTCGACGGGCCCTTCGTTCCCGATCGTTCCGATCGCCCTGCCGAGCAACCGTAACGCGATTTCGGCAGGAATTTTGCTCCAATCAGCGCTGTCCAACGCGACCTTTCTGATATCCGCGCCCAAACCGAGCCGCCTCGCCGCCCAATTCACGACAGCTTCATGCGCCGCCTCGCTGCGGCGCACGCGATGTGCCAAACGGACGAGGCGGTGGGGCGTCAGTCCCTCGCCCGCCAGCACCGGCATAAGCTTGCGTATGCGGGAACGGGTAAAACGCGGATCGACGTTGCTCGGGTCATCCGCATAGGCAATTCCGGCTTCCTGCAACGTGACGATCAGCCGCGCTTTTGGCAGATCGAGCAAAGGCCGGACCAGCAACACCTCGTTCACCCGATCGGACGAGCCCATGGTGCGCCTACCGGTATTTCGCCCTGCCGCATCGCGCGCAGAACGAACCGCATCGACGGGTCGTCTGAAGCCGGCAATAAGGCCGTCAATCGGCACCGTACGCGCCATCCCGCAGATGCCGGCAAGCCCGCTGCCGCGCGCCATGCGGAACAACACGGTCTCAGCCTGATCGTCGAGGGTGTGCGCCGTAAGAATGCGACAGGCCTTGACGCGGCGGGCTGCTGTGCGGAGCAGGCGATAACGTGCCAGCCGCGCGGCTTCCTGAATCCCGGTCGATGGCTTCGCGCCGCTCCAGCGCATGGTGCGATGTTCGACACCGAGCTTTTCGGAAAAGCGCTTCACGACAGCCGCTTCGTGCCCGGCCTCGGGTCGCAGGCCATGATCAATCGTTACGGCAACCAAGCGCGGTACAGGCTGCTGCCAAGCGCGCCAACGTGCCACCAGATATAACAAAGCTGTTGAATCCGGACCGCCGGAAATCGCCAGTATCAGGGCCGGCTCGGCAGCGAGGTCGGCGAACAACGAGTCGGCCTCGGCGTCGCCAACCGGGCCGTCAGCAGCGGACACGCTTTTGTTCCCGCTCGATCGCCTGTTTGATGCTCGGGGGGGCGCGCGGATATTTGCGGCCCACGTCGCCGAAGGCCACGCAGGCAAGCTCTTTCTCGTTTATGGCAGCGAGCGACTGGCCCAGCCGCAGCAGCGCATCGGGCGCTTTGGAACTGGTTTCATATTTCTTCGACAACACCACGAATGCATTGGCCGCATCGTGATAGCTCTGGCGCTGGAACAGGCTTTCGCCGAGTCCAAATTGGGCTTCCGCCGCCAGCCGGTCGGACGGATATTTCGTCAGAAACTCGCGAAACGTCTCCTCGGCTAGCGCATAGTCCTTGCGCTGCAGATACCCGGTGCCGAGATCGATAACATCCCGCGGCGACGACGGCGGCGGCGCCGTAGCAACCGCATAAGGCCCGGTCGAACCTGGGCTTCGCGGCGGCGCACTCATCGGAACTCGCCCGGAGCCCGGTTCCAAACCCGCGTTTGCGGTCGCCACCGTGCCGCTATGGGTTGTCGGCTCGTCACTGGTCATTCCCTGCGGAGGGATCGCGGGCGCTGGCTGGGGGGGGATCGAGCCGAGCACGCGAGGTACTCCTGGAGCGTTAGGATTTTCTGCAGGATCGAACGCATCCGCGCGCCGACCGCTGGGCACCGCCGGTTGGATCGGCTGTACGGCTCCCGGGCGGATCGGCGCGACGCGCGATCCTCCACGGCTGCCGAGTTCCTGGAACCGGAATTCGTTATCCTCCTGCAGCCGCTTGAGCGCCGCCTCGAGCTGCTGATTTCGGTATTGCATCTGCTCAATCTGACCGGTGAGCTGCCGGACCTGATTCTCCAAGCGATCGATCCTGACCAGAAGCTCCGCGGACCCGACTTGCGCGAATGCGGCAGTCGGGCCCATCAGGGCACAAAACGCGGCAACAGCGACACGGTTTAACATCGTTCGCATCATATACGACGGAGAAGCACAAGTTCGCAAAACAATAGCCGAAGCTGAGTCGAAATTGTGACTTCGACGCGCCAACCTCAAGATGGCATGTATCGTGTCCACGTACATGGCGTGCAGCTGACACCCACAGAGGGTAACCGATTGTCCATCTTCTAGCATCAGCTCCGAAATCAGGAACTGGCGTTGAGGACCGTGACGGCGCGACGGTTCTGCGACCAGCACGAGATGTCATTGCACACCGCAACCGGCCGTTCCTTACCGTAGGAGATCGTCCGCATCCGCGATGGCTCGACGCCACGCGAGGCGAGATAGTCCCGCACCGCCTGAGCGCGCCGCGCCCCAAGGGCGATGTTGTACTCGCGAGTGCCGCGTTCATCCGCATGGCCTTCGATGGTGAAGGCATAACGATTATAGGTGGCAAGCCATTGTGCCTGCTTGTCGAGGGTGGTGCGTGATTGCGTCGTCAGATCGGTCGAATCGGATTCGAAAAAGACCCGATCGCCCACATTGACCACGAAATCCTGCTGGCTCCCGGGGGCGGCAGCACCAGCGCCGCCAACTCCGGCCCCGAGTTCATTCGCCTTGTTGGCGCAGGCCGCCGCAGCAAGCGCCGCCACCAGGGCGACGGCAAATCTGGCGTTGCGGATGACGCGCATGACTTTCGGCATGCGTTTACTCCTTCTAGCTGTTGGCACGCCCCCTCCCTACCCTCCCCCGCATGCGGGAGAGGGTAGGGAGGGGGGCCTTGATCGTGATCCTCGATTTAGCAGCGCCTTCGTTAAGCGAAGGTTTTATCAACCTTGATGTAGCCTTGCTGTGTCCGCATAATGTTGCTCATTTACTGGAAACCAATTCGAATGGTTATTGAAGCATTAACGAGGCGATAGCGAGGCAACGGCCGTAAGGCCGCGATCAGCCATATCGTGCGTCGTCAAGCCGAAGCATGATTGGCCGCGACTCCGAAACAACCCAATCACGCCAACAATGGCGACCATGCGGGGTCCGATGCAAAGCTCGGCGTCGGCACCTTCAATTCGTTGCGGCCGGTGATGTCGACTGTGAAGAGCGATGGCCCGGCGTTGCCCCCGGGATCGCGGAAGAACATCAACACCCGGCCATTGGGCGCGAAAGTCGGGCCCTCATTATGATAACCCTCGGTAAGAATACGTTCACCCTTTCCGTCGATGCCCATGACGGCAATTGCGAAGTTGCCCTGGCTTTGCTTGGTGAATGCGATGAGATCGCCACGCGGAGACCAAACCGGGGTCGAATAGCTCCCGTCCCCAAAGCTGATGCGCTGCGCGGGCCCGCCGCTCGCGGACATGATGTAGATCTGAGGCCGTCCACCGCGGTCAGACTCAAAACAGATACGGCTGCCGTCCGGAGAGTAGCATGGCGCGGTATCGATGGCGGCCGTATCGGTGAGCCGCGTCGTCGCCTTGGAGCGCAGATCCATCACGAACAGGTTCGAATTGCCGCCCTGCTGCAAGCTCATGATCACGCGCTGACCGTCCGGCGTGAAGCGCGGCGAGAATGTCATGCCCGGGAAGTTGCCGACGATTTCGCGCTGTTGGGTTTCGGTATTGAACAGATAGACGCGCGGCTCACCCTGGCCGAACGACATGTAGGTGATTTCCTGGCTCGACGGCGAGAAACGAGGAGTCAGCACGAGATCGCCGCCGTTGGTGAGATAGCGCACACCGGCGCCGTCCTGATCCATCATGGCAAGGCGTTTGATCCGCCGCTCTTTGGAACCGGTCTCGTCCACAAACACGATGCGGCTGTCGAAATAGCCCTTCTCGCCCGTTAGCCTCTCGTAGACCTGGTCCGAAATGATGTGAGCGATGCGGCGGAAATTGTCCGGTATGCTGAAATACTGCTGTCCGGCGAGTTGGGTGGCGCCGAACACATCCCAAAGCCGGAACTCGGCCTTGAGGCGGCCGTCGGCTTGGCGGGTGACCCGCCCGGTCACAAGCGCTTGGGCATTGATGGCGCGCCAATCCGGATAGCGCGGTTGCACGTCCGTGTTGGTGATCTTCTCAATAAACGCGGCCTGATCGATCGGAGCGAACAGGCCGCTGCGTTTGAGATTCGCGGTGATGATCTGCGAAATGCCCCGCGCAGATTCACCGTCGGATGGGCTGCCGGCAAGAAAATCCGGCAGTGCGATCGGCATCGGTTGCACGTTGCCCTGATTGAGATCGAAGCGGAGCACCGCCCTGGCCGGCCCACTGAATCCGACGACGGCGCCAAATCCAGCGGCGGCGCCGAGAAACATCGCGTTGCGGCGTGTCAATGGGAGATTGCCTGGGCCGTCGCTGAGAGAATCGCTGCGGAGACTGCTCATGCCAGATTGGTCATCCATGACGAAACCACCCTGAAAACCCGAACATATGTGCCAACGCGGGCATCACATCAACCGTAGAATATGTCGTTAACCGTGGAACATGTCGTTGGGATCGAAGTTGACTTCAACTTCCTGCCACGCTTCGTATTTCGAAGCGGGAAGGCGAAACGGCTGACAGCGGCGCACCGCTCTGGTCGCGCTTTCGGCGGCAATCTGAAACAAGGCGTTTCTTCCGCGATTGAGTACCATCGGCTCGCCGGAGAGGGAACCGTCCCGGTTGAGCGAGAATCTCACCGTAACCACAAGGTCCTTGGCCTCCGCAACTCCGACAGGGGGGTTCCAACAGCTCATGAGCTGGGCCTTCAACATGCCGAGTTCATTCTGCGACAATTGCAGCGCGTTTCCGGTTGTCGAACCGAGCGACGGGGTCGGATTGACCATCGAGCCGGTCACGGCCTGACGCTGCGGCGCGCGCTTATCGAGCAGCGCGGTTTCAATGCGGTCGAGATCCGATTTCACCTCTTCGCGTTTCCTGGCCTCCTCGCGCTTGCGGGCTTCCTCGCGCTTGCGAGCCTCTTCGCGCTTCTTGGCTTCTTCGAGCTTTTTCGCCTCCTCCTTCTTTTTCGCTTCCTCACGCTTGAGGGCTTCGGCGATCGGATCAGGCTCGGGCTTGGGTTCCGCAACGGCCGCGGGCGGCGGATCCGTTACGGCCGCGGGCGGTGCGGCCGCGGGCTTCGGTTCCGGCGGCTTGATGTCGGGCGTTGACGGCGCAGGCGGTTGCGCCGTCGCCGTGCGGACCTCCGGCTTGTCGGAGACCTTCTGGACCGGGTCCTTGGGCTCCTTCACCTCGCCGATTTTGTCGACGACCGGCAATGGCTTCGTGACTTTCGGCGCGGTCTTTGAGCCTGCCGTCAGCTCGGAAAGCTCGCGTTCCGAAATGATGTCGGCCGACACTGAATCCACTGGCTCGACCTCGAAAGGCTTGGCGGAAAACGAAACCAAACCCCATGCCAGAACGAGGGCATGTCCGATTGCCGATATGGTGTAACCGGTTCTCATATCAGGCGTTCATCGCCCCTGTTCCACTTCGGTGACAAGCGCCACCCGCCGGAATCCCGCCGATGACAGCCGCCCCATCACCCGCATCACTGTACCGTAATCCACTTTACGGTCACCCCGCACGTAAATGCGCTCGTCAAATCCGCCCCGCGCATCGGTTACGGCCTTGAGCTTCGGAACGAGTTCGTCGATCGGAATTTCGCTGTTCTGCAGGAACACCTTGCCATCGAGGCCAACCGACAACGTCAGCGGCTCGCGGTCCTGGTCGAGGCTCTTGGCCTGGGTTTGCGGCAGATCGATCGGCACGCCGACCGTCAACAGCGGCGCCGACACCATGAAGATGATGAGCAGCACCAGCATCACGTCCACCATGGGGGTGACATTGATTTCGCTCATCACGGCCTTGCGCCGGTGCCGTCTTCGGCCGACCGCGGCCGCGGCCACAACTCCTCCGATTCCCATATTGCGTCCTCAGCTCACGCGCGCTCATCGATCTGCCGCGACAGAATGGCGGCAAACTCGTCCGCGAATCCCTCCAGGCGCTGCGCCTGTTTGTTCACCTCCGAACTGAACTTGTTATAGAAAATGGTCGCCGGTATGGCGGCTACGAGCCCGATCGCGGTGGCGAACAGGGCTTCCGCAATGCCGGGTGCAACGACCGCCAGCGACGTATTCTTCGACGCCGCAATCGACTGAAAACTCGTCATGATGCCCCAGACCGTGCCAAACAGGCCGACGAACGGCCCGGCGGAGCCGACCGTGGCGAGCACCAGGAGCCTGCGCTCCAGACGTTCGATTTCCCGCATGATGGTGACATCCATCACCTTCTCGATGCGCATTTGCAGCCCCGCGAACGAACGCGGCGGCCCCTCGAAGCTGCGCTTCCATTCCCGCATGGCGGCGACAAACAAGGCAGCCATGGAGTGATTCGGGCGCGCCGACACCATGCGGTAGAGTTCTTCCAGCGATTGCCCCGACCAGAAGCTCTGCTCGAATCCATCCATAGCCCTGCTGGTGCGCGAATAAAGGATGAACTTGTCGACCGCAATCGCCCACACCCAGACCGAACAGACCATAAGGCCGATCATCACGGTCTTGACGATCCAGTGGGCCTGCCAGAACAGGGTGAAAATGGACAGATCCGACGGCGCCACATCGGGGATCATGATTCGTCCTTTCGGCTCGATATCCACAGCAAGCCCGGCCGGCGCCGATGCAAGGACCTCCGAAGGAGGCCAACCCGGACCTGCTCGGCCCGTCAACCTCCGGAGTTTCGCGTGAAATCGATGAGCCGCTGTCGGCGATTACGAATTCCCCGCGAAAAATGTCCGATGTTTGGCAGCATGGCCGATGAGATTGCCCCAGCCATAACGCGGCATCCGTGGTTAACAACCGGTTAGCAGACACGCAAGGATGCCATGCGATGGTGATACGGGCCGATGGTCGCACCGGGCGACCCCGACTCAGATGAAAAAAAAGCCACCCGCGGTGGGCGGGTGGCTTGTCGGATTTTGCAAGAGTTCCCTCCCCCGCTTGCGGGGGAGGGCGCGAGCTGCTCCCCTCCCCCTTGTGGGGAGGGCAAGGGGTGCCCTTCTTGGGTAGGGGTCGCGAGAGGCGGCATCGCATTGCCACAACCTCCCGACCCCCCACCCCATCCCTCCCCAGCCGAAACCGCGTGTACGCGGGTTTCGGCCACTCAATAAAGCTATCGAAATCGGCAACAGCCGATTTCGATAGGGGAGGG
>Ga0257161_1000453_pt1 | contig 10215 bp, 10 predicted proteins | sample NR01A_FD_185954 | JGI IMG/M metagenome (GOLD analysis project Ga0257161, IMG submission 185954) | Soil microbial communities from H.J. Andrews Experimental Forest, Oregon, United States - NR-01-A | ecosystem: Environmental > Terrestrial > Soil > Temperate forest > Bulk soil | place: USA: Oregon... | reverse complement strand
CGTTCAAAGCCCAGTTTCCGACGCCGATCAGGCCAACACGGATGATCGTGTGGTTGGCAGAGGGGGCACTGCTGTCGGCTATCGTCGATGAGGTGGACATGGACTTCTCCTGCTTGTTGAAGTCATTATCGGTTGTATTTGTCCGCCTGGGATCGTGAGTCGTTTTGATACGCGCGGCCATCGAACTTTCGGAGGGAGCGGCTATATCAATGTATGAGCCGTATGAACCGTAGGGTGAAGCATCGCACCCGTTGGGCCGCGCAGCATCGCCCCGCGCTGATGGCGCAATGCCCAAATCGCAGCTAAACCGCCCGGCTGCTCATGGACAAGCTCGCCAGCATCAGGGCCTTCACCCGCGTGGTGCAGCACCGCAGCTTTGGGGTGGCGGCCCGGTCTTGCTGAGATGAATGCCTTTGTTGCGATCGTCGAGCAAAGAAGCTTTGCCAAAGCGGCAGTACAGCTTGGGGTATCCCTTCCACCCTCAGCGAGAGCCTGCGCAAGCTTGAGGAACGGCTTGCGGTTCGCCTCATCGAGCGCACCACGCGAAGCGTTGCTCCGACCGAGGCGGGCGAGCGGCTGCTGACGCGCCTGCGTCCGGTGCTTGAGGATCACCCTTTGACGGGTTGGCTGCAATGACATATATCCCTTGAAAGCTGCCAGCCGGGGATAGTTATGCGCCCGCCCAAAGCACGCCGCATCGTTATTGCCGTCTACGAAGGCGTCTCTTTGCTCGATTTGGCCGGCCCCCTGGAGGCGTTCCGGGTGGCATCGGCTTTCGGCGGGTCTCGCGGAAGCCGCGTAACATATGAATGCTCGGTGGTTTCGATCCGGGGCGGGCCCCTGAAAACCGCTAATGGCGTGGAGCTGGTCACCGAATCCGTGCGGTCGCTGGGTCGCGACCCGATCGACACGTTGATCGTTCCGGGTGCCTTTGCGGTGGACGATGTGACGCGTGACCGCGCCCTGGTCCGATGGGTCCGCGACAGATCTCCCTCGTGTCGACGGGTGTGCTCCGTGTGTATTGGCAGCTTCCTTCTGGCCGCCGCTGGCGTTCTCGACGGGCGGCGAGCGGCTACGCACTGGCTGCACGCGCCGTTGTTGGCGGAGCGCCATCCCAGGGTGACGGTCGAGCCCGATGCGATCTTCATCCGTGATGGCGCCGTCTGGTCGTCGGCGGGCTCAACTACGGGAATCGATCTGGCGCTCGCCATGATCGAGCAGGACGCCGGGCGTGCTCTCGCGATGAATGTTGCACGTATCCTGGTCGTCTACCTGAAACGGGCCGGCGGGCAGTCGCAGTACAGCGCACTGCTTGCTGCCCAAACGGAATCCGACTCAGAGTCATTCAGCGAATTGGAACGCTGGATAGTGGAGCATCTGAAGAGCGACCTCAGCGTCAATGGTCTTGCGAACCGTGTGCACATGAGCCCCAGAAACTTCGCACGGGTCTATGCAGCGAAGCGCGGCCGCACGCCGGCGAAGGCGGTGGAAGCGATTAGAGTTGAGGCAGCGCGTCGCCGGCTTGAGGAAACGGACGACCGAATCGAATCTATTGCTGAAGGTTGCGGCTTCAGCAGCGAAGAGCAAATGCGTTGTGCGTTCCTCAGAATATTGAGTATCCCGCCGCGCGACTATCGAAAGCGCTTTTCCTAGGCCACCACGCGCGAATGAACATGGGCGCGACACCGTGCCTCAAGGTCGAGCCGCACGGATGAGCGTGATGGAGCTGTAGGTTGACCCATAAAGTTAAAATCGTGACCCATATCTCTAAAAATGTTGACTCATAAATCTGAAACGCGCCGAGAAATGGAACCAGCGGACAAGCTCCGTAAGTTGGAAGATCGGAATAGAGATCATTCCAAACAGGAATAAACAACGCGGGATATTGCTACTGCGGATAGAGGATGAGCTGCGCGTTGGCTAATCTGGTCCATGCCCTGCTGCCCGGAGCTCTCCTCCGCGCCAAGAACGATTTACGTCTGGATTCGTGGTAACCGAATGGATGGGCGGCCGCCTGGCCGGGCTGTGAAGTGGCAACGCTCTATGGAGCGCTTAAAGACAGCTCTGCGGATATTTCAGCCGTCCTGGAGCTCCGGCTCAAACTCGGCCAACCGGTTGGATTTCGGGAAAAGATTTTCAGCCAGGAAGTCGACAAAGACGCGAACCTTCGGAGCGACGAAGCGATTGGAGGGCCATACCGCGCGGAAGGTACCGGCGTGTTTCGTGAACTCATCTAAGACGACAATCAGTCCCCCGTCCGCGATTTGTTGGCGAATGGCAAAGTCCGGGAGACAAGCCACGCCGTTACCTTTCTCCGCCAAAGTGATTAGCGGTTCGACTGTGGTCGCTGTCGCGGCGATGGGAAGGATGAGGTCCTGTGCATCCGGCGCAGTTTCCAGCGGCCAGCGCTGAAGAAGCCCTGACGTCGGATAGCGGTGATGCAGACAGGCGTGCCTTGCCAGGTCCTGGGGACGGCCGGCATGCCGGCCCGCTCGAGATAAGCCGGCGCGCCAACCACCCGCAGACGATTAGGATCCCAACCGTCGCGCGATGAGCCGGGAGTCCGTGCCTTCTCCCGTACGGACGACCACATCATAGCCATCATCGACAACGTTCACCAAGTGGTCGGTGAAATCCAGATCAAGCTCGATGTCAGGATACGCTGACATAAAGTTGCTGATTGTCGGCATCATCAGCGTCCCCCCCATGGGCAAGCTCACCTTGAGCTTGCCCATGGGGGCCTTCTTGGAATTGGCGAGCTCTCGATCGGCGTTCGGTCAAAGATGTCAATCTGCGTACAAAGTTTGCGCGCCGAAATAGCAGGAATAGCAGTCTGATCGCCACCACGAGATCGGTTTGAACGTCTTCGCCCCGAAAATCCGATGCCATGGCAACGGCCGAAAATTGGGGGCCGCATGAATCGAGACGTTCAGGTGCGGTTCTGTGAGAATCTGGAGGTGAAAGCCCTGTGGGCCACAGGCAGACGCGGCCTCACCGACCGCGTGACCGGCCTGTCATGATCCTGTCCTTGATGGTGAGCGTTTGGTGTCGTCATCTTTTACCGGGCGCTCGACCTCAACCGGCGAAAGCCGCGGCGATTTCGAGCGGCGTGCGCGTCTATTCGTGGGCCAAGCTCGACAATCCGTCCGCCACACGCTTTCTGACGCCTGCAGGCTGCGCCTTGATGAGATCACGCGTCTGTTTGCAATACGATTGATCTCTCCACGATCTTCGATATGATCGCCGCTATTCCCGGCAGAATATAGCTCCTTGCAAAGGTGAACATCGATGAAGATGAATCGACGAGGCTCATTCGCGTTGCTGATCGGTGCCGGCATTCTTGCCACTTCGGGGGTGCAGGCCGCCGGCGCCTTCCGCGTGGCCTATGCGGGCTCGATGGGGGTGGTGATGGACCGCTTCATCGGTCCGGCGTTTGCTAAAGCCAACGACGTCGAATTCCAGGGCATCGGCCAAGGCGCTTATGGTCTGGCTCGGCAGTTGGAAGGCAGGTTGCTGCAGGCTGATGTGTTCGTTTCCATCACTCCGGGGCCGATCGACATTCTGAGAAAAGCCGGCATGATTGGCCCGGCCGTGCCGGTGGGAAGCACCCAGATGGTGGTTGCTTACAGTCCCAAGAGCAAATTCGTGCCTGACTTTGAAGCAGCGGCGCAGGGCAAGAAAAACTGGCATGAGGTACTGCAGAATCCCGGCCTGCGCTTCGGGCGCACCGATCCAGCCACCGATCCGCAAGGGCAAAACATCATTTTCACGATGCTGCTGGCGCAGAATTTTTACAAGCAGCCCGGGCTGGCTGACAAGATTTTGGGGGGCTATCAAAACCCGCAGCAGATTTTCACCGAGCCCTCGCTGCTGTCGCGTCTGGAGGCCGGGCAGATCGACGCCTCGTCGGGCTATCTGAGCGCGGTGCACTCGCACCATCTGCCGTACATCAAGCTGCCTGATGAAATCAATCTGAGCAACCCCGAGATGGAAGCCAAGTGGTATAAAAACGTGCAATTCAGCATCACGCTGGCCGGCGGCAAGGAGGCGGCGCTGACCACTCAGCCGCTGGTGTTCTACGCTACGGTGCTCAAGGACAGCAAACAGCCCGCGTTGGCCGAGAAGTTTGTGCAATTCCTGCAAAGCCCCGAAGGTCAGAAACTGCTGGATGACAACGGCTACAGCCCACCCAAGGGCGAGCCAATTCAATAGCGGGAGGGGCGAGCGGGTTTGTTCTCACGCCCTTGCAAGAGCACGAGGTTTGGTGCGGCATGAGTGCACTGGTTGACGTTCAGGGGGCTGACGGCTTGCCGCGTGCGCGGGGGCCGGCGGTTATCGGTGCGTTCACCCTGTTGCTCATCGCCGGACCCTTTATTGGCCTGGCGTTTGCCACGCACTGGAGCGACTTTCACTTCGCCCAAGGCGACACGGGTTCCATTGGCGTGTCGCTGGGCTTCAGCCTGCTCACGCTGCTGCTGATCGTCGCCCTCGGTACGCCGCTGGCGTGGTGGCTGGCGCGGCACTCGTTTCATGGCAAATGGGTGTTGGAAGCCATCATCCTGCTGGCACTGCTTACCCCGCCGCTGGCGATGGGCATTTTGCTCGCCACACTGTACGGCCCCTACAGCCCGGTGGGGAGCCTGGTGGCTCACACCACAGGCACGGAACTAACCAACTCTGCCCCGGCCTTCGTGCTCGCGCAGTTCTACGGAGCGCTGCCCTACTATGTGATTGCGGCTCGCGCCGCGTTTGAAGGCGTGCCGCGCGAACTGGAGCACATTGCGCTGACCCTTGGTAAATCGCCGTGGCAAACTTTTTTGTTGGTGAGCATGCCGCTGGCGCGCTTGGGTTTGGCTACCGGCATTGCGTTGGCCTGGGTGCGAGCACTAGGCGAGTTCGGCATCGTGCTGATCTTGGCCTATTACCCGCAGGGCATTCCGGTCAAGCTTTGGGTCAATCTGCAGGACATTGGGCTGTCCGCGGTATATCCGCTGCTGTGGGTGTTCTTTCTGGTGGCGATGCCGCTACCCTTGATACTTGGCTTGGCTTCGCGCCGCCAGCGCTTGTTCTAGCCCATGCGCATCGATTACCGCATCGACCATCCGGTGCGACTGCGGGTCAACTTCGAGGTCGACGGCTTTACCATACTGCTGGGGCAAAGCGGCGAGGGCAAGACCACACTCTTGCGCGCCATCGCTGGCCTGTTGCCGGCTCAGGGCGAACCATTTGGCGGCTTGCTGCCGCAACATCGTGCGGTGGGTTATTTGCCACAAGGCTATGCTCTGTTTCCACATCTGCGGGCCTGGGAAAACGTGGCGTTTGCATTGCCGCGCAGTGCCCAACGACGCGCGCAGGCAATGGAATTGTTGGCGCGCGTCCGGCTGGAAGACGTGGCCGAACATTACCCAGCAGCGCTGTCTGGCGGGCAACAGCAGCGCGTCGCGCTGGCGCGTGCACTGGCCCGCAAGCCGCAGCTGCTATTGCTGGATGAGCCGAGCTCGGCGCTAGACGCCGCCACGCGCGACGAAGTTATGGCCGAGTTGATCTCCGAGATGCATGAATTCGATTTGCCAGCCCTTGCGGTCAGTCACGATCCGCATCTTGCGGCACTGGCCGACCGCGTGGCAGTGATGAGCGAACGACGCATCGTGCAGCACGGCACACCCGCTGAGGTGCTGTCGCGGCCCGGCAGCGCGGCGGTGGCGCGGCTGCTTGGGCATCGCAATTTGTTCACCGCCCGCGTCGCCGGGCATGAAACCAATGCAGGCGTAACTCTGCTGGATTGGGAAGCAGCCAATGGCATCATCTTGCGTCTGCCGCTGCAGGTGGAGCTGGCAGCGGGTCAGTTGGTGCAGTGGATGATCGCCCCCACGGAGGTCGGACTGCCATCGTTGAAACCCGACATGCACCGCGCGGATAATCCGGTTACCGGCCGAGTAGAATCGCGGCTCAATCTGGGAACGCACTTTCAGGTGGCGCTGCGGTGCGGCACCGAGCGGCTGTGGCTGGCCGCGCAGAGCAATCTGGTGCGGCATCACGGTATGGAAACCGGGTGCGAAGTCACGGTCGATTTACGCAGCAGCGGTCTGTTGTGCTGGCCGCACCCGGGTTGAGTTGGGTGTTGATGTTCGGCGCCGGTCGTCGTTCCGGGGATTTTGGGAGAACAACGTTGCCGAAGGCGAAAGCATCCGCCTTCGGTGTCCGGGCAAACTTGATAGATCGGGTCTCACAAGCCGAAAACATAGGGCACTGTTGCGTTGCGCTGCTCCTTGAGTTCGGGCGTGTTGATGAGCTTGGCCTTGGCTGGTGCGCTCGGTCCCGACACGATCGCGATAAACTGCTTACCGTCCACCTCGAAGGTCATCGGCGGCGCCGAGAAACCGGAACCGACATTGATCTTCCACAACTCGTCGAGTGTGGTGTCGTCATAGGCCGCAACCGTGCCATCCAACAGCGCAAGAAAGATCAGGCGTCCACCGGTTGCGAGCGTGCCCGAGTAGTTCGGGTAGCGCAGATGCACGCTTTTCTTGATCTCGCCGGTCAGCGGATCGACGGCGGTCAGATTGCTTTCATAGCGCTCATCGGTCTGGCTTAGCCCGCCGTTCCAGCCTCTTTCCTTGGTGTGCTTTTCCCGATCGATCGCAACGTTCACGCAGGCCGTTATGAGGCGTTGGCGTCCTCGGAATATTTGCCCGACTGGGTGGCGGGGATTTCAATCGGTGCGATTAACGCTGCGATTATCGCCGGCAATACGCCAGAGAGCCGCCTGGCGTCTTGAGAGAAAATTCTCGTCGCGATGGCGGTCCCGATCTAGCGGTTGCGCGTGGGCGGCTGGAAAGTCCGTGGACGACGCAAGACAATCTTTCTGGTTCAATAGGTTACTGATTGGCATCAAAATGATGTGAGGCGTCGATCCGGATCAATTACAATGCTTGGCGCAGCCCCATGGCAACATCCGGATTCGGCGCCCGGGCGGAAACGCAGGCGAAAGGTGGTCATAAGGCGGTCGGAACAGCAGGAATCACGCCATTGTTGACGAGATGTGCGGGCCATTGGCGATGTTGGTCCCGCATTGGCAATGCGGCCGACTGTGTGGTTGCGGAGATCGGCCACCTCATTGACGAGAGGCACAACCTCAAAAACTTGCGCGTCGACAAATTCTGCCGGCTTCACGGGCCTAGAACTGCTCCACCGCCCGGCTTCACGCCGGGTTGATTTTGGGAATTTCTGCGGCACATCTGTAGTCTCCTGAACAGAGCAGCAAGGTCCGAGGTTCAAAAGAGCTACGGGCGCTGGTCCTTCAATTCCCCAGGAGAAGGCAATGCGTAAACTATTGATCTCGTCGCCGCTGCTCCTTCTCTCTTTGCCAATATCCGTGTGCAAACACAAACCGGTCAGATGTAATTGTACAAGAGGTCCTGCCAATTACGCGGTGGCCGCAACCCACACTCTATTCGAGTTGTGTCGAAGGATGACGAACATAAACCCGTTTATTGGTACTGTTGCACTTGGTCTCACGATGGCGGTAGGTGCAATCACCGCCGTGAACGCCGCAGTACCATTACCAATCATGGAGCAGGTCGGCAGTTCGGCCACGCTCGCGCCAGTGCTGGAAAAAGTGCTACCAGCCGTTGTCAGCATTCTAGTTAAGAGCCACGCCCCGCAAGGCCTGGGTTCTGCGGCGCAAAATCGTCGGGACAAGCGACGCCCATCCGATGTCGCGGCCGAGCGCCACGAGAATCGTGCCGGCTCCGGGGTGGTGTTCGACGCCCCCCGCGGTTTGATCATCACCAACAATCATGTCATCGATCGCGCTGACAAAATAACGGTCATTCTCTCCAATCGACGCGAACTGCAGGCAAACATCGTCGGTACCGATCCGGCCACAGACGTCGCTGTGATCAAAGTGCAGCCCGACGATCTGACCGCCATCATGTATGGCGATTCCGACCGTATCAGAGTTGGCGACTTCGTTATTGCCATCGGCAATCCGTCCAATATCGGCGAAAGCGTGACGTCTGGTATCGTCGGCGGGCTGCATCGCACCGGTCTCGGCATCGAACAGTACGAAGACTTCATTCAGACCGATGCGGGCATCTATCCAGGAAGTTCGGGTGGCGCGCTCGTTAACCTGCAAGGCAAGCTCGTGGGCATTAATACCGCTTACATCGGAGCGACCAATGCCAATCCGGGCCTTGGATTCGCCATTCCCATCAACATGGCGCGAAAGATCGCCGAGCATATTGTTGAATTCGGCAATCCCCGGCGCGCCAAGATCGGGATCTCATATGACGATCCGACCCCTGCTATAATTCGCGACACGAAACGTGTTCCGTCGCTTGCTCTGCCGGTGATATCGAGGATTGACGCAGGATCGGCGGCGGAGCGCGCTGGTCTGAAATCAGGCGACGCGGTGACTGAAGTTGACGGAACGCCAGTGCGGGATGCGGCGGACCTTGGCAACCGGCTCGGACTTCTGTGGATAGGTGAATCGACCGAGCTTTCCGTATTGCGCTCCGGCAAAGCGATGACAATCCGCGTGACGATCGCCGATAACAACCGGAGTGGGCGAACGAATTGATGTGTGTACCTAAGAACGATAGATGACGCGGTACTTTGGACCGTGATCTCCGATCGCCAGGTGCTTTCCTTCCTGCCAGATCACCGAAATGATTTTTTCCGGCCGGATCTGGTTTTCCTCCAGCGCAACGTTGAGGGCGTTTAGATCAGCCGCAACGATAAGTTCGCGGACGCCTTGTGCTTCCATGATCGGCTCCTTTGCATTACTCGGCCGCCGCGGCGGACGCGGACGGAAGATCGGCGGCGGACAATCCGAGCCGGGTCGCGACCCCGATGCCATAGTCCGGATCGGCCTTGTAGAAGTGCACGATCTGGCGCTTGATGATCTCGACCGGAACGCCCTGCATCGCCTCGGCGATGTTGTCCATAAGGCGCCCCTGCGCCTCCGCACCGATGAGGCGGAAGAGATCGCCGGGCTGACGGTAGTCGTCATTTCCGTCGCGGTGATTGTAGCGATCGGCTTCACCGGCGATTTTCAGCGGCGGTTCGTTGAACCGGCTGTCCTGTGCGGCGCCGTTCACCGAATTCGGCTCGTAGTAGGCGTCCACGTTGCCGGTCAGCGGCTCGAAGAACCGCATCGGGCCGTCCTTGTGATAGTGATGCACCGGACAGCGCGGCCGGTTGACCGGCAGCATTTCGTAGTGGGTGCCGAGCCGATAGCGGTGGGCGTCCGCATAGGAGAACACGCGCGCCTGCAGCATCTTGTCGGGCGAGAAGCCGATCCCCGGCACGATGTTCGAGGGTGACAAGGCACACTGCTCGATTTCCGCGAAGTAGTTCTCCGGATTGCGGTTGAGCTCCATCACGCCGACCTCGATCAGCGGATAGTCCTTGTGTGGCCACACCTTGGTGAGGTCGAACGGGTTATACCAATGCTTGCCGGCATCGGCTTCCGGCATCACCTGGACGAACAGCTTCCAGCGCGGGAAATCGCCCTTCTCGATCGAGCCGAACAGGTCCTCCTGGAACGACTCGCGGGTCTTGGCGACGATCTGCTCGGCTTCCCGGTTGGTGTGGAACCTGATGCCTTGCTGGACCTTGAAGTGGAACTTGACCCAGAACCGCTCGTTCTTGGCGTTGATGAACGAGAATGTGTGCGAGCCATAGCCGTTCATGAATCGCGGACTGTGCGGCACGCCGCGGTCGCTCATCAGGATGGTCACCTGGAGCAGGCTCTCGGGCGACAGCGACCAGAAATCCCACATCGCGGTCGGCGATCGCAGGTTGGTCTTGGGATGGCGTTTCTGGGTGTGGATGAAATCCGGGAACTTGTAGGGATCGCGCACGAAGAACACCGGGGTGTTGTTGCCGACCAGATCCCAGTTGCCTTCCTCGGTGTAGAATTTCACCGCAAATCCGCGCACGTCGCGCTCGGCGTCGGCCGCGCCCTGCTCGCCGGCGACGGTCGAGAAGCGCGCGACCAGATCGGTTTTCTGGCCGACCGTCGAAAATATGTTCGCCTTGGTGTATTGCGTGATGTCGCGGCTGGCCGTGAACGTCCCGAACGCCCCCCACCCCTTGGCATGGACCGTGCGCTCGGGAATGCGCTCGCGGTTCTGGTGAGCGAGCTTCTCGAGCAGTTGGTAGTCCTGCAGCAGGACCGGGCCGCGGGGGCCGGCCGTGATTGCATTCTGG
>Ga0257161_1000452_pt1 | contig 10230 bp, 11 predicted proteins | sample NR01A_FD_185954 | JGI IMG/M metagenome (GOLD analysis project Ga0257161, IMG submission 185954) | Soil microbial communities from H.J. Andrews Experimental Forest, Oregon, United States - NR-01-A | ecosystem: Environmental > Terrestrial > Soil > Temperate forest > Bulk soil | place: USA: Oregon... | reverse complement strand
ACCGCCTCCACCGGATTGAGCGCCTTCAAGATGGCCGGCGCGTGCCAGATATTGGCGATCCCGAGCACCGCTATGGTCACGAACCAGATGACCATGACTGGTCCGAAAAGCCGGCCGATGCTCGCCGTTCCCCGGCGCTGAATTGCGAACAAGGCAATCAGGATTACGAGGGTGAGGGGCACGATGAAGCCCGCCGAGGCCGGTGCCGCGAGTTTGAGCCCCTCCATGGCCGAAAGAACCGAGATGGCCGGCGTGATGACGCCGTCACCATAGAGCAGAGCCGCGCCCGCTACGCCGAGGAGGACCAGGATCGAGGGCCGTGCGCCGTCGGTAATCTTGTCGGACGCCACCAGCGCCAGCAAAGCCAGAATGCCACCCTCGCCGTCATTGTCGGCGCGCAGGACGAAAACCACATATTTCAGCGACACCATCAGCAGCAATGCCCAGAAAGTCAGCGATACGATCCCAATGATGTCGCTCGCCAACGGCGGCCTGTGGCCGGTCGCATTGAGGGCCACCGAGAACGCGTAGAGAGGGCTGGTGCCGATGTCGCCGTAAACGATCCCTATCGCGGTGAGCGCGAGGAACCAAGTATTGCCCTTGTTGTGCTGAGGCTTGGCCTGGTCAACGGGCCCCGGCCGCTGACCTTCCTCGGTCGCGACTTTGGAATTGGAAACCGCCAGCGACCCGGGGGCAAGATCCACCTTCGACATCGAAATCCATTCCAAGTCCCGGCGTCTGCGCCTGGCGCGACACCTTCAGGTGCCGACATTCAAGATTTAGGCCAGAAATTTGGCGGCGCGCCGACGCATCGCCTCCCCGATCACCATCCGGGTGAACACCAGCTTGGGGATATAGCGTATGGCTCCCGTCGATCTGTGACGTGGCTCACACAGCGTAGCTTCAACCTCTGATAGGATTCGTTACTAAGCATTTCAGACTAAGTTTGACGGGAAGGAGAATTGCCATGACGTGCATGTGCTTCGTTGTGCCTCGCGACGTGCTGACGAGGCTTGCGCAGGACAGAGAATTGTCGGCGGAACTTCGCAAGGGCATGTTTGCTACGGCGCAAATCAGTCATGAGATCCGAGAGTTGCGCAGCCAGGCTGCCAAACTTACGAGCGTTGCGATGGCGCATGCCGGCGCACTTGTCGAACTCGCCCCAGCACCGACGGTGACCGTCTATGATTGCAAGCATACACAAACCACGCCGGGCACGCCGGTGTCGCACCCGGGGAGTTCCTCCGATCCAACGGCGAAACGCACATTCAACGAAACGACGAGCGTCGCCCAATTCTATAAGGACGTCTTCAACCGCAACTCGATCGACAATCACGGGATGACAATGATGTCGTCGATCCATTACGGATCGAAGTTCAACAACGCCCTGTGGAACGGATCGCAGATGATTTATGGCGATGGCGACGGCAGCATCTTCGTCGACTTCACGAACGGAAACGACGTCATCGGACATGAGCTGACGCACGGCGTTACGCAGCACAGCCTGCAGCTCAACTACTCGGACGAAGCGGGCGGTCTGAACGAGAGCATCTCGGACTGCTTCGGCTCAATGTTCCGACAGTGGCAAGCTAAGCAGGACGTTAAAACTGCCGATTGGTTGATTGGCCACGACATAATGGGCCCGACTGCGAAGGCGAGGGGCTTCATCTGTCTGCGCGACATGGCCGACCCTGCCGCGAAGCATTGCCTTGCACCGCAGCCGACGCAATATTCCCAAATAACGCCGGGCATGGACCCGCATTACAGCAGCGGTCCCCCCAATCTTGCGTTTTATACCGCTTGCAAGGCGCTTGGCGGCAAGAGCTGGGAAAAGGTCGGGCAGGTGTGGTACCATTCGGTCACTGCTTTTGGCCCCACTCCCGACATGAGGATGAAGCCCTTTGCGGATCGAACCCGCCAAGTGGCTCATACAATGTATAGTACCGCTCCCACCGTTGCGGCTGCGGTCGATCAAGGATGGAAGCACGTGGGGCTGTAGCCCTTCTGCCGGCGCAGCCACTGTCGCGAAGGGCCGAAAGCGTGGATCGTTTGCAGATTGAGCGGATCGGGGGCCTTGCCGGTTTCGGCGGCCCTCATCTCAAGAGTCGCGGCGAGTTTGCGCTTTCGGACCTGTCACCAGCGGATAGGCAAGCTCTCGAAGAGCTGTTCAGCGATCCGCGGAAGGCGGCGCCGGCGCACCCGGGCGAAGCTGATGCGTTTCGTTATCGCATCACGCGCCAGACGGCGGCGGGCCCGCAGACGATCGAATTGCCGGGCCATGCCGTCCCTGCGGCACTGAAGGACAGCGTCAGAGACGTTCTCGAGTGAGTAATGTCGTCCGGCGCGGCGCTTATTGTGGAAATATGACTGATTGGACATGTCATGCAAGTCGATCGCAAGTGGGTTGAGAGAAATCTTGGCTTCGATCCAATTTCGACGCCTCCGCCAGCCACGACATTTGCATTTGCGCCAGCGGCCAAAGCGGAAACGACGGAGGACTTCCAACGCGAAATCATCGACTTTGATTCCGAGTCTCCTGCCGGGAGGGAGTTCCTCGCTTTCAGCACGTCCACCGGCTTGTCGCGATTCACAGATATCGCATGGCCTAAGGGACTGGCGCCGAAAACAGGTCCCGCGCCCCGCCGCAGTAGCGACAGTCCACTGCCACGTGCAGATGTGCTCGTCGTGACGTGGACCGTCGACGAAGGTCATGCGCTGAGCCGCGTGCTCACCCCCGGCAAAGACTCGCGCAACGATTACGTCTCCTACACGCATAATTTCTCAAGCATTTCCAAGAAGATGCGCAGCGGCTGCCCGGCCATTCTCGCGAAGCGTCTGGGCGCCTATTGGACCACGACCATCGGCAAGAAGTCGGTTGTCGTTTTCAAATCCGATTCGCACATGTCGCAGGACGGCCCGGAATTGCCGAACATAGACGTGTGGCGCCAGATCATCCAGGAAGTGCGACCAGCGCTGGTTCTTACCACCGGCACCGCAGGCGGTATTGGCAAGGAGTTCGAGGTGGGCGACGTCATTGTGAGCCCTATCGTCCGCTTCGATTGCACGGCGAAGTTCAAGAAGCAGCCATTTGCACAGGCGCACTACACCAGCTCAGCCGCGAATGCCGCACACTTCGGCACTGCACGTTCGCTATTCAAAACAAATGCGGGGCAGCTTCCAAAGGAAAACCAGCGCCTTCCGAAGATCGTACGGGTGCCGCGGAACGCCCTTGGCTCCTCTGTTGTCACGACCGACTTCTTCGGCTTCGACACGTCAGATAACCACTACAAGCTTCAGGGGCTCGGCGATGTTTCTGAAATGGGTGATGCTGTGGTTGGGTTGGTCGCCACCGAGCTTGGTGCCAATGCGCCGCGATGGCTCGCCATCCGGAACGTCTCCGACCCGCAGATCAAAGCCGACGGCTTGACACTCAAGCAACAGGCTGCGATGGCGGCGCAAATTTACAAGGGCTTCGGCAGGTGGAGCTCGGTTTGTAGCGCGATCGCCTGCTGGGCAACCGTTGCGGCGGAGTAGCGCCGCTTGGAGGCTGCCAGGGACGCCTCCGCCCTTTCGCAATGTTTCCGAATCCGAACGCCGCTTTCGCGGCCAGCGAAGGCATGGAGAACGGTCGGGAGATACTTTCCGCACCGTCCGCCTGCGCTGACCGCGGCAGGTCACTCGGGTCAATCTTCGTACGTCAGTGGCCGCGCCACGTCCTCGAGGCTCTTGCGCTCCGCCGCCACGCCCCAGCACCACTGGATGATTCCAGCGCCGATCATAAGGGCTGATCCGAACAGATAGCCCATGAAGACGCTCATGCGTGATCCCGTATCGATCAAGGCGCCAAACAGCCAAGGGCCTGCAGCGCCGCCAATGCCTGTGCCGATGGCAAAGAAGACCGCAATCGCCAGCGCGCGAATTTCCAGCGGAAACGTCTCGCTGACCGTCAGATACGCCGAACTCGCGGCCGCGGACGCAAAAAAGAAGATGACCATCCAGGCCACGGTCTGCCCCTCCGCCGTGATCGTTCCGCGCACGAACAGGGCGCCGCTCACAGCCAGCAGCAGGCCGGAGGCCACGTAGGTGAGCGCAATCATCGGCCTGCGGCCAACCGTGTCGAATGCCCGTCCCAGCAGGAGGGGCCCGCAAAAGTTGCCGGCCGCAAAGGGAAGCAGATACCAGCCGACGTGGTCTGAGCGGATATGATAGAAATCCGTCAGGACAAGCGCATAGGTGAAGAAAATCGCGTTGTAGAAAAAAGCCTGAGCCGCCATCAGCGAAAAGCCGACGAGCGTGCGGCGCGGGTAGAGCTCAAGGAGCACCGCCACAACCTCGCGCAGGGGCGTGTAGCGCCGCCCGCGCAGGCGCGACGGCGGCGCCGTCACCGGCGGGAGCGGCTGCCCACGATTGCGAAAGCTTTCCTCGATGTCGTCGACGATCGCTGCGCCTTCCGCTGCACGATCGTGCGTCATCAGCCAGCGCGGGCTCTCGGGGATCCACAGGCGCATGAAATAGATGACGGCCGCGAGCACGGCGCCAACAAAGAACGCGACGCGCCATCCCTGGTCGGGCGCGAAGAGCGCCTCATCAAGAACAACGACCGAGCTGAGCGCCCCGATTGCGGCGCCGATCCAGAAGCTGCCGTTAATCGCCAGATCGGTCCAGCCGCGATACCGAGCCGGAATAAGCTCCTGGATTGTCGAGTTGATCGCAGCATACTCGCCGCCAATCCCGGCGCCGGTGAGGAACCGGAATGCCGCGAAGCTCGCGATATCCCACGAGAATGCCGTCGCGGCCGCGAACGTCAGATAGACCGTCAAGGTGATGAAGAACAGCCTTCTGCGGCCGAGCCGGTCGGTGAGCCAGCCGAAGAACAGCGCGCCAAACACGGCGCCCAGCACGTAGGCGGTGCTTGCAAAACCGACATCCGCGCTGGTGAGTTGCAGGGTGTGCCTGATGGCCGACGCCAGCGTGCCGGCCAGAGTAACCTCGAGGCCGTCGAGAACCCATGTGATGCCGAGGGCAAAGACCACGAGCCAATGGAACCGGCCCCACGGAAGCCGGTCCAGACGGGCCGGAATGTCGGTTTCGATGATCGTTGAGTCGGTCTGCGACATCGGCTGTCTCGCAGGATCTGAGCTATGGGCAGACCCCATCGCCGACAAGGCTCTGCCTGCACGCGGGAACGCGGTCGTCGTCGACGCCGAAAAACCCGGTCACGCCTTTGCGGCGACGGCGCCGCTTCAAGTTGTGCGCATTTATCAGCTGTTTCCTCTGTACCCAGGATTGTGTTCATAGTTTGCCCATACCCGCCGCCTCGGGCTGGCCGCATCGACGCGCCTAATGGCGAATGTCGGGTTGGCACGGCCTATGCAGCGGGCTGATCCGGCCCAAGCCCCCCTCCTTGATGATCTCCCCCGTGCTTGGGTCAGGCCCCCAAGGTGGTTCCCATCGCCCTGGGGGCCGCTTTTTTGGGCGACTAATGCTAAAGTGAATGACAGCAAAGCAATGAGGTTGTGTCATGGTGGTGCCTCTGGAAATCTGCTGCGAACGGTCTCAGTCCGCGCACTTGGCGCTCCTGCATCAGCCATTCACGTCTGTCATCATGCCTATACTGCGTGATGCGCGGCCTTGCGCGCAACGAGGGGTTCAATGAAGGCAATTGCCTGCGGCGCCTTAATCGCACTGACGGTTACAACGGCCAATGCAGCCGAGGATGAACAAAGCGCAGATTTCATGCTGCCGTATTGCCGGCTCACGCAGAAGGAGATGACGGCTGACATCGAGAAGGCCTCGAACTATAGCCGCTGCGTCGGCATAGTCGAAGGCGTCAGCCAGATGTTCAATTTGCTGAAGGAAGCACAGGCGGCGGGGAGGGTTCAGCTCGACCCGCTCCTATGTACATCCATCCCGGCGGGCATCACCAAAGAGCAACTTGTCAACGTCGTGGTGGCGTATGGTGAGACGTTTCCGGAACTGACACACCGGCCGTTCACGGTGCTTGCGATCTCTGCACTGCGCGTGGCTTGGCCCTGCAAGAGATAACGCGTGCCGTGGGCTGATTAAGAGGGGCTGAATATATGGAGGCAATCCGCTTCGTTGCTTTGACGGCGTTGACCATCACTGCGGCTGGTGCAGCCGAGAAAGACGTAAGTAGTGCAAACTTCTTTATTCCATACTGCAGGCTCGCCTCAAAGGAGGCGTTGGCCAGCGCCTCGGATGCTTTCTTTCAAGGCCAATGCTTTGGAGTGGTGCGGGCCATCCGTGTGGCGGCAGAAGCAATGCGCACGCAACAGGCCCTGTGTACGGACATCCCGGGCAACGCCACCCTCCAACAGCTGGTTAATACCGTGGTGAGGTATGGCGAGGCGCACCCGGATCGGGCCCAAGAGGGGTTTGAGGCATTTACCTTCCAGGCGTTCCGTGACGCTTGGCCGTGCCAGAAATAATTCTCACCGTGTGCTTTGGGGGGACCTACAAATGAAGGCAATAATCTGCGGTGCCTTGATGGCGCCGATGGTCAGCATGGCGCATGCAGCCGAGGATACGCACAGCGCTAATTACATCCTGCAATATTGCAAACTCACTTCAGATCAGGTCGTTGACAGCCCTTCTCAATCGTACCTCCTTGGACGGTGCGCTGGATTGGTCGAAGGCGTCAGCCATATGGCAGGTTTGCTGAAAGCAATGCAGACAGTGGGCGACATTCCCCACCTGGACCCGCTGCTGTGCGCGGCCGTACCTGAGCAAGTCACCATCCAGGAGGTCCTGAAGGTCGTGGTCAGGTATGGCGAAACCCATCCGAAGGAAGGACCCCTGCCGTTCACCGTGCTCGTGCTCGACGCGTTGCATGACGCGTGGCCCTGCAGATGAGCGGGGGCAACGATGCTGGGGTGGTTTCGCAGGAAGTCCGATGAGAGGGTCAAAGCAGAGCGCATTTACAAGTCCTTGGTTCAGCGTGAGCGACGCGATATGACGCCGCAACTATTGGGGCTGCCAAGGGGAACGCACAAGCGGTACCGGCAAAAGGCTCTGTTCTATCGCGAAGCGTGGTGCCTTTGCGCTTTGGCCGTGGTTGCTCATGACCTGCATTTGCGTGCTGTGCTTGCTGAGTTGGTAGATGTCGTTGAGGCAAAGCGTACCCGTCGCGGGTTACGGACCTACAGCCGCGGCTATCTCATGGATGCGGCATTTGACAGTGTGGAGACGCTGTTTGCAAACCCATGCAAATGGGCACAACGTTGGCTCATGGATTTCAGAGACGATCCAGACGATAATTTTATGCTGACATCTTTTGCCGATCATTGGCAGCAGCAATATGCAGCCCTGAAGGGCGCGATTGACGAGCCCCGCCCCTTGCTGTTGCCTGCTCCCAATCCCAATCCTGCTCCCAATCCTGCTCCCTAAAGCCCGTTCCGATGAAATCGAACCACGTTTCCAGCGTCATGCCCGCGCTTGTCGCGGGCATCCACGTTAGTGGAACGATTCCGAAGTTGTGAAGGGCCTCGGCAAAAATGCCAAGGCCCCTCCCTGTCTAGGCCGATTGGACCAGACTGCCCCAAACCGGGCCGCGTTACCGTCACCGCCTCGCACTCCAGACCGTAGCCGGAGTGCACTCAACAGCGAGGCGATGACGATGAGCGTGGCTGACCTGACACGAAAGAGGTCTCGCTGAGGTCACCGGGTTTTGGCACCAGCCCCTTCAAAACGAGCGCGGTGGTTTTCACAGCGCTCGTTGCTTTCGTGCTACTTGTGCGTTGGCTGTTCTCTAATCCTTTAGCTGTCTAGCCGCAGCGCTCGGGAATCCATCTAACATCCGCACCCGTAAGCAGAGGGACGATAATATGGCCTGTAGGCTGCATACACCGGCCGATAAAACCTCGGGAAGTACCCGGCGTAAGCGTAAGCGGGTCGATAATACCGATACATCGGGCGGTATGATGCGTACGCATAAGGCCGATAATAGGACCGCGGGCGGTACGCTGCGTACGCATAACCATAGTATGGGCGATGGTACATGGCGTAACCGTAAGCGCCGCAGCCACCGTAACTAGCAACCGGCGCATAACCGTAAACGCCGCAAGCCGAAGCTGGCGTGGCCGCAAATGCGAGACCTGCGCCCACGACCGCCATCGCTGCATACTTCTTAGTGTTCCACATCGTCACATCTCCTGCGGAAATCTTTCCGCTTTTGAGTTAAGTGCATGTTGATCTAACGCTGAAATGGCATAAACGTTTGTAGCTCAGTTGCTCTTTGGGGGCTGACTGGATGACGCAGCAACGCAGTGTTCATCGCTGACAAATTGTTCATCTTGGTGATGGCGCTGCTTCTTGACCTGCTGCCGTGCTCCTGCTTCTCGCGCGACAAGGCGGTCCTGCCACGGGCACTCTACATCAAGGCTACGTGGATTGATGCGAAGGAGGGGCGCAAAACCGTATGTTCACCGCGGCGAACGTATTCAGAATCCTTCGGTCGTTGTTTCGGCTATTGGCTCGAAGGAAACCTAAAGGCGCAACCGGAAGCGAGGCCACAGCCGTTACCGTAACGGCTGGCACGCCTGAAGGAAGGCCAGTGGTGAGGGCAGGGTTCAACATGCAAGCCGAAATCGCGAAGTTGGCCGAGCGCATCGTCGAACCTGTGGCGGCGAAATTGGCCACGCAAGAGCTGGAGCCTGTTGTCGAGCGAATTCGCGGCGCCTTCGAACAATTCGCCAAGCGGCGCACGACGGCTGACACCGACTTCGAAAATATCGCCATCAACATCCTTGAGCCGGTTCAGCCAAGGCTTAGCGAGGCAGAGTTCGTGAGGATCGTAGATCGGCTCAGGGGGGCCCTGGTTGGGTTTTGTCAGAGTGACTGGGGTCAAATCCCAGCCTATTAAGCCGCATATTTAGCTCGTGCTAAAAAAATATAGTATTGTGCCGCGAGGCCATGTGGTCTCAATCATCGCGGATGTTGGTCGCGGCGCCGTTGCGGCGCCGCGGCCGGCCGCCTTGGCGCAATCAGATGCCGCGATTCCAGAAGTCGCAATAGCGTTCGATATTGAGGGGAAGGTTTTGGGCGTAGCCCGGGAGATTCTCATACTTGGGCAATTTGATCTCGGCGATCGCGCCCGCATAGCATTTGTTTTCTTCGGTCGCCTTCTTCACGGCGGCGGATAGGTCGAGCATATAGTCGAGGTCGGTCTTGACGTCGTCCTTGTTGCCGGTTTGCCGGCCGCCGACGCCGGGGTGCCCGGGGATCAGCCGGTCCCAATCCATGGTCAGGATCTTCTTCATGCTGTCCTCCTGATCCGGCAGGTAGGTGTCCGCCATGATGCGGAACTGGGTGCCCGACAACGGCAGGAAGTCGACGACGAAGATGATCTTTTCCTTCGGCAGCCGCATGATGAGCGAATTGTCGCCGTGGTTCTTGCCGAGATAGAGCAGTTCGAGCGTCGTGCCGCCGAGCTCCAGCTTGCCGCCGTTATCGTCAACGACGAGATCCGGAATGACGATATCCGGCGCCTTGCGGCTCTCCAGGAGCGACTTCGTGTTCTTGTGGGCAACGAAGACGGCGCCCAGGTCCTTGAACGGCTTGCCGCCGGCAATATGGTCGTAGTGGCTGTGGCTGTACACGACGTACTTGATCGGCGCCTGGGTGATCTTGCGGATCTCCGCGATATAAGCCGCCGCGGCCGGCCGCCGCTCTCCGATCGGGTCGGTGGCTATCACGCCGTCGGGCGTGACGACGAACATCGCCTGGTGGCCCTGATAGCGGAAAATGTAGACGCCATCGGTGCCTTCGACCTTGGTGGTCGAGAACAGCGGCGGCGTCGGGGCCTGCGCGCAGGCCGGCAACGCAGCGGCCGCCAGTACACCTGCGAGCAATGCAGTCGTTAGACGTGACATGAGTCTTCTCCCTCGTTCACTTTGGTGCCCCCACCCTTGCCTCCGTCTCTTGCGGGGGAGGTAGGCTGGGGATGCGCGCGAACAGCGCGCTTTCAGGGCGAGGCGGTAGCCAGACAGCGTGGGGTTGTGCCTGTCCAATTCCGCGAAACGGGTCTAGCATGCCGCGCTTCCAAGCGTCATCTGGGGAATGCGCACAACGCCGTGATGCACCGCAGCAGGCGGCTGTCGGTGGTTCGCACCGTGACCGAATAATCCTGTATGATCATCTCGCATCTCACTAATCGTTCGTCCATGGAATCGATCCGTTAGGCGACGTAATGGGCGAACGATTAGTGAGATG
>Ga0257161_1000451_pt1 | contig 10274 bp, 11 predicted proteins | sample NR01A_FD_185954 | JGI IMG/M metagenome (GOLD analysis project Ga0257161, IMG submission 185954) | Soil microbial communities from H.J. Andrews Experimental Forest, Oregon, United States - NR-01-A | ecosystem: Environmental > Terrestrial > Soil > Temperate forest > Bulk soil | place: USA: Oregon... | reverse complement strand
CGCCCGCATTCGTCGAGGTGCGGGCGAGACGCCCGCGCTCCCAGGAAGTGAAGAGGGGGCCAGTCACACCTTATGAATTTACTTCCGAAGCACTCATATGTAGCACCCACTCACGCACATAGAATCCGATCGACGCGAGCGTCAAAGCCGCGACAGTTAACATGACGACGTATTCCGCCGATTCAAAGGCCAAGCCGAACGCCAGCGAACCCAGCACCAGACACGCGAAAATGATCTGCGCGACCGTATTGAGCTTGGAGACCAACACCGGTTTCACGCGTATCGGCTTGCCAAGAAACCATGCCAGCATGACGCCGCCGACAATCAAAATGTCCCGCGACACCACCAGGATGACGATCCAGCGCGGAACCGCCTCGGTTACTCCCAGCGCAACGTAAATGGATACGATCAGCACCTTGTCGGCGAGCGGATCGAGATGGGCGCCGAGATTGCTCGTCATGCCCAAACGCTTGGCCAGAAAGCCGTCGACCGCGTCGCTGACGCCCGCAATCAGAAACACCAGAAACGCGATCTGCATCTGGCCCGACCCGATCGCCCAAACAACGACCGGCACCAGCAAGATGCGGCCGATCGTGATCAGGTTGGGAAGGTTCAAGACGGCGACCCCGAGGCTACCGATGCCACAACATAATTAGCCGGACGGGATTGCCAAGGGGAGTTGCAGGGGAGCACGCAAAAGGTGGCGCGGCTATTTAACTTCGTCGCTCGTTCGGACTCCGGCCGGTGTAAGGATGCCGACGTAGGATGCTGTAGGGGCGACCCTTGTGGTCGCCCGCTCCCGGCGGACGTAATGGAATCGACAGTCTAAGCGATACGCTCACGGCGGCGCCGCGCCGCAAGCTGGGGCGACCACAAGGGTCGCCCCTACAGGCCCCATTTACTGATCAAGCTTCCCCTTCACTGATTGAGAAGCGGAATGTCCTTGGGGTCGGGGCCCTTCGGGACCGCCGCCAGATAGGCGTAGATATCCGCCAGATCCTCATCCGACAGGATTTCCTTGCTGAACGGCGGCATCGCCCGGTTGGTGGTCCGTACGAAGTTGGACAAGGTCTCAAACGGTATCGGGTTGGGGGCGAGCTTAGGGCCGGTGACCCCGCCCTGGCCCTGATAGCCGTGACATTGCCAGCAGCCGTGCTGGAGAAATGCCGACTTGCCCTTTTCGGCGGAGGCAGCAAGCGCGCTCACCTGGCTGAGCACGAGGCCGGCGGCGAACGCCGCCAGCCCGATGACAACGCTACGCGACTTCATTGAAATGGTCCTCACCGCGGTTGCGTCCACACGTCCACGAACGCGGGCTGTCCCGACTTCACGACCTCGACGGCGCGCTTCAGGGTCCCCCCAAGCTCGGCCGGGTCCTTGATCGGGCCGGCGCTCCAGTAGCCCATCGATTTCGCCAACGACGCGTAATCGATGTCGGGGTTCTCGATGCTGGTCCCGATCGGGCTGCGATCCATGCCGAGCGCCGCGACGCGGTTGCGCCGGTTGGCGAGCCGCTGCACATGCATGACCTCCTGGTGGTAGCCACGGTTGTTGTGCATGACGCTGAGGATCGGAATCTTGTGGCGCGCCGCCGTCCACAATGCGCCGGGCGTGTACATCAGGTCGCCGTCCGCCTGAATGCTGACCGAGAAGCGCCCGCCGATGTCGCGGTTGCCGAGCGCCGCGCCGATCGCGGCCGGGGCGCTGTAGCCTTGGCCCGCGCCGCCGGAACCGCCGAGCCAGTTGTGGTGCTTTTCCATGCGCCACAGCCGGTTCGGCCAGCCGCTGACATTGGCGGAACTCACCAGCGAAAAGTCGAGGTCCTTGATCTGCGCGTAGATTTCCGCCGACAGGCGGGCGGTCGAGATCGGACTTGCATCCCACGCCACCGCTGCTGCTGCCTTGGTGCGCTCGTGCGCGTCGGCGCGGGCCTTCCTCAGTGCTTCGCCGCGCTTTTCCATTGCCGCCCGGCGGTCGGACGAAATCGCCGCTTTCACGGCTTCGATCAGGGCCGGAAGGCTCGCTTCGGCATCGCCCGCCATGTCGATATCGAGGCTCTGGAAGCGCTGGAAGTCCTGGTAGTTCGACTTGGTGACGAGGCCGATCGAGGAGATGCCGATCAGCTTGGTGCCGGGCTTGATGCGGGCCTCATTGACGCCGAGGCCGCCATGACCGTTGTCGATGAAGGCGTTGACGGCCGCCCAGTAGTCCCCGAGTTCCAGCCCGATGACCACGTCCGCATTGGAGATCAGCGCCGCAGTGCGCTCGGTCTGATTGAGATAGTGGGTGTTGGGCATGTTCATGCGGGCGCGCTGGTCGATCACCGGCGCCTGCAGCGCTTCGGCAAGCTCGACCAGGAGCTTCATGCCGTTCGCCGTACGGGCGGCGCGGTCGGCGATGATGACCGGACGCTCCGCATTGGCGAGCAGCCTTGCTGCCTCTTTGACGGCAGCGCCATCGGCCTGGGGCGGCGCGGTCGGGACATATTTCGGAATGTAGAGCGTCTCGCGCTCGTGCGCGCGCACCGGCTCCTGCTGCAGGCCGAGGTCGAGCGAGATCATCACCGGCTCATGAGGCGGCGTCATCGCGATCTTGTAGGCGCGCACGAACGACTGCGCGAAGTGCTGCAGCGACACCGGCTGATCGTCCCACTTGGTGTAGTCGCGCACGATCGCGTTGATGTCCTGGGCCGAGTGGTAGGTCGGCACGCCCGGCGCCCGGTAGGCGGCGTCGATGTCATTGCCGCCGATGCAGATCACCGGCACGCGGTCGCACCAGGCGTTATAGATCGCCATGGTGGCATGCTGCAGGCCGACGGTGCCGTGGCACAGCATCATCAGCGGCTTGCCGGTGGCCTTGAAATAGCCGTGGCCCATGGCCACCGACGTCTCTTCATGGGTGCAGGTGATGAACTCCGGCTTCTTGTTGCCGCCGTAATCGATCAGCGACTCATGGAGCGCGCGGAAGCTCGACGCCGGGTTCGAGCAGACATAGTCGATGTTCAACGTCTTGATGACGTCGACCATGAAATCCGACCCATCCGGACCGGCGGCCTTCGCCAATTCCTTGGGCGTCCCGGTTTCGGCCGCGGCCATGTGGGCATTGGGCCGCAGCGCTGACGGCAGCCGCGGCGGCGTTGCGGCGGTCTCAGCAACGGGCGCCGTCGCGGCCTGGACTTGCGCCGTCGCGGCGGTGGCGGCGCCCGTCAGAGCGGCGCCCGCCATGAATTTGCGCCGGCTTACGTCCGGTCCCTTTGCTGCCGAACCTTGTGGACTTTTATCTCTACGAGCCATGAGTTCCTCCTTCTGCCGGCCCCCGCGACGAGGCCGAGGCGATCAATCCGTGCGCCGTTATGAGTTCTTATGAAAAGCGCTGATACTCAGGTTACCATGACGGACGGCGATGTCATCCCAGAATTCCGCCCTCAATCCACGTCGTCAATGCTTTCTTGCGGCAGCATTTTTATTTTCGGCGGCGGCGACGCTCCAGCTGCCCATGTCCTTGCCTGACATCGGGCTGTTCCGGTGCCGGCACCGCCGAACCAGCAGTCAGGCAGCATGCAGCATCACGTCAACGTGGATCGCATCGAAGGGAAAAACCACGCGTCCATCGTCGGTCTTGCGCAGGATACCGGCTTTGAGCAGGGCGTGCACGTCACTGTGGACCGCCTTCACATCGCGGTTCACTCGGCGCGCCGCTTCGCGGATCGCTAGCGGTCCTGCGCCGGTCAGAGCGCGTATCAGCTCCCATCGCTTCGCGGTCAAAAGTCGAAATAGAAGCTCCGGCGTTGCGAAACTGATGCGCGAACCCTGCTTCTTGCCCTTAAAGGCATCCTGCGCACGCTGCTTGATCTGATCGAGATTGGCGACCTGCAGCGTCACGGTCTTCATGTCATCGCTTCCCATTCTTCGACGTCTCGCCAGAAATCCGCCAGCAGCGCGTCCGGGTCGGTGAAACCATAAGGCTCCTCGTCATCCCGCATGTGTCGGTGATCGCCCTTGCCGGCCTCGTTGTCGTATCGCAATACGCAAGCCCCATCGATGACAAGCGCCAGACGATACTTGAATCGGTGACTCGACCCTCGCAGCGGGTGCGGGACACGCCAAACCACGATCTCGACAAACGCACGAGCACTTAGGCACATGCCGTTCGTCGATCAGCAGTTCGGCTTTCATGTTGGAGAACATAACAACACTTGGCGGTGTTGTCAAAAATTCCAACAGTATCGCCAGACCGCCTTAATTACGCAGACGCAGTGCGCTGCTCCTCAATGCGTCCACGGAGTGCGGCGCGAGTAGGCGAAGTTATCCGCGTAAGCCATGACCAGCCGCTTCGGCGGATTGGGATCGAACACCCGATACGGGATTCCATTGTGCTCGCAGTAGGCGATGGCTTCGTCCTTGGAGTCAAACCGCAGCCGTACCTGTTGCCGCATGTCCGACGAACTGGTCCACCCCATGAGCGGCTCGACCGCCTTGGGCGAGGCCTGTTCGAAGTCGAGCACCCACGATTTGGTCTTGGCGGTGCCGGATTGCATCGCGGTCCTGGCGGGACTGTATATGCGTGCGGTCGTCATGAACGGCGGAACCCTGCGGCGAATATCCTGTGTCGTCGGCTTGGCATACAGGAACCGGCCCCGCGGTCAAGGCCGTGCAAGCGGAGGGGCGGTTCCGCGGGAAAGAGTGGCCGTTCCGGTGCGTTACGGGGTACGATCGGGCGCGCGCATGGAGCTGCAAGGCAAATGACAAGGAAGGAAATCCAACTCGCTCTCAAGCAAATGGATGGCGCCTATAGTCTGCGTCTGCACCTTGACAACCGAACGACGGTGCTCGCGCACCAGTGGTATTTAGAGGACGCCGAGAGAACGGGCGGGGACGGCCAAGAGGGCGAGGAGCAAGGTGCGGATGCGGCAGAGGGGCTGCTGCGCGTCGTAACGCGCGGCCGGCAAGCCCTGATTGCCATTGGCCGCATTGTCTTGATCGAGATGGTGCCGCCGGGAGCGTGACGAGAGCGTGTTCCGGTCTTGTGGTCGCCCCCGTTGCGGGCGGGATGACGCGTTTTGCCATCCGTCACGGGCACGCCGCGTGCAAACCCGGGCGACCACAAGGGTCGCCCCTACAGCAGGCAACGTTGGAAGAAGCCGCCTGTGCGCCATTCAGGGCGGGTTTCGCGCCGTCCGCCGACGCGCCATGAAAGACTCCAGGAGGACCACTGCCGCGGCGACAACAAGTGTGGCAGCGGCGAGCGCAATAATGTTGATCGCGGTCGTGCCCCCGGCGCCGAATATGACGAGAGACCAGAACAAGATAACGGCCACCGCGACGATGACTCCCCACCGCCGGTGAGCGGCCAGCACGAGTATGCTTGCCACCCCGCCGAGTACCGCCCCGAACGTCAGAGCGACCTCGGTCATTGTGGCGCCGCCGAGCCAGCGAACCAGCCACCCGATAGACCCGAAGGTGGCGCCGGTCGCAGCAAGGTATAGCAGGAACAACCCAAGAATGATCATTAAGGGTGTCGGGGCCCACATATTTTCACCGTCCGCAGTTCTGCCGGCCGCGTCCTCTTTCGCGTTCAGCGCGCAGGATACCGCGACCTTGGCACGCAAGCCTTACGGTAAAATAACGATTTCACCAGGCACCACTCCAGCTCTTAAAGGGAGTACGGTGATCCGGTGACTGCACATCGCGGCGCCCCCCGTTCCATCGCCGATGCGACATTTGGAGGCGAGGGGCTTCCAAGATTCTGCCAAGATCGCTACAGAGTTTCCCGGCCGTGTCGTGGGGGCCGCCGATCTCGGGCGGTGCGCGAACACGACAATTCAGGTCTTTCGGATCCAGGTTTCCAAAATTCAGGTCTTCAAGAAGACCGCTCGTGGGACTGTTGGGAGTAGGCGCGATGAAAATGAACGTAATCGCGATGTTGGTTGCATTTCCCGCCCTCGTCATGGTGGGCAACGTGACGGCGTCGACCGCGGCCGAGACCAGGCCGGACGTAAAGGGGCTTTACCTTCTGACCGATTATCCGGCGGTGTCGGTGCGGCCCGGCACCACCTCCACGATCTCGCTGCGCCTGCAAAATTACGGCCTGGCGCCCGAGCACTTCGCTCTGTCGGTCGACGGCGCGCCGGCCGGCTGGACCGCCACGCTCCTCGGCGGTGGACAGCCGGTCGGCGCCGCCATGCCGGCCACCGACCAGAGCGTCAGCCTGCAGCTTCGCCTCGACGTGCCGGCCGATGCGGACATTGCCTCCAAGACCTTGACCGTGAAGGCGGAAGGGCAGGGCAACAATGTCAGCCTGCCGATCACCATCAATCTCGCCAAGGAACTGCCGGCGAAGCTGACGCTGTCGCCCCAGCTCCCGGCGCTGCGTGGCACGCCCAAATCCAGCTTCGACTACACGGTCAGCGTCAAGAACGACTCGGGGCGCAATCTCACCGTCAGCCTCGCCGCAACGGCCCCGCGCAATTTCGAAACGTCGTTTACGGAGTCCTATGGCACCCAGGAACTGTCTTCGGTGCCGATCGATGCCGGCGCATCCAAGGACGTGAAGCTCAAAGTGCGGCCGCCATCCTCGGTCGATGCCGGCAGTTTCCCCATCGAGATGACGGCGAGCTCCGGCGACACCACGGCCAAGACCCAGCTTGCGCTCGAAGTGGTCGGCCAACCGCGATTGACGATCGCCGGCAGCGACGGACTGGTGTCGGCGCGCGCCGAGGCGGGCAAGCAGAGCACGGTGCCGGTGGTGATCTCCAATGACGGCACCGCGGCGGCCGACAATATCGAATTGTCCGGGTCGGCTCCGAACGGCTGGAAGGTCGAATTCGACAAGAAGACCATCGACCGCCTCGCGCCCAACCAGACCGCCGAAGTCAACGCGCTCGTCACCCCGACGGATAAATCGCTCGCCGGCGACTACATGGCGACGATCCGCGCCGCCTCCCGCGGCGAGACCGCCTCGACCCAGTTCCGGGTCACGGTCTCCACTTCGACGACCTGGGGCATGGTGGGATTCGGCATTATCGCGGTGGCGCTATTGCTGATGTTCGGAGCCGTCGCAAGGTTCGGCCGGCGATGAGCGAGCCCGTCATCACCGCGCGAGGTCTCACCAAGCGCTACGGTGAGGCCGTCGTCGTCGACGCGCTCGACTTCGACATCCTCAAGGGCGAGACCTTCGGCCTCCTGGGGCCGAACGGCGCCGGCAAGACAACCACGATCTTGATGATGCTGGGCCTGACCGACGTGTCGGCGGGCGCCGTGATGGTCGCGGGTCATGATCCGGTACGCCGGCCATTGGAAGTCAAGCGCCGGGTCGGCTATCTTCCCGACTCGGTGGGCTTTTACGACCATATGACGGCGGCCGAAAACCTCACCTATACGGCCCGGCTGATGGGACTTGGCCGCGATGTGCGCGGCGCCCGCATTGCCGGTGCGCTCGCACGCGTGCGGCTCACCGATGTGGCGCACAAGACGGTGGCGACGTTCTCGCGCGGCATGCGCCAGCGGCTTGGTCTTGCCGAGCTCATGGTGAAGCGTGCCGAGATCGCCATTCTGGACGAGCCGACCTCCGGGCTCGACCCGCAATCGACTCACGAGTTTCTCGATATGATCGGCGAACTCAAGCGCGAGGGCGTCACCATACTGATCACTTCCCACCTGCTCGACCAGGTGCAGCGGCTATGCGACCGCGTAGCGCTGTTCCGCGACGGCAAAATCCTGGTGATCGGGACGGTGGGCGAACTCGCGCGCCAGGTTCTCGGCGCCGGCTTTGTGGTGGACGTCGAGGCTGCCGCAGCGCCCGGCAAGGAGCTCGCGGCGCGGCTTGGCGCTATCGCGGGGGTTCTCAACGTGCAGCAGACCGCAGAGCAGACCTACCGCCTCACCGCCGATCACGACGTACGCGCCGAGGCGGCACGGGCGGTCGTCGCGGCGGATGGCGCGCTGACGCGCCTCTCGGTCGACAATCCGAGCCTTGATGCGATCTACACCCGCTTCTTCGAGAAGCAGACCACGACGGAAGGGGAGATTCGCGATGCGGCGTGAGGGCTCGCCCTGGCAAGGCCTCGGCACGGTGCTGCTCAAGGAACTTGCCGACCACTTCGACAGCGCCCGCATGCTGCTGCTCGCGCTGCTGATGGTTCTGGCGGCGGCAGTGCCGTTTTACAGCGCCGTCGAGCAATTGCGAACCACCACGTCTGAAGACCCATTCCTGCTTCTCAAATTATTCAATCCGGGCGGTCAGACGTTGTCGGTCGTCGCCATACTGGGGTTCGTCATTCCCGTCGTGGCGATCGGCCTTGGGTTCGATACCGTCAACGGCGAGCACAACCGGCGGACCCTGTCGCGCATTCTGGCCCAGCCGATCTACCGGGACGCGTTGCTGGCGGGAAAATTCCTGGCGGCGATCACTGTCCTCGCCGTCAATCTGACGTGCCTGTGGCTCCTCGTCGTCGGCTTTGGCGTGTTTTTTCTTGGGGTGCCGCCGAGCGGTGACGAGTTCAGCCGCTCGCTGGTATTCCTTTTCATCTCGATTGCGTATGCGGGCGCGTGGCTCGGCATGGCGATGCTGTTTTCCGTGCTGTTCCGCTCGCCCGCGACCGCCGCGCTGCTCGCGCTTGGCGTCTGGCTGTTCATGACGCTGCTATGGCCCATGATCTCGCCATTCATTGCGGTGCTGATGTCCCCGCCCGATATCCGCTACCAGCTTCTCGGCATCCTCGATCCGCAGACGGCGGCGTGGCAGCAGGCGCTGTCGCGGATCTCGCCTTATCTATTGTTCGAGGAGGCCACGCGTACGATCCTGACGCCGACGACGCCGTCGCTCGGTCCACTCCTCGATCAGATTCGCCAGTTGCGCGGCGAGGTGGTCGGCGCCGCACTGCCGTTGCGCGAGAGCCTCGCGATTGCGTGGCCCCAGGCCGTCGGTCTCATTGCGGGGGCGATCGTGCTGTTCGTGGCGACGTACGTGGCGTTCCAACGCCAGGAAGTGAGAGCCTGAGGCAACGGGTCGGGCCTCTTCACCTCTCCCCGCTTGCGGGGAGAGGTCGGAATTTGTGCGCTCTTCGCGCAAATTCCGGGTGAGGGGTGCCTCCGCGAGTCTGAGCTTGTGGAAAATCTCCCTCTCCCCGCAAGCCGTCGTGCTCGATCAACCATGTGTCGTCGCTCGGGCGCACGGTACATTCGACGCGGTCTACGGTGGCAGCGGGCGCTTTGGATTGCAGTGAATCGTGATTACGGGATGGCGGCATCGTCGACACAGGGGGTATTCGCAGAACCGGGGAAAAGTTACGATCTCACGAAGAAATGAAAGTCGTGCTCGTCTGCTAAACCATCTGCTCCCGGCCGAAATACTCTTAGTTGCCCCCCTTTGATTTTGGTTGTGCGAGCCTCCAGCAAAGCAATTTTCTTATTTAAACCATCCTCCAGTGACTGTAGCAGGTTATTCTCAACTTCGTCTTTAGCAAGTTGCTTTCCGCCGATACGAATAATGATATGAGCGTTTTTCTTTAAGAGTGGTCCGACACCAATCCAAGTCTCCGTCAAAAAATCCCAATATTTTTCTAGGCTACTGTGTCGGTCGTCGCCTCTTTGCCTTTTTGGTCGAGTCGGCCCGCCCAGAAACCAGAGTCGCAGCCACTGATCCTCTTCAAAATTTGTCGTATCCAGGTAAGGAGGCGATGTGATGACAAGCGAAACCTTCCCCTCGTATTCTGGAAATGCATGAATAGCTCGGCGTGCGTCGATCTGCTTCACCAATCCGCGGCGTTTCGCGGGAGTAGAGGCAAAACGGTAGTCTATCATATCTCGTAGTATTCGAAACACGTCCCGTTCAGGAGGCGTTAGCTTACGCTCCTTCCACCAACGAACAGAATAGTCAGGTTTTGTGCTAATTGTCCGAGGCATCCGATTGCTAAAATAGCGTTCGCTTCTATGACTTTCACCGTGGAGGGAGCCCAGCACCAACGCTGCAAGAAATCGGTCAGCCCGCCTCCTCTTCCAATTTAACGATCGCCGCAGGTGAAGAAGCTGCTGGAGCGTCCACGGGTGAAAACAGGCACGAAAAAAGACATCCGTGTCCAAAGATTTATCATTACGAATGCGCGTTGCTTCAAGCTCTTCAAGCCGGGCCAATGCTTCTACTTGTGAAGGAGGGTCAACTTTTGCATTTGAAACGCAGACAGCGACAGAATTTACGTCGCACCCGAAGGCGTCACGTTCATTGAGTACGCTTTCGAAAACCGTGGTTCCGCGGCCACTAAACGGATCAAAAACTAA
>Ga0257161_1000450_pt1 | contig 10279 bp, 10 predicted proteins | sample NR01A_FD_185954 | JGI IMG/M metagenome (GOLD analysis project Ga0257161, IMG submission 185954) | Soil microbial communities from H.J. Andrews Experimental Forest, Oregon, United States - NR-01-A | ecosystem: Environmental > Terrestrial > Soil > Temperate forest > Bulk soil | place: USA: Oregon... | reverse complement strand
GGAACTGCCCCGGCCGCATACGATGACGATGCGCGGGGCCGCCTGCCGGATGCGGTCGGCGATCGCGGAAATGGGATGATGTCTCGCGAGCAGTCGCCCGGCTGCAGCGGGGATTTCGGCGATCTCTCGCGCCATGGCGGTTGAGGCCATGCGCTCAGGGTCATGCTTGGCTTTCATGTTAAGTTCTCTGGGTAACTTCGTCGATTGCCATTCGCAGATTGCCGTCGTGGCGCCGCAGGGCCGCAGCGGCATCCACCGGCGCGAGCCCCAAGCCGAGAAGGATGGCGACCTTTACGTCGCCGTCCGCCTGTTCGACGAAGCGCGCCGCATCGGGAGCCGCGCAGCCGACGACCTGGCTCACAATCACCGCGGCGCGCCGCTTGAGCTTCGCATTGCGCGCCCGCATGTCCACCATCAGCCCACGATAGACGCGGCCGAGTTTCACCATCACGGTGGTCGAGAACAGGTTCAGCACGATCTTGTGGGCGGTGCCGGCTTTCATGCGGGTGGAGCCCGCAATCACCTCGGCCCCGGTTTCGACCAAAATTCTGTGACCCGCTACATCGAACAGCGGTGCGCCAGGATTGTTGGCGACCGCGATCGTAACCGCGCCGGCGGCAGTCGCCGCACGCAAGGCGCCGATCGTGTAGGGCGTGGTGCCGCTCGCCGCGATCCCGACCACAACGTCATCAGGGCCAATCTTTGCATCCGCCATGGCGCGCGCGCCGGTCGCCTCGTCGTCCTCGGCGCCCTCGGCGCTCTGCACCAGCGCTCCGAGACCGCCGGCCATGGCAAAAAACACCCGGTCGGCCGGCCAATCATAGGTCGGCGGCAGCTCGGTCCCGTCCTGCACGCCGATGCGGCCGGACGTTCCGGCCCCGACGTAAACGATGCGCCCGCCGCGCTGCAAGGCCGGAACAGCGTCATCCACCGCCGCCGCGATGGCAGGGAGCGCGCCGCGCACAGCAGCGGCGGCGGCGAGCTGGCTCTCGTACATGGCGGCGATCATCTCACCCGACGACCAGGAATCGAGTTCCACGTAACGTTGGCTGATCTTCTCCGTGAGCATTGACATCCTCGATATGGCTAGCATGCGGCGCGCCGCGCCAGTAGCAATGCGCCGGCAACCGCATCGCCTTCGACCGGAGAGAGGCGGCGCTGCACATCGGGGGCAAGCCATGCTTCCATGGGGGACGCGAGCCCGCCGACCAACGCAATCCGCGGCGCCCCGCATTCGATCAACCGGCGCACCAGTTCGTCGATCTGTTCGGCGGCATCGCGCACGATGCGCCGGCCGACCGGATCGCCGGTGTCGGCATGCCGCATCACCAGGGGCGCCAGCGCCGCATAGTCCGTTGCCGTTGCGCGATCCATCCAGGCAACCACCTCGAACGGATCGCCGTTGAAGCGCGCCATGACTTGACGGGTCAAGCTCGTTGCCAGGGCCCGGCCGTCGTTAGCACGCAGTGCCAGCCGGATCGCGTGCAGGCCGAGATCAGCGCCGCTTCCCTCGTCCGAGATCGGGAATCCGTAGCCGCCGACCTTCACCTCCCGTCCCTTCACCACCGCAAAGCCGGCGCTGCCGGTGCCGATGATGACGATGCCGCCGTCGCGGCCGCTGTGCGCGCCGATACATGCGATGTTGGCGTCGTTGACATAGATGACGGAGCGAAATGGATGCCGCCGCGCCACGATCTCCTCGAGCACGCCCTTGCGGCCGATACCGGCAAGCCCTACGCCGGCGTCCATTTCGGCCAGGGCGTCGGGTTGCAGCCCGGCTTCGGCAACCGCCGCCCGGCAGGCGCTTTCCACCGCCGCCAATGATCGGTCGATGCCAAGCCGTACGGCGGCAGGACCGGCAATGCCGGTGCCGAGCACGCAGCCTTCCGCATCCGCGATGCGGGCGCGACACCCGGTGCCGCCGCCGTCGACGCCGACGAGGAGGCGCACGTTCTTTCGCGGCGCGGGCGCATTCATTCTGCGATCCGCCTGATCTCGGCGCCGCATTGCACGAGCTTGCGGTCGAGGGCCTGATAGCCGCGGTCGAGGTGGTAGATGCGATGAACAACCGTCTCGCCTTCGGCGACCAACCCCGCAATGACGAGCCCGACCGAAGCGCGCAGGTCGGTCGCCATCACCTCGGCGCCATGGAGCTGGGCGACACCGCGCACCAGCGCCGTCGTGCCTTGCAGCAGGATGTTAGCGCCGAGCCGCCCGAGTTCGGGCACATGCATGAAGCGGCTCTCGAATATCGTCTCGCGGATGACCGAGGCGCCGGGGGCGACCGCCATCAACGCCATGAATTGAGCCTGCAGGTCGGTCGGAAATCCCGGATAGGGTTCCGTCACCACATCAACGGCGCACAGCGACCCGGTCCGCGAGATCATCAGGCCACGGTCGGTCGGCCAGATTTGCACCCCCGCTTGCTCCAGCGCTGCGCCGACGCTTGCGAGGTGCTCCAGGTGAGCATCGATGAGTTCGAGATGGCCGCCCGTGATGGCGGCGGCGATCGCATAGGTGCCGGCCTCGATGCGGTCTGCGATCAGATCATGCCGGGCGCGATGGAGGCTCTCGACGCCCTCAACCTGGATGCGGTGCGTGCCGGCGCCCTCGATGCGGGCGCCCATCGCGGCGAGGCACAGAGCAAGATCGCACACCTCGGGATCGCGCGCGGCATTCACGATTTCCGTTTCGCCGCGCGCCAGAGTGGCTGCCATCAGGGCGGTCTCGGTGGCGCCAACCGATGGCGAAGTCAGGATGATGCGGCCGCCGCGCAGCCGGCCGCCTTCGGCCTCTGCGGTGATGTATCCCGCCTCGACCCTGACCGCCGCTCCGAGCGCCGTCAGCGCCTTCAGATGCAGATCGACGGGCCGGGCGCCGATGGCGCAGCCGCCCGGCAGCGATACCCGTGCCGAGCCGAACCGCGCAACCAGAGGGCCGAGTACAAGGATGCTGGCGCGCATGCGCCGGACGATGTCATAGGGGGCCTGCGAGTTACGCGCAGCGCGCGGATCGAGCAGCAGATTGCCCCCAGCGCGGCGCTCCGATGTCACGCCAAGTTCTTGCATCAGCCCCAACATGGTGGTGACGTCGAGGAGGTCCGGAACGTTGCCGATCTCGAGCGTCTCGGCGCTGAGCAGCGCCGCCGCAATCTGGGGCAATGCGGCATTCTTGGCGCCGTGAATCTGTACCGACCCCTTGAGCTGGTTGCCACCGCGGATTACAAGCCGGTCCATCCCAAACCTTTCATGGGGGTTCCAAATAGATTGGAGTTTGGGGGCCGATAATCCAGCCGGCCAACGTGACGCAGGAGAGGTGCTGACTCTGCGACTAGCTTCACACTATAGGGTGTCATTGCCCGGCTTGACCGGGCAATGACAGCAAGTGAAGCTCCGGCTGAAACGGGCAACCTCCAGGATGCAGCAGCGTCCAGATATCATTGCATGCCACGGGGACCACGCCGTCCTCGGCCATCGGATTTTCGACGGCCGCCGCTGGCACAACGACGCTGCGATCCTGATTGAGAACGGCCGCATTCGCGGATTGGCGGCATGGGGCGAGGTTCCAAGCGACTGGCCGCAGCGGCGCTTGCCGGACGGCGCCCTGCTGGCGCCCGGCTTCATCGACCTCCAGGTCAATGGCGGCGGCGGGATTCTGCTCAACGATGATCCGACACCGGAAGGCATGCGGGCCATCGCGCGCGCGCATCGGCGCTATGGCACGACGGCGTGCCTGCCGACACTGATCACGGATTCGCGGCAGCAGACACAGGCCGCCATCGCGGCAGCGCGCACGGCGGCCGGCAATGACGGCGTGCTCGGCCTGCACCTCGAAGGTCCCTTCATCAGCCCCGCGCGGCCCGGCATCCATCGCTCGGACCATATCGCGGTTCCCCATCTGAGCGACCTCGACTGGCTGGCCGATCTCGCCGGCGCCGGCCGCTCGCTGGTCACGCTCGCGCCTGAACGATTGCCCGACGGCTTTCTAGCGAGGCTCGCGGCCACCGGAATTCGGGTTTCGGCCGGCCACAGCGAAGCCACGGCTGCGGTCGTGATGCGAGCCGTAGGGGAAGGGCTCACCGGCGTAACGCACCTCTTCAACGCCATGCCGCCGTTTGCCGGGCGCGCGCCCGGCATCATCGGCGCAGCCTTTGCCGAGCAGCGCCTGACTGCCGGCATCATCGTGGATGGAATTCACGTCGATCCGATCGCCGTGCAGGCTGCGTTCGCCGCCAAAGGCGCCGACGCAATGGCGCTGGTGACCGATGCCATGCCGTCTGTCGGCGCAAGACTCGACCAGTTCCAGCTGATGGGCCGGACCATCTCGCTCTCCGAAGGACGCCTCACGGCCCAGGATGGCACCCTTGCGGGCGCCCATCTGGACATGGCTTCGGCCGTCCGGAATGCCGTGAGGCTGGCGAACCTGCCCCTTGACGACGCGCTTCGCGCCGCATCGCTCACTCCGGCGAGGTTCCTTGGCCTGGAACGCGAACGCGGCGCCTTGGTTTGCGACGCCCACGCCGACATGGTGGCGCTGACGCCTGATCTCGAGGTTATCGGCACATGGGTTGATGGCGCGGAACAACGCAACGTGTGAGTGGCGGTACGTTTGCCAGCGTTTCAGCTTAGCGACAGGAGCATATGAAATGTAGAGCTTTGTGCCGTCATGCCCCAGTGTCGCGGCCGGCACCCTCAACGAACCACCTCGTCCGCCTGCGCCAGCAAGCTTGGCGGAACCGTGAGGCGGAGCGATTTTGCGATCGTCTCATTGATCACGAGTTCAAGCTTGACCGATTGCAGCACCGGCATATCGGCCGGCATGGCGCCCTTGAGAATCTCTCCGACATAGATGCCGGCCAGCCGCCAGGCGTCCAGCCGGCTGGCGCCGTAGCTGATCAATCCGGCGGCGGCGACATCGGCGCGGCGTTCAAACATCGCCGGAATTTCGTGGCGCAGGGTCAGCGCAACAATGTCGTCGGCATCGCTGGCGAAAACCGCGGATGGAGCGACCGCCAGGGCGTCAGGGCGTCGTTCGGCCAGTTTCGTGAAGGCCGCCTCGTAGTCGCGGTCGCCGCCGATCTCGGCGACGATGATTTGCCATCCGAGCGCGTCTGCGGCGGCGCGCAATTCGCTGCGGCGCTCCTCGATCGCGCGCAAGAGCGCAGCGTCGGCAGCGTATGCGCGGCCATTCTCTGCGAGATAGCCGATTGTTCTCGTGCCGGGAACCAGTTGGCGCAAGAAGCCAAGCCTTTTGCTCATCAGGCCGGCGGCGATGAAGGTCGCGCCGGTCACGTTGCCGCCGGGCCGGTCCAGGCCCGCGGCGAGGCCAAGCCTCGCCAGATCAAAACCGGATACGGCGACGATCGGAACCGCCGCCGTCGCGGCCCGCGCGGCGCGGGCCGCAGCTGCGCCGCCGGCAACGATGAGCGCGACCGGACGGCGGACGAGATCGCCCGCAAGCATTGCCAATCGATCGCGCTGGCCGTTGGCAAAGCGGTAATCGACCGCCAGGTTCTGCGCCTCCACAAAGCCCTCCTCCTCCAGGCCTTGGGCGAACCCGGCCGCATCGGATGCGTAGCTCTCGACCGTGGCGGCGTGCAGGAATCCGATCAATGGCAGCTGCCGCGGCTGACTGACGGCGCGCGGCGCCGTCAGGATGGCGCTGCCGAGAAGGCCGGTGAATTGTCTTCTCCCGATCTGCATGCTAGGCGCGTTCCGGTCACATTGAACCAGTTATTCGGCGTCATGGCCGGGCTTTTCCCTGCCATCCACGTCTTTCTCGCTGAATGTACACAAGGAAGACGTGGATGCCCGCGACAATCCCCGGATCAAGTCGGGGGACGGGCATGACGACGGAGACGCGATCTTACCGGAACGCGCTCTAGCATGAACCTACACCGGCGCGCAGAATAAATGCTCGACCTTAAGCCCGAGGCGGGCATGAAGTTCGGCCGCCAGCCGCTGCCGGTGGCAATGGGCGGGGTCGCGCTCGTAGCACAGGAGGCACAGCGGCCGCCTCGATCGCGCGATCGAGGTTTTCGCAAGCGCAGTCAACTCATCGAGTTCATGCTGGGCCTCCGGGGTTTTCAGATGGCGCTCGAAAATGCGCAGCATCTCGTCGGCATGACCGCTGCGCGCTGCGAGCCGTCCCTCTTTCGGAGTGCCGAGCTTTTGCAGATGCACATAGCCGACGCCGCGCTCATCAAGTCCCGCGGCGAGCTGGCGTTTAGAGAACCCCGGCCGCCGCGATGCCGCAACCGCGCGCACGTCGACCAGGAGACCGACCCCCGCCTGCGTCAGCGCGTCGAAAAAGACGCCCGCCGTTGATTGCTCGTAGCCGATGGTGAACAGCGATTTCACGGTCGCATCAGCTTGTCATCTCGGAGCGCGTAACCTCGGCATGCGACACCCCACCGGGTCGTGGCCCAGCTCGTCCCGGCCACCTCGATTATTTGTGCGCCAGCACGCTATTCAGTGCATGCAGCCTTCCAGGGGCAACGCCCGCTTGGCGGCGGACGCTACGGCCGAGTGGCTTGCTGCTGCTCGGCCAGGATTGCGTGAAACATGGCCTCTTCGACATCCGCTTCCAGCGTGCAACTCGCGGGGTCGATGAACGGATTGGCACCGCCATCCTTTAGCTTGGCGTATTTCTCCTGCATGTTGTACTGGGCGCCGTGATCGCCAAGCTGCACGTCGCAGGGCAGCCCGCGGACGGTCTTGAAGGCGCGGTTGAACTCATCGACAAGCGCGGGTGTCAGAACTGCGGGCGGGCGCAGGCTGCATCCGAACATCGCGTTGTACGTCTTCCCGCCGTCCTGCGCAGTCGTGGTCCAGGTTGTGCAGCCGGGCGTGTGGCCGGGTGTCAGATGCGCGACGAGCGTGATGCCGCCCAGCGCCACCGCATCGCCGTCATGGAGGACCTTGTCGATCGGATGCTCCTTGCCGCCGGGTTTCATGGCCTGCAGCCCCGGCACGTCCTCGGCCATCGCCATCACCTGGGCGCCGGTCAACTGCTTGACGAGGGCATCGCCCTCCTGGTGATCGCCGTGGGCGTGGTTGCCGAGCAGAATTTTGATGTCTGAGAATTTGAAGCCGAGCTCAGCGACCGACTTTTCGATCGTCGGCACGTTGCGCTCATAGGTGCTGTCGATCAGGATATGCCCCTGCGGCGTTGCGATGAGGAACGAACTGAGCGTATTGGTCCCCACATAGTAAATGTTGCCGATGATCCGGTGCGGCGGAAACGCCGTTATCCGGTCCGCTTCGGTGCCCATGTTGCGCGCCAATATGGAACGGGGCGTATAGGTCTTGCCCTTGACGGTGACGGCCGGGTGATCGGCCGGCGGCGGCGCCTGGGCGAGGCTCGCGTTTGTGCCGAAGCAGACGAGGAGCGCGCCGAGGAGCCAGGTGACCAAACGCATTGCGGATGTGTTTTTCATCTCGCCCTCCGAGTTTCCGGGTGAGCCATTTTTCCTAGTCATGGCCGGGCTTGTCCCGGCCATCTACGTCTGGTTTGCGGAGGCGCCGCAAGCAAGACGTGGATGCCCGCGACAAGCGCGGGCATGACGGTGGAGAGTTGATCAGCCACTTTCGCAACTGGTCGATATCCGCATCTCCTTAAGCCCGCGGCGGCGCCCTCTTGCTGCCGACCACGGTGGCGACAGGGAACAGCCGCTGTTTGCCGGTCCGCTTGCCCTGGTAATTGTCGAGAAATTCGAACGATCCCTCACGCAACTCCAACACCGCGATGTCGGCCGGCGCGCCCACATTGAGCGTGCCGCGGTCGCTGAACGCGTCGAATACGCGCGCCGCATTGACGGTGGCGCAGGCGATCACCTGATCGAGCCGCATGCCGAACATCAGGAACTTCGACATCACGTTGGGAAAGTCGATGACCCCGGTGGTGCGCGACATGGTGTTCCAGTCGGTCGAGAAGGTGTCGGGCGCGAAGCCCTGCTTCATGGCGCGCTCGACCACGTCCCAATTGAAGTGATCAGCCACGCCGTTGCCGAAGTCGAACCAGATGCCGCGCCGGCGCGCGGCGAGCACCTCCGGGAACAGGCGGCCGTTGTCGTCGAGAATGCCGTTCGGGGCCGGCGCATACATGTGGGTGACGACGTCGCCGCGCTTGAGCAGCGGGAGGATGGCGCGCAGCGGCGAGTACGATTGGCCGATGTGGATCATCACCGGCAGATCGAAGGGAGCGGCCGCTTCCTGGGCGCGCCGGAGCGCTTCGAGGTCGCCGGTGTCGGCGACGTTGTTCGACAGCCGCGCCTTCACGCCGACGATGACATCGCGGTTGCGCGCAATCGCGCCGCGCGCAAGACTCACGTCGGCGCGGCTCAAATCGTGCAGCTCGCCGCCGGGCGCCACGCCCGTTCGTGCGATGTTGATCAGCAGGCGGCCCAGGTTCGGCCCCGCCTTCACGTTGGCGGCCCCTTGGTCGATCCCGTCCGCTCCAAACGAGCCCGCATCGACGTAGCCGGTTACCCCATCCAGCAGGCAGAGCGGCGGACCCTCCTTGGTGCGAGCGGCGTGGGAATGAATGTCGACCAAGCCCGGCGCTACGATCTTGCCGCGCGCATCGATCGTTTCGGTGGCGTCGGCCGTGATATTTTCCTCGACGGCGGCGATGCGGCCGCCCGCAACCGCCAAGTCGCGGACCGCGTCGATTCCGAGCGAAGGATCGATGACGCGTCCGCCCTTCACGACCAGATCATAGGTCGCCGCCAGCACGTTCGGAATGCGGGCGAACATCGCCGCACCTGCGGCGGCTGCAGATAAAAACCGGCGCCGGGTCACCATGGTCGATCTCCTCCTTATGTGGTCGCGTCCTCGTTTGGAAGAATTCGGAGAATCAAGCTCTCTCCGCGGGACGCATAGGCCATGGCATCGCCCGCAACAGAATGGGTCTCACTATTGCAGTTTGCCTCCGCCACGTCGGGATAGTGGACGCCTCAAATCGTAGTGTCAACGATCCGATCAGTAGCCGATGTTTACGGTGACGGATTTGTTTTGATCGCGAACCTCGAACGCCGCCTTTGCAAACTCGGGCGGAGCTAGTGGATTGCGCGCGTCGTTCGATACGCCGTAGCCCTCTGTCGGAACTCCCGTCGGATCGAAGTCAAGTCTGCCGTTGCCATTTTCATCATGATAAGCCGTGACCGCATATCGCCCCGGCGGCAGGTCATGAACGGTGAAGCCGACACTTGCCTGCGTCGCCTTGATTCGGAATGACGCAAAAGCCTCTGAAGGTCTCGCAAAGCTGCTCTCGCTGTTGAAGATGCCCGCCGAAACCGAACCGCTAGCGTTTCGAATGCCGCTCACAGTGACCGTGAGGTCCGCTGCGTGAGCGGCAGTGAGCGCCGAAGCATACAACGACACGACGACAACCAATTTCCGGACCATCTTTTGTACCTCCTCATCCTCCGCGGTGCCGACACAGCAAGATCAATGTCCGCCAGCACGGCTGAAATTTGCCCAAGTTGGTATCGCTCAGCGGGGCTGTCCCACAGCCGTCCTCAGATCGAATTGTCTCAGCCCGGGAACGTTGACGGATTGAGGTGCGAACCGTCCGCCGACTGCAACACCGTCCGGCAAGGGCGTGTAGAGCTCAATTCCGATCGTGTCGATCGGGATCGGCGAGCCCGGCACTGCCTTGTCGGCCAGTTTCAACGTGACAAGGGCGAGAATTTGCCCGCTGTTCTCCGCCACATCCGGCAACGGTTCGCGGTCGAAGTTCTGATTCGGAAATGACGTCTTCATGGCCCATTGATGGAAATCCGATTTGTACCACGCGACGAGCGCCTGCTTGTTCTCGAACCATGCGAAAATCACGTTCGTACCATCTCCGGTTCGGCCTAGCTTGACGCCGAGACAGCCCGGCGACGCTTGGGCCGCCTCGACGAGAAGTTTTCCAAACTCCGGTTGGCCAGGCAGAGGTTCTTGAGCAAAGGCTGACATCGACAACGCAAACCAGGCCATCGCGGCGATGGATGCAGCGATCACGCATTCGCGGGCTTTGGTCATAACCACCTCCTCGTCAGTTCATCGGGCGGCCTGAAGGTCCACGCCGGCGGTACTTATGGGTACCACAGCTGCTGACGCTATGGTACCATGCGGGACCAGTCAAGGGCCTTTTGCTAGTGACTCTGACGACCCTTCCCATCGCGGTGTCATGCCCCGCGAAATCGGATGTTTCCGATTTCGCTCGCTTAATAGCTGCCGAAGTCGGCCAAGGCCGACTTCGGGTGAAATCGGATGTTTCCGATTTCGCTCGC
>Ga0257161_1000449_pt1 | contig 10283 bp, 10 predicted proteins | sample NR01A_FD_185954 | JGI IMG/M metagenome (GOLD analysis project Ga0257161, IMG submission 185954) | Soil microbial communities from H.J. Andrews Experimental Forest, Oregon, United States - NR-01-A | ecosystem: Environmental > Terrestrial > Soil > Temperate forest > Bulk soil | place: USA: Oregon... | reverse complement strand
GACGGAGGAAGCGGACGGCGATGAGAGTTCTGGTGGTCGAGGACGAGGCTGCGGTCGCTGAGAGCGTCAGGGCGCGTCTAGAGCGGAGTGGATTTGTGGTCGACGTCGCTCGCGACGGCGAGGACGCGTGGTTTGCGGGCGATACTGAAGATTTTTCCGCCGTCATTCTCGATCTCGGCCTGCCGACCATCGACGGTCTCACCATTCTCAAACGTTGGCGCAAAGAGGGGCGCACCATGCCGGTGATCGTGCTTACGGCGCGCGGCAGCTGGAAGGAGCGCGTGGAAGGCATCGACGCCGGCGCCGACGATTATCTGCCTAAGCCATTCCAGCTGGATGAGTTGATGGCGCGCCTGCACGCGGTCATGCGCCGGACCGCCGGGCAGGCCAGCAACACGATGACGGTCGGTCCCCTGATCGTGGACAACCGCCGCAAGATCGTTACCGTCAACGGGACGCCGGTCGACCTGACCCCCCTTGAATTTCGGCTTCTATCCTGCCTGGTGTTTCGCTCCGGCGCGGTGGTCAGCCCGGTCGAGTTGCTCGATCACCTCTACGGCCACGACCACGACAAAGAGGTGAATGTCCTTGAGGTTCTTCTTGGCCGCCTGCGTCGTAAGATCGGCCCGGAGGTGATCGGGACGCGCCGCGGGCAGGGTTACTATCTGAAGGGCCAATGAGTGGCCGTCAAGTCACTGCATATTCGCTTGCTGGCTGCCTCCGCCATCGTCGTCAGTTTAGTCCTGGTGTTGGCCGGCTTCGCGTTGGCGGTGGTGTTCGAGCGTAACGTGGTTCGCTCGATCGACATCGAACTCGATGCCAACCTCGATCAGCTTGCTTCTATTCTCGCCCGCGACGAGAACGGCCGCGTGATCGTCGAAAGCGAACTCGCCGACCCGCGCTTTCGTCAGCCCTATGGCGGTCGCTATTGGCAGGTCTCCTCGGACGTGGGCATCCTGCTGCGATCGCGCTCGTTGTGGGATACGTTGCTGCAGGTCGATCAGGCGCCGGCGCCGGACGGTGGCGTCCGGCGTCAAGAATTGGCCGGCCCCAATCGCCAAGTGCTCTACGCGGCAATCCGCTCCGTCATTCTCGAGCAGGCGCCGCCGAAATCACAAGAGGAGGCACCATCCAGGCCGCAAGGGGAAGCACCGCCTAGGCCGCAAGAGCTGGAGCCGCTCAGCCGGCAAGACGAACGCTACATCCTTGTGGCCGCAATGGACCGCGCCGAAGTCGATCAAATCAATGCGAAATTCAGCGACGACATTGTCCCGGCGCTCGGCATATTTGCGGTTCTGCTCATCGCCGCCGCCTGGGTTCAAGTGTCCGTGGGACTTGCACCGCTTGAAAAGGTCCGGACCGGATTGGAGGCGGTCCGGTTGGGTGAAACGCACCGTCTGGATGCCGAGGTGCCCTCGGAATTGCAACCTCTCGTGGCGGAAACAAACCGCCTGTTGGAAGCGCAGGAAACCGCCCTGATCAAGGCGCGGGCGCGAGCCGGCGATCTGGCACACGGGTTGAAGACTCCACTTACCGCCCTGACCATGCTGGCGGAGGGATTGCGTGGCAACGGACAGCCCGGGCTGGCGCACGACATCGAGCATCACCTCCTGGGCCTTGGCCAGCATGTGGAACGCGAACTCGCCCGCTCTCGAATCGCCGCCGGCGCGCCGTCCGCCCGTGCTCTACTTGAACCGACGGTGTCGGGGCTGGTGAAGACCATCCGCAAGTTTCCGCGCGGTGATGGAATCGACTGGTGCGTCGATAGCCCCGGCGGTCTGTCGGCTGCGGTCGATGAGGTTGATCTTGCCGAGATTCTCGGCAATCTGTTGGACAACGCCCGCAAGTGGACGCGATCCGTGGTGACGGTCACGGCGCGTCGGCGCGGCCACGAAATCGAGGTTTGGGTGGAGGACGACGGCTCCGGTATTCCGGAGCATGATCGTTCCCGTGTCTTGAACCGCGGAATCCGCCTTGATGAGCGCGTGCCGGGAAGCGGGCTCGGGCTGACCATCGTCAAGGAAATCGTCGAGGCCTACAACGGAAAGCTCGAGCTCGGTAATTCGGAAATTGGCGGATTGCGAGTATCGCTTGTCTTGCCCGCCTCCGGATAAATCGAATTGAATTCGGGATCAACCGTCGGCCTTCCGGCGAAACATCAACATGGCCTCGACGCGATTTCTCACGTTGGACTTACGCATGATGCTCGTCATGTGATGTTTTACGGTCCTCTCGGTGAGACGGAGGCGGTTTGCGATCTCCTTGTTTGTCATGCCACTCGAGACAAGCGCGAGGATCTCGTCTTCGCGGGCGGTCAGATCACTTACAGGTTTACTGGTGACAACCTCGTTCCGTTTGCCCATCTGAATGAGCAACCGCGCAGCGAGGCTCGGCGCCACATAGGATTCGCCCTTGAAGATGGCGCGCACCGTCTCGACCACCTCAGCGGCACTGCTCCCTTTCAGAATGTAGCCCCGCGCCCCGGCCTGCAGCGCCGAAGCGACATCCAGCTCGCTTTCGGAGGCGGTGAGCATGATTGCTCGTACACTTGGACATGCCCGCGCAATGTTGGCGGCCGCTTCAACGCCGCCACCCGGCAAACTGATATCGAGCAGCATTACGTCGGGACGAAGCTCCTCGGCGACCTTGAGAGCGTCGGCGGCAGTTGCGCCCTCCCCCACAACCTCAATACCCTCCGTGCAAGTGAGCGTTTGCACCGCGCCCTCGCGAAACATCGGATGGTCGTCAATGACGGCGATGCGGATCGCGCCAGACATTCAGGGCTCCATTGTCAGGTAAATTGGTGAAATAGCGACTCTCTCGATGCGCGGCGTTACACGCGCTCGCTGTCAAAACTCAGTGCGATATCTCAAAGAGAGACACCCGCGGAGCAACTTGCCTTGCCCGTCTCTGAGTCGCAGAACCGCCGTGGTTTCGGCAACCGCAAGCGCTTCCTCAATGCGAAAGACGCATCCCGGCTCTCCAGCGAGGCAGCTGCGGTTTTCTCAATGCACATCCCATTGTTGTGCTTGGGCTCCCCACTCATCATTGGTACTCCTTTTCCCCGATCGCCGCGTATTATACATTTCGGGTCTCTGTTTTTCCACCAATCCGCCCCGCAATTGAACATAGAAAAATCTTATCTCAGCCCGATGTCAAGCAAGGATGAGCCTCACCGACGCCTCGCCGGCGTTGAATCTTTTTTAAAACAAGATTTTACCTTATTTTTTGACATCTACTGAACGCAGGATAGTTAGACTCTGCCGTAATACCCCGTGCGGTTGCACGCCAGCACTGATTGCTGCGGACAAGAATTGCATCGGCATCACAGCTCTTACTGCCATATATCCATCTATTTGTCGCCACAAAATTATCCTTCCATTGCCGCCGACAGCTGAGGCATCTAGAATTCGGCCCTCCGAGCACTGGCCGGTTGCGACGAGACCAGACTACATCGAATGGATGCCGAATCAAAAAACCAAGATGTCAGGAATCGCCATGAGTCGCGAATTGCCTGCCCAACACAGACATTGATTGCAGGCGACACGGTTTGCCCAAGCCGACATCGCGCAAAGCGCTCGAATGCAGGATTCACGCTGATCGAAGTTCTGGTTGCACTTGCGCTTGTGGCAATAGTTATAACGGCGATCGGCGCGGTTGTGACGACGTCATCGCGCGGCACCCGCTCGCTTGAGCAACATCTTGCTCTTGTCGAGACAACCCGGATCGTAGCCGCCACGCTGCCGAAGAGCGAGCAGATCGGTCTCGACGGTCTCTCGGGAGAAATTTTGGGTCACCGGTGGCGCGTCGGCATCTCGCCCTTCGTCGGTAGTGGAATTAATCAGGTCGTTGGTTCGCCATGGATTCCACAAACCGTTGTGGTGCGAGTGCGATCCCCCTCTGGCGCGGTTTACGGATTCGAGACCGTTCGCCTGCAGCGCCGGGCAGTTCAATGAAACGCTTTTATCGACGCCGGCGGTCCGACGTTGCGGGATTCACTCTCCTGGAAGCGCTCGTGGCGACGACCTTGATGGGAATGATCTTGGCGACCTTAGGGGCTATTACGGCCCAATGGCTACCGAGCTGGAACCGCGGGTTCATGCGTGTCCAACGTAGCGAACTGTTCACGGTCGCATTGAATCGTCTTGCCGCCGATCTGTCGGCCGCCGAGTTCATCACGCCGAACCGCGGAACCAAGCTCCCGATTTTCGAGGGCTCCGCTTCCGCCGTCACGCTGGTACGATCGGCGGTCGGTCCCAATACGGATCCCGGTCTCGAAGTTGTGCGGATTGCCGAGGCCGTGGACCGCCAGGGGTTCGCGTTGGTACGAACGAAAACTCCGTTTGTGCCATTCGGTGCTGGCGACGTCGCCACCAACCAATTGAACTTCACCGACCCGTGGTGTTGCTCCGCGCCCCCTATCGGGTCTCGTTTTCGTATTCGGCCGGTGACGACTCCTGGTCGGACACGTGGCAAAACGCAATCCAGCTTCCGTCGGTCGTCAGATTCATGGTTCGAGATGTCACAACCGGCCGGACGCTGGCTATCTCAAGCGCCACAATGGTTCATGTCGAGTTGCCGGCGGACTGCGCCGAGCCAACATCTCCCACTTGCGGCTTGCAATCAGCGCAGTCCGCCGGCAACAACCCGGACAGACCGACCGATACTGGCCCAGCCACGGGAGGCAATGCCTCCCGGAGGCCATGACCATGCGCAATACTCATGACGCCCCTCATCAAACACCCTCGGACGGATTCATCCTGATCGCGGTTCTAGGGATTCTCGCCGCACTGGCGACACTGGCCTCGATATTTTCAATTTACCTTGCGAACACCGCGGTGTTTCTTTCGCTGAACGACAACACAATTCAGTCCGAGGCCCTGGTGTTCGCGAGCCTCGAGCTCACCGCCTATGAAGTGTCGGCACCGAAGCCGGCTGCCAATTTGCCAGGGGCTCCGCCCCGCGGAGACGCCAATTCTCCTCCGCCCCCGACCCATGGAAATTTCAATTTTCGGCTGGGACGCGCCATTGTGGCGGTGAACTTTATTTCAGAGGCTGCCCAAATCGATCTCAATTTCGCGACGAGTCAAGTGGTGGCGAATTTTTTCGCGGTCCTTGGCGCACAACGTCAGGAGGCCGAACAATATGCCGAACGGATTGACGGCTGGACCACGAGGCCGAGAGCGCAGTCGACCTTCGTGGCCGCCCAGGACAACGAGGAGGCCCTCTATCGTGCAGCGGGACGCAACTATTCGCCACGCGGGGCCCCCTTTGCCCATACGGACGAATTGTCGCTGGTGATCGGCCTGCCACCTGCGCTCATCGAACGCGCCAAGCCGTTTCTTACCGTCTATAGCGGCAAATCACAGATCGATGTTCTGGATGCGGCGCCGGAGGTGCTTGCCGCCATTCCGGGGATGACGCCGAACCTGTTGAGCGCCCTTGCCGAGGCGCGAAGGACGGCGGCTGACCCTCAATCCATATCGGGAGCGCTAAACGCCCTGCAAGGCGTCGCCACCGTCGAGGGAGGCGACACATATCGGGTGCAGGTTCACATCCGTTACGATAATGGGCGGCAGGAAGCGTCGGAGGTGGTGATTCTTACCGGGCTCACGGACAAGCCATCCGGGCTCACGGACAAGCCATATCGCGTATTGTATTGGCGCGACGGTGTCGATGTCTCATCTGACCTGGCCCAGCCGCCGCCGCGACCGCGGTGATCGTCATGAAACGGACCGACGAGGAATTTGCGGAACAGGTCGCGCCGTTACCCGTCGTCGCGGGCCCAAATCCGCGTCTCGGGGCGCCATTGAAAAGACGACGATTGCGCGCGCGACTGCCCCAAGGAGGTACCCGATCTGGAGCACCCCTGCGATCAGGATCATTGTAATTATCACCTCATTGCCCTGATCGCCGCGCGCAATTCCGGTGCCCGCAACACCCAGAACCGCAAAACCGATCGCCGGAACAAGGATCAGGACCGTAAAGCGAAAACCGAGTGTCGCACCAATCAAGGCAACAATACCGAACGTCGCGATGGTCATTTTCAACCCGCCCCTTAAGTGCACGCATAACCCATCAAGGTGCGCGATGCTCGCTCACGCAGTTTTCAGATTTTTTCATTTTGAACCTGACAATCGACTGACTGCGGGGTGCGAAACGACGACTACTTGGGGCTGCATCTTCGGACGATCCGCCGGCGCTCTGAGCCGATGTCAGCACAGGGGCTGGCATTTCCAATATGCCGCGCCGCGGCGGCGCCGCGGCGGTTTGCCGACATAAACGCACCGCGATATCATCTCTGGGTCGACGTATCGCATCCTCGCCGCACCCACCCTGCGGCGCCGCGGATCGCCGGAACGATGTGCTCCCTTGTTGCCTCATAGTCACGGTTAAGACACTGCATGACGTTGACGCCGCCGACATTGACCAAGGTCAATCACCCATCCCAAGGCGAACCGCCGGATCTGTCCGGGGTCCCGACCGGCTTCATGTGGCCGGGTGCGATGGTGGTGGCGGCCAGTGAGGCGGTCGCCTCCTCGCTCGAACAATTCGCCCGCTACGTGACCGATGCTGAATGCGAAGCCGCCGAAACAGGGCAACGGTTGTGGACGACGCGGCATCAGCTGTGCCTCGAACTCGGCACCATGGAGCTGCGTGATTTCTCCACCGCCCGAACCGGCGTTCCGGCGTTGATCTGCGCGCCATTCGCCTTGCATTGCGCCACGATCGCGGATTTTGCGCCGGGCCACAGCGTGGTCGAGGCGCTCTGCGACCACGGCGTCGGCCGGGTTCATGTCACGGACTGGCGTTGCGCCGGGCCCGAAATGCGGTTTCTCTCCATCGACAGCTATCTGGCCGATCTCAATGTCGCGGTGGATGAGCTGCAGCCGCCGGTCGATCTCATCGGCCTGTGCCAGGGCGGCTGGTTGGCATTGGCCTATGCGGCGCGGTTTCCCCATAAGGTGCGCCGGCTCGTGCTGGCGGGCGCACCAATCGATATCGCGGCCGGGCAGTCGAGGCTCTCGCAATTGGCCGCGCATGTCCCGCTTGCTGCATTCGAAGAGTTCGTCAGTTTGCAGGGCGGCCGCGTGCGCGGCCGGCGTATGCTTCACCTATGGGGACCGACGCCTGGCGCCGAAGACGAGCGGCGCGCTTTGCAGGTTCCGCCGGACGACCAGTCGGCGGCGATGAAAGACCTGCTCGCCCGTTTCCAGGGCTGGTATGACCTCACGGTCGATTTGCCCGGCACGTATTATCTCCAGGTGGTATCTTGGCTGTACCACGAAAATCGGCTCGCCGGGGGCCAATTCGTCGCGCTCGGCCGGCGGATCGATCTTGCAAACCTGCACCAGCCGATCTTTCTGCTCGGCGACCGCGACGACGAGCTGGTCGCTCCCGATCAGCTGTTCGCGACCGCAAACCGCGTCGGCACACCCAAACAACACATCGGAATGGCAACTGAACCCTGCGGGCACCTCAGCCTTTTTCTCGGCGCCGAAACGATCAAGCGAAGCTGGATGCGGATTGCGGATTGGCTGGGCGAGGCGCCATAGACCGGGGGGAACAGCGGCACCCGGTTGTGGAAGCGACCCCACCCCGATGAACCGGCTTCACCGCGCCGGTTGCAAATATTGCTTCTCCAGCATCACATGCACGCCCTTGTGCTCGTTCACCACCTGGGTGATGCGCAAGTCGGCTGCGAGGCTCGCCAGCATGTAGGCCTCGTGGCGCTTGAGCGTGGTGCGGGCTTCGATCAGGTCGAGCATCGCCCGCAGCGCCACCACCACGCAATCGTCGAGGTCTGGATCGAATGCCATGGTGATGACATGCGTCGGGGTCTCGGCCATCGGCCACGTCAATTTGATGTCATCGCGCACGGTAAGGCGGAAGCGGCCGATCAGGCCGGTTTCGATGGCGTTGACGCAGACCTCGCCGTCGCCCTGGGCACCGTGCCCGTCGCCGACCGAGAACAGAGCGTTGTCGACGAACACCGGCAGATAAAGCGTGGTGCCGGCTACCAGCTCCTTGTTATCCATGTTGCCGCCGAACTGGCGTGGCTGGATGCTCGACACCATGCCCCAGGTGTGCGGCGGTGCATTCGCCATGACGCCGAAGAACGGCCGCAGCGGGATTTCGGTGCCCCACGGCAGCCGGCCGACCATGCGATTGCGCTCGAGCGCCACATGGATCATGTGCGGCTCGGCAAAGTCGTGCGGCAATGCGCCTCTGAGCGGACGACAAGCGGTGTAGCCCCAGTCGTAATGAAGCGCGATGTCCTCGATATCGACCTGCAGGACCTGGCCGGGCTTAGCGCCGCGCACCGCGACCGGCCCGGTGCACATGTGCCCGGGAAGCATCCGTCGCGTCTTTGCGCTGTGAATGTCGTAGAGCGCCTGCGGAACGATGGCAGGCGGCGGCGGCAACGCGTCGGGTGGTCCCGACACGGTCGAAATCGTTACCGCGTCTCCGCTGGCGATCGTTGCGACCGGCTTCAGTGTAGAATCGAGATAGCCCCAATGCACCGTCGTGGCGCTCGCATCCACACGTGCCGTCATGTTCAACTCGCCCCGATTCATTCGTCACAGCCAACCAGCGAGGGACTGGTTGACTGATGATCCATGAGGAAAGAGGCGCACGTTCGGGTGGCGAAATGGTGGCCGGTTCAGTAGTTCCAGCGCTGCGCCTTACTGACCAGGAAGTCGCGAAATGCCTGCACCCGGGCCACCGATTTGAGTTCCTCCGGGTAGACGAAATAAGCGTCAAGCGCGATGGTCTCCGACTCGCCGAATAGCTGCACCAGACCGCCATCCTCCTCGACGATGTAGTCAGGCAGCATGGCGATGCCGAGCCCGGCCTGACAGGCGCGCAGGATGCCGATGATGTTGTTGATGACGAGATGGGGGCTGCGCGGGCCCTTGCCGTTGCGGGCGACTTCCACCAGCCAGCGAGTGTTTTGAAGGTATTGCGGCACATGGCCGCCCATCACCAGAAGATGATGCTTGTCGAGATCTTCATGGGAGTGCGGCGTGCCCATGCGCTTGAGATATTCCGGCGACGCAAAGGCATGGAAGCGCACTGAAAAGAGTTTGCGCTGGATCAGGTCGGGCTGGGTCGGCTGTCGCAAACGGATCGCGACGTCGGCTTCGCGCATCGCAAGATCGAGTTCCTCATCGGTGGTGATGAGCGTGATGCGGATATCCGGATAAAGTTCGCCGAACTCGCCGAGCCGCGGCGTCAGCCAATGCACCCCGATGCCGACCGTGGTGGTGATCTTGAGATCGCCATTCGGGCGCTCGCGGCTGTCGGTCAGTTTGGCGCGCGCGGACTCGAGCTTCATGAACACTTCGTGTGCGGTGCGGTAGAGAAGCTCGCCCTGCTCGGTCAGGATGAGGCCGCGCGCATGGCGATGAAACAGCGAGACCGTGAGTTCCTGCTCCAGCGCGCTCACCTGGCGCGATACCGCCGACTGCGACAGGCCGAGCTGCTCTCCCGCGTGCGTGAAGCTGCCAGCCTCGGCGGCGGCATGAAACACCTTTAGCTTGTCCCAATCCATGATCAATCGAAGTCGCGTCTGCGAATTCCCTCTGTCTGTCACGCGAGCCTTGGCCCGCACGCCCGGATCCAACATTCCGGATTTACGATACGATCGCTGTTCCGACGAACCGGCGGTCTATTCGGCCGCGACGCTTTCCACGTGTTGGGCGGCCAGAAATCGTTCCGCCTCCAGGGCCGCCATGCAGCCCAACCCGGCGGCCGTGACGGCTTGGCGGTACACGTCGTCGGTCACATCGCCGGCCGCGAATACGCCCGGCACCGATGTCGCCGTCGAGAACGGGGCCGTCTTGATGTAGCCGTTGGGTTTCATTTCGACCTGACCGGCAAACAATTCGCTCGCCGGCGAATGCCCGATGGCGATGAAAATGCCGTCCGCGCGAATCTCCGTGACCGCACTGGTCTTCACGTTCCGGATCGCGGCGCCCACGACCTTACGCGGGCTTTCGCTGCCGAGCACGTTCTCCAGCACGCTGTTCCAGATCACGTCGATCTTGGGGTGTCGGAACAGGCGCTCCTGCAGAATGCGCTCCGCGCGGAACGCATTGCGGCGATGGACAACGGTCACCTTGTTGGCGAAATTGGTAAGGAACAGCGCTTCTTCGACGGCGGTGTTCCCGCCGCCAATGACGACCACGTCCTTGCCCTTGTAGAAAAAGCCGTCACAGGTCGCGCAGGCGGAAACCCCATGGCCGCGAAACGTCTGCTCCGACGGCATGTCGAGCCAG
>Ga0257161_1000448_pt1 | contig 10303 bp, 8 predicted proteins | sample NR01A_FD_185954 | JGI IMG/M metagenome (GOLD analysis project Ga0257161, IMG submission 185954) | Soil microbial communities from H.J. Andrews Experimental Forest, Oregon, United States - NR-01-A | ecosystem: Environmental > Terrestrial > Soil > Temperate forest > Bulk soil | place: USA: Oregon... | reverse complement strand
GGGGTCACGAGGTGTTGCTCATGCCGCTGCTGCGGATCGAGCCTATCCGGCACGCCGAGCTTGGCGCCGGCCCCTGGGCGGCCGTGCTTTTCACCAGCGCCAACGCGGTCCGGGCCGTCGCGGCCCACCGCCGTTTCAGCCAGCTTGCCGAACTGCCCGTCTTCACGGTGGGGCGGCGCACCCAAGCGGCGGCCGCAGCAGCCGGATTTACATTGATCATATCGGCGGACGGCGACGTGAATGCCCTTGTTTCGTTGGTTGCATCTAAGCCGCCGGTCGCGAATTTCCCCCTCCTGTATTGCGCTGGCGAGGACCGCGCCGGCGACTTGGCGGATGCGTTACAATTACACGGCCTGCGTGTAGAAACAGCACTCGTATACCGGGCGAGCATGGTGGCCGAGTTGACGCCCGATGTGCGCGCCGCATTCGCGGCGGGCGCGATTGATGCTGTCCTGCACTACTCGGCCCGCACCGCGGCTGCTTTTGTGGCCGCTACCACGGCCGCAGGAATTCGCGATTTATCAATTCAAGCCCGACATTTATGCTTATCCGCCCAAGTTGCCGCACCGCTTGCGGCGGCGGGCGCCAAGGCCATCGAAGTTGCAAGCGAGGCCAACGAGCAGGCGCTGGTCGCGCTGATCGGTCGGACGTAACCCCCACCCTGCCCTCCCCCGCTTGCGGGGGAGGGCAGGGTGGGGTTTGCATTGCTGCCCCGCAGCAGACAGTATGCCGGCGCGTGAGGAATTCGGAGATTCCGATGGCAGACCCGGACGACAGGACGCGGCACGAAGGTGTCTCCCCGGACGGGCGGCCACGCCGTCAGCCGCCAATAATCGATGCCGAGGCGGTCGAAGTTTCCCTCGATGGATCGCGCGCCACCACCGCCGGCTCCGGTCCGCCCGCAGGTCCGTCCGGTACGCGCCAATCACTGAGGCGGATCCTGACATTCATGCCGCCTGCGAAGTTTGCGATTATCGGTTCAGCCTGCGCCGTCGCGGCGATCATCGGGGGCGCGCTTTGGATTTATCTCACCGCCGACGGCAGCGATGGGCCACAGCGCAATGCGGCCAGCCCCGCGGCGGCCGTGTCCAATGAAGTTGTCGAGCGCATCGCCAAGCCGGAGGCCGATCCCAGGGTGGCGGCGCTGGAAAGCCGTATCGCCGCGCTCGATGCCACGCTGGCGCCGCTCGGAGATCGCATCGCCGCGTTGGAGCGCGCTGTCCGCGACGCTGCTGCGGCCGCCGGCGCCGCCGGTGAGCGCGCCGACAAGGCGGGCGGCCTGCTCGCCGTGCCCCCTCCCCCGCGTGCGGCGGAGGGCAGAGAGGGGGGCGAGGAGCAGAATCGGGCGCAACCGAATGACCGCGCCGCCCTTGAGGCTCTCGCTCATCGCGTTACGGCGCTCGAAGCGCGGCAGGCCGCGCTCCAGCAGAAACAGGAGGGAGTGGATCGCCTCGCGACCGCGCCCGATGAGACGATCCGGGTTGCGACGGTGGCCACGGCCCTGCGCAGCGCGGTTGAGCGCAACAGCCCGTTCACGGCTGAATTTGGCGCGGCCCGGTCGCTCGGTCTCGACGAAAGAGCGCTGGCGGCGCTCGCGCCCTTTGCGGCAACCGGCTTACCGACGCGAACCGAACTGTTCCACAGCTTGTCGACGCTCGTGCCGGAGTTGCGGCGCCTGTCCGTGCCGTCCGCCCAAGGCCTCGGCTACCTCGAGCGCCTGCAGGCAAGCGCCGTCAAGATGTTGAATATCCGGCCGGTGCGAGACGAACCGGGCGACGATCCGGCGACGGTCATGAGCCGCATCGAGTTCAAGATGCCCCAGCAGGACATTGAGGCCATGGTGGCCGAGCTGGATAAGCTGCCGACGCCCGCGAGAGAGCTCGCGCAAGGGTGGCGGACGAAGGCGCTGGCGCGGCAAGAGGCGCTCGAATCAGCGCGGCTTATCGCCGCCGCGGCATTGGCCAAGCTTGGCGAACCTGCGTTGCGCGGACCATCGCCCCCATGATTCGCGTTGTCGTCTTTCTTGCCCTGACGGCGGCGTTTGCCAAATATGTCGCGGTCTGGCTCGCCGACCACCCTGGCGAGGTCTCCATCACATGGCTCGGCTATCACGCCGAGCCTCCGATCGGCATTCTGATCGCGGTCATCGCCTGCGCGGCGGTATTGCTGTGGTCGCTGATGCGCTTGGCTCTGCGCGCGCCCCGCCAGATTGCCTCAACCGTCGCGGATCGCCGCGCCGCTGCCGGACAGCGGGCGATCGTACGCGGTCTCATGGCAATCGGCGCCGGCGATGTTGGCGCGGCCCGACGGTTCGCCGCTAAAGCCGGCCGGCTCGCGCCGCAACAGCCTCTGCTGCTGATGCTGCAGGCGCAAGCAGCGCAATTGTCCGGGCAGTCCGATGGCGCCGCGGCGGCCTTTCGCGCCATGGCGGATCGCCACGATACCAAGGTGTTCGGTTTGCACGGATTGTTCATCGAAGCGCAGCGCCGCAACGATCTTGCCGCCGCCCGCCTGCACGCCGAGGATGCCGCAAGAGCGTCGCCTTCGGTGGTATGGGCCGGACAGGCGGCGCTCGAATTCCGTTGCCATGATGGCGATTGGCCGGGTGCGCTCGACGCCCTGGAGCGCAATCGCAAAGGCGGCCTCGTCCAGAGCGATATGTTTCGGCGCCAGCGCGCCGTATTGCTCACCGCGCAGGCTTTGTCGCTCAAGGACCGGGATCCGGATGCCGCGAGCAAACTCGCGCAGGAGGCCGCCAAGCTGTGCCCCGGGCTCATTCCGGCGGCGGCGCTGGCAGGCCGCCTTCTGGCGGAGGCCGGCGAGCAGCGCAAGGCGGCGCGCGTTCTCGAAGCTGGCTGGCGCAAGAGCCCGCACCCGGACATTGCCGCCGCGTATGCGGACCTCCTTCCAGGCGCGTCCGCGCGCGACCGCCTGCTGCGCGTGCGCCTGTTGGCGCCGCTCGCCGAGTGCCACCCGGAGGGCGCGCTGGCGCTGGCCAATGCCGCGCTCGAAGCGCACGAATTTGCCGAGGCCCGCGCCAGCCTCGCACCGCTCCTGGCAACGCCGACCCGGCGCGTGGCAACCTTGATGGCGCGCATCGAGGCTGCTGAGCACGGCGACACCGGGCTCGCCCGCGAATGGATGGCCCGCGCCGTTCACGCCGCCCACGATCCGGTCTGGACCGCCGACGGCGTCAGCGCCGAAACCTGGATGCCGGTATCGCCGGTGACGGGCCGCCTAGACGCATTTCAGTGGCGAGTGCCGGTTGCGGACCTGACGCCGCGTGGCCCGACCGTCCAGCAGACCTCGCCGCCGCTGCAGTTACCGTTGAGCCCGGCGCCGGCGCCCAAGCCTGCCGCTCAGTTGGCGGCGCAGACGACGTTGAGCCCCCCATTGAGGCCCGCAGACCAGCCTGACGGATTGCCGGCACATTCGCCGGATGACCCCGGCCCAGGCCCGGAGCAACCGTTAGAACCGGTGCCAAGGCCGGCCGCCGATACTGCGAGGACAATGCGATCCTGGTTTTCGCGCGCCGCGGTGAAGTAAAGCGCCCGCTTTCGAGCGCGTGAAATAATCTCACCTCATACGAAGGAACGGCCGAAGGCCGCGTCTCGAAATATGGATGCTCAGTGGCCGAGCGCGGATCTGAGCGTCTGAAGTTGCTCCAGGCGGGCGCGCGCCTTGTCGCGGCTCATGTCGTTATCGGCATCCGCAACGTCTTCCTCGCTATCCCGGATGGCTTGGGCGATCATGGCGGCGTCGATTTCCGCCACCGGTACGGCCTGTTCGGCCAGCACCGTCAGGCCGGCCGGGCCCATTTCCGCCAAACCGCCGCGCACGACGATACGTTGCGGTTCGCCATGGCCGTATATGGTTAGAAGCCCGGGTTTGAGCGTCGCGATATAGGGAGCATGGCCGGCAAGGATACCAAACTCGCCTTCCTCACCCGGAACGTCGACCTGGCTGACCTCGCCCGCGTATACCAGGCGTTCCGGCGCGACCAGTTCGAAGTGAAATGTGGCCATGATAGGTAATCCTATGCCTCCGCGGCGAGCTTCTTGCCCTTTTCGACCGCCTGCTCGATGGTCCCGACCATGTAGAAGGCCGCTTCCGGCAGATGATCGTACCGGCCCTGGACCAGTCCCTTGAAGCCCTTGATGGTATCGGCAAGTTCAACGAACACACCGGGCAGGCCTGTGAACACCTCGGCCACGTGCATGGGCTGCGACAGGAACCGCTCGATCTTGCGGGCGCGCGCGACCGTGAGCTTGTCCTCCTCCGACAGCTCGTCCATGCCGAGAATGGCGATAATGTCCTGAAGCGATTTGTAGCGCTGCAACACCTGCTGGACTTGGCGGGCGATGTTGTAGTGCTCCTCGCCCACAATAAGGGGCGAGAGCATGCGCGAAGTCGAGTCCAACGGATCGACAGCCGGAAAGATCGCCTTCTCGAAGATCGAGCGCGACAGCACCGTGGTGGCGTCGAGGTGCGCGAACGACGTGGCCGGAGCCGGATCCGTAAGGTCGTCGGCCGGCACGTAGATCGCCTGCACCGAAGTCACCGATCCTTTGTGGGTGGTCGTGATGCGCTCCTGCAGCGCCCCCATGTCGGTGGCAAGCGTCGGCTGGTAACCCACTGCCGACGGAATGCGGCCGAGCAATGCCGAGACTTCCGAGCCTGCCTGCGTAAAGCGGAAGATATTGTCGACGAAGAACAGCACATCCTGCCCCTGGTCGCGGAAATATTCAGCCACGGTAAGGCCTGAGAGCCCGACGCGGGCGCGCGCGCCTGGCGGCTCGTTCATTTGGCCGTAGACCAGCGCGCATTTCGAGCCGGCGGTCGAGCCGTTGTTCTTTTTCGGGTCCTTGTTGACCTTCGACTCGATCATTTCATAGTACAGATCATTACCCTCGCGGGTGCGCTCGCCGACGCCGGCGAAGACCGAATAGCCGCCGTGTCCCTTGGCGACATTGTTGATCAGCTCCATGATGGTGACGGTCTTGCCGACGCCGGCGCCGCCGAACAGGCCGATCTTGCCGCCCCTGGCATAAGGCGCCAGCAGGTCGACGACTTTGATACCGGTGATGAGGATCTGCGCCTCGGTCGACTGGTCGGTATAGGCCGGGGTCGGCTGGTGAATGGCGCGCCGTTCCTTATACACAACGGGTCCTGCCTCATCCACGGGCTCGCCGATCACGTTGATGATGCGTCCGAGCGTGCCGTCCCCAACCGGCACCGAGATCGGCTGGCCCGTGTCGGCCACCTCCTGTCCGCGCACCAGCCCTTCGCTGGTGTCCATCGCGATGGTGCGCACCGTCGACTCGCCGAGGTGCTGAGCAACCTCGAGCACCAGCCGATTACCGTGATTGTCGGTCTCGAGCGCGTTCAGGATTGCCGGCAGATGGCCGTCGAACTGCACGTCGACGACCGCGCCGATAACCTGGGTGATGCGTCCGTTCTTGCTGGCCATAAAGTGTCCTCGTTGACTAGTCTACACCGCCTCGGCGCCGGAGATGATCTCGATCAGCTCCTTCGTAATCATTGCCTGTCGCGTGCGGTTATACATCAGTGTCTGCCTGCGGATCATGTCGCCCGCATTACGGGTGGCGTTGTCCATCGCCGTCATCTGGGCGCCGTAGAACGAGGCCGTGTTCTCCAGCAAGGCGCGGAAAATCTGCACCGAGATGTTGCGCGGCAAAAGCTCGGCGAGGATGTCCTCCTCATCCGGCTCGTATTCGTAAACGGCGCCGCCGTTGCCCCCGGCATCGGCGGGGATGACCGCCGGAATGAGCTGCTGCGCGGTCGGGATTTGCGCCATCACCGATTTGAAGCGCGAGAAGAACAATGTGCAGACGTCGAATTGGCCCGCCTTGAACAGTGCGATGATTTTATGCCCGATGCCGCCGGCGTTCTCGAATTTGAGCTGGCGCACGGAACGCAGGTCGACAGTCTCGATAATACGATCTTCGAACTGGCGTTTGAGCTGATCGAAGCCTTTGCGGCCGACGCAGAGGAACTTGACGTCCTTGCCATCAGCCAGCAGCGAACCGGCGCGCTCGCGCGCGAGGCGAACGATCGCCGAGTTGAAAGGGCCGCACAGCCCGCGTTCGCCGGTACAGACGAGCAGAAGGTGGCGCTGGCTGGTGCCCGTGCCGGTCAGAAGCCGCGGCGCGCCCGGATTATCGCCGACCGCTGTCGCGATGTTGGCGAGCACCTTCTCCATGCGCTCCGCATAAGGTCGAGCCGCCTCCGCGGCGGCGGTGGCCCGGCGCAGCTTCGACGCCGCCACCATCTGCATGGCCTTGGTGATCTTCTGGGTCGCCCTGGTGGCGGCGATGCGGACCCGCATGTCCTTGAGGTTTGGCATCAGGCAAATGCTTTCGCGTAAGCATCGACCGCGCCCTTGAGCTTTGCGGTCGTCGCGTCGCTGAGATCGCGCGCGTCGCGGATGTCTTTGAGAATATCGCCGTGCTCGGTCCGCAGCGCGCCGAGCAGCCCGTCTTCAAATGCGCGCACCCGGTTGACCGGTATAGGATCGAGGTAGCCGTTGACGCCCGCATAGATCACGCAGACCTGTTCTTCCATCTTGAGCGGCGAGAATTGCGGCTGTTTCAACAGCTCGGTCAGACGTGCGCCGCGGTTGAGTAGGCGCTGGGTAGTGGCGTCGAGATCGGAGCCAAACTGCGCGAACGCCGCCATCTCGCGATATTGCGCCAGCTCGCCCTTGACGCGGCCGGCAACCTTTTTCATCGCCCTGGTCTGCGCTGCGGCGCCCACGCGCGACACCGAGAGCCCGACGTTAACGGCCGGCCGGATGCCCTGGTAGAACAGGTCACTCTCAAGGAATATCTGGCCATCGGTGATCGAGATCACGTTGGTCGGGATATAGGCCGACACGTCGTTCGCCTGAGTTTCGATCACCGGCAGCGCCGTGAGCGAGCCCGCGCCATTCTCCTCGTTCATCTTCGCGGCGCGCTCGAGGAGGCGCGAATGGAGATAGAACACATCCCCCGGATAGGCCTCGCGCCCGGGCGGACGGCGCAAGAGCAGCGACATCTGCCGGTACGCCACCGCCTGCTTGGATAAATCGTCATAAACGATGACGGCATGCATGCCGTTGTCGCGGAAATACTCGCCCATGGTGCAGCCGGCAAACGGCGCTAGGAACTGCATCGGCGCCGGATCGGAAGCCGTCGCCGCCACGATGATGCAATATTCGAGCGCGCCTTGCTCCTCCAGCACCTTCACGAACTGCGCGACCGTCGAGCGCTTCTGCCCCACTGCCACGTAGATGCAGTAAAGCTTGATCTTCTCGTCGCCGCTGGCGTTGAGGGGCTTCTGGTTCAGGATGGTGTCAAGAGCAATCGCGGTCTTGCCGGTCTGGCGGTCGCCGATGATCAATTCGCGCTGGCCACGGCCGATCGGGATCAGCGCATCGATCGCCTTGAGGCCGGTTGCCATCGGCTCATGCACCGATTTGCGCGGAATGATGCCGGGGGCTTTGACGTCCACGCGCTTGCGCTCGCCCGGAATTGGCCCCTTGTCGTCGATCGGATTGCCGAGCGCATCGACCACGCGCCCGAGCAGGCCCTTGCCGACCGGCACGTCGACGATGGCTCCGGTGCGCTTGACGGTCTGGCCCTCCATGATTTCGCGGTCTTCGCCGAAGATCACGATGCCGACATTGTCGGTTTCGAGGTTGAGCGCCATGCCGCGGACGCCGTTCTCGAACTCGACCATCTCGCCGGCTTGAACGTTGTCGAGGCCATAGACGCGGGCGATGCCGTCGCCGACCGACAGCACCTGGCCGACTTCCGACACTTCGGCTTCCTGGCCGAAATTCTTGATCTGCTCCTTGAGGATCGCGGAGATTTCCGCCGCCCGGATATCCATCAACCGACCTCTTTCATCGCGTGCTTGAGTGCATTGAGCTTGGTGCGCAACGAAGTGTCGACCATGCGGCTGCCAAGCTTCACCACCAGTCCCCCGATAATCGATGGATCGACCTTCACGTCGACCCGGACATCCTTCCCGGTCACCGCGTTGAGGGTGTTACGGATCTCGTCGCGATGCGCATCGGACAGCGGCTCGGCGACGGTGACATGCGCCGTTACCTCACCCCTGTGGCGAGCGACCAGGGCCCCGTAAGCCTTGACGATGTCGCGGACCGCAAACAGCCTGCGGTTGGATGTCACAACCTTAAGAAATTGCGCCGCGAGCCCGCCGATTCCAGCCTTGTCGAGCACCGCAGCGAGTGCCTTCGACTGCGCGGCGGCGGTGAACACCGGGCTGCGGACGAGGCGCGTCAAGTCCGCGCTCTCATCAAGGAGCGCGTCGAATCTCTTAAGATCGGCCAGGACGGAATCGACGGCCCTAGTCTCGAGCGCCAGCTCAAATACGGCCGTTGCGTAACGGCCCGCCATTCCGGAATCGATTGGATACTCCCCTGCCACAGGCTCACCAAAAGGCTTTGTGCTATTTCCGCAGGCGAAGCGCCCCCCGAGTTGAGGCGCAAGCCCTTGAGAATGTGTGAGGACTTGGATTTTTCGGGAACGCCGGGGTCAGCGCAGCCCAGTAAAATCGCGGATTTGCTAACACAGCAGCAATTGCGGCGCAATACGGCGGTCGACCGCTGCTCATCTGATCTGCCCACCTGATGCAGCCTGGTCACAGGGAGCCGTAGGGCGGATTCGCTTTAACCGGCCTTGGCCTGACCGGCCGCCTGAATGCGATGAAAAATGTATACCGGAGGGGCACGCCCGCGAGATCATTCCGGGCCACAGGCGAAAAGCCGACTTTCGGCGTCTCCGACAGAGGCTATCACCAGTGCAGTCTTTTCACGGGCAAACCGGCAGCGTCCCAGGCCTCCAGTCCGCCGCGATACCAAGAGACATTCGGGTAGCCGAGCGCGACCAGTTCGAGCGCGAGATTTCGTCCGTGCCAGCGCTCGGCGTTCCACGAAATTATGATCAGGCGCCGCCTTGGATTTCCGTCCAGCAAGGGGGCGAGCCAAGCCTTGAGAGCGCCACGCTGCTCGTCGATCATGGGCTCATCTCGCAAGTAAGGTGGAACATGAATTGAGCCCGGAAACGCGATGTCCAAACAGAAGGTACACATGGTCGACAGCAGCAGAGGTTGTTCGTTCCCGCCGCCTTGCCGATGATCGATCAATGTCGCTAGCTCGAAGGTGCGGATGACCGACACTCCGGGAGCACCGCGCGGCGTCGGGGCGTCCAGCGGATTCGGCTGCACACCCATCGTGATCGGCAAGCCAGCGTCGACATCTTCATCGACATGATCGCGCAAGCCGCTGCGGGCCAGGCCATCGAACTCGCGCTGCTCTTCGGCAGCGGCCGGCGTCGGCTTCACGGTGTGGCGCACACCGCGCAGCGTGGACGTCGGCCGCAGTCTGACATAGTCGCGCAACTCGCGCCTCGCATCCTCGGTCCGCCCGACATTCGCATGAGCGGCGGCAAGCAAAAGATAGATTTGCGGGATGCGCCCGGACGACTGTTCCCTGGCAGCCAGCAACCAGTCGATTGCTTCGTCGTTGCGTCCGAGCCGGATCAACGCTTGGCCGAGCGCCCCATAGGGAACAAATCGCGGTACGGCGACGTCGCTGCGCCTGATCGCCTCTTCCAGAAGCGGGACCGCTTCCGCCGATCGACCTACCGCGATTAAACTTTGTGCGAGGTCGAGGTGATAGCGGACAGAGTCGGGGGCGGCCCGCATGAGCGCCGTATACGCGAGAATGGCTTCGTCAAAACGCCCTTCCGCGCGCAGCAGATAGGCCTGCATCCCGAACATCGCTTCCGATCCAGCCGCGACGGCGCGTGCCCGTTCCACGTAAGAGCGGCCGCGAAACCACAGGTCATCGCGGTTGCCAATGCGATCGCCGAATTCCACGATCGGCCGCAAGTGCTCACGAGCGAGGCTCATCAGGAGCTCAGGGGAATTCGGCGCAAACGCCAGTGCGCGCTCGAGCAATTCGATATTCTCCGCACCCCTGGCGGCGGTGATCGGTGGGTGATTGTTCGCGGCCCGTACCTTCAGCAGCAAATCCTCTACCGTCAGGTCCGCGAGCGGCAGGGTCGACAGCCTTTGCGCCTCGGCGTCCATGAAGGCCGTCCGCAGCGGGAATAACAGGTTTCGTATGATCTGATCCCGCGGCTCGCCCGCAGCGCCCTGGAATTGCGCAGCCCAGATGTTGACGCCGTTCGCCGCTTCTCAGCTGAACCTTGAGCTCGACGGCGCCGGACGAACGGCGGATAGTGCCTTCGAGCACGTAACGTACGCCGAGGTC
>Ga0257161_1000447_pt1 | contig 10305 bp, 12 predicted proteins | sample NR01A_FD_185954 | JGI IMG/M metagenome (GOLD analysis project Ga0257161, IMG submission 185954) | Soil microbial communities from H.J. Andrews Experimental Forest, Oregon, United States - NR-01-A | ecosystem: Environmental > Terrestrial > Soil > Temperate forest > Bulk soil | place: USA: Oregon... | reverse complement strand
CGCCAAGAGGTCTCTGAGCTGCTATAATGTACCGGGCAACGGGGCCGCCGGGAGGACATGATGTCGAAGCCAGCGGTGACATGCGCCATTCTTCTGATGGCCAGCGGCTTCGCGCATCTGGCATGGGCGCAGGAAGGCGTTAACCCGGAATCGCCCGTCCCACCGAATTTCAAATTTCCTGCCGGGGCAGAAATCACGTTTCAATGGAACTACACCTGCCGCAATAGAAAACCGTGCGTATTCAGCTGCGGAACGGCCGACAGCGTAAAGGCCTTGACGATGTACCTGGGGACAATACCGGTCGGGAGCAACCAGAGGAATTCCGTAATATTCTACTTCTACTCGACAGCGACGATTCCCTACAGTGACGGCTTCCGCATCGGCGGTGGTCCTGCGTCCACGTTATCGTGCGATGTCAGCGGGATGACCCTTGATTATTCGGGTCCGCCAATCGAAATGCCGGCGCCACCGGTCGACACCCCCAAGACCCGGTAAACCGGCACCGCGCCAATCCCGCTCGAGCTTGCGGGAAATCCTTTCAGCGGCAAAGCTGCAACGGCGGCCGGTGGTCTGCAATGGGTGGCGGGCCTGCGGGATCGATCCTATGGATGCGCGGACTGTCACCGGCTCTGCGATGCGCTTTCTTCCAACGCTTGCAGCCACTCCACCGGGCTAATCTCCTGAAACACGAGGCCCCTGAAGAGCGTCTTCGCCGACGCCTCGTCTGACGCAATAGCTGAAGAAAAAGGCGCAAAGCATGTCCTCATTAAGAATGAGGTTGCTTGGTCAACAGTGTCCGATGACCGGTAGGCCGCCTTTATGTTGTTTCGGATGCATGCGCTCGCTTGAAGAAACCCGTCATTCAAGGCCGTCTCTCGCGCGGGAGCCAAGACTATCCCCCGCGCCGGCGCCAGAGCGGTCTCTCGCGCTGAACTAAGGGCCGTCTCTCGGGCTGCGGAGACAGTCTCCCGGACCGGGCTGAGGGTCGCCTCTCGGGCCGCACTCGGCGCCGTCTCTCGGACCGGACTGAGGGTCGCCTCTCGCGCCGGATTGAGGGCGGTCTCTCGGCCCGGACTCAGGGCTGTCTCTTGAGCCGGGTCGAGTGCTAGCGCGGGAGTGCGCTCGGCTGCGCCCACTCCCGCTGCCTGTGTGGCAACGTCGCCGTCGCGCGTGGTCCCCGGTGTTGCAACCGCGGCAGCCGCAGCAGCGCTATTCAGTTGCCCACGCAGAGCCGGAACGGCGAGGTTATTTTGTGCATCGGCGATGCCTTGGTCGTGAGCACTGACCGTTTGGACCCGGAACGGCGATGAACGCGCATTCCGTACGGCCGGCTTCGCCGCTTGTGCAGGGGAAGCGGCCGCCTCTATTTCGTCAGGACCTTGGGCAAGACGGGTTGCGGCTTGTCGTGCGTAAGAATTGCCATCCGCCAACTCAAGTTTGGGTGCGCAGCCGGCGGCAAGCGCAGCAAGTCCTATTGCGGCAACGAAGCGCATGGAATCCCCCCAATTCCCCGAACACCAATCAAGGGGCGAGCGTAATCCCTGATGAATGCAGAATCTACGCCAACGCAAAGCTTAAATAGCTCTCTGTCGTACTTTTCCGCCGCGAGTGTCATTTTTATCGCGGGGCACGGTTGGTAGTGGCAGGGGCAAACGCGCCGGAACAGAGCGATTCGGTAATGCGCCGTTCATCTGCTCGCAATGTCCCTCTCGATAGACTTAAAGGAAGGGGCAATGTTTCGCGATGTCGGTTGGTAGATTTGCACCATGCCGGCCGCGACCTTTCCTCGGGAACCCAATATGCGCCTGATCGTGTTCATTCTTGCGGCACTTCTCTGCGGCGGCCCCGCCGTCGCCCAGAACTGGCAGGAATACAGCTATCCCGATCAATTCTTTACAGTCGCCTTTCCGGCTGATCCGCAGACGGAGACCACAACGTGCCAAGTCGCCGACGACCGCTCGGTCGAAGCGCACGTCTACGCGGTCTACCAGGACACTGCCGTGTTCAAGGTGACGGTCGCTGAAGTCGCCGATACCGGCCTTGAGGAAAGTGCCGTGATCGATCACGCGATCAGGACGCTATCTGAAGGCGGCGAGGTCAAGGTCAACATCCCCCACCGCGTCAACCGCGTCTTTGGTCGCCAGCTCAGCATCGTAGGCGCGGATGGCATCCGGTCGATGGTTGCGGTCTTCGACTATAAGGGGCGGCTTTATCAGATCGAAGGCAGGTCGGTTTCCACCGAGAATGGTGCCGCCGCCGCCATCCGTTTTGTTCAATCGCTCGTATTCACCGGCGGCGGTTCGAACCGCTCTCCCGACGAGATTCGTGCTGCGCGGGCGGCCTGCCGAGGTACGGGCGGGCCTGAAATCGCCGCGGCTCCGGGCGCTGAAGCGCCGGACGGGGGACGTTGCCATGACCGCCACCGCCGCCAGCGCGGAGGCGGCTAGAACATGATCCCGAAAAGTGGCAACGGTTTTCGGAAAGATCATGCTCCAACAATAGGGAAGAGCGGGATGACGATTCGAAGAAAAGTCATCCCGCTCCAAAGAGGCATGACGCTCGACGAATGCCGCGCACTCCGGCGCCTCGCCAACGTTCCGCGCGGCGTCGCCGAGACCTTGATGATCGCCCACGGCTTCACGCCCGAGTTGATCGCCGGCCTTGTGCTGGCCGGGCTCGCAACGGTGGTGACCGACACCGCAAGAGTCGGCGGACAGACCATCAAGGTTGAGCTTGTCACGATCACGGACGCGGGCCGCAGCGCGATCGAACGTTGATCGGGCGCCCGGCCGCGCCCACGACTGTCAGAAGCCCAATGAAGAGCTGTTCGGCCCGGGAACGCGCCGGCTGCGGCCGGCGCTAAAGTCGAGCGTGCGGTTGTCTTATCCCGCTAAAATCCGATCCCGATTATCATCAAGGCCGCGAGTGAACCGCTTTGGCGTTGAAATTCTACTTTTACGGGTTGCCCGGTCTTGAGATCAGACAGATTGCCGGTCCTCTGTCCGACCCGAATGACGGTCTTGTCGGTGATCGTGAACCTCCAGTTCTTCTTCTTCTTGGAGTAGTGGAAGCTCGTCCCTCCGGCATCAACCGAGGTGATCTTTCCCCCCGAAATCGTGGCGGCGCTCGCAGGCAGTGCGAACATGCTGCACACAATAAGCGCGAGCGCTGTCTTGTTCATTGAAATCTCCGTTGCTGGTAGACGATCGTTGCTGGGTTCCAACCGTTCATTTTAACGCTCAAGATCGCGCGTGTCATATTTTCTTCATCGAACCGCGATCAGCGTACGGCCGGTGCCGGCGACGGCCGCAGAACGGGCTTGAACATCGGGGCAGGGGCCGGCCGCCACGCAGGCTCTGAGTTCTTGTAAAGGACGTACTGCTCGACCGCCTGCAACTTGGTGATTTGGCGCGTCATCTGCTCCTGGCCGGCTGCGAGCTGGTCCACGCTGCGCGTCATCTGCTCTTGACTGGTGGCCATGCTGGTAGCGACCCGGTCGATGCTTTGCCGCACCTCGTCGAGATCGAGCCCCAGAGCATTGAACCGCTGCTGATCGGCGGAAGAGGCGGCAGGCGCGATCATCTCTCTGGCCGCGTCGCCGTAGGTCTGCCAAGCTACAGTGGCGGTGGCGCCAATGAAAAACGCGATCAGGTAGCGGGCGAAGGCGAGCGGCGCCAGTTTGCTAAGCCGCGACGGCAACCCGTCCGGCAACTGGTCGTTTTTCAGATCGGACGAGCGGACAGAAGGGGCCTCGACTGACGGCTTACGCAACGAGGCTGCGAAGAACTCGGATTGCTTGGGACTCGGCATGGTGTTCATTGGCGCCTCGCTGTTATGCTGCCAATAGCGCAGCCCCGGTCCCTACACCTAAAGGCCCCCCAGCCCGGGACGGGGCTTGCGTCGAAACTGGTGCGCCCCAAGCGCGGGAGAGGTGTGGCGGATTGCGCCGGGGCCGGCCGCTGATCGCTCGAGAATGAGCGGCAGCAGCGGGATAACAAAGCGACCGCGCGCGTCTATTGTCGGTCGGATTTTCGACAACTCCACAAAGAAGACGCAAACCCTCAACTACTTCCGTAGCACGCTGAACGGCCGCGGTGTGTACGGACGCACCGGAACGCGCGGATGGCTGGCGCTGGATGCCCGCATGCGGCTCCAACTGCCCGCATCTCTGCCCGTGTCGTCGCCAAGGTCGTCCCGGCGACGACGCTCGTATGTGATTCGCAGCGAGCGAAATCCGCGCCGGCGTCGCCAAACTTGACAAGATGGCCGCAGGCCAGATTCCGGTGGACATGATCGGTCTTGTGTTGGTCAAGCGACAATCGCCGGCAGGCGCCTGGGATACTGGGAGTATCCAGACAGCACGCGCCTCCACCCGCATCGGCGTGACCCGCCATAACCGGCGGATTCTTCCGACGTTGTCGGATTGATGAATTCGATGAATTGACCTCGGAAAACCGATCGGCAGCAAATCGACGATCGAGGCTGCGCGAAGTCAACGGGAATAGTTCAGACAATCCCCGACCATACTGGATTCAATGCGCCGTCCTGCTCAGTAGCAATCAAGGGCGACGGCGTTTCGGAGAACGCCATGGGAGCCCTTCTGTACATCGTTTTCGTCACAATCGGAGCCTTGCTTGCTGTTGCCATCGGCTATCTGATCGAGCCGCTGGTGTCGATGACGGCGAGCCTGATCGTGTTCCTTGCTGTGTTTTTCGCCAACTTCGTCGTCTCTTGGATTGCCGTCGTCCTTGTCATGAATGGTCCGCGCAAAGACGTGCATGGCCGAGCGGCGAAGCCGGAAATTGCTGGCGGTCAAGGAGTTCGCACCATCGCGCATCGGCCTTAAGGCGTGCGCTGCCGTGCCCGCCGGCGCGCCTTGCGGCGTGCCGGCTGGGGACTCAACGGCCGGCTGGCTTTGCTTTGACTGGCTTGCCGCGTCTCGGCGCTGGCAACGGCAGTTCTCAAGCGGTCAAACACGTTCCTTACGCCATGCAGAAACTCCTCGATCACGAGGGTTGATTCCACGTGCGCGAGCGTTATTTGCTCGACGGCGTCGAGGTGCAGGCTGAGGTCGGCGGGTGACGGATGAGTGTTGATGAGCGTGACGCAAAAACCGACAAGCGCATGCACTTGTCCGGCGAGGAAGCGCACGTTTTCGGTTTCCCGGGTATCCGTCACCAGAGTCTCCCGTGACGCGCAGCCGTGACGCGAACGTGAAACGCTTAAAATCTGAAACCTGAAGTCCCATCAAAGGCGGTGCAGCACGAACCGCGGATCATTAACGCGAGTAACGCTAGCGTGTTCCGAACATGATGCCTGAGCGGTGCGTGTGCCGGCCTTGAGGTTTGTCGAAGGGCTGATCCCCTGCCGGCGGATTTGCTGTAGCCGGGTTGAGCCACCGGGCTACAACCCATGCGCCTCAGTAGGGAGGCGCCCTCCGGCCCCGCTGCATCTTGGCGGCTTCACTCCACCAAAAAAGATCATCCGCAAAGCGCGGAAATGCGCGCTCGAGCGACAGTCCGGCCTCGCCGATTGGCTTGCCTTCCGCCGTCAATGCCTGGGCGATCGGTCCGACGGCGAGTGTGCTTGAGATCACGATCATGCCCATCTCGGACAATGTTCCATGCCACAGCAGGGCCGATCGAGCTCCCGCAATCCGACCTGCTGAATAGCTCGCGATAGCCGCGGGCCGCCAGAACCATTCCTCCAGGAAATGATCAGTCAGATTCTTCAACCCGGGCTGCATTCCCCAGTTGTACTCGCCTGTCACGAAGACGAACGCGTCGGAAGCCCGAATCTTGGACGCGAGCGACTCCAGAGCCTCGGGTGCTGAGCCGGGCGGGTATTCCTTATACATGCGGTCAAGCATCGGTAACCCGATTGCCTTCGCATCGACGAACTCAACGTCGCCGCCGCGGGCTCGAAGACCGGCAACGACGTAGTCGGCGAGACGAATCCCCATCCGGTCGGCCCGGTAGGAACCGTAGAAGACGAGAATACGAACAGCCACAGACCGCTCCCATGGACATAAACCAATCGGCCAAAGCTAACACGCGACCCTGGCAGCCCTGTGGAGAGGCCGTTGACGGCGGTAGCGGATATTTTCCCGGCCTCACCGCCCTGGACTGACCGTCAGCTATAGCGCGGCTCACGGTTCAAGGTCCGGTGCGCCGGCGTTGCTGGCGCACCCATCATGCCCGGCGTGCGGGGCGGAAGAGGGCTGGCGGCGCGCGCTGCGGGGAAGGGCTGCCAAGGTATGAACGACTATTATGAAGGTCTGATGAGGCTGGTCGCCGTTCATTACCCGGTAAGGCCGGGTAATGGGCTGCAATCAGTTCGACCCGTACGGATTCGCGTCCTGTCGGTTGCACAACTGGTCGATGCGGGTGCTCTGAACCGGAGAATGGGCACAAGCGGCCAAATCCACCGCGGGACCGTAACCGTCGGCGCTCGCATACGGACCGGCGCCGTAACAGCCGGCTAGTCCAAGTGACAAACAAAAAATAGTGAGGTATTTCATTCTTTCTTCCTCTCGTTTCGGCTAGTCACCATCCGCAATGCCCCGCTAGGCGTTCGCGTCGCCGATATATGCTTGGAAGTCTGTACGGTTGCGTACATTGCAAAGGATTTAATGCGATTGATCCAGCTAGCGCGGTGCGGCTCGGTATGGCCTCTCGCAATCGGCCGTTCCGGGTGCCGGAAGCAGGCGAGTGACGAGGCGCCCGCTTTCCTGCAATCGCGAATGCGAACAGCGTCAATGCGCAGGTATCGCGTGGCGCTTTCGCGATCTTGAGACTGGGGGCAGCAAGCCGGTCAGTGACGCGAAGTGGCCATTTCAATACTCGTGTGGGAGCACGCTAGACCCTCACCAGGCCCTACCCTCACCAGGCCCTCAGCCAGTGACCCACGTCATAGACCAGTGAACTGATCGCGCAGGTGACGAGCGCACACCACAGCACGCCCAGAATCATAGTCCGGTTGGCGCGAACGACAGCATCAAACCGGTCGCGATGATCGACGTGAGGCACCATGTGGTCTCGCGGTTGCTGGCGAATACTTCAAGGCGCAAACCCGGTTGCGCCGGGCTCAAGTCCGCCTCAGCAGCGGCAATGACGCCGGCAATCGCCCGTGGGAAGTTCGTCGAGATAGTGCGGGCTAACTGCCGGGCGCCGGGCCGGGCGAAGGTAAAGCCTGGAACGATGGGACAGACCTTATCGGTCCTTACCTTACGAACCAATGGACGGGGCATTACCAAATCGCGGCTTGTCTGCGGCGCGCGGTGCCATCTTTCGAACGCGAGGCGCACTGGGTAGCGCCGGGAATCTATGCAAACCGACAGACTCCGATGTCGCTGCCTTTCGCTATCGAGCCTTGTCTCACCAGATACGTGCTCTGTTCTCGGGTGCGAGAAAAAGCTTGTCGCGCGGGTTCACATTGAAAGTTTCGTACCAGGCATCCATGTTCCGCACCACGCCGTTGACGCGGTAGTTCGCCGGCGCATGCGGGTTGGACACGATGAGCTGACGGATCGAGTCGTCGGTCGATTTGTGACGCCAGCTCTGGGCGTAGCCTAAGAAGAAACGCTGGTCGCCGGTCAGGCCGTCGAGCACCGGCGCCGCCTTGTTGCGCAGGGAATTGTGATAGGCGTCGAGCGCTACCAGCGCTCCGCCGAGATCGGCGATGTTCTCGCCCATGGTGAGGTCGCCTTTCAGGCGGAAACCCGGAAAGGGCTCGTAGGTGTCGAATTGCCGGCCGAGCACGGCAGCGCGCCCATTGAACTCAGTGGCATCCGCATCCGTCCACCACGAGGTGAGGACGCCCATGCCGTCGTACTTGCGCCCCTCATCGTCGAACCCGTGGATCATTTCGTGGCCAATCACCGCGCCGATGCCGCCGTAATTGACCGCTGCATCAGCGGCCGGATCGAAGAACGGCGGCTGGAGTATCCCGGCGGGAAAAGTCATCTCGTTCAGATTGGCGTTGTAAGAGGCATTCACCGTCTGCGGATTGAGGTACCATTCGTCGCGATCGACCGGCGAATTCAACCGGTTGACCTGCCGCAGCCAGGCGAATTTGCGCGCGGCCTGCATATCCCCGAAAAGGTCGTCGGGCCGCACGTCCAGGGCCGCGTAGTCGCGCCACTTGTCCGGATAGGCGATCTTGACATTGAGGTGCGCGAGCTTTTCCGAAGCTTTGAGCTTGGTCGCCGGGCTCATCCAGGCGAGCCGTTCGATGCGCGCTGCGAGGGCAATCCGCAGTTGCGCCACAAGATCATCGATCTGCGCCTTGGCTTGGGGAGAAAAATAGCGCGCCACATAAACGCGCCCGATCGCCTGTCCCATCGCTCCATTGACGGTGGCGACAGCCCGCTTCCAGCGCTCCGGTTGTTCCGCGACACCGCTCATGGTTCTGCCGTGGAAACTGAAGTTCGCGGCAACAAAACGCTTCGAAAGGTACGGTGCGGCGCCGTCGGCGAGGTGGAAGGCTTGCCAGGCCTTGAGCGTGTCCAAGGGTGTGCGCGCATACACAGCCGCGATTTTCGGTATGGCAGTGTTCTCCTCCGCCACGATGCGGTCGAGGCCGTCGAGATCGGCGCTTGCGAACAGCCGGCGCCACGGGAATGGCGCCGCCTCGCTGAGCGCTGCAACGCTCATGGGATTGTAGGTCTTCTCCGGGTCGCGACGTTCCGCATTGGACCAACTCACCTCGGCGATCGCAGTCTCGAAATCAACAATCGCCGCCGCCGATTGCTCGGGAGCCTCCCAGCCGATCATCGTGAGCAGTTGCGTGATGTAGGCAAGGTACGCCGCCTTCTTCTCGGCAAGTCGCGGGGTGATATAGTAGTCGCGATTTAAGCCAAGACCTCCTTGCCGGACTGAGACCGCATACTTGTCGGGCGCCTTGTCGTCAGCACCGATTCCGAGACCGAAAACCGAGCTGAAGAGGGACCGCCGGCCCGTTCCCATGAGGCCGGCAACTTCCTCGCGCGTGGTTGCTGCACGGATCATCTGCAGGAGAGGAGCAATTGGTTCGACGTCGAGCGCCTCGGCGCGCGCCTCGTCCATGAATGCCGCATAGAAGGCGCCGATCTTGACCGCATCCGCTCGCAGCGCGGGGCCGATGCCGTTCTCGCCGCGTTCGAGGATTTCCCGGATGCGGGCCTCAGCGGCAATGCTCAACACCGTATCAACGCCGATCGAACTGCGATCGGGCGGGATGACGGCGCGGTCCAACCAGGCGCCATTGCCATAGCGGAAAAAGTCATCACCGGGATTGTTCGCAAAATCTGCGCCATTAAAATCGAAACCCCAGCCGCCGGCGATGGTTGGAGCGGAGCCTGCCGGCTCCACCGCGGCGGCGATGTTCTGCGTGCAGCAGACAAGAATGAGGGCCGCAACGCGGCAGGCCAGGTTCGACATGTCTCCTCTTTGTGGTTTGTCACCGCCGTCGGCGGCGATCCTTTCCCAGATCATACTCTCGAGTGGCAGAAAAAAGCACCTCCTTGCGGGGGTGGGGATCAGCACATGTTGTGGGTCAATGACACCGGAAGTTGGCCGTTGTTGGCCGGCTCCATTTCACCGGATGCGCTATAGTGTCAGAACAACGGCGGTATAATTCGGTTCCCGCAGGCAAGGTGACGTCCCATATGCGCACGACCATTTCCACATCCATCATGACCTGCGTCGCGCTGGCGACGCTTCCGGCCCGCGCCGCCGACACGACCTACGAGCGGCTCGCCAGTCCGGAGCCGCAGAACTGGCTCATGCACCATCACGACTACGGCGCGCAACGCTACTCCCCGCTCGACTTAATCAATCGCGGCAACATCGCCAAAATGAGGCTGCTGTTCGCGGTCGCGCTCGGCGGCGCCTCGAAGGACGACAGCCTCGAAGCGACGCCGCTGGTCGAGGACGGCTTCATGTACATGGCCGACAGCTCGGGGATCGTATCGAAGATCGACGTGCGCTCCGGCACCTCCGGCCCGATCGTCTGGAAGATGGACCCGGGCCAGGGCAAGCCCGACCGCGACCGCGGCGTTGCGCTGTGGAACAATCTCGTCATCTCGATCACCGGCTATGATGGGCGCGTGATCGCGACCGACAAGGAAACCGGCAAGGTCGTGTGGGACAAGAACCTGCTCGACAAGGACGAAGTCGGACTGACCGAGCTGAGTGCAGCGCCGCTCGCCCTCAAGGACGCGATCCTGGTGCCCGCCTCCGGCGGCGACCACGGCACGCGCAGCTGGATCGCTTCGCTCGATCCCAACAGCGGCAACCTTAAGTGGAAGACCTATTCGGTACCGGC
>Ga0257161_1000446_pt1 | contig 10344 bp, 11 predicted proteins | sample NR01A_FD_185954 | JGI IMG/M metagenome (GOLD analysis project Ga0257161, IMG submission 185954) | Soil microbial communities from H.J. Andrews Experimental Forest, Oregon, United States - NR-01-A | ecosystem: Environmental > Terrestrial > Soil > Temperate forest > Bulk soil | place: USA: Oregon... | reverse complement strand
TTTGGCTACCCGAAGCCGCTGCGTTGCAAAAGATCATTTGCTTTCGCGACTGGTTGCGGGCCGAAGCTGCCGCTTTCACGGAAACATGTCGAGCGCAGTGTAAAAGCGCGCCCTGTCCAAGGCCCATATCACATCAGCGCCACTCATCGTCACGAACGACCAAAGCTCGTGCGCTGTCCTGCTGCCGCAGTGCTCAGTAAGAGCAACCCAAAGATCAACGTTTCAGGGGCGCTCGACGCAGGGATAAACGCGACGACAAACACTGCCGGCTCAGCCGATGGATGATTGTGGCTAATGGGCAACATGAGGAATGCTCGGTTGTCAGAGGGCGTGATGTGGGTAAAACCCCCGCCTCCACCCACTATTCCGAAAAGGAGATTGAACATGAAAGCGATTTTATCGGTTGCGGGCATAGCCGCGTTGCTGGCCTCTCCAGCGATGGCGCAACAAGGGCGCCCCCACAACACCCCGCAGCCGAACATCCCGAAAGACGCACGCGCTTCCGTCGCCGCCCCCTCCGGGGCTAACGAAGGCGGCCCCTACACGCCGTCAATCGCGACGCCGCCGCACGGCACGAATCGCGATTTCCAAAACGGGAGCACAAACTAGCTCCTTCGCACAATCGCGCACGGGTCCGGTTCCCCCGTGCACGCAACCCCGGTCCCTCACACCCCAATCCCCGAGGGACCGGGGCCTTGATTGTCGCATCGAGCATGGGCGTGGCCAAACGCTAGTTAGCGCCGCAAACGTCAGACGCACGATCGATTTGGAGCGAACACGCTCACACTCCCGTCACCGCCCTCGCCGCATCCCCCAGCGCCTCCACATCCTCCCCGCAGTCCAAAAACGCCACGATCCGGCACGGACACCCTTCCAACCCCTCGTAGCGCCATGGGAAGGCGCCGATCAGGGCGCGGCGGTTGAGCATCAGCTCGATATCGCCGCCGAGATTTTCGGCGTGCAGCAGGCCTTCCTGGAAGGCCCAGTTGTGGAACGGGAAGATGTCGGAGGTGACCTTGCGGCCCGATTTCTTGTGGACGTACTCAAAAGTCCCGAAGAACTCGGCCGGCGTCTTGCCGTGAAGCTTCGTGAACTGCGCCGCGAGGTCGGGGCGCATCAGGCGGATCGAGGTGTTCATGGCGTGGTCGCACGAGCCGGTGTCCATCGCCCACCACTTGATCTTCTTCTCAAACATCCAGTGCAGGGTGTCGAGGTTGGGGCCGGGGTGGTGGCAGAAGTACTTCACCAGGTCCTGCTGGGGCCGGCCCTCGTAATGGCGGTGCCATCCGGTGTGCAGGACCAGGATGTCGCCCTCGCGGATATCGGCGCCGGCGCCCTCGATGATGTCGGGCGTGATCACCGACCAGTCCGCGACCCACGGGGAGATGTCCACCACGACGCCGCGGCTGACGAGGTAGTCGAGCGGCAGCGACGCCATGTCGCCTTTGCGGTTATCGGTCGCGTGCATGGCGCCGTCGAAATGGGTACCGACATGCAGTGCGGTGTCGATGCGCTGCGCCACGATCATCTGGGTCTGGAGATTCTGGGCGTAGTACATCTTGTTGCCCGCATAGCCGACCCAGCCGGGCGTGTGCACGTTCATCACGTGGGTCATGTCGATGATTTTCATTCGCGCGTTCCTTGTGATCACGGCCGTAGCCGGTAGCCCGCATTTCGCTCCGCTCAATGCGGGCTACATACTGGAAAACGGAATGCGCCGATGTAATGGTGCCGCCGTTGCAATAGACAAGGAATTCAGTATGCAATTGACCGGAGGACAGGCGCTGGCGCGCCAGCTGGTGCAGGAAGGCATCACCGATGTGTTCGGGGTTCCCGGCGTGCAGCTCGACTGGGCGGTCGAGGGCCTGCGCGAGGTCTCAGGACGCGTCCGCTACCTGGTAACCCGCCACGAGCAGGCGGCATCCTACATGGCGGACGGTTATGCGCGCACCACCGGGCGCGTCGGCGCCTGTATGGTGGTGCCAGGACCGGGCCTGCTCAACGCCATGGCGGGGCTCGCCACCGCGTACGCGTGCAATTCGCGGGTGCTGGCGATCGTCGGCAACATTCATTCGCCGGCGATCGGCAAGGGCTACGGCCTCCTGCACGAAGTGCGCAATCAATCGGCGATCCTCGGCTGCGTGACCAAGTGGCAGGCGCAGGCCGGAAAGCCTGCGGACGTGCCGACGCTGGTGCGGGCGGCCGTCAAGGAACTCCACAGCGGCCGGCCGCAGCCGGTCGGGCTGGAGATCGCGCCGGACATCCTCTCGGCGAGCGCCGACTGCACGCTCATCGATCCGCCGGCCCGCGAGGATGGGCGCATGCGGCCCGATCCCGCGGCGATCGAAAGGGCGGCAGCATTGATGGCGACGAGTCGCTTCCCGGTGATTTACGCGGGCGGCGGCGTCCTGGCAGCGGGCGCGACCGCAGCGCTCCAGGCGCTGGCCGAGCGGCTGTCCGCCCCGGTGGTGCTGAGCGAAAACGGCCGCGGCGCCCTGTCGGATCGTCATCCGCTCGCCCTGAATGCGCTCGGCGGCCGCGCGGTGTTTGCCCATGCGGACGTGGTGCTGGTGGTCGGCAGTCGGTTTGCCGACACCATGCTCGGGCTGCCGTCATGGCAGGCGCCGGGCATCCAGTATGTCTGGCTCAATGTCGACCCCGCCGCATGGAATGCGCCGCGCAGCGCCGCGGTCGGCATCGCGGGCGATGCGCGGCTCGGGCTTGAGGCGCTGGTGGCCGCATTGCCGCGGCGCCAGCCCGACCGCGAGGTCGATCTCGGCAAGGTTCGCGCCTGGGCGAGCGAGCAGGCGCGCACCGCGGAGCCGCAAATGTCCTATATCCGGGCACTGCGCTCCGCCATCCCGGACGACGGCGTGCTGGTGAACGAACTCACGCAGATCGGCTACCTGGCGCGCTCCATGTATCCGGTCTATCAGCCCGGAACCTTCGTGAACCCCGGCTACCAGGGCACGCTCGGCTACGGTTTCCCGACCGCACTCGGGGTCGCTGCCGGCAACCCGGGCCGCGCGGTGGTCAGCATCAATGGCGACGGCGGCTTCGGCTGGGCCATGCAAGAGCTGGCGACGATGCGCAAATACCAGCTCAACGTCGCGGTGGTGGTGTTCGCCGACGGCCAGTTCGGCAATGTGCGGCGCTTCCAGGAGGATCAGTTCGGCGCGACGTACGAGGTCGATCTGCGCAATCCCGCTTTCGATCGCCTGGCTGCCGCATTCGACGTGCCGTTCGGGCGCGCCTCCTCGCCGGATGCACTTGAGCACATGCTTGGCCGCGCCGTCCGCGACCGCGCCCCGATCCTCATCGAAGCGCCGGTCGGTCCGATGCCGAGCCCGTGGGGGCTGATGCGCCTGCAGGCACGCCCGGGGGCCGCCAATTCCGGGCCGCCGAACCCATTGGGCGAGCCCGCACGGTGACTGGAGGCAGCCTGATTGTCCGAATTCACGGATTGTCGTCTGGCGGACATGGTGAAGATGGTGAGGCACGCAGGCAGAGCAAGGCCGTGAGGGCAGTCAGGCAGAGACCGGCGGAAATTGCGATTGCCCCGACGCCGATTTTGTCAAGCAAGACGCCAAACACGAACGGGGCGAAGGCTTGGGCGGCGCGGGCGGGCGCTCCGAGCAGCCCGGTGCGCTCCCCATAGGCGTAAGGGCCGAAGATCGCAAGCGGAACCGTGCCCCGGGCGATCGTCAGAAGGCCGTTGCCCGCGCCGTAGAGCAGCGCAAACGCCACCGCACCGGATGGACCCAGGAGGGCCAGCGCGGCCGCGCCGATCGGATGAAGCGTGGCGGCGATCCGTGCGGAGACCAGCGGATGGACCTGCCGCATGACCACGAATTCGAGGGTCCGCGCGACGACCTGCGCGGGTCCGACAAGGGCGGCGGCCGTGATGGCCGCAAACGGCGTAGCGCCCGCCATTTCCAGCAGTCTCGGCAGGTGAGCTGCCATTGAGCCGGTCACGAACCAAGCCGCCGCGAACACGAAGGCGACGAGGAGCATCTCCCTTTTCGGCTTCCAGCCGACCGCGACTGCGGCGGCGTGAGGCCGATGCGCGGACCGCATCGGCAGCGGCAGCAGGAATCGATTCAAGGGAAGGCCCAGCACAAGATTGAGCGCGGCCCAGACGAGACAAGTCTGGCGCCAACCCATCGCATCATTCAGGAACGAAGACACCGGCCAACTCAGGGTCGATGCGAAACCCGCAAAGAGAGTGATACCCGTGATGGCGCTACGGGAATTGCGGCCGTAGAGGGCGGTCACCGTCGCAAAGCCGGCATCATAGAGGCCGAGCGCCATGCCGATGCCGAGAATCGCCCAGGCGCCGAACAGGCTGGCAGGTCCGGTGGCGGCGGCGAGCGCGATAAGTCCGCCGGCCAGAACCACGTTCGAAAGGACGAGGACACCGCGGCCGCCACGGCGATCGATCGTGCGCCCCACCCGAGGGCCGGCGATCGCCGCGATCAGCAGGGAGAAAGAGAACGCAGCAAAAACCCAGGAGCGCGGGATGCCCATGGCGGCGCCGATTGGGTCCGCCAAGATGGCTGGCAGGTAGTAGCTCGACGCCCAGGCGAGGGTCTGCGATGTGCCGAGCGCCGCAACCACGGTGACGCTCGGCTGTGCCAGCGGCCCGCCGTCGTGATCTTCAGGCACCTGATCTTCAGGCACCTGGCCGCGCTCCGGATGACCGCGCGGCGGCCGGATGCTCGCGGTCGACAGATTCGTCGGGATAGAGCGCCCGCTGCATCAGCACGGTGTCGACCCAGCGTCCGAACTTGAAGCCAACCGCGCGTAGAGTGCCGACGTGAATAAAACCGAGCCGTTCATGCAGGGCGACGGACGCCATATTCTCGCTGTCCCCGATCACCGCGATCATCTGGCGGCAGTCGCGCTCGACGCAGCGCGCGATGAGGGCGGAGAGCAACAGGTATCCGGCGCCCCGGCGGCGCAGGTTGTGGTCGACATAGACAGAGTTCTCGACCGTGAATCGATAGGCAGGCCGCGAACGGTACGGCGCCGCATAGCTGTAGCCGGCCACCACGCCACCCCTCTCGGCGACGAGGTACGGCAGGCCACGGTCGAGGACGTCGGCGCGGCGCCGGCTCAGCTCATCAACGCAGGGCGGTTCCTCTTCGAATGAGGCGAGTCCATGAAGGACATGAAAGCCATAAATCGCGTGGATTTTCGGCAAGTCCTCGTCGCGTGAATCGCGAACGACGCAATCGAGTTTGCGCCTAAGATGCGGGAGCGCACTGCCCGATCGGCCCGCCAAGACATTGTCAGGTTCCACGTTGCATGCCCTTTTGCTCCACGCTGGCTTGCGCATCTCGCCAAATTCCTCGGGCGAGACGTCGATGCGCCGTATCATGACGGCGGAATTGCTATAAGTGAAGCTGGTGGCTGCTTATGCGCCGCATAAGGAAATCTTTGATGAGCCGCCTCAGCCTTGATCACCTTCAGACATTCGCGCATGTCATCGCATTGGGAAGCTTCTCGGCGGCGGCGCAGCGGCTCAAGCTTTCTCAGCCTGCGATCAGTCTGCAAATGAAACAACTTGAGGGGCGGCTCGGGGTGCGGCTGATCGATCGCGTTGGCCGGCGCGCGAGCGCAACTGCGGCCGGCGAGGAATTGCTGACCCACGCGCGCCGGGTCGACGGCGCCGTGACCGCGGCGCTCGAAGCCATGAATCGGCATGCCAAGGGAACTGCCGGGCGCGTGCGGCTCGGCACCGGGGCGACGGCCTGCATCTATTTCCTGCCGCCGATCCTGCGGTCGCTGCGCAACAGGTTTCCCGAGCTCGACATCGTCGTCAGCACCGGCAACACATTGGCAGTCCTGAAATCGATCGAGGAAAACTCCCTCGACATGGGACTTGTCACCCTGCCGGCATCAGGCCGCATGTTTGACATCAGGGGCGTCCTGGACGACGAATTCGTTGCGATTGCGTCGACGAGCGCGATTGAGCTTCCGGCCAGAGTTACGCCGCTTGAGCTCGCCAAGCGGCCGCTTGTGCTTTACGAATCAGGCGCAAATACGCGCCTTCTGGTTGATCAATGGGCGGCGCGCGCCGGCGTTTCGCTAAAGCCCGTGATGGAACTCGGGAGCGTTGAGGCGATCAAGGAGGTGGTGGGCGCCGGGCTCGGCTGCGGCGTTGTCCCTCGCATGGCGCTGCGAAGAGCGAGCTCGCAGCGCAGCGTAATCGTGCGTTCGCTCTCGTCAAAGCTTCATCGTAGATTGGCAGTCGTCTTGCGCACGACAAACCTCTCCAGCGGGCGGTGCGCGAGGCGCCATCAACGCGTTCGCTCGCGACTTTGTGGAGAAGTAGCCGAGGTCCGATTGCCGCCCGTCATGGCCCCGCTTTGCCGGGCCAGTCTTCAGGTCGTCGGCTGCCGTCAGGGAGAGCCGAAAAGCCAAGGCGCAGATGGGGCGCGGCAAGGCTGAGAAAAGCCCCCGGCTCCCCGAGTGGCGGTAGCCACAGGAGAGGCCGGGGGTAACGCGGGTCCTCAGCGCCCACCCGCGCGAACAACAACGCAGGAAAGTAGCTTGCGTTCCCGCCCGGTGCGAACCAGGCCGCGCAGAGGGTCGGCTTCATCGCGCCGCTCCACTCCGCCCCCTCATTTCAGGCTCGCGCCAGCCAATTGCGCAATCGCCGCCAGCGACGTCTGTGCGGCGTTCAAGCCTAAGCGAAAATCCTTGTCCGCGTACGAAGCGTAGCGGTCGGTCGGCTGGTGATAATGCGGGTTCCATCCCGCTCCGATCTGCATTCCTCTTTCATTTTCGCGAACGCTGATGGCCGGAACGACATCCATGAACTCCGAGGAGTCGGTATTGCTCATGTGGTGGCCGACAGACGCGGGATAATCCGTGGCGTATTTCTCATTGGCGTCGCGAAACAAGAAGGCGAGCTTCATGGCCGCATCCGCAAATTTCGTGGTCGACTGGAATTCAATATTGATATCCGCCTCGGGGCGCTGCTCGGCGCTGACGGCGCCATCCGGGCGCGGCATTCCATGGTCCCACAACATCATGTCGTGTTGGACCATCGCAATCCATCGCGGTTCCGGATACCGGCCTGAACCGGGTGGGTCTTCTTTGCCCTGCAACGGGGCGCGCTGCGTCACGTAAGCCCGCGCGCCTTGAAGGCCGGTCTCCTCATTGTTCCAGAGCGCGAACCGGATCGATCGCTCCGTGACGACGTCAGGGCTGCTGAACACGCGGGCCAGTTCCATGACCAATGCTGTTCCTGAGCCATCGTCATCCGCCGCCTCGCCGAAGCCACGCCCGTCCATATGGGCGCCGACGATGTACATCTCGTCCGGCCGTGTGGCGCCGACTTTTGTGCAATAGACTTCTTCGCGCGGCCCAGGAGCGGGCAGCTCCGCGTTGCGCGCGCGAAGCGCGGGATCGGTTTGGGCGTTGGGATCACTATTCGGAACGACCGGCAGCGTCATGCCGCGCAAGCGCGAGCCGCCCACACCTCGAATGATTTCGCCGCTGGCAATCGCCGAGCCGCGCGACGCTGCCACGGCTTGTCCGGGCGGCTGCGGAGGCGGATCGTAGACGTATTTCACACGCTCGGCATTCGTGCAGCCGGAGCTCTTGAGCTGCGCTTCGATCCAATCGACCGCGGCCCGGTTGCGCGCAGTACCTTCCCGCCGGTCTCCGAATTGGGTCAGTCCTTTGATCGTCGCTTTGTAGGTGTCGAGATCGAGCCGTCCGACCAGAACCCTGACAGGGTCGCTCGGCGCGTTTTGCGCCGGCGAGGAGGCCGACTGACCGACAATCGCGGCCACAATGGTCAAACGACAGGTCCAAAATGCATCCATCGATTCCTCCCCCTCGGTTGAATTTTGTGTGGGCCGCCGTCCAACGCTGCAAGCTGCTCGTCCATTGGCCTCTGCGTTCCTTGAGGCAGGCCCGAGAGCGAACACATGCTCGCATTCTTAAGCGTTGGTGCGAAAGCTACAATCCGTACGACATGACGACATTGCGACCATCATGGTGCCGAAGACCCCGTCGCCGATCCGTCGGGAGCAGCCAGCAACCCACCGCCGTCACCCGCGGGCTTGACCCGCGGGTCCATCTTTCTTGCACAGATTTTGCAAAGATGATGGATGCGCGGGTCAAGCCGCGCATGACGACCGAGTGGATCAAATCGCGCCCAGGCCGACCACATGCGGGTCCTTTATGTCTACTGCCATCCGTTGCCCGAGAGTTTCCACGCGGCGATCCGGGCCAAGGCGCTCGATGGACTGAAGGCTGCGGGCCACGACGTCGACCTTCTCGACCTTTATGCGGAGGGCTTCGATCCGGTGCTTTCTGAGGATGCCCGGCGGCATTATCACGATACGGGCCGCAACCAGAGCGGACTTGAGGATTATGTCCGCCGCCTGCAATCCGCGGAAGCGCTGGTCGTGCAATTCCCGGTCTGGTGCTTCGGCATGCCGGCGATGCTCAAAGGCTTTCTTGATCGCATGGTCATGCCGGGCGTGGCCTTCGACATTTCCGATCCCGCCCGAGTGAAGCCGATGCTGGGCAACGTCCGGCGCATTACCGGCATCGTGACCTATGGACGACCGTGGTGGACGGCGCTCGCCATGGGCGATCCGCCGCGCAAGATCGTCAGGCGTTACCTGGCGTGGTTCGCCAACCGCCGCGCGCGGGTCGACTATCACGCGCTCTACCACATGAATGTCGCGACCGCCTCCCAACGGGCGGCGTTCCTGGAAAAAGTCAGGACCGCAATGGCGGGCTTAAGGTGACCGGCAGGAGCGCGGCAACGCGTGGTCAACCGGCCTCCCGTCAGGAGCTTGCGTACGGGGTTTTGATACAAACCGGCGCCTGCTTCGTCCTGCTGCCTCATGAACGGGCATTCCGGTTACTTTCATAGCATGAAAATCACTTGCATATAGTGCAATTCTTCGCTTTAGTCGCCCGATCTCTCGGACCGCACCGACAGCGACTTCGCAAATGCCACGTCCACTCGCCCTCGGTATATTCCTGCCCAATGCGAAGGGCGGCGCCATCATGGCGGAGACCTCGCCGCCTCAGTACCTGCCGTCCTGGAAGCTCAACGCCCTTAACGCGAAAGTCGCCGAGGATGCGGGTTTCGCATTCCTGCTCTCCATGGTGAAATGGCGCGGATTCGGCGGCGTCACCAGCCACTGGGATTATTCGCTCGAATCTTTCACCCTGATGGCAGCCTGTGCCGCGGTGACGAGCCGCATCGAGCTTTACGCCTCGGTCGCGATTTCCACCATCCATCCCGCCGTCATCGCCAAGATGGCATCGACCATCGACGACATCAGCGGCGGCCGTTTCGGGGTCAACATCGTCAGCGGCTGGAACAAGCTCGAGTACGAGCAGATGGGGCTGTGGCGGGGCGACGAGTACTTCAGGCAGCGCTACGAATATGCCACCGAATACCTGCAAGTGCTGCGCCTGTTGTGGGCGACGGGCCGCACCTCCCATGCGGGTCGCTTCTTTACGCTCGAAGACTGCAAGTCCTATCCGATGCCGTCGCGGAAAATTCCCATCATCTGTGCGGGCCAGTCGGAGCGGGGGTTGCGGTTCACGGCCGAGCACGCAGACTTCAGCTTTCTGGGCGGCCAGGACGATTCGCTCGATGACCTCGGCGCCCTCAATGCGAAACTACAGGAGACCGCCCGGATCTTCGGGCGCAACGTCGGAGCCTACGTACTGTTAACCGTGATCGCCGAGGAGACCGACGAGGCCGCATTCGCCAAACGCGACTTCTACGTCGCGCACAGCGACAAGGCCGCCATGGCGGAATGGGCGCGCGTTGCCGGCATGGATTTCTCGCGCGCAACCTACCGGGACCTTGCAGTCCAGACCTTCATGGCGATTCCTTACGTGGCCGGGTCGTACCAGACCGTCGCGGATTATCTCGACGGCTTGGCGGAGCAGGGGCTGGCCGGCGTCTGCTTCATTTTTCCCGACTATGAGCATGATCTGCAGCGCCTGATCGACAACGTGCTGCCACGCCTCAAATATCGATTCGTGAAGTAAATCCGCTGTTGCGAAAAACTTGTTCGATACCGCCATTAAATAATCACACTCTCGTATTATATTTTAGCCGTAATGCCGCCCGCAGTTCGGGCGGTTTGTCGTATCAAAGGAGGAGAATCCCTGTTATTCCCTGTTCCGGCGGATCAATTCCCTGTTCCGACGAGAATATTCCCTATTCTAATGTGCAGGGAATTCGTGTGCAAGATATTGAAAATAATACGTGACTAGATATCGAAAATCGTCAAACGGGTCGAAAAAACCGCAAATTCCCTGCTATTTTCCCTGAAGTGCCCCCCGAAAGTG
>Ga0257161_1000445_pt1 | contig 10354 bp, 12 predicted proteins | sample NR01A_FD_185954 | JGI IMG/M metagenome (GOLD analysis project Ga0257161, IMG submission 185954) | Soil microbial communities from H.J. Andrews Experimental Forest, Oregon, United States - NR-01-A | ecosystem: Environmental > Terrestrial > Soil > Temperate forest > Bulk soil | place: USA: Oregon... | reverse complement strand
GGAAAGGCGCGCGCGCCATCAGGCATTGCTTGCCGTGGTCTCGGCATATGACGTCGATCGATGGCAACAGGAATTCCTGAGCACCCTACGGGGTGACGACGACACAACGCATGAACTTGTAGCCTCCGGTGCGATGACGAACCGGCGCCGCCCGAGGCCCAAGAGCACCTATCCGGGTCCAAATGTGGTTGCTCCGCGTTTCAATTCCGCGCTGTAAGTTCCGGGCGAACGGGGGGCAACCCACGGCACATAAGGACGCCACCGCTGAGCTTGGTTACAATACCGGTGATCGGCACCTGAGCCGCTGCACGGCGGAGAGTTACGATAATTACGGCTGGAAGATAATTACGGCTGGAAATCGTGTCGTGAAATCTCGCGCGGCTTGCTGGCGTCGTCCGGTGTCCGTCGTGCCATGGTTCCTTGAAGGTCCTCGTTTCGCCTGTGCTTTGCCTACAAAAGATGAGGCGCAATCGACGTAATTGTCGACTGCGCCTCGGGTTTGGCCGGCCACGCGCGGGGGGGAGGGGGGATGGCGGCCGGTCATGACAATAACTCCGTAGCTGCAAGATCGTTCCCGGGTGCACGTTCAGGGCCGGAAAAAAATCGGCCACGCCGAACCGGTCGCAATTGGCCAGTTCCAATGGTAAGGCGGCGGGACGTCGATTCTGGCGTTTGGGATGCGGTCAACGGCGTCGCTTGGATACGCATGGGCTTACTTGAAAGCTACGTTACTTCGGCTGAATGCTCGGATCGCCACCTGGAGTTCCGGGAGGTGGAATCACCGGCATGCGGCCGCCGCCCACCGGCGGCACCGTGATGCCGGGATCGGTGCCGGCTGGTGGACAGATCACGCCTTTGGAGGCGGAGAGCTGATCGCTCAGCGATCCGCTCCCTGTGGTTTCGCCGGAGCGTGGTGCTCCGCCGCTACTCGGCAGGCAACTATTCTGATTCGGTGGCTGCGCAAGCGACGGCGGAGTTCCGGGCCGCTCGGATTGGGCGTATGCGACGGAGATAAATAGCGTTGCGACGGCCGCGATGACGACCGCAATGTTCACGGTTCGCATGTCATGTCTCCACGGTTAACGGTTAATTGAAAGCAACGCCGGGCACGGAATTATTGTTCCGCCCGCACAGCCGGGCGGAACTTCGATCGCGATGAGAACGCAACCAATCGGCTGGAAAGGCGTTGCCTCAATCACCCGCATTTCCAATGCGGCACCGCGGAGAATGCTCATGACATCCAACGTGAAGCGCGACAATGTAGGCTCCAATCAAATAGCACCCAAACGGCGGCCAAATCCCGAACGACCAAGTCCCGAACGACCAAGTCCCGAACGACTCAAATTCGAAGAATTGTTGGACGAAGCTATTGAGGAAACCTTTCCGGCCTCTGATCCGGTGTCGCTCAACCAACCTGTGAAGACGCGTCGCAAAGAGGGCGGGACCTCGCGGCCGACCAGACGGTAACCGTTCGGGTTCGACGCCGTTCGTCGTCCCGTTGCGGTCCTGTCAATCGATGAAAGTCAGCGGCCGACATACCTGTTCGAGCGAGCGCCGTTCTGCCGCGACGCCCCAGCGCCATCCGACAAGTCCGGCCGCGATCATCAAGGCGGCACCAAAATAGTATCCCGACGCAACGCTCGCGCGAGAGCCGGTATCTATGAGGGCTCCGAGCAACCATGGCGCCACAGTGCCACCGATGCCGGTGCCGACGGCGTAAAAAAACGCGATCGCGAGCGCGCGGATTTCAAGTGGAAATATTTCACTGACTGTCAAGTAGGCCGAGCTTGCAGCCGCCGATGCAAAGAAGAAGATGATCATCCAGGAGACGGTCAGCTCCTCGGCCGACACGATGTTTCGTTCGAACAGAAAGCCGGCTCCCGCGAGCATCAGTCCGGAAATCCCATAGGTGACGCCGATCATGGTCTTTCGGCCGACGGTGTCGAACAACCGACCGAGCAGAAGCGGCCCGAAAAAATTCCCGGCGGCAAAGGGCAGGAGATACCAGCCGACGCTTCCGGCGGGTACTGCGTAAAAATCCGTGAGGATCAGCGCATAGGTGAAAAAGATCGCGTTATAGAAGAACGCCTGCGATGCCATCAGGCACAATCCCACGAACGTACGTTGCGGATAGGTGCGAAGCAATGTCCGCACGAATTGTGCAAGAGGCGTGTGACTGCGCGCGTGCAATTTCACGGTCTTCCGTACATCCTGCGCGGCATCTTGGCGTTGAGGTGCCGACAGGCCCTCGATCGCGGCAACGATCGCCTCCGCGCGCCGGGCCTGTCCGTGCGTCATCAGCCAGCGTGGGCTTTCGGGAATCCAAAAGCGCATGAAGAATATGACCGAGCCAAGCACCGCCCCGATCAGAAACGCAAGGCGCCAGCCGATTGCCGGCGCGACGATCGCGGGATCGAGCAGCACAATCGAGCCGGCTGCACCGACCGCGGCTCCGATCCAGAAGCTGCCATTGATGGCAAGATCGGTCCAACCGCGCATCCGGGCCGGAATGAGTTCCTGAATGGTCGAACTGACGGCAGCGGTCTCGCCGCCGATGCCGGCCCCCGTCACGGCACGAAATAACGCAAAGCTCCAGAAATTCCACGACAGCCCCGTCGCTGCGGTCGCCGTGAGGTAGATCGCAAGCGTGATGAAGAAGAGCGTCTTGCGCCCAAATCGGTCGGTCAGCCAGCCGAACAGCAGTGCACCAAAAACCGCCCCGCCAAGATAGGCACTGCTGGCCAACCCGATCTCGGTGTTGGTCAAGCCAAGTGTCGAATTTTCCTTCAAAATGCCCGCCAGGGCTCCGGTTAAGGTCACCTCGAGCCCGTCGAGAATCCAGGTGACGCCTAACGCCGCCACCACATAGGTGTGGAAACGGCTCCACGGAAGCGCGTCGAGACGTGCCGGAATGTTGGTCTCGACCACGGTTCCACATTCGCTCGTTGGCGACGAATTCGACTGCAATTCCAGTCCGGGCGTCGGCCCCCTTGCGGTTTGGGTTGTTCGGCGCAGCGTGTATTTCGGTGAGGCACTCATCGTTCCCGCGCCGCGGCCGTTGAAATCACCGAAGGATAGAACATTCAGCTGCTGCAACGGGTTCCTGCGACGCAGGAAGATGCCAGCACCCCATTTTGATCGGAGCAATTTGACGCCGAACTTTTCTCGATGCCGCCCGTTTTCTTACAAATGCTGTCGAAACATAAAACATATGGAAATACAATCGGAGAATCCGATTGGACCGGTCGCGATCACGACGAGTTCACGACAGCTCGCGTCTCGCGATCGGGGCCAAAATCACTGGCGCTATCTATGGAGAGAATCTCGGCAAGCCTGGTTCTTGCACGGTTTACTCGACTCTTGATGGTGCCGACCGCACATCCGCAAATTTGTGCGGCCTCTTCGTAAGAAAAGCCGGAGGCCCCGACCAGTATGAGTGACTCGCGCTGTTCCGGCGGAAGCATCTTTAGCGCCTCACGGAATTCGCCGATCTCGAGTCGGCTGTTCTGGTCAGGCAACGAAGTCAGGGATTCCGCGTATGAACCGTCGGCATCCTCTACTTCGCGCCGCCGCTTGCGATATTCAGAGCGGAACAGGTTGCGCAAGATCGTGAACAGCCAAGCGGACATGTTGGTGCCCGGTTGGAAGGAACCCAGATTGGCCCATGCCCGCAACAGCGTTTCCTGCACCAGATCGTCAGCGCGATCCATATTTCCGCACAACGAAATGGCAAACGCGCGCAGGCTCGGTACCGCCCCCAACATTGCATCGCGGACATCGTTCGGGCGGCTCATTCCTTTGGACCCCGATGGGTGGCATTGTCGAGCCGTTTCAGCATCTCAACAAAGCGGTCGGGTACTCCCTGATCGACAACTTCGCTATACATCAGCCGCAACTGCTGCCCAATCTTTGCCTTAATGTCGGGTCCAAGCTTGACCACTGTTTCGGATCCTCGCAGGTCCGTCTTTGTTTTCCGCTGTGATGGCCCGCTTCTATTCATGATCTTCCCTCGCCCGCCGTTAACGTCTTGCCAAGGGCTTTTGCGGGTCCCCACGTCCAAAACAACGTGCGGGACTTCAATCGGTTCCGCCAGAATGGAACTTTTTTTGTGGCCGGAAGTTGAGCATAATGACGACGCGCCGTGGAACGGGGAGAATCAGACATGTCTATGTCTCAGACTGTGGCTCAACATGTGCCGTATTTGCGCCGGTATGCCCGCGCCTTGACCGGAAATCAGGCCGGCGGCGATTCCTACGTGGCGGCGACGCTCGAGGCCCTGGTCAAGGAACCGACCCTCCTCAATATAGTTGATCAACCTAGAGTTGCATTGTACCGAATATTCTCCACGATATGGAATTCGGTTGAAGTGAACGGAGCGGCTGACGGCATCGGAGATCTGAGGCCGGCCGAACGCCATTTGGGTCAGATCACCGCAATGCCGCGGCAAGCGTTTCTGCTGGTTTCGGTTGAAGGATTTTCCGAGGAGGATGCGGCCACCATCCTCAATGTCGATCGGCAGAAGCTGCAGTACCTGATAGAGGAATCCGGGCGGGAACTCGCCGCCCAGATCGCCACCGATATTCTGATCATCGAGGATGAGGCCCTGATCGCGCTCGACCTCGAAAACATCGTCGAAAACCTCGGTCACCGCAACATCGGTATTGCACGCACGCGATCAGAGGCGATTGCCCTGGCCAAGATTAAGCGTCCTGGCCTTATTCTAGCAGATATTCAATTGGCGGACGGGAGCTCCGGGTTGGAAGCCGTCAATGACCTGCTCGCCACATTCGAGGTTCCGGTGATCTTCATTACCGCGTATCCGGAACGCTTTCTCACCGGCGAACGGCCGGAGCCGGCATTCCTGGTTTCCAAACCGTATCAGAAATCCACGATCTCGGCACTCGTCAGCCAAGCGCTGTTCTTCGAACGCAATGCCGTACAGCGCAGGAAGAGAGCCGCCGGCTAGCGGGCGCAGCCGCCCTCGAGAAGCCGACCAGCCGTACCTGTTGCAACGCTCCGGGATCCCATCCGGCGACCTGCCCGGCCGCTTCAGCCGGAAAGGTCGACGCAGGGATCATCCCATGAAAACGTACTAAATGAAGGAGTTTTGGCCACGTCTCCGGTGTGGCACACGCTGTCAGAGCCGGGTCGGGTGAGGTCGGGAACGTTGACGTACAGGCGCAGAGGTTGTCCGATTGAAGATGCGCTCGGGGTGTCGTATCTCCGCTGGTCGGGCGCAATGTGATCACCCAATAATCGTGCAATGACCACATTGAACATTTATCCGCTCGTTCGGAGGCCGCTCCAATGAATGACCTTGCTGTCTGGTTGGATCGACACAACATCAGCGTGATGGCGGTACTTGCGACGGTCGGCCTCGTGGTCGGCGCTTTTGCCCTCAGCTACCTGCTGAAACGTCCGCTGCAGGACTCCCTGCGACAATTGGCATCCCGGGTCCGCCTACCTTACGAGACCGTATTGACAACTACGCGCTTGTTGATCGGCACGTTGTGGATCGTTGTTGCAATGCTGGTGCTGGAAATCTGGGGCATTAGCGTCGGCGGACTTTGGACCCTTCTGGTAAGCGCCGCGACCATCGTCGGGGTTGGTTTCCTGGCGACTTGGACAATGGTCAGCAACATAACAGCAAGCTTTTTTATTGCCCTTTGGCGCCCCTTTCATCTCGGCGACGATATCGAAATCGTGCCCGAGAACCTGAGGGGCCGGGTGATCGACAGCAATCTCATGTTCGTCGTCGTACGGGAGAACGGCGGCGCCGTAATTCAAATTCCAAACAATCTTTTCTTTCAAAAAATGTTCAAGGTGATCGGCAGCAGCAACAAGACTTTGTTTGAGGAATACGAAGCGGATAGGGACCTTGCTCGGCGGGCTCGATTGGACTCGACCCGTTAGACCACTATCGTGAGCGTTAAAAAATCGCATTCTCCAAAAACATGAGTCATGATGACGCTTCATCGGTCAACGGCTCACGCAATTGCTGTCAGCCGCCCCTGCCCGCCTCACTCTGCTTTGATGTTCGCCGCTTTGATGATCGGCCACCATTTCTCGATCTCCGCCTTGTGATAGGCAAGCAGCGCCTCGGGGGTCAGTTGATCGCGCGGGAAAATATCCTGCGCGATATCGGTGAGGCGCTTGCGCACGACGGGATCGGCGAGCGTATTCACGACGGACTCGTTGAGCTTGCCGATCATGTTTTTTGGCGTGCCCTTGGGGACCCAGAAAGCATGCCAAAAGGAGAAATAGAATCCCGGTAGGCCGGCTTCGTCGACCGTCGGGATATCCGGCGCGACCGCGAGGCGACTCTTGGCCGTCACCGCATAGGCCTTGAGCGCGCCGGCAGTCACCTGCGACATCGACGTGGCCGGCGTGTCGAGCAGGACATCGATCTGCCCGGCTACCAAGTCTTGCATCGACAGGCCGGCGCTCCGGTAGGGCACCATCTGGTAGCGCGCCCCGATGAGGTTCTGGAACAGGATGCCGGCAACGTGGCTTGGGGTCCCGACGCCGGAGTTGCCTTGGGAAGCCTTATCGGCGTTCGCCTTTAGCCAGGTGATGAGGTCCGGGAGATTGTTCGCCGGCATGGTCTTGCGGGCGACGATCAGGAACGGCTGGCTCGCGATCAGGGCGACCGGTTCGAAATCCTGCACGAGGTCGTATTGCAGCGGGTAGATCGCCCCGTTCGCCATGTTGGTGCCCCAATGGCCGATGCCGATGGTGTAGCCGTCGGGCGCGGAGCGGGCGACCCTGCCGACGCCGATCGAGCCGCCGGCGCCGGTGACGTTCTCGACAATGACCGGCTGGCCGAGCGAGGCGCGCATGCCCTCGGCCATGATGCGTGCAATGGTGTCGGTGGAACCGCCGGTTGCGAGCGGCACGATCATCATCACCGGGCGCGACGGATAGGTTTGCGCTCGGGTAGCGCCGGTGCCTCCCAGGATCGCGGCGAATGCGGCGGCAACGAACATCAGCTTGCGCATGTGGCTCCTCGTCGAATCGGTGAAGCTTTTTCATGCCGGGTCGCTTGAGGCCGGTTTCCCCTTCGGCTCGGCACGCTTTAGCATGAGGCAGGGTCGGATGGCGACCGCAACATCACAGTTGAACTGAGGATCCGAATGGGCAAACAGACGCAGATTCGCATGGGCGGTTACGGACCGGCGACAACGGGCTTCAGCCGCGCGCTGAAACGCATCGGCGACCGGCTGGAGGCCGAGTTCGGCGACCGCATCGATATCAAATACGTCTGGAACATCATGGATCTCGGCTACCAGGCCCAGGACATCCTTTGGCTGGTCGAGCACGGACTGCTTACGCTCGGCTACCAATCGAGCAGCTATCTGACCGATCGGGTTCCTGAGCTCGGCCTGGTCGATCTGCCGTTCCTGTTCGAGACAACCGAGCGCGCACGCGCATGCATCGACGGCGCGCTGGGGCAAATGTTGGCGCGGAAAATCGAGGAGCGAGTGGATTATCGCATTCTCGGCTTCTTCGAGAACGGCTTCCGGCACCTCTCGAACCGCCTGCGGCCGGTGCTGACGCCGTCGGACTTGGCCTCGATGCGGATCAGGGTGCTGCCCAGCAAGGTCCACGAGCGAACCTTCGAACTTTTGGGCGCGGTCCCGTTGCGTATGGACCTCACCGAGGCGATCGCCATGATTGTGGCGGGCGAGCTCGACGCGCAGGAAAATCCGCTGTCGAACACCGTCACCTACGGGGTGCACAAATTTCACCGTTTTCACACGCTCACCAGCCACTTCTACATCTCGCGGCCGATCTTCGTGCACCGCGCCGCGTTCGACGGCTGGCCCGATGACCTCCAGGCCGCCATGCGGAGCGCAGTAACGGACGCCATCGCATTTCAGCGCGACCTCCACGTCCGCGAAGAGGAAGATGCGCGAGCCGCCATCGCGGCCGCGGGCTGCGAGATCATCGAGCTGACCGCAGAGGAGCACAATGCCTTCGCGGCAGCCGTGAAGCCGATCTATGGCGAAGCGCGCCGGCAATATGGCGATGGCTTGTTTGCGCTCGCCGGAGCGAATTGATCGCCGGCCAGGGTTCTCGCATGATCACTCTCGATCACATCAAATGCCATGACTTTCTAGCCTGATGACCGTGCGAACGGTTCAACGGCAAATCCTATGGGCGGCTCGCCTCGTTGAGAACGTTCCCGCATCTGCGTATAAGCGGACTCGATGTGGCGGGTGAACAGCGTGGTGTCAAATAGCCGTCCGCTGTGACGATTGGATTCAACCCGCTCTCGGAACGAATTCAGCAATGACCGATCTTGTGCAAGTTTCAGCGCCATCGACTCGTAGTGCTCCAGCGATGGCGCGATCAGCTCTTCCAAATCGACTGCAGCAAGCAGGCTTGCCGCAACTCGGCCTGCGAATGTGGTCCCCCTGCATGTGAGAACCGGCAGCCCCATCCACAGCGCATCGCTGGCGGTGGTGTGAGCGCTGCACGGAAGCGTATCGAGGAACAGGTCCGCCAGACAGTGGCGCGCAAGATGGCGCTCGAACGCAACGCGCTTCGCGAAGACCAGGCGACCCGCCGGTACACCACGTCTCTCGGCCTCCAGGCGAAGGTTCCGGGGAGCGACCTCATTCCCTCCCAGCAGCCAGAGCACGCTGCCGTCAATTTGGCGAAGCAGCCGCATCCAGATATCAAAGATCATAGGAGTAAGCTTGTAGCAGTTATTGAATGAACAGAAGACAAAGCCCTGTTCGGGCAGGCCTTCGCCGGATCTCGCCGTGTCTGAAACCGGGCGCGCCCGACGATCGTCGTTTGGCTGATAGCTGTCCGGCAGATAAACTATTTTCTCCGAATAGAATTGCTGATCCGCGGCCGGGATGACGACGCAATCGGCAATGATATAGTCGATATATGGCGCGCCCATTGTTCCAGGGTAGCCGAGATAGTTGATTTGAATCGGCGCTGGGCGCCTTGCCAGAATTCCGGGGCGGCAATCCTTGGTGAATCCTTTCAAATCGACAGCGATGTCAATTTCCAGCTCACGAATGGCCTCGGCAATTGCTTGGTCGCTTTGGAGTCGTACGTCAATGAAACGATCGAACGCGCCAGTAAGGCGCTTGCGCATTTCGCTCGTGCTGGCAGGCCCAAATGACACAGCGTTGATCTCGAACTTCGAACGATCATGCCGCTCGAATACGCCGGCCATCAGATTGGCGGTGGCATGGTCATGAAAATCGGCGGAGAGGTATGCGAGGCGAATTTTGTCGTGCTCATACATCTTGCCCGCCGCCAGCGGGCTGACAGAGGCAGGGAATTTCGTACTCACATAGTCGGCTGCACATTTGAGCTGATCACCGGCTGACGACGACATCACGACTAAAGAAAACGGTAGGGCGACTGACGACGCCTTCTGCACCTCGGCGCTCAGCTGACCGACGTCCGCCTCGTAGTTGGACCAATCGCAGATGTGCATTTTGGAGTACAGGCGATGGCCAGACACATAGGGCTGATCAGGGCGCCGTTGGAGCACATGGTCGAAGGCAGCGATGGCGTCGACATACTTTCCGTTCGACTGCAATGCCAATGCCCGTCCCATCGCCGCGTCGACGTTCGTGGGATCGTACGCGAAGGCTCTCTCGTAGCTTGCGCGGGCCTCGTCGAACCGCCCCATCTCAGTCAGGATGTTACCGCGATTGTGCCAGGCATCAGCATAGTTCGGCGCCATCGTTATGGCGGCCTGGCTGTGCGCGAGTGCCTCCTCTCTGTGGCCGAGGTTCAGCAGTACTGCGCTGAAATTGCTGTGCGCAAGTGGGAGGCGTGGATTGAGACGAATGGCGTGACGATAGCTCTCGACGGCTGCATCGTAGTCGCGGCACTCGGCCTGCATCCGGCCGAGGTTGATATGAGTTTCTGCGAAGTTTGGATTGACGAAGAGCGCCTTGGAGATCAAGCGGATCCCCTCGGAATGATTGCCGCGCTGCGCATTAATGACTGCCAGCGTGTGCAGCGCGTCGAACTGCGACGGATCCTTGGAGAGAACCTGTTTGAGAAAAGCTTCCGCTTCGCTCAGGTTGCCAGCTTGAAGGGCCAGGGAAGCACGGTGCAACGCTTCGGCAATTTCACGGGACGGCCTTTGAAATGAGCCGGGCAACGTCATTTTTGTCATTGATGACAGCTCTTCAGGCAGCCCTCAAGGAGCGAGAGATGGTTCCGGTCGAACGCACGTTCAGCGCTTATGGTGGCGCGAGTGCGGAAAGTCCAGTGTGGCGCGCAATAGCGAAAGCGTATTGCGCTAGCGTCAGGAGAGCAGGGGAGGGGGATGGTCGTGGACACGAGCTGAAACCTCTCGCAGCGGTCCAGCGGG
>Ga0257161_1000444_pt1 | contig 10354 bp, 6 predicted proteins | sample NR01A_FD_185954 | JGI IMG/M metagenome (GOLD analysis project Ga0257161, IMG submission 185954) | Soil microbial communities from H.J. Andrews Experimental Forest, Oregon, United States - NR-01-A | ecosystem: Environmental > Terrestrial > Soil > Temperate forest > Bulk soil | place: USA: Oregon... | reverse complement strand
GTGGCGCGCGGTCGCTGCGTTACGGTGTGACCCGCGACAACGTGCTGTCGATAGATGCGGTACTTGCGGATGGCTCCGCGGCGCATTTCGGCGCGGTCGGCGCCGGGTTGCATGACCTGCCGGCCGGGTCGCCGCTGCGGCCGCTCGCCGAGGACCTTCTGGCGATCGGAGCGCGCGAATCCGACGAGATCGCGGCGCGCTTTCCCAAGGTGCAGCGCCGGGTCGGCGGCTATAATCTCGATGCGCTCGCCCCCAACGCTCCTCTCCACAACCTTGCTCATATCCTGGTCGGCTCCGAGGGCACCCTCGGCTTTTCGACCAGGATCGAGCTCAAGCTGTGGCCGCTGCTCGGACGCCGCGCCGTCGGCGCCTGTCACTTTGGCCGCTTCTATGACGCCATGGATGCGGCCCAGCACATCGTCAAGCTCAAGCCCATCGCGGTCGAGCTGGTCGACCACACCATGATCGACCTCGCCCGCAATATCGACATGTTCCGCCCGACCATCGACGCGTTTGTGCGCGGGGCGCCCGACGCCGTGCTGCTGGTCGAATTCGCGGAGGACGAGTGGGCGGAAAATCTCCATCGCCTCAAGCAACTCGCTGCCGTGATGGGCGACCTCGGCCATGCCTGGGATAAGGCCGGCGCCAAGCAGGGCGGCATGGTCGAGGTGCTCGATCCGAAGTTGCAGGCCGCCATCGCGGAAGTGCGCACCGCGGGTCTCAACATCATGATGTCCATGAAGGAGGAGGGCAAACCGATCTCGTTCGTGGAGGACTGCGCGGTGCCGCTCGAGCAGCTTGCCGAATACACCGAGCGCCTCACGCAGGTGTTCGAAAAAAACGGCACGCGCGGCACATGGTATGCCCATGCGTCCGTCGGCTGCCTGCATGTGCGCCCTGTCCTCAACCTGCGGCTGGACAAGGACAAGCAGGCGATGCGCAGAATCGCCGAGGAGGCTTTCGCGTTCGTGCGCGAATATAAGGGCTCCCATTCGGGCGAGCACGGCGACGGGCTGGTTCGCTCGGAATTCCACGAAGCGATGTTCGGCACCCGCCTGGTGCGCGCCTTCGAGGAAGTCAAGGACCGCTTCGACCCGGGCCATCTGCTCAATCCCGGCAAGATCGTGCGAGCGCCCAAATTCGACGACCGCGCCAATTTCCGCTTCGGTCCTGGCTATCAAGGCAAGCCGCTGACGGTCGCGCTCGACTGGTCGGCGTATCCGGGCGTCGGCGGCGGTTTCCAGGGCGCCGTCGAGATGTGCAACAACAACGGCGCCTGCCGCGCGCTCGCGGGCGGCGTCATGTGTCCATCTTTCCGGGTGACTCGCGACGAAAAAGACGTGACACGCGGCCGCGCCAACACGCTGCGGCTTGCCGTGACGGGCCAGCTCGGCCCCGATGCCTTTGCGTCCGACGCGATGGCAGAGACGATGAGACTCTGCGTCTCCTGCAAGGCGTGCCGCCGCGAATGCCCGACCGGCGTCGACATGGCGCGCATGAAGATCGAGGTTTTGGCGGCGCGCGCCACAAAGCACGGCCTCTCGCTGCACGACAGATTGGTCGGATATTTGCCGCTTTACGCGCCCGTGGCAGCGCGCCTTGCGTGGCTGTTCAACTTGCGCGACAGCCTGCCGGGCGCCGCGGCGCTGTCGGAGCGCATCGCAGGGTTCTCGGCTCGCCGCAGCCTGCCGCGCTGGAGGAGCGATTGGTTTCGGGATCCGCGGTCTTCTCCCTCCCCGCAAGGGCAGGGCAATAGCATTTGGCACGGCGCCGCTGCTCCCTCTCCCCGCTTGCCATCAGGGCATTTACGCCCGTCTTTGACGGGCTATGGAGAGGGTCGGGGTGAGGGGGCCTTTCCCCAAGCTCAGACTCGTGGAGACGCCCCCTCACCCGGCGCGCAAGAGCGCGCCGACCTCTCCCCGCGAGTGGGGAGAGGTGAAGATCGCCGCGCCGTTGTCCTGCTCGCTGACACCTTCAACCGCTATTTCGAGCCCGAAAATCTTCACGCCGCCGTAAAGGTCCTGAACGCCGGCGGCTACCGCGTGCAGGTGGCGACGCCGTCGGATGGCTCGCGGCGTCCGCTGTGTTGCGGCCGCACTCTCCTCGCGGTCGGCCAGGTCGACGCGGCCCGCCGCGAGGCCGAACGAACGATCGCAGCGATTGAACCTTTGGTGGCGAGCGGCCTTCCGGTCGTAGGGCTCGAGCCGAGCTGCATCTTTTCATTCCGCGATGAAATCCCCGCCATGATGCGGGACGAGCGAGCGACCCGCATCGCCGGCCAGGCCGTTTTGCTCGAGGAGTTCTTGGCGCGTGAAGCCGGCGCCGGCCGGCTTACGCTGCCGCTGGCGCCGCTGCAAGGCTCAGTCATGCTGCATGGCCACTGTCACCAAAAGGCGTTCGGCGCGATGGGGGCCGTCGAGGCGGCGCTGAGACTCATTCCGGATATCGAAGTGGAGACGATCGAGTCGAGTTGCTGCGGCATGGCCGGGAGCTTCGGCTACCATGCGGAGACCATCGACACTTCTCTCGCGATGGGCGAATTGTCGCTGTTCCCGGCCGTGCGAAAAGCCCCCGATGACGCCATTCTGGTTGCAGACGGTACCTCCTGCCGCCACCAGATCAAGGACGGTACGGGCCGCGAGGCCGTGCACGTGGCGCGCGTGCTTGCGAGTAGCCTCATCGCCATGTGATAAATTCGCGCATCGCGCCGCAATATGCCTAATCATCGGCCAATTCGGCTTGCAGCGCAACCACAAACCCGCAAAATGACAGCAAGAAAAGCCAAGGAGGAACCACCATGCCGGAATCCACACAAACACGACCCAGCTTTGGCCGGTGGTACATCCTGGGGGTGATATGCCTCATGTACCTCATCACCTACCTGGATCGCGTCAACATCTCGACAGCGGCACCGGAGATCCGCAAGGAGTTTGGTTTTGACACCGTCACCATGGGATGGATCTTCAGTGCTTTTGGCTGGTCCTATGCGCTGTTCCAGGTTCCCGGCGGCTGGCTGAGCGACCGGTTTGGCGCCCGGCCGGTTTTGGCGGGTATCGTCACCTACTGGTCGGCGATGACTGTGGCGACGGCGGGCGCGGTCGGCGCCGTTTCGTTCTTCGTCTTGCGCTTTCTTTTCGGCATCGGTGAGGCCGGGGCATTTCCGGGCGCAACCCGCGCCATGCAGGTCTGGTATACGCGCCAGGAGCGCGGCTTTGTGCAAGGCATTACCCACAGCGCGAGCCGCTTGGGGGCCGCCATTGCACCGCCGATCGTGGTGTTGATCATGACTACACTCGGTTGGCGTTCAGTCTTCTACGTCTGCGGTGTGATTGGTTTCGTCTGGGCGATCTGGTGGTACTTGAGCTACCGCAACCTGCCGGAAGAGCACGGCATGGTGAACCGTGCCGAGTTGGCGCATATCCGCGGCCTCAGCGCGACGGGCGAGATCAACCAGGCAGCTATCGAGAGAGAGGCCGCAAACGTGCCGTGGGGGACGCTGCTGCGATCTCCCAACATGTGGGCGATCATGTGCGCCTACTTCACCTACGTCTATTGCCTTTATATTTTCCTGACGTGGTTGCCATCCTATCTGGTGGATGCCAGGGGCTTCACACTGCTCAAGGTCGGCTTCCTCGCGTCAATGCCGCTTTTTGCCATGGTTATCGGGGACACGGTCGGCGGCTTGGCGACCGACTGGCTCTTGAAAAAAACCGGAAGCGCGAAGCTCGCCCGCCGCGCGGTCGCCATCGTCGGCATGTTGGGTTGCGTGGTGTTCATTGTTCCGGCCGCGCTGGCGGAGGACGGTTATACGGCCGTATATTGCCTGACCGGGGCGGGCTTCTTCCTGGAATGCACCATCGGGCCGTCCTGGGCCGTGCCAATGGATACCGGTGGAAAATATGCCGGTACCGTGTCCGGGATGATGAACATGGCCGGTAACATCGGCGGAGCGCTTTCTCCCTTGGTGTTCGGCTATTTGGCCCAGTACGCTAACTGGCAGGCGCCGTTCATCGTGGCGGCCGCCTTGCTCGTCGTCGGCTCCGCCATATGGGCGTTCTGGCTCGATCCGGACCACTCAGTTGTCGAGAAGCACGATGTTCCGGTCGCGATTCCGGCCGCAGCCGAATAGCGCAAGTCCCGTAGCCCGGATGGAGCGCAGCGCAATCCGGGCTACAGGTTACTAACAAACCGCCTTGAACCGCTCGACCGCCGTCGCCAGCACCTCATCGCCCGGCCGCCCCCACCAGTGGTCGGAAAAAATCTCGACCTCCTGGATGCCACGGTAACCCGCCGCCGCGAGCATCCGCCGGATCGCCGGGAAATCAATCACCCCGTCGCCCATCATGCCACGGTCGGTCAGCATATGCCTGGTCGGCACCAGCCAGTCGCAGATGTGATGCGCGATGATGCGCTTGCCGGCGCGGGCGATTTGGATGCTGAGTTCCGGATCCCACCACACATGATAGGTGTCGACCGCGATGCCCAGCCCGTCATTGCCCAGCGTGTCGGCGATGTCGAGCATCTCCCGCAGCGTGGTGATGCAACCGCGATCGGCCGCATACATCGGATGCATCGGCTCAAGCGCGAGCGGTATGCCGCAGCCTCGCGCGTGCGGCAGCACCGCCGCCAAGCCCTCTATGAACATCGCGCGCGCATCAGCGAGGTCACGCGATCCAGGTGCGAGGCCGCCGCCGATGACCACGATGGCTTCGGCTGCGATCGCCGCCGCTTCGTCGATCATCCGCTTGTTGTCGTCGATCGCCGCCTTAAAGTTCTCGCGACCGCCGGCCCCGAACAGCCCGCCGCGGCAATAGCCGGTGACGCGCAATCCATTGTCCAGGCACATGCGCGCCGTTTTGGCGATGCCGGTCTCCTGCACCATCTCACGCCACGGAGCAACGCCGGCGAAACCGTGCCGGGCAGCCGCCTCCACGGCCTGCGGCAGCTTCCACTGCATGCGCACGGTTGCGAGATTGAGCGAGAGATTGAGGGGCATTGCGATTCACCTCCGGCAAGGAGTGCGCATAAAACAAGGGCCCTCATCCTGAGGAGCATCGCACCGAAGTCGGGTTTGCCCGACTTCGGTAGTTAAAGAAGGACCGAAATCGGCAACAGCCGATTTCGATGGCGATGCGTCTCGAAGGATGGCCACAGGCGAGGCCGAGCCCGCGGCCATCCTTCGAGACGCGCGCATCCTTCGACAAGCTCAGGAGCGCGCTCCTCAGGATGAGGGCCGATGAGTCTTGCACGTCGTCTTACCCGGCCAAGAAGTCAAAGTCGCAGCCCTTGTCGGCCTGGGTCACCCGCTCCGCGTAGAGCCGGGCGTAACCTCGCGCCGGTTTGGCAGGCGGCTTCCAGGTGGCGCGGCGTTTCGTGAGCTCGGCCTCGTCGACCTCCAGGTCAAGGCGGCGCTTGCCGGAATCGAGCGTGATGATGTCGCCGTCGCGCACCAGCGCCAGGGGACCGCCGGCCGAAGCTTCGGGTGTGACGTGCAAAACCACGGTGCCGAACGCGGTGCCGCTCATGCGGGCGTCGGAAATCCGTACCATGTCGGTAATGCCCTTGGCGCCGAGCTTCTTCGGGATGGGGAGCGCGCCCGCTTCCGGCATGCCGGGCGCCCCGATCGGCCCGGCATTGCGCAGCACCATGACGTGCTCGGGCGTGATCGGCAGTTCGGGATCGTCGATGCGGTCGGCGAGGTCTTTAAGCGACTCGAAGACCAGGGCAGGTCCCCGGTGGGTGCAGAGTTTCGGCGTCGCCGCCGCCAGCTTGATGGCGGCGCCATCGGGCGCCAGGTTGCCGGAGAGCATGGCAATTGCTTCGCCGGGGCAGACCGGGCGATCGAGGGGGCGCACCACTTCGTCGTCGGTCCAGGCCGGCCAGCGCGCCACGATATCGCCGATGGTTTCGCCATTGACAGTGGGGGCCGAAAGGTCGAGGTGGTCGCGCAACCGCCGCCACAACGCCGGCAGGCCGCCGCCCGAGTGGAAATCCTCCATTAAGAAATTGCCGGCCGGCTTCAGGTTCAGGAGCACCGGCGTTTGGCGGCCAACCGCATCGAGCTCAGCGAGGTCGTAGGCGAGCCCGGCACGGCCCGCGATGGCGGCAAGATGCACGATCGCATTGGTCGAACCGCTGGTCGCCTGGAGGACGACCGATGCGTTGCGCAGCGCGGCCCGGCTGATGATCGCACGCGGGGTCGGGGCGCCCGCAACCGCCATCGCGGCGGCGCGCCTTCCGGTCGCCTCCGCGATGCGGATGCGGTCGGACGAGACCGCCGGAGCGGTTGCGGCGCCCGGCAGCGTAAAGCCGAGGGTCTCGGCAAGACACGCCATGGTGGATGCGGTGCCCATCACCATGCAGGTGCCGGCGGTCGGCATCAGCTGGTCATGGGCGCGGTCGAGATCGGCGGAAGCGAGTTTGCCGGCCCGGAATGCGGCCCACAGCCGGCGGCAGTCCGTGCAGGCGCCGAGCCGTGCGCCCTCATGGCGGCCCGCCAGCATGGAGCCGACGGGCAGCACGATGGCGGGCATGTCGGCGCTGATCGCGCCCATCAGCTCGGCCGGAATGGTCTTGTCGCAGCCGCCGATGAGCACGACCGCGTCGAGGGGGAGCGCGCGCACCATTTCCTCAACATCCATGGCCATGAGGTTGCGCAGCAGCATGGAGGTCGGGAACGAGAACGCCTCGTGCAGCGACACGGTCGGAAACACGAATGGCAGCGCGCCCGCAAGCCGCACGCCTCGCGCCGCCGCCTCAGCGAGCCGGCCGGCAGTGGCGTGGCAGGGATTGAAATCCGACGCCGTCGAGAGAATGCCGACGATCGGGCGATCAAGCGCCTCGTCAGTGAAGCCTGCTCCTTTGAGAAAACCACGGCGCAGGAACAGCGCGAATTCCTCGTCTCCATATTGGGCGAGACGCGACCGCAACCCTTTTTTCATCATGAACCCCGACCGAACGCAGCTTGCCGCCGCGGGATGTGTAGCCCGCGAAAACAGCGGCCGCCACATTGCGCGATCGGGCCGGTATGCTCAACTGGCAAAAATCAACGGCGTGACTAGAGCGACTGGTAGACCCGCCTCCGTGCTGTCATCGCCCTCCCCCGACTTGATCGGGGGATTGACCAGGCGATCCAGTAACCACCGACCGGGGATATTGGATTGCATCGAAATCGGATGTTTCCGATTTCGACAATTTAAATGCCGAAGTCGGGCAGGCCCGACTTCGGGTCAAGCCGGGCAATGACATGCTGGGTCAGCCCAATCCCCTAGCCCAAAAATGTGCCCGCCCGGACAGGGGATGTCCGGGCGGGTCTATCAGATCGATGCAGGGTGGATGGGGGGCGCAGCATCGATCGGATATGGTCAACTTCGTTTTTTGGCCTGTCGAGCCCGGGGATATTGGTCTCGACAGACATTGGTGTCGCGGCCTGGGCGGAGGGTTCAATGTTTTTTGAAAATGTTGACCCGATGCCGCCCATGACGCATTTTCCCGCGCAACTCGAAGCGGTTAGCCGCCAAAAGAGAGAGCCGATGCATCGCCGGATGGCGCCAAGCACCGCCGTCCGGACACAACCTGAAAATGCTCCCAGGAGGAATTCACTATGGCGACGCCCAACAAGGTCATCATCACCTGCGCCGTGACGGGCGCAATACACACGCCTACGATGTCGCCCTATCTGCCGATCACCCCGCAGGAGATCGCCGAAGCCGCGATCGGGGCCGCGGAGGCCGGCGCCGCGATCGTGCACCTGCATGCCCGCGACCCAAAGACCGGAAAGCCCGATCAGCGCCCGGAGGCATTCGCCCCGTTCCTGCCGGTCATCAAGCAGCGCTGCAACGCGGTCATCAATTTGACGTCGGGCGGCTCGCCGACGATGCGGGTCGAGGAGCGCGTGAAGCCCGCCGAAGTGTTCAAGCCCGAGGTCGCGAGCCTCAACATGGGCTCAATGAATTTTGCGTTATTCCCGATGCTCAATCGCTACAAGAGTTTCAAGTTCGACTGGGAGGAGCCTTACCTGGAAGGCACCCGCGACCTCATTTTTCGCAACACCTTCCGCGACATCGAATTCGTGCTCAAGACCTGCCAGAACAACGACACCCGGTTCGAGTTTGAATGCTACGATATCGCCCACCTCTACAATCTGGCGCATTTTCTCGAACGCGGTCTCGTCAAGCCGCCGTTGTTCGTACAGTCGGTGTTCGGCATCCTGGGCGGCATCGGCACCCATCCGGAGGACGTTATGCACATGCGCCGCACTGCGGACCGCTTGCTCGGCCGCGAGAATTATCGTTGGTCGGTGCTGGGTGCCGGGCGCAAGCAGATGCCGATCGCCGCCATGGCGGCATCGATGGGCGGCAATGTACGTGTGGGCCTCGAGGATTCGCTCTGGATCGGTCCCGGCAAGCTTGCCGAATCAAACGCCCAGCAGGTCAGCAAGGCGCGCCAGATCATCGAAGGACTGGGGCTCGAAATCGCGAGCCCTGACGAGGCCCGGGAAATCCTGTCGCTGAAAGGCGGCGACAAGGTCGCATTCTGAGGCTGGGCGCGCCCGCAACTTCCGGACTGAGGGCGCCAGTCGATCTGGCGATGATGCAACCGGGCGGCACGTCCCCTCAGGCAGGGCGCGCCCTAAGCACTTTGGATTTCGTCCTGGACATCAGCCATTCAAAATATGAGTCCTTCCCGGCCTCACTCTCGGCCGTCGTGATCTCGCGGCAATCGAGGCATTGGTAGGTACTGGGCATCAACGGTCCGCCTGCGCGGATGAGCTTCAACGTTCCACGACAGAATGGGCACATGCGAAACTCCAAATCGCCCGCGCTTTGTCTTCAGCCGCCTCGGACCCGCGCTGCAACACTAATTGTGGCTCGTCCGTGGACGGAACTGTGGCCGTCAACATGGCATTTCATCAATTTTTCCGGCGTGTTGCCTTTTTGACACGCTTAGAGTCGAGGAGAGCACCGATTTATCGCAAAATCGACACACTGGTGATGCGGCCCGGTGCCAACGACAAGCCATTGCCGTCAAAGAACGAATCACGTGCAATTCGTTCCCCGCGCACAGTGTTCGCCTCCGGGCGCGTCGATACGCTCAGGCGGCGGAGTGTGCCGATCCGTTAATGTTAATCATGGTTTGTTCGATTCCGACACGGCCCCACGCATCGAGCGCTCCACGGACTTTGCGGTGTTAACCAAGAGGTTTGGCGCCAGGACGGGCAGGCGGGAGCGACAGGAAGCGCTCTATCTCAGCGCCGTGAATCGCGGCGGCAAGCACGTGGTGATCCTTTGGATCGGGCAGCGTGAGTTCGCCGATCAGGTGCTCGTATCCGCTGACCAGGGCCTCATCAACATTTTCATCCATCAGCAGCCCGACTCACGGTATGGTGCGCGAAATTCAAACGCTTGAGTCCAGCGCCGCTGAAATGCCTACAACCTTGCTCTCCTGCGGCGACACACAGGTGCCAGCATGGCGATCAACACCGGCCGAACCGATGACTGCGTACTTGCGCTGCTTCTGCTGGAGAAGCGGGCCGAGAGCGATCCGGACCTCGCCGCTTGGATCGAGGCCGAGCTGGCAACAGCGATTCCCGCGCCGCACAGCACGACGGCCGGCCGGCGACGAAACCCCAGTCGACCCTGCGAGGCGGTCCAGACCGTTGGCGATCAGTTCGGACACGGCGCGCATGACGAGACACTCATGCGTCTCGCCATCGTCGCGCACGCGAGCCATTCCGAATGGGTGATCCAGTCTGGCGATGCATCAGGCCAACAGCATCATGGACGCGAACCCGGCCGGGTATCACGCGCTGGCGGCGCAATGGCTGGAAGGGGCTGCGCTCGCCACTGCGCTGTCGGCAGCCGCGAGTCTCGCGGCCTGACGATTGACCGACCGCGAGACATCGCTCAGGAGTCTAATTACTAGAGTGATCCCGTGCGCTCCTGCGCTCTCGCTTCAATGAGGCCGAGGCGCGCGCCTCGGATGCCTCCGATCACCGTCACCATCGCGGCGCCGGGCTTCCGTGAGTTCGAGGCTCATGGCTTCCGCATCGCGCTCACCCCGTCGCCGCAGCGGCAACTCTACTCGCTCGACCCAACGCCTTACGTGGCTCTGGCGAAAACATGGGCCACATCGCCAAAATCGATGATAGGCTTCGGCGCTCGCTTTATTGCGGCATCCGAGGCGCGCGCGCCTCGGCGGGCCGCAAGGCTCAGGCTCGCGGAGAGCCCCCCTCACCCCGACCCTCTCCCCGCATGCGGTAGGGGAATCGCAGATAAGTAGAACTATATTGCGCTGCCAGAAAAACTTGATTCTGAAGGAGGCTTTCCTGATTCGGGAGAGTCTGCATGCAAAG
>Ga0257161_1000443_pt1 | contig 10357 bp, 9 predicted proteins | sample NR01A_FD_185954 | JGI IMG/M metagenome (GOLD analysis project Ga0257161, IMG submission 185954) | Soil microbial communities from H.J. Andrews Experimental Forest, Oregon, United States - NR-01-A | ecosystem: Environmental > Terrestrial > Soil > Temperate forest > Bulk soil | place: USA: Oregon... | reverse complement strand
CGGAATTGCGCCGCAAGGGTCTCGCCATCGGGGCGGACGACGCTGCCGCAATTGCGCTGGCGCATCTTGAGGCCGCCGACGCCCCACGCCTCAAGCCCGTCTATAATCTCACCGGCACCGTGCTGCACACCAATCTGGGCCGCGCACCGATGGCGGAGACCGCGATCGCGGGAGCGGTCGTTGCAATGCGCAGCGCCGTTGCGCTCGAATACGATCTCGGCACCGGCCGGCGCGGCAATCGCGACGATATTTTGCGCGATCTCTTGCGTGAGCTGACAGGCGCCGAGGACGCCACCGTCGTCAACAACAACGCCGCCGCTGTGCTGTTGGTGCTCAACGCACTTGCGAAGGGTCGCGAGGCAATCGTGTCGCGCGGCGAGCTGATCGAGATCGGCGGCGCCTTCCGGATGCCGGAGATCATGCGCAGCGCCGGCGCCAAGCTGGTCGAGGTCGGCACCACCAACCGCACGCATCTTAAGGACTACGCCGAGGCCATGGGACCGAAGACCGGCGTGGTGCTGAAGGTCCATCCTTCGAACTACCGTATTGAGGGGTTTGTAACGCAGGTCGCGGCGGAATCGCTGGCTCCGGTGGCGCGCCGCCATGGCGTGCCGCTGGTCGACGATCTCGGCTCCGGGACCTTGGTCGATCTCGTCCGGTTCGGCCTTCCGCACGAGCCGACGGTTGCGCAGGCGGTCGCGGCCGCCGACATCGTGACGTTTTCCGGAGACAAATTGCTCGGAGGCCCGCAGGCGGGCTTCATCGTAGGACGCGCCGACTTGGTGGCGCGCATCAACAAGAATCCCCTCAAGCGCGCGCTGCGCATCGACAAGACGCGGCTTGCAGCGCTGGAGGCGACGCTCAAGCTCTATCGCGATCCCGACCGCCTCGCCGAGCGACTGCCGACGCTGCGCCTATTGACCCGCCCGGCAAGCGATATCTTCGCCATGGCGTGCCGGTTGCGGTCCGCCGTGCAGATGAAGCTCGGGGACCGCTTCGCGGTCGACGCCGTGGAATGCCGCAGTGAGATCGGTTCTGGGGCGCTGCCCCGCGAAACCCTCCCGAGCGCCGGCCTTGCCATCCGGCCCACCGCAAGGCGCGGCGTCGGGCGTGGACTTGCGGGCCTCACTGCATCGCTGCGCTGCCTGCCGATCCCGGTGATCGGCCGCATCGAGAACCGGAGTTTGCTTCTCGACCTGCGCTGTCTCGATGATGAGGCGGGATTTGTGGGAAATCTTGCGATGCCGGACGCGCCAGGACTTTGTGCGTGATGTGCCCCTTGGGGCATTATGCTGGAAAAGGGAATGCCGGTCAGCACGGCAGAGATTGAGAGCAACGGCTAGCGCTAAGGGAAGGGAACGCTCTGTGAAGGGCGTTTCCCTCCCCGACAACTGCCCAGGCCTTTTGCTTTATGGTTGAACAGCGCGTGGAGGCCCGACTTCGAAATCGAGGCCAAGGGCAATGGACACTATCCCACTCGCGATGCTGCTGGCCTATCTGGCGGCAGCCATAATGGTTATGTACTGGGTCCGTGCGGCCCATTGAGCGCAAAAAGGACTGGCCACAGTTGCGGGAAATCCTCTGTGGCCAGTCCGACCACGGAACCCCCGTGAGGGCAAAGGTTGAATGGTCGGGAAGGAACGGTAGTTCGTCGGGAATGCTGGCCCAAGCTAGGGCAAACCCCCAGACCTGCCCCGTCACAGCTTCGGTAACCCTGCGTCTTTGAGAATGCCATTTGCAGTGTGCCGAGACATGAGGTTCACCGGAACGGTAACCTGCTGGCCAGTCGCGGGGTTGTGCCACACATCGTGGTCACCTTTGCTGTGGCGCTTGAATGCCCAACCGGCCTCTTTCAACTTCTCTCGGACTACCTTGCCAAAGCCTTTCACGCCGCGATCTTTACACGCCCCGTCGCCGTGAATTCAAACGAAACTTCCCGTTCTCCACTGCCCTCAAGCAAATCTTCAATTGCTCCAGGGAGCTTGTCGTAAAGCTCTAGGGGCGTCGCGGCTTCAATGTGGAGGCCGGGAAGGTTGCTGTGTTCGATGTACCAAACCAGGGCTTCGGGGTCCCACGCAGCCTTTACAGTAATGGTCATGAGTCCTCGCTGTTGACAGTCAACATAGTCATGACTGTCAACACATTCAACACATAATGCCGATTGTGGCGGACCGGCCTTAGCCCCTCCGCGACCTCGCCTGCGGCCGTCGCCGTTGTGGCCTGCGGCCGTCGCGACAAAGTCCCTTCCCAGGTTGATGCACCTGTGCGGCGTTGCCGAGGATGGCGCTCGCCTTGGCCCCTTCCCCTCTGCGACGAGGAAGGGGAGCCTGGATTCACGTCGTTGCGGCTCGCATCGGCGATGACCCCGGCGACGCTCTTGCGCATCTATGCCAAGCGGACCCGGAAGGCTGACAAGAGCGCAACGGACGTGGTCGGCGAACTCAGGAAAGGGCCCATCGCATTAACGACAAGTGACTGATATCGTTGGCCTCGGAAGGGAAGCGTCCCTGGTGGGGCGTCCGGACTTCAAATCCGGGTAGGGCCGCAAGCCGGTCCTTGGTGGGTTCGACTCCCACTCTCTTCCGCCTCAATACCGTCTGCTCTCGTGGCGTCGGTGGATAAGTTGCGCTCTTGCCTTGACGGCATCGATGAACTCCCAATTGCCTTTTCGTCGTGATAAGTCCGTGTAACGCCAGGAAGGGTGACTGTGTGACGGAAAGGGTTGGTGAACAGGATAAGCCGTTTCGCCTCGAAGAGGCGACGATAGAGGAGTTGCACCTGGCGATCAGTTTGGGCGAGGCGACGTGCGTCTCCGTTGTCCGTCACTACATTGACCGCGTGCGCGCCTATAACGGGGTTGCGAGCGTTTTGGTCACGGAAGACGGGGCAGAAATCCCCGCAGCGACCGGCGCGGTGCGGGGGGGAACCAAGCTGCGCTTCCCGACACACACCATCAAGGCCTCTGAAATTTTGCCCGATCTCGACAAATACACAGGACCTGCGCTGGAATATGGCCGTATGGAAACGACCGCCTCCGACCCGAACGTACAGCAACAGTTCGGCATGATCGTCGGTATTCCGGAAGCCAGACAGGTCAATGCGCTCGCCACCCTCAATATCCGCGGCGAGCGCTCAGTGACCTGCCGCGGCGACTTTGATCTCCACCCGTCGCTGGGTCCGCTGCCGCCCCACGCCCCCCCGGTCTGCGAGTACTTCCGCCGTCTGCCTGACGCCATCGAGCGTGCTGCCGAACTCGACGCCACCTACGGGCGGAACCCTGACCTCGACAAGATGCCCATGTACGGAGTTGTGTTCTCTTTCAAGGACGCCTTCGATACAAAGGACATGCGTTCGACCGGCGGAGGGGATGCCGCCTACGATGTCGACTTTCCTGCGCGCGATCACGTGCTAGTCGAACAGCTCCGCAACAAGGGCGCGATCATCTTCGCCAAGGCCGTCAACACGGAATACAACGGTCGCGCCGGCGATCCGGGCGGCCATCACGCGCCCGCCAAGATACTGGCATCGACGCTCGGCTATCAGCGCAGCACGTGGGGCGGCAATCCCGCCAACCCCTACGACACGCGGCGCGCGGCCTCGCTCGGCTCAAGCTCGGGTTCGGGCGTGTCGGTTAGCACCAATCTCGTGATGGCGAGCCTTGGTGAGGAGACACGCGCCTCTTGCCGCGGCCCGTCCAACCACAACGCCACCGCGCTGATCCTGCCACACAAATCGATGATCGGATTCGGCGGCGGCGCGATCGGCGCCGATATCTATTGCGATCGCAGCGGAATCCTTTGCCGCACCATCGGGGATTGCGCCAAGGTGCTCGACGCCTTGAAAGATCCGACCGACGGCTACTACGATCCCCGCGATCCCCATACCACGGTGCCACGCACATCGGTGCTGAACACGTCTTATGCGAGCCACACGACCGGAAAGGGCGTACTGGGCGAACTCAAGGGCATGCGGCTTGGAGTTATCCGTGAGTCGATGCTGATCCCGCCCGGTTCGATGACCGAGGTGCCGATCGTCACAGCAGCGACGAAGGAGATTAAAACCGTTCTGGGCGGTCATCTTGGCGCGACACTGGTCGAATCCACCGATCCGTTGTGGACGCCCGATCCCGACATTAAGGCAATGAAACCGGATTTCCGTCACGCGCTGGCGCGGCTCGTGCCTGTGTTCATGCCCGACCTGCTGTTCCGATTGGATCGCGACGGACAGCCGGTGTTCAAGGAGTTCGAGGCGGCGATCGTGCCGACCGAGTTCATGCCCGGTATAGTTTTCGGCTCGGGGAGCATGAAGCCGATCGACTATTTCGTGGAGCTGGCTGAGGGCCGCATAGTGCCGCCCAGGAATCTCGACATAGCCACCGTTCAGCAGCAAGAACTGGCAATGGCGTTCCGGTTCCATATCCACCAATATCTGAGCCGACGCGCCGCGGATTGGAAGGAGCGCGGGTTCACCGAAACGCTTGTCGATTTCGCCGCGCTCAATGTCCGCTCCAAGTTTTGGGGCGACGATCAACGCGCCGCCTTCAAGAATTGGGAGGAGGTCGCCGATCCGCGCAATCGTCTCGGTGGGCGCCAGGGCGTCAATGAACGCATCATGCTGCGCGAATTGCTGCGCCGGGTCGATATGTTGGTGATCTTGGAGAACAAACTCGACGCGCTGGTCCGCCTCCACACGCCGTGGCCGCCTGGTCTAATCGGCCATCCTCACCAATACGACATACCGAGCAATCTCGCCCCCGAGTCGCTGAGTGGGCCGAATGCGGGGCTCACCGAAGTGCTGATCCCGGCGGGTTATGTGACGACCGTGTACGATCCTGTTTTCTCGCTCAGTGCAGACGGTACGCGCTATGTCTCGACGCCGTCACAGACGCCGACCAAGATTCCTGAGCCCGGGCTGCCGTTCTCATTGGTGCTACGCGTCGAGCCGGGCAAGGAAGATGTTTTGCTCAAGATTGCCTCAGCGTATGAGGCTGCCTCGAACCGACGCATTCCGCCGCCCGATTTCGGGCCGCTGTTGCCGAAACCGCAGTCTGCAGCGGAATGATCCGAGGGTGCAAATACGGTTGTCGCAGCAAATTGATCGTAGTCGACCAGATGCCTCTCCGCCCGCCGTGCAAATCAATTATCTCGACTGGTGCGCTCACGGCGCTTTGACGCTTCCCTCATGAATGACGCGGCCGGGCGAGAACTCCTGGTTAGACCGCGCCGTTGTAGACAATAGTGCGATGCACCTTCGTCATGTTGACCGGAAAGGGCGGCAGTTTCGCGTGCGACAGCCGCCAGGTAAGCCGGAACCCCGTCGTGACCCAAATCGCCAGGCCCAATGATCGATGAAACTGAAGCAGAAACGCTTTGGAGACGTCGTCCTGCGCCTGTGCACGCAGCCACGCGCTTGCGAACATTGCCAGCACAAGAAGCACCGTCGCCCAGTGCAAGCCTATCGTGACGCTGTCGAAAGGCGGACGTCTGGTGTTCGTCGGCGTCGTGTGGGCGCTCAGAGATTTGGAGGCGCTCATGTTGGCGCCGTCGCGACCGCAGAATTTTGCAAAGGCGGTAGCAATTTTCATGTTCGGTCTCCTGATTTGTGTCCCAAGCAACAGCACCTGATCGACTCGACATCGATGTGAGCAGTGCTTTGACAGACTCACGCCGATCGCGCGATATTCCCCGCAACGCTGGCGAGGCAGGCGCACCGCGCCACACGCATGCGAAAAAAAAGAAAAGCGCCGCTTCGGTACGCTAGCGGAATTGCCCGCTCGACCGACGAACTGCGCGGTATCTGATCGAGAACAATCATCGGCTGCAGAATAGCAGCCGCAACTCTCACGCTTCCCGTCGGGAACACAATTCACGCAAGGATAAAGAAAACGTGATGGCGGCCGCCGGAATTATCCGGCCGAAATTCGAGTGTTATGGCCATCACGGGCGCCTCTCACCTCCTAGCTCCAACGCTATCGGGCCTGTGCTGGTCAAATTTGCAGGGGCAGAAAAACCTCGGCAACCTAGATCGAAATGCAACTGAGCTTTCCTGTGTCACCGCACATCCCGAAGAGGAAAAATGACCATGTCTGCCAAGATCAAACTCATCGCACTCGCAGCGCTTCTGACTGCTCTGTCCGTCCAGGGGACAGCGTCCGCCCAGAACTACTTCACTGCTTTCCCTGCTGCGCCTGAATACCGATCCAACCAGGCGGTCAATCGTTTCAAGTCGAAGATACCTCCCCACGCTTTCGGTTCGGTCAATGATCTGGCGGGCGCGTCATTTGGCCGATCACCGACCGATGTTGTTTCCAGTGGCAAGGTCGTGGGTCGGGATCCTGACCCGAATGTCCGGTTTGAGATCCTGCGCGACGGCCAATACGCCACATCCCGATGAAATCGACGCAGCGTAGGGTGGGCATAGCGAAGCGTGCCCACCATCGCCGCATCCGCGTAGGGACGCTGTAAAAGGAACGCCTTTGCCCACTCCACACGTGATTGCAGTCGATCGAAATCTGCTGGACTCGGTCCCCTCGCGCAGAATCTCGACCAACGGCTTCCGTCGCAAGACGGAAGCCGTTGAGCGTTCACGCGACTGGTGCGTGGCCGGAATCTTAATCCAACGGTGAGAAATCCGCAGCGCATCGCAATTCTGAGCAATCTGGAATATCGCGCAGCCAACGTCAGTCCTTAAGTGCGTCACGCACATCGTCGCTGAGTGGATCAACTGATGTGTTTCGGACGCAAAACAGGAGACTGGAAATGAAAATAACTGCTGTTGTCGCGGCACTCTGCGGCTTCGCAACGGTTCTCGTTGCGAATCCACGCGCGAGCGAGGCGTGGGTTTATGCCTCGCAGCTCTATCCCTATTGCCAACTCAGTTCCTCGAGCGGAGGAGGGATGAATTGCTATATCAGCTCGAGAGACCAATGCGAATATCGTGAATTGTGCATCAACAATCCCCGATATTTGGGCGCGGAGGGCGCACGCGCATGGAAGCGCAGGAACAAACCCGAATGGCGCTGGTGGTGATGCGTCGCCCTGTTTAGCGCCCACGAGTACATCATTGGTCGAGGAGACCAGGTCATGAACTTTCATAAACTGCTGGTTCTAAGTGCCGCAGCCGTCGCCTTCTCGGCACGGCCGGGTCTCGCCAACCCTTGCTCACAGCACATCGACCGCGCATGGGTCCAGGTCAATGCTAAAATCCAGGCAAGGGTCGGTGCCGGGCGGTCCGCGCCCCAAAGCACGATAGCCCTACTCCATCGCCAGCCGACGCCGAGTTCAATCACAGCGGCCGAGGAACCGCTTGTTGACGTCTGGCTGCCGATGGAGACGGCCGTGGCGGCCCTCGCTCGCGCTCGTGAAGCGGATCGCGCCAATGATCGGATCGCCTGCGAGGGGGCTCTTGCAGAGGTGCAGCGCGTGATCGGTCGGTAAAGATGGAGAACACAATGAAAATGGCCCTATTACTGTCGGCGCTTGCTGCCGGTGTGTTGGTCGCCACGACGGCATCATTCGCACAAACCTTCGGCGGCCCACAATATCCGTATCCGACCAGTGCCCGGGACTGGTCGTATCAAGGTCAATACCCGCTGCAGCCAAGCCTGAGCGATCGAACTGCTCAGCCGGAGTGCGGGTTTGCGGCAACTGAGGACTGGGGCCCGAATGGCTTTCAGTGGTGCGATTCCAAGAGCATGAACCCCAGGCCGCGGATCTATCGCTCCGATGCTTTTGGCCAATTCGTCCCTTCCGACCGAGCTGGCTCCACCAGCAGTCGAGGCGGCCGCCGCGGTGCTTCAAAATTCTAAATTCACGCGGACGCTTTCAATTCGGCCGCCGCTCCCGTGCGCGTTCGTCCGCCGAGCGTGCCAGTCGCGGCGCAGCCGTTGGAGTTTTTGAGCGACAGTGTGCCGCGAAGTTGCGACCGCGGCCGGCGATCCGGCCACTGTTTTGCTGCGTGTCTTATATTGAAATAGAAGTGACGCACAAGACGGGAATAAATCGGTCGGCATTACATAATATCTATTTCGCATCAGGTTCCGAATTGGATCACAAATTTATGCCGCAAGATCGCCTTCGAAAATATTCCAACTCAGGGACGCAATGCTGAGTGGCGAGCGGAGTATGAAAACCACCGTTATCCTGCCGAAATCAGTTTAAAAACCGCCTCTCCAAACCTGCCTTTTGCATTTATTCCCACGGCCGGCGCATGTTATCATCGCTTGGGCGCACGGTTCGCATCGAGATCGCGCCACGGATGCTCATTTAGATGCAATTGAGTGCCGGAATGCCGCCAGTTTGGTTTGGGATCGATTCGAGAGTGTGGCGATCACGAAGTAGAGCCGGCAAGATGACGGGCGCCGGCACCGCCGCCCTCAGTTTAATCGAGGAATTTATCCGTCGCAGGTGGGAATAAGTCGGTCCCCAGCTCGGTCTCCTCAGCATGAATGCAAACTTTCAAGGGAGGCTGGGCGTGTCGCTGCTGTGTTGGTTGTCAGTTCTGCGGCGGCTAGTCCGGTCGGTCGATCACGGGGACGCCGCGTGTTCCGAACGAAGAGCGTCGTCGGCGCGTCCGTCGCCGGACCGTCGAAATGGCGAGCAGCGGCAATCTCGCGTGGCCGCCAAGATATAGGAACGTCAAGTGAAATCGCCGGATCGACGAGCTTTATTCCAAGGAGGGGTATTGGATGACTATCGTAAGTCTTCGCCGCCGCGATGCGGTCCGGACCAAGGGACGCCTGGACGATGGTCCCGGTGAGAGTTTCGATCAGAAACCGCAAATCGATGGCGAAAATAACATGGCGCCGGGCCAGGACGACCACGCGCGTTTCACCAGGCTGGTGTTGCCGCATCTCGGCGATGCCTATTCGCTGGCACGCTGGATCACCGGCAACCGCGCCGACGCCGAAGATGTGGTGCAGGACGCTTGCCTGCGCGCGTTCCGGGCCATCGGCAGCCTTGCGGACGGAAGCGCACGCCCATGGGTGCTGACCATCGTGCGCAATACTGCCTATACGTGGCTGCGCAAGAATCGCCCGTCGGCCGTTCTTGTGGTCGAGGATCTCGAAGATGTCGAGGCCGCGAATGCGGACCCCGGGGATCCGGATAGCGAAACGCCGGAAACGGCGTTGATCGCCAAAGCCGACGCCGCCTGCCTTCAGGCGGCCGTCATGGCTCTGCCAACGGCGTACCGGGAGACAATGATCCTGCGCGACGTCCAGGGGTTGTCCTACCGCGAAATTGCCGAGGTGACCGGCGTTCCGATCGGAACCGTGATGTCGCGCCTCGCCCGCGGGCGAAACCGAGTGATCAAGTCCATCGGAAGGAACGAATCATGACCCGTCCTCTGATCTACGAAGATTCCACGCTGCCGGTCCATGCCTACCTGGATGGCGAGCTCGATCCGACGAATGCACTTGCTGTGGAGAAGCGTATGGCGATCGATCCGGCACTTGCCGCCGAGTGCGAGCGCGTTGAGGCCCTGCAGCGGCTGATGCGCGAGCATCTGCCGCGCGAGGCGCCGCCACCCGGGCTCCGCATGCGGGTCGAGACCGCGGTGGGCATGCGGCGCCCGCGCACGCAGTTCGCGCACGCCCAGTTTTCCTGGCGGGCGCTCGCCGCCTCGATCGCCGTCACCGCGGTCGTCGCCAGCAGCGCGACATCGATGCTCCGGGCGCCTTCGCAGTCTGACATGGTCCGCGACGGCATCGTCGACGCTCACATCCGCTCGCTGATGGCGTCACAGCCGATCGACGTTGCATCATCCGACCGCCACACGGTGAAACCCTGGTTCAACGGGCGCATCCCGCAGGCGCCGCGGGTGGTCGATCTTGCCAAGCAGGATTTCCCGTTGGTCGGCGGCCGGATCGACGTCGTCGGCGAAGTCCCGGTGCCGACACTGGTCTATGGCCGCGCTAAGCATCTCATCAGCGTGACGGCGGTGCCGGCGCCGGGGCGCGCAAATTCGGCGCCAGTGCCGCGCGCGGTAGATGGATACAACATGTATCGCTGGACCGAGGATGGGGTCGCATACTGGGCCGTCTCCGACGTCGCGGCCGCGGACCTCGACAAGTTTTCCGAGCTGTTCCGCACCACCCCGCCCGATCAATGACAACGCGGGGTGAGGATCGCGCCCCGCGTGTCAGCGAGGTACTGGGCTGACCCGGAATGAAGCGGCCCGGTTGCGGTGGTACCAGCACACGGTCGCGCCGCGCTAAGGAAGCCATTGCCAAGCCCATGATGCGCAATTGGGAGCAGCACCGTGCGCTGGAAATGGTGGCCGGTTCCGGGCCGCTCCGCTGCACGAGGCGATCTTGATTGCGCACGGCCTCGGCTCAACCGTCCATTAACCAACTCAC